>Ga0335069_10003074_pt1 | contig 25438 bp, 15 predicted proteins | sample Lox_Sample_11_FD_206714 | JGI IMG/M metagenome (GOLD analysis project Ga0335069, IMG submission 206714) | Soil microbial communities from Loxahatchee National Wildlife Refuge, Florida, United States - Lox_Sample_1.1 | ecosystem: Environmental > Terrestrial > Soil > Wetlands | place: USA... | reverse complement strand
TTGAGTTTCAGGCTCTTGACGAGATCGATCGTGTCGGTCCTGAGCTTCTTGAAACGGCGCTCCTGGCCGGTCGAAAGCTCGTCGGAGGATCCCAGCGCGGCCTCGACGGACGCGTCCTGCAGCTTGCCCAGCTTCTTGTACAGCGATGCGATCTGGTCGAGCGTCTCGAGCACTTGCGGCTTTAGGGCGGCTTCCATCGCCGACAGCGAAAGATTGCCTTCGTCGTCGAAATCCTGGTCTTCGGCGGCAGCTTCCGCAGCGGCGACGCGCTCGCCTTCGTCCATTTCTTCGCCGTTGGCCGGCTTAGGCGCGGGCTCAGGCTTCTTCACCTCTGCGCGCGGCGCCGGCGCGGCCGCCATATCATGGCCATTCATGGCCTGAGGCGGCGCAACGCCGTTAGCGGTGTTTTCGCCTGCTTCGGCACCTTGCGCGGCCTGCGCGTCGGGACCTGCGCCATACATCGCTTCGAGATCGATGATGTCGCGCAGCAGCACTTTGCCTTCGTTCAACTCGTCGCGCCAAACCGTCAAGGCTTCGAAGGTCAGCGGGCTTTCGCACAAGGCGCCGATCATCAATTCGCGGCCGGCTTCGATGCGCTTCGCGATGGCGATTTCGCCTTCGCGCGACAGAAGCTCGACCGAGCCCATCTCGCGCAGATACATGCGCACGGGATCGTCGGTGCGATCGTATTGTTCTTCTTCGTCGCCGGACTTGGTGGCGACCTGCTTGCCTTGCGCGAGCGCCGGCACTTCGGCCTGCTCGTCCTGCTCTTCGCTCTCGATCACGTTGATGCCCATCTCGTTGAGCATCGACATCGTGTCTTCGATCTGTTCGGACGAAACCTTGTCGGACGGCAGAACCTTGTTCAACTCGTCATAGGTGACGTAGCCGCGCTGCTTGGCGCGCGTGATCATCTTGCGCACGCCGACATCGGACATGTCGAGCAGCGGGGAATCCGCGTCCGGTTGTCCTTCGCCCGGCTCGCCCGGACCTTTGACGCCGGCTTTGGCCTGCGGCGCAACTTTGCCGTCGGGTTTCTTGGTCGGCAGAACGGGCTTCGGCGCGGCGACGTCGGTCTTGATCTGGTTCTTCAACTCGGACTTCGCTTCGGGATGTTTGATGACGCTGGTCTTCGCTTCGGGCTTCTTCGCGGGCGCCTGACTCTTGGTGGCGGGCGTCGCGGCCTTCGCGGCTTTCGCAGCCGGCTTTGCATTCGGCTTTTTCTTGACGGCTACGGCTTTCGCCGTTGCGGCCTTGGCATGCGACTTCGCCGGCTTGGCCTTGGCGGACTTGCCCTGCGGCTTCTTGTTCTTCTTGGCACTCGTCTTCGTCACCATCACGCCTTCGTCGCTTTTCGCCTCGTGCTCACGCCGGAGGCCTTGGGGTTCAGTTTCCTCAAATCATGCCTTCAGAAGGTTTACTCGCGGTGGACCGCTCGGGATGAAATGAGGCGCTGGACGTCATGCCAAGTGTCCTCGCTAGCCTCCCGGTTAAAACGTTCCACCGCACGCTTCCGTTCAGGCTCAAGCTCCGCCATCTCTTGCAGCTGCTGAGCTGCCCGGAGAAAACGGGCTTCAATGTCATCGGCGTGCCCCCCGGCTGCCTTGTCGCGTTCTTCGCTGGACCCCGCCCCGATGCGCGAGCGCCTCAGTCTCTCTACGAGCCCGGTCTGGCCTGAGCGGACGAAATGGTCTTCCAACCGCTGATTTTCAAGCCTGAAGCCGGAGGCGGCGAGGTTTAGGAGTTCGTGGCGCAGCCTGTCAAGCAAGGGCTCGGAGAGCGGCAGCGCCGCCAATAGCTCCCCATGGACCGCTGCAAGCTCAGGCGCCTCACACAGAAGGTCGGCCACTTCATTCTCTTTGACCCTCAGGACACCCGTCCGGCCAGCCCGCGCCAAGAGGCTCGCCTTCACGGCCGAGGAGACCGTCTCCATCGCCTGCTGGTTGTAACCCCCGCGCCGGTCGCGCTGTCCCTGGAAACCGCCGCGCTGATCCGTCTGCGGCTTGCGGCGCTTGAAGGCTTCGAAGACCTTCTCGTCGAAATCCCTTCTGTAATAGTCGGCTATTTTGCCGTCCGCGATCTGGCCCACGATCTCGGCCAGCGCCCGCTCGAGACCCGCGCGGCGCTCGGGGGTCGAGAAGTCCCTGCCGTCCGTCTCAGCCCGCCACAGGACCTTGGACAGCGGCTCCGCCGCCTCGAGGACCGCTTTCACAGCCGCCGCGCCTTGCGTCCTGAAGAGGCTGTCCGGGTCCTCGCCGGCCGGCAGGAAGGCGAAGCGGAGTGAATGGCCGGGGGTGAGGTGGGGCAGCGCCAGTCGGGCGGAGCGGTGGGCCGCCTTGAGGCCGGCCTCGTCGCCGTCGAACGCGAGAATAGGTTCCGGCGCCGTTCGCCAAAGAAGAGCGAGCTGGTTCTCGGTGAGAGCCGTGCCCAACGGCGCTACGGCCGCCTCGAATCCGGCCCGGACCAGCGCGATGACATCCATATAGCCTTCGGCGGCGACGATCGAGCCGGCCTTGATCGCGGCCGCGCGGGCAGTGGCGAAGTTGTAGAGCATGTGCCCTTTGGAGAAGAGCGTCGTCTCGCCGGTGTTGAGATATTTGGGCTTGGCATCGGCTTCGAGGGCCCGTGCGCCGAAGGCCACGATGCGGCCTCGCGCATCGCCGATCGGAAACATGACCCGGTTGAAGAAGAAATCGCGAGCGGGACGGTTTTCCTCGGCCGGGCGCGCCACGCCTGCGGCCACCATGTCCTCCAGCGGAATGCCCTTCGCCTTCAGATGCTGGATCAGTGCCATGCTCGAGTCGGGCGCATAGCCGAGACGGAACGTCTTGACGGTCGCCTCGTCGACGCTGCGAGAGGCGAAATAACGGCGCGCCGCCTCGCCATTGCGGTCGCGCAACTGCTCCTCGAAAAAGACGCAGGCGAGCTCGGCGATTTCGTAGAGCGTCTTGCGCTTGGCTTCGCGCTGCTCATCGTCCGGCGTCCATTTGGGAAGCTCCACGCCGGCTTCACCGGCCAGCCGCTCGACGGCTTCGGGGAACGTCAGCCCTTCCGTCTCCACCAGCCATTTGAAGGCATCGCCGCCGGCGCCGCAGCCGAAGCATTTGTACGTCCGCCGCTCGTTCTCGACCTTGAAAGACGGCGACTTTTCCTTGTGGAACGGGCAGCAGCCCCAGAAGACACGGCCCTTGCGCGCCAGCTTCACGCGCCGGCCGACCAGCTGGACGATGTCCGTCCGCCTTAGGATTTCTTCGAGAAGGGCCGGACCGTAGCGCATTCAACCATTTTACGACGTGCGAACGCGATTCGGGTCGCGTTCACACAGTTACCCACAGCGTCATGTCCTTATTTGGGCGTGGACAGCAGACCTTTCACCACCCCGCTCGCCTTCGCGAAATCCATCTGACCGGCATACCGCTCCTTCAACGTGGAGACGACCTTGCCCATGTCTTTCATCGATGCGGCGCCGACTTCGGCGATGACGCCTTTGGCCGCGGCTTCCATCTCCGCGTCGCTCATCTGCTTGGGCAGGAAGCCCTGGATGATCGCAATCTCTTCGCGCTCCGCCGCTGCAAGCTCCGGCCTTCCGCCCTGCACATAGGTCGCCGCCGATTCCTCGCGCTGCTTGATCATCTTGCCGAGCATCAGGCGGATCTCGTCATCGCCGATGCCTTCGCGGCTTTCCTCCGAGCGGTTGGCGATGTCGCGGTCCTTCAGCGCGGCGAGGATCAGCCGGATCGTCGAGAGCCGCCGCTGCTCCTTCGCCTTCATGGCTTCCTTCATCGCCGCGTTGAACTCGTCGCGCAGACCCATGGGACTTCTCCGGTGTTCTTGGTGATTCGAGCTTAACGGAAGGCGGACAGCTTGTCCGGCTTGACCCTCCGGGTCCTGCTCCCTATTTTCCGCGAAATTCGAGGCTCCCCATGACCGACACGCCCACGCTCTCCGCCGCATCGCCGGCGGCCGGTTTTTCGCGCAAGCCGGGAACGGCGCTTCTGGTGCTCGCGGACGGAACGGTCTTCGAAGGCACCGGTTTCGGTGCCGAAACGCGCGGCGTGGGCGAAGTCTGCTTCAACACGGCGATGACCGGCTATCAGGAGATCCTGACCGATCCTTCCTATGCCGGACAGATCGTCGCCTTCACCTTCCCGCATATCGGCATCGTCGGCACGAATACGGAAGACATCGAGTCGTTGTCGCCTGTGGTGCGTGGACTCGTCGTCCGCGCGGACGCGGAGCATCCCTCGAACTATCGCGCGCTGTCGGCGCTCGACCGCTGGCTGAAGAACAACAACGTTCCGGGCATCGCCGGCATCGACACGCGCGCGCTGACAAGCCGCATCCGCGAGAAAGGCATGCCGCACGGGATCGTCGCGCATGCGCCGGACGGAAAGTTCGACGTCGAGGCACTCGTCAAAGCGGCGCGCGGCTTTCCGGGACTCGTCGGTCTCGACCTCGCGAAGGATGTGAGCTGCCGCCAGCGCTACGACTGGCGCGAAATGCCGTGGGCCTGGAACAAGGGCTATGGCGAATTGCCGTCACCCACCTGGCGCGCGGTCGTTCTCGATTACGGCGTGAAGCGCAACATCCTGCGCCAGCTCGCCGGACATGGCGCGGAGATCACCGTGCTGCCGGCGCAGGCGAGCGCCGAAGAGGTTCTCGCGCTGAAGCCTGACGGCGTATTGCTGTCGAACGGTCCCGGCGATCCTGCAGCGACCGGCGAATACGCGATCCCGACGATCAAAGGTGTCATCGATTCCGGCGTGCCGACCTTCGGCATCTGCCTCGGCCATCAGATGCTGGCGCTCGCGCTCGGCGCAAAGACGCGCAAGATGGCGCAAGGCCATCACGGCGCCAACCATCCGGTGAAGGATCTGACCACCGGCAAGGTTGAGATCGTGTCGATGAATCACGGCTTCACCGTCGATCGCGAAACATTGCCCAAAGGCGTGCGCGAGACGCATGTGTCGCTGTTCGACGGCACCAATTGCGGAATCGGCGTCGACGGGCGTCCGATTTTCTCGGTGCAATACCATCCGGAAGCCTCGCCGGGCCCGATGGATTCGCACTATCTCTTCACGCGCTTCGCTGAGGCAGCGAAGGGGCGGGTTTGATTTTCGGCACCGAGGCTCACCCCTCACCCGCACTTGCGCAAACTGAAACACCGAGCCCTGCATCCCTCTCCCTCAAGGGGAGAGGAGAAACTTAGCGCAAGCGGCGCGTGGCTTGTGCGAGGCTTGACGTTGCCGAAGCTCCGCGTGCTGCACGAGTGGCGTTGTTGGAGCGAGACTCCGGATTTCTCCTCTCCCCTTGGGGGAGAGGGAAGCAAGTCGCAGGTTTCTTGGTTTGCGCAGGCGTGGGTGAGGGGGGAGCATCGCTCTCGACGACTATGCCCCCGGTATCCCCAGCGACTGCGCCGCTTTCTGCAGCGCGTCGAGATCGGTTGGCGAATTGGCGAACGCGTCACGCGCGTCATGATAGGCGGCGGCGGCCTTGTCGGTTTCGCCCAGCACCATGCGTGCCCGCATCAGACGCATCCAGCCGTCGGCATCGTGCGGGTTGGTCTTGAGTTCACCCGCGAGCCTGTCAACCATCTGATGGATCATCGCTTCGCGGTCCTGCGGCTGCATCTGGCCGGCGGCGGCGACCTGATCGGGACTCGGCCCTGCCTGCGCTGATTGATCGGCGGACGGCGTTGCAGGCACGGCCGGCGCCGGCGTTGGGGCAACTGGCGGAAGCTTGCCCGAGATGTCGATATGCCGTTCGCGCGCCGTGCGTTCGACGAAATCGCGCACCTGTTGCGCCCACGGCGCGCCCGGCGGCGCGCTTTTGATCAGCGCGATCCAGTCCGCCACGGCCTTGTCGTGCTGGCCCTGCTGGTCTTCATAGAGCCCCATGTAATAGCGCGCCCGCGGATCGTTGGAATCGATCTTGAGCGCGGCCTGGAATGCGGCGAGCGCATCCGGCGTCACCTGTCCCTGCGCCGCATTGACCAGCGCATCGCCTTCTGCGGAGGGATAGTCCCCGTTCTTCGGATCGAGCGCAGCCGCACGGGCATAGGCCTGTGCGGCATCGGCGGGACGGCCCGTCGCGCTATATGACCATCCGAGCATGCGCCAGCCTTCCGGATCGTTCGGATTGGCACGCAGCTTGGTTTCGAGCTGACCGATCATGGCGGCGACATCGGCAATGGGATGGCCGGCAACATTCGCATCCTGGGACGCGGCGGCGGTTGCGGCCGATGAAGACGGCACATCGGGACGGCCGATCAGTGCGTAGAGTCCGGTGGCCGCCAGCGCAACGACGCCGGCGACGGCGACCGCGACCCAAGGCAGTGTCTTTGCATCGAGCACGCGCGTCATGCCTTCCTGCACGCGGCCCTCGGCGAGAATGCGCCGCTTGATCTCGCTGCGCATGCCTTCGGCTTCTTCGGCCGTCACCGCGCCGGACTTATGCTGCGCATCGATCTCGCTCAATTGCCGCTTCAGGATCGCGACGTTGGATTCGCGCGATGCCGCAGTGTCCTGGCGGCGCACAAGCGGAATAGTGAGACCTGCGACGGCAATGGACGTCAGGACGGTCAATATCATCCAGAGAATCATTCGGGCGTTTCCAGAAGAGTGTTGAGGCGCGCACGCTCGTCGGCCGACAATTCGGAGGGCGCTGCAAGCCGGCCGCGGCCCATAAGATAGAGGCCGACAAGTGCGCCACCCGCAATCAGAACAAGGAACGGTCCCAGCCATAAAAGCAGCGTGTTGGCCTGGAACGGCGGCTTAAGCAGCACATAGGTGCCGTAGCGTTTGACGAGATAAGCCTTCGCCTGTTCGTCCGTGTCGCCGGCGAGCAGCCGCTCGCGCAGGATCATGCGCAAATCATGCGCCAGCGGCGCGTCGGAATCGTCGATGGTCTGGTTCTGGCAGACGACGCAGCGCAATTCCTGACTGATATGGCGCGCGCGCGCCTCGAGCTTCGGGTCGGACAACTGCTCGCTCGGCAGAACGGCGAAAGCGGGCGCCGCGAACGCCATAAATGCGAGCAGGATGAGAGATACGCGCTTCATGACTCCGACCGCAATTTCTTCAGGAGCGGCAAAAGCGTGTTGTTCCACGTATCGGAGTCGATCGGGCCGATCTGCTTGTAGCGGACGCGTCCCCGGGCATCGACGACGAACGTCTCCGGCGCGCCGGTCACGCCGAGATCGATCCCCGTGCGGCCCGTCTTGTCGTTGCCGACGCGCGCGTAGGGATTGCCGTTCTGGTCGAGCCATTTCGCGCCGTCGATCGCCTGGTCGCGCCAGTCGATGCCGTCGATGACGACGCCTTCGCGCGCCAATTCCATCAGCATCGGATGTTCCTGGACGCAGGAAATGCACCAGGAGCCAAACACATTCAACAGGATCGGCTGCCCGCGCAGATCGTGCGAGCTGAGGCCAGGCGTGCCGGCGGCCACGCCCGGCAGGCTGAAACCGGGCAATGGCTTGTCGATCAGCACGGACGGGATATGCGTCGGATCGCGACCCAGTGCGAAATAGAAAGATACGAGCAGCGCGGCGAACAGTCCGACCGGGATAAGAGCGAGCGCGCGGTTCATATCGTCTGCGTCGCTCCGGCGGGGAGTTCGGCCTTCTGCGCGGCTCCGACGCGCACGCGGCGATCGCTGAGCGAGATCATGCCGCCCAGGGCCATGAACACGGCGCCCGCCCAGATCCAGTCGACGAAAGGATGATCCCACATGCGCACGACTATCGACCCGTCATTGGCGCGGTCGCCCACGGAGATATAGGTGTTGCCGAAAATGCCCATCCCGATTCCGGCTTTGGTCATCGGAGTCTGGCTGACCGGGAAGAAGCGTTTTTCCGAGACCAATTCGCGCGTGCCGAACGAAGACTCGACATTGAAGAAAGCGCGATCGGCCTCGTAATTCGGGCCCTGCACATGCGCGATGGAATCGAGCGTGACGCGGCTGCCGGCGAGATCGACGGCCTGCCCCGGAGTCATCTGCACGACGACATTGGTCTGGAACGCGCTCATCGCGCTAATGCCGATCGTCGTGATGCCGAGCCCTGCATGCGCAAGCGCGAGTCCCCAGATGGGAAGCGGTGTCGACCAGATGCGATGGGCAACGCCTTGCACACCGAACCGCCAGCGCGATGCGAGCACCGCAAACGCGCCGAAGATGAGGAAGAGCCCGAGCGCAACGCCCGCCATCGCACCGGCCCGCGCGATGCCGAAAATCGCGGTGAATATCCCGAAGAGGAACAGCGCGCCTAAAATGGGCCAGCGCAATCTGCGGACGACTTCGCCCGCGTCGCCGCGCTTCCAGTTCATCATCGGTCCGAAGCTGACGAGAAGAAGCAGCGGAACGGCGAGCGGGATGAAGGTGAGATTGTAATAGGGCGGACCGACGGAGATGCCCTGTCCGTCCTTGATGAAGACGGAATAGAAGGTGCCGACGAAAACGGTCGCCGTCAGCGTGATGAGAAAGAGATTGTTGAGCGTGATCGCGCCTTCGCGCGAAATCGCCTGGAACATCGCGCCGCTGCGCATCGCCGGAACCCGCCACGCATACAGGACGAGCGCGCTTCCCGTCAGCGCCGCGATGATTCCGAGAATGTAGATGCCGCGCTCCGGGTCCACCGCAAAAGCGTGGACGCTGCTGATCACGCCGGAGCGCACGAGGAAGGTGCCGATGAGGCTCAGCGAAAAGGTCAGGATGGCAAGCAGGATCGTCCAGCTGACGAGCGCGCCGCGTCGCTCCAGCGCGAGCGAGGAGTGCAGGAGCGCCGTCCCGATCAGCCACGGCATCAGCGAGACGTTCTCGACCGGATCCCAGAACCACCAGCCGCCCCAACCGAGCGTGTAGTAGGACCACCAGCTTCCCGCCGCGATGCCGATGGTGAGAAAAATCCAGGAGCCCAGGACCCAGGGCCGGATCCAGCGCGCCCAGGCGGCATCGACGCGGCCTTCGATCAGCGCGGCGATCGCAAAGGCGAAGGCCATCGAGAAGCCGACATACCCCAGATAGAGAATCGGCGGATGGAAGACGAGACCGGGATCCTGCAGCAGAGGGTTCAGTTCTGCACCGTCGATCGGGGCCGGTGAAATCCGCGCGAAGGGATTGGACGTAAACAGCGAGAAGCCGAGAAAGGCCGAAGCAACGAATGACTGCACGCCCAATACCCGCGCCTGGAGCGTCTCGCGCAGCCGCGTGCCGAACAGCGCGAGCGCCGCGCTGTAGAGCGACAGGATGAGCACCCAGAGCAGCATCGAGCCTTCGTGGCTGCCCCAGGTCCCGGCGAAGCGGTAGACAAGTGGTTGTGTCGTATTGCTGTGCTCGGCGACGAGCGTTACGGAGAAGTCATTGTTCACAAACGAGGCGGCAAGCGCGATGAACGCGCCGCCGACGAATGCCAATTGCAGAAAAGAAGCGGTGCGTCCGAGCGCCATCAGCGCCCTGTCGCGAAGGCCTGCCCCGACAAGACAAGCGGCCGTTTCAACGAGCGCGACCAGGAATGCAAGTATCAGCGAATATTGCCCGATTTCCGCCGTCACGCCCTTGCGTCCTGCTCCATCTCGGCACCTATAAAACTATAGCCTCGTGCCGGGAAATGCGGAATAGTGCCTTACCCGGACGGTGCGCGGTTGTTGTGGGGTTCCGTGCAAGACGAAGGTGGGCGGGGGCCTTCCGTGGCTGACAATTACAAGATCGCCGTCCTCGGTTCGGGTCCCGCGGGCTTGAGTGCCGCCGCCCATGCCGCCAAGCGGGGACTGAGCCACATCCTCCTCGAGAAATCCGACCACGCCTCGGACACGATCTATCGTTACCAGCGCGGCAAATACATCATGGCGACGCCGAACCAGCTGGTCCTGCGTGCCGACTTCCCGTTTGCCGCCTCGAAACGCGAGGATTTGCTCAAAACCTGGGACGACCAGCTGAAGGCGCTCGGCATCAATATCCGCTACGGGGCCGAGGCGAAATCGATCACCGGCTCGAAGGGCGCTTTCACCGTCACGCTGACGAAAGGCGAAACCATCCAGGCCGAGCACATCGTTCTCGCCATCGGCACGCAGTCCAACCCCAATCTCCTGCGCTGCCCCGGCGCCAATCTGCCGCATGTGCAGTACACACTTGACGATCCCGGCGCCTATGTCGACGAGCAGATCTTCGTCATCGGCGCCGGCGACGCCGGCATCGAGAACGCGCTGGGCCTCGTCGAAGACCCCGCCCAAAACAACGTCGTCTCCATCGTCAATCGCTCGGCCGATTTTGCCCGCGCCAAGGAAGCGAACGTCAAGCTGATGTTCGCGGCGCGCGATGCGGGCCGCATCAAGCTCCTCGTCAACTCCTCGCCCACGCTGATCGAGAAGGGCTTCATCACGATCGAGGGCGCCGAAGGCAGCGAGCGGCTGCCTTGCGATCGCGTGATCGCCCGTCTGGGCTCCCTGCCGCCCAGAAAATTCGTGGAATCCGCCGGCGCCAAGTTCACGAGCGATTCGCCGACCGCCTACCCGCAGTTGTCGGAGACATTCGAGTCGACCGTCCCCGGCCTTTACATCATCGGGGCTTTGGCCGGCTATCCGCTGATCAAGCACTGCATGAATCAGGGCTACGACGTCGTCGAATACATTTGCGGCAATACGCAGCTGACGCCGGCGGACGAGCCCATCCTGCAGAACAAGATCGCGAAGCTCCCGGGGCGCCGCAGCGTGGCCGACTGGCTCGCCTATTTCCGCGGGCGCGTCGAAATCCTCAACGGGCTCTCGCCGCTGCAGATGCGCGAATTCATGATCGACTGCGAGGTGCACGCCTTCCGCGCCGGCGAAGTGATCTTCGAGCGCAACGCCATCGGCTCCTCGTTGTTCGGCATCGCGGAAGGCACTGTCCTCGTCGAGATCAATCCAAAGGACCGGTCCGTCACCGTTCCCATCGAGCAAAGCTCTATCTTCGGCGAAGTGGGCCTGATCTCCGGACGGCGACGCGGCGCCACCGTTCGTGCGGGGACCGATTGTGTGCTGATCGAAATCGATCGCATCGCGGCACTGAAGCTGATGGCGACGGTTCCGGAAGCGCGCAACACGGTCAACCGCATCACCATCGAGCGGCAGATCCTGCAGATCTTCGGCTCCGGCCTGTCGCCGAAAGACATCGCCGAAGTGCTCTCCACGGCCGAGCTGAAAGAAATCAAGGCCGGCCAGGTCGTGATCAAGGAGGGCGAAGAGAGCTACGACATCTTCATCGTGCGTACCGGCAGCATGACGGTCGAGAAGAGCATCGGCGGCAAGGACGTGTTCCTGTCCTATATCCCGGCCGGCTCCTATTTCGGCGAGATGGCGCTGGTCGATGGCGGACGGCGCACCGCGACGGTCAGCGCCGCGATCAAATCGGAAGTCGTGCGCCTTGACGGCAATGCCTTCCGCAAACTTCTCGCGCAGAACGACAAGCTGCGCCAGAAGCTCGAAACCGACATGGCGAACCGGCGCAAGATCAACGATTTCATCGAGCAGCAGAAGAAGAAGTTCGGCGGCGTGGTCGACATGTACAGCGCGGTCGCCGAGTTCCTCGTCAACCAAGGCATCGGCGAAGCGACGGACGTGCTCCTGATCGACGAGCTTCTCTGCATCGGCTGCGACAATTGCGAGCGCGCCTGCGCCGATATCCATGACGGGCTGTCCCGCCTCGACCGCGAGGCCGGGAAAACCTACGCGCATCTGCATGTGCCGACCTCGTGCCGGCATTGCGAGCATCCCTATTGCATGACCGACTGCCCGCCCAATGCAATCCATCGCGGCCAGGACGGCGAAGTCTTCATCGACGAGAAATGCATCGGCTGCGGCAATTGCATGCGCTACTGCCCTTACGGCGTGATCCGCATGGACAGCGTGCCGCCGAAGAAGCCGAGCCTTCTGATGTGGCTGCTGTTCGGCTCCGGCCCCGGCCCCGGCGAACCGGACAAGGAATGGCGCAAGGAGCACGCCGACAAAGGCACGCCGGCGCCGAAAGTCGCCGTCAAATGCGACATGTGCTCCGGACTCGTCGGAGGACCGGCCTGCGTGCGCGCCTGCCCCACCGGCGCGGCGCTGCGCGTCTCGCCGGAAAGCTTCCTGTCGGTCGCCCTCCTGGAACGGGGGCGCGACTGAAGCCGTGGCCAAGGGAGCGATCTACGGCGAGCGCGCCGATGTCAGCCACCACGAAAGTTTTCTGCGCCATCGCCGCCTGCGCTGGCTCAAGATCGCCGCGCTGCTCAACTTCGCCTCCATCGCGGCCTTCTGGTGGGTCTTTGTCTATTCCGGCACGCATCTTCAGCATGCGGGCGGCACCTGGCTTGGCTATACGCTCGGCACCATCGGCGCGCTGATCATTGTCTGGCTGACCACGATCGGCATCCGCAAGCGCGCCATGACGTCCGGCAACTGGTCGCTGAAGGCATGGGTGTCGGCGCATGTCTATCTCGGCCTGTCGCTCATCATCATCGTCACGCTGCACACGGGCCTGCAGTTCGGCTTCAACATCCACACCGCCGCCTATGTGCTGATGCTGCTCGTCATCGGCTCGGGCATCCTCGGTGTCATTGCCTATATGTATCTGCCGGTGCGCCTCAGCGATGTGCGCGGCGATCTCACAAAGAAGCAGATGATCGAGACCATCAACGCGCTCGATCGCCTGATCCATCAGGCCGCGCAATCGCTCGATCATACCCAGGCCCGCGTCGTCCAGCTGTCGCTCGACAAGACGATCATCGTCGGCAGCCTCTGGCAGAGGCTGACGAACTCCTATCCCGGCTGCGGCAACCGCAAGGCCATGAAAAGGCTTCCGCGCCTGCAGCGGCGCGCCACCGGCGCCTCGGCGGAGACGCTGGAAAAAGTCGCAAACCTTCTGTCGCGCAAGCAGGAGATCCTCGGAACGGCGCGGCGCTACGCGCGCATCCGCACCCTGCTCGAAGTCTGGCTTTATATCCATGTTCCGATGACGTTCGCACTTCTGGCGGCGCTGACGGCGCATATCGTCAGCGTCTTTTTCTACTGAGGCGCCGCACGTGAGCTTCACGATCCTCCGGGTCACCCAACGCGCCCACGGTGGCGATCCGATCGAGCGCACCAAGCGCGTCGAGGGCAACGAAGCCACCATCGGCCGCGGCACGGATTGCGACCTTCAGCTGCCCGATCTCCTGATCGGCCTCAAACATGCGGTGATGCGGCTTGCGGCTTCCGGGCGCGTGAGCGTCGAAGCGCTCGGCGACCATCGTTTCGTCTATCAAGGCGGCATTGTGCGGCAGGCGGAATTCCGCGCGGCCGACAAGATTTCGCTCGGTTTCGGCACCTATATCCTGAGTTTCGCGCCCGGACAGACTGCCGGGGATGTCGTCGTTACAGTCTCGCAGACGGTGGCAGACGCCCTTGTCTCGGATACCATGCTGGCCAAGAAGGCCTTCTCGCTGTCGTCGATCATGTTCAGCCTCAGGACCGCCGCCTGGCTCCTGGGGCTCGCAATCCTCGTCGCCGCGCTCGGCGCACCCATCGCCTATCACTATTTCGTCCCGGCGCCGGAGCAGCAGCCGCGGATCAATCCGACGTCGCAATGGTCGCCCGGTCCGCTTTCCGCGGGCCACGCCTTCCTCGAGAAGGATTGCCAAGCCTGTCATGTGCAGGCCTTCCGCGCGATTCCGGACGAGGCCTGCAAATCCTGTCACCAGAAGGGGCTCGACGCGATCGCTACGGCCCGTCTGACGGAGCGCGTGGAAGGCATGGGCTCCGCCTTCGCGCCGCGTCCGGCAAACGATCACGCCGATGCCAATCTCCTGCGCCGCGCGAAGGAGTCGCCCGTCATCGCGGCCAACCCGATCATCGCCGCCTTCGCCGGACTGTTTTCCCATCCGACCGATCGCTGCACGAGCTGCCACACCGACCATGTCGGCGCTAGCGGCCAGCGCGGCGCCGTCTATGGGGCGCCGCATCCGACACCGGCGCAGGTCACCGAGTCCGATTGCGCGACCTGTCACGACTCCCTGAAGGCGCACATTCCCGATACGGCGTTACTCGATGTGGCCGACTGGGATCATCATCCCGATTTCCGCCCCCTGATCGCGACGCTGGCCGAGAAGGGCCGCCCGCATTTCGAAAGCAACATGGCCGCCGACGGGCCGTTCGATACCGGCCTCAAATTCTCGCACAAGCAGCATCTGGCGGCCGGCGGCGATGTGGCTCGCGAGGCGGCGCAATACAGCAAGCCGGTCGCGCCCAATGGCCGGCTCAGCTGCTCGGCCTGCCATCACCCGGACCGGGAAGGCCGCGGCTTCCTGCCGATCGAGATGGTTCGCGATTGTTCGGCCTGCCATTCGCTGCAGATTCCCGGCATAGGCGGACAGATGACCTCGCTGCCGCACGGCCAGCCGGCGCGGGTCGTGCGGACACTGGTCGACTATTATAAATCCGGTGGCGAAACGACGGCCACGGGCATCGTCCGCATACGGCCGGGCGGCGCCTATCAGGCAACGAAGGGAATTTTGTCGGATGCAATGATCGCCGCGAAGGTCCGCGCCGTATTCATGGACGATAACGTCGGTCCGCATCCCTGTTTCGGCTGCCACATGTTTACGCAAGCAGATCCTGACACTCTCATCTTCAAGATCGTGCCGGTGCATCTCGAGAACCGCTATCTGCCGCGCGCGGCATTCGATCATGCGGTGCCGCAGCATCTGGTGGATGCAAACGGCAAGCCGATCTGCCTCACATGCCATGCGGCGACGAAGTCTGACAGTTTGTCGAATGTGGTTATTCCAGGCATCACGACCTGCAAGGCCTGCCACGGCGCGAAAAACGCAGCGGGCCAGCAGATTGCACAAGCCAATTGCACGGAATGTCACGGCTATCACACGACCGGCGAGCCTCCATCACGGGAGGTCTATCTTGGGCCTTGGAGTTTCCCCGGCGGAATGTGATGGTTACGCGCCCGTTGGGGCGAGGGGTGGGATAAGATGCTGACCTTGGCGCAGATCACCGATCTGCACATCACCTCGGACAAGGATCCCGTCAACAAGGCGCGCAACGAGGCACGTCTCAGGACGGTGCTGCAAGCGATCCATGCCAGGAGACCGAGGCCAGCGGCTATTCTCGCCACCGGCGATCTGGTCGACCGCGGCGAGCCCGAGGAATATGCCGAGCTGAAGAAGATCCTGAAGGACGTCGAGCTCCCGATTTTTCTGGGCCTCGGCAATCACGATGCGCGCGGCGCCTTTCGCGAGGCGTTTCCCGAGACGCCCGTGAACCAGGACGGCTTCGTGCAATACACGATCGATTTCGAAGGACTGCGCGTCGTCATGCTCGACACGCTCGACGAAGGCAAAGCGGACGGCGCCTTCTGCAAGAAGCGTGCGGCCTGGACGCGCAAGGCGCTCAACAAGGCGCGGCGCGTGCCGACCATCGTGACGCTGCATCATCCGCCGGTTCACAGCAGCATCCGCTGGATGGATCCGAATCCGAAGTCGGAATGGATCATGCGGCTGGAAAAGACGCTTCGCGGCCGCAGACAGGTGATGACGGCGATCTCCGGCCATATCCATCGCAGCTATTTCGGCATGTTCGCAGGACACACACTGTCGGTCGGCCCCGCGACCTCGATACAGCTGACGCTCGATCTGACCGACGTCGACATGCGCGTGCCGGACGGGCGCGAGATCCTCGTCGAGGAACCGCCGGGCTATACGCTGCTCGTCTGGGACGACAATGTGCTGACGACGCATTTCTGCGTCGCCGGCGATTTCCCGCCCGCCGTGATGTACACGGTGCCGTTCGTGAAGGATTAGCCCCAAAACCTGGAGTGTCATCCCTGCGAAAGCGGGAATGACACTATTTGGATAGCTGGTTTTACCGAGCCGCCGTCCTTTTCCGCGTCGGCGCTTCCTTCTTATGCGGAACCATCTTCGGCGCCCCGATCATATCGTCCAGCGACGGTTGATCCGTCACGCGATAGACCTGTCCCTTTGCGTCGAGGAAGAACTTCTCCATTTCGGGCCGCGTGAAGGGACGCGAGCCGACGCGGCCGAAGACAGCGATCTGGTGACCCGTCTCGTCTACGGCGCGATCGCGGTCGAGGCCCTTGGACACCGCCAGCGCCGGCGTCGGTGTATGCGCCCAGGCGATCAGCTCCGGCTTCGGCGCGGGCGAGAAGCCGTAGAAGTTCGGCTGACTGTCCGGGCTCGTCAGCTGCAGGACTTTGAGGCCGTTCTTGCCGTCGGCGACATAGGCGAACATCGAGGCGTTGGTCGAGGCCACGATCACGTCTTCCGCATCGTTGAGCTGCCCGTTGAAGGTCACGCGCTGATAGATCTTCGGCTTCTCCGGGTTCTTCACATCGACGATGACGAGGCCCTCGTTCTTCGCGGCGATATAGGCATAGGTCCGCGCCACATAAACGCGCTGCGCATCGGCAAGCGGGACGCGCGCGCCATCGATCAGTATCGGCTTGTCGAGATGCGTGACGTCGAGCACTTCGAGCCCCTTCGCATCGGTGACAAAGAGATAGCGGAACTGGAGCGCCGAGGCGCGCATATCCGGCAGCGCCACCTGCGCTACGAGCTTCGGGTGCAGCGGATCGTCGAGGCTCACGACCACGAGGCCGCGCGGCGTCGCGATGTAAGCGTAATGCCCGGCCAGGGTGATGTGCCGCGCTCCGTCGAGGACGCCGTCCGGATTCCACGTCACCGCGCGCTTGAGGAACCGCTCCCGCGGGTCGCGTTGTGTCAACGGATCGACATTGACAAGGACGAGTCCTTCCTCCGAATCCGTGATCACGACATAGTCGTAGATCGGATGGAACGGCTGTTCCTGGTTCATCTTGCGCATTTCGGGCGTGTTGCGCGGCGGGTCGATGGGCTGATTCGTCGGCAGCGCCATGCAGGTCGCGTTCTTCGTCGCCACATGCATGTCCTGCCCCCAGGGCGAGAACGGTGCCGTCAGCACCTTGTCCGACACATCCTTGTTGGCGACGCTCGCCACATCGTAGGCGCGGAAGCCGCCCTCGCCTTCGGCCACATACAGGAACTCGCCGCGCAGCTGCAGGCAGCGCGCCACGCCGTCCGTCTTCTGCGTGATGTTGCGAATGTCTTCGTTGGGATGCGTTTCGCCGGACAGATTGTCGTCGAAGGTTTCGCCGCGCACCCAGTCGATCAGCTCGCGATGGTTCCGCTCGACATGCATCCTGTAATAGTCGGGATAGGCATAGCGCTGGAGATAGGAACCGAACACCGCCTGCGGTTCGCTCCATTCCGTCACGCGCACCGCCTCGATGCCCTGTTCCAGACCGACCCAGGCGTGCATGCCGACGAAGTTGACCGTGTTGGTGCCGAGCAGGAGAAGCTGCGCCATGATGGCGTTGTTGTCATTCGCGACTGAGACGTGACAGTCGTCGCAGGTCTTCGTCTCGGTCTTGCGCACCGTATGCGGGAAATGCGGCGCGAAGGCCTGGCTGGAGAAGCCGATGGACGAGATCGGCGGCTGCTGCACATAGATCCGATCGCGATTGATGTTGGTCGACGACAATATGAGCGCCGAGGAGGAGCGCACCGGCGTGATTTCGTTGCCCTTGGTCGTCATGTGGACGCCAAGCTGGAACATGTCGTCGCGCGCGACCTGCGGATTATAGGTCGCGTAATTGCGCGTCGTGTCGCCTTCGTATTTGTGCGTCGCCGATTTCCAGTTGGCTTCGATGGGAAGATGGCAGCCGCCGCAGGACGTCATCCATGAGGAATGACAGGCGAAGCACGCCATCTGGCTGTCCTTGTGCGCGAGGTCCTTCTGGGCGACGGCTGGACCCCAGGCGAACGGCTTGTATCCCGCATCGAGCTTCGACATCAGCTTCGCCCGCGCCGCGCGCGGATTGAAATCGGGACTCGAGGGATCGACCGTGTCCTTCACCAGCGAGATTTTCCATTCGAGCTTGGGATCGATGATCGAGCGCTGGACAAGCACGCGCCGCCCGCCCTGCTCCACCCACTCGAAGCGCCGCCGCCCGTCGGCGTTGCGCAGCAGCGTCAGATCCGTGCCGCGCGGTCCGGCCGCGGGGCCCGAGGTGTGCAGGCTCGGATAAGCGCTGATCGTGCCGTGGCAATCCTTGCAGCCGATTTCGACGGCGTTTGCCACCTCGCCGAAGATGAGGCCGTTGCCGTGCGCATCCTGGGCAAAATGGCAGTCGGCGCACTGCATTCCCTTCTCGGCATGGATGTCCATCAGCTGCACGGCCTTGCCGGGATTGACGCCGGGCGGCACGAATTTGCCTTCGCCCTTCCTGCGCCATTTCTCCGGATCGTCGGGCGCGATCTTGTGGCCGTCGGCATCCAGGAGATTGCCCTCGCGGTCACGCTTGAAGACGGCGCGGAAATTCCACCCATGGCCATGATAGTCGGCGAACTGCGTATCCTTCAGTTTCGGATTCAGGTCGTAGACATTGCGCAGGAAGTCGATATCCGCCCATTTGCCGCGCGGCGCAGCGCCTTCCGGATTGCGGTCGTTGACGGTACGCACTTCGGCGGCGGTCGGATATTTCTGGTGCTCCGGCCACATGAACGGCGCGTCGGATTCGTAATCCCACATCGTGTAGCCGAGATAGGTGTTCAGGAACATGTTCGGCTGATGCATGTGGCAGATCATGCATTGCGAGGTCGGGATCGAGCGCGTGAAGGTGTGACGGATGGGATGGCCCGATTCCGTCTTGTCGATGGTCGGATCCGTCGACGCGCTCTGCCCGTCACGGCCGTATTTCGCGTAAGTCAGGCTGTGCCGCGGCTCGCGATCATTGGCGTAGACGACATGGCACGCCGCGCATCCCGACTGCCGGTAATCGCCGGGCTGGTCGTTGGTGCCCATGAACCAGGTGAAGGGATCGTTGAGGCGCGTCTTCTGCAGATTGAGCACCGGGATCGCCACGCGCAGCCCCGTGCCGGGACCGCGATTGGACTGGCGGATATCGGGCTTGCCGGGCTCTTCGAGCGTTTGCGGATCGCCTTTGGAATCCGGGTTGCCGATATCCGGGAATTCCGAGCCGATGGTGATGCCGCCACGCTCGAAGACGCGGAAGATGTCGGCGGGAGGCACGGTCTGCCAGCGCGGCACGGGATAAAGCTGCGGGAGCGCGCCCCGCGCCGCCTGCGCATCCGTTACCGTCCCGGGGGGATTGCCGGGCGATACGATTTTCGCGGGCTCGCCCTTCGAGGTGTACGCCTCGCCGAGGATGTAGTGTTTGAAAGGCAGGATGCCGTTGTTGTAGGAGGCGCCGCCGTAGAACATCGCGCCTGTCGCCATCAGCGAGCGCTCGGCCGCCTGGATGATCGGCAGATGGCACGCGCCGCAGGCCTGTCGCGCGACGCGCAGATCGGACGGATTGACGAAGCGCACGAATTCCGGCGATTCCTTGTTCAGCAGCGTGTAGCTCTGCTTCGGTTTCGCGGCGCTGGGGAAATTCCAGGCTTGCGGATAAAGCGGCAGCACATGCGCGCGGTCGCGGATCTCGGCATATTCGGGATCGGTCTTCTTGAGTCCTGGGGGCGCCGTCACATGCGCATCGCCGCCATGACAGTCCGCGCAGCCGAGAATGACGGCCGGCGTCTCGTGCATGGTCATCGAGTCGGTCGTCGTGTGGCAGGTCTTGCAGCCGGCGCTTTGGGCATCGGCCTGCGCCTGCGTCTCGCCCTGCTGTGCAGGCGGCGCAACGACATAGTGGCGTTCGACGGGCGCTTCCGAGTCGTCGCCGGCGAACGCGATCAGAGGCACGAGCACGACTGTTGCGAGAACCGCCAACAGAACCGCCCGAATGTTCGCGAATGCCGCCATCCCCGCGCCGCCTAGTAGGTCAGAACCATGTTGAAGAGAACCGAATAAAAGGTGTGATTGGTGTCGTACAGTGCCTCGAGTCCTGCACCCGGCTCCAGCACCGCGCCGGAGACGCGGAAGACGACGTTCTGCGTCTGCCACGGACGATAATCAGTCGACAGCGACAGATCCCAGCCGATGTCGTTGTCGATATTCGCCTGCTGCCGGAGGATCTCGAGCGCCTGGGTGTCGGCGAACCAGAGATGATTGATGTTGGTCGACAGCCGCAATTCCGGCAGCACGTCGAAGTCGGCGCCGGCGCCCAGGAGCACCGTCCCTGGATTGTTGAAATTCGACTGGCCTTGCGTTTTCGACGAGCGCAGATCGTCGAGCACCCCGTTGCGGCTGCTCAGGAAAACAACGGCGCTGCCGGCGATCAATGGAATCGATTGGCGGATCCAGTAGCTCGAATCCGCGCCGGCGAATTGCGGATTTTCCAGAATTGCATCGAAGCCGGTCTCGGTGTTGTCGCGCGGATTGGAATCGCCCGAAGCATAGAGCGCCGACAGCTTGAACCGCATCCAGTCGAGATCAAAAGACGGCTCCGCCGCGAGGAAATAGCTCGAGATGTTCGCCGGCCGGTTGGTGAAGATGTTGTTGCGGTCGTGGCCGAAGGCATAATAGGCCGAGGTCGTCAGGTTGAGTTCATCGATGTGTCCGTCGCCGTTATAGCCCAGATAGACGACGTCGTAGTTTCGAGGGCGATCGTCGCCGATCAGAGCCGGCACGACCGGAAAGCCGTTCTTGTCGAAGACCAGCGAATTGCCCTGGCGATTGGCGTTGTAGACGGCCGTGATCTGCGAGGTGAAGCCGGGCACCGGCAGATCCTGCCGATAGAGATTGGCGACAGCGACATAATCCTTGCGCAGCGGCTGCTCGATCGAGTTGAGGCCGGAATTCGTGTCCTTCTCGAGGCGGTCGAAGAAGGCGAGATTGTATTGATAACGGTTGTCGTCGCGGTCACCGAAGAAGCGGATGCCGAGATTGTCGTCCTGGAACAGGAAGCCGCGGAAATCCGTCGAGAAGGGCTGGATGCCGACGCGCACGGAATCGAAATCGTAGCGCTCCGAGACATTGCGGATGTGGTAGTCGACAAAGGCCTCCTGCACGCCGAGGAAATCGTCGAAGCGGTTGGGATAGTTGCTCGGATTGATCGAAAGCACCGTCCGCTCCGGCACCTGCGCGTAGTTCAGATTGAACGCGAGCGTGAGCCGCACTTCGAGATCGGGCGGCCGATAGGCCGTGTTGCCGTTGATGACCGCGAGGCTGGCGATGAAATTCTGGGAAACGGAGAGACTGTTGGTCTGGCCGAAGATGCCGTAGGCACCCGCGCGCTGCACGGTCTGGATACCGGTGGGCAACGGAAAGGAGCGCGGCTCGACGACGGTGTCGGAAATCGCGCTGACATTGAAGAACCAATCCTGCGTGCCTTCGATCGGGCGGTCCGCCTTCAGCGCATTCTGGTTATAGGGATCGTACCAGTTGGCGATCGGCTGGCCGGCCAGCGTATCGATCAGGCGCCAGCGGTCGGGCACCGGAATCTGGTCGGTGGGAAAGGCTTCCGGCGGCGGCGCCCACACTGCGCCCGGATTGTTCGGCCCCGGCGGTGGCGGATAGGTCTTCTGCTGACCCGGAATCTGGCGGCCCTCTATTTGTTCTTGCGCGACTTTCGTGCGCTTCTCGGGCTTGGCAGGATTCGCTTTCGTCGTTTGCGTCGCCGGCGGCGCGACGTCGTCCGCATAGGCGGGCAGCGCGGTCAGCGCTATCAGAACAGCGAGGGACGCAGCGCTCTTCATTTTCCGTTACAGACATCTTGCTGGCTGGAGTTGACGAACGGCGCTGCGGGACAGCTCACGTAAAGCAGTCGCGACTGCTGCCCGTTCGAACTGACCACGATCTGGTCGGCGCGGATCGCCGCCGGGGCTTCGCCGATGGAGCCGACATTCTGTCCGGCATTGTAAATTCCCAGGAACCCGATCATGTCGTCCTGGCTGGTGCCATCGCCGGAGACGCCGATGGCGCCGACCAGCTGATTGCCCCGATAGATCGGCTCGCCGCCCGCGAAGATCTGCAGGCCGTTCATCAGGCGATTGGGGCCGGCGGGCGTCGTGTACGACTTGACATATGTGCACTGTGCCGGCGTGTCGGGGGTGGCCCCGAGCACGAAGCCCACATGCTGGATGATATTGCTAAGCGCCAGCGCCGACTGCAGCCCTGTCGAGAAAATGTTGAACTCGTTGATCGGTCGCGACAGCGGACCGTTCGGCGTATTGAGTTCGCCGTCGGGGAAATAGGGCCGCGAAAGATTGCCGATGGCGCGCGTCGAGAACGCTGTCTTGCCGGTCAGCTGCGTCGGGTCGTTGAGGAAGGTGCGGAAGCTCGTGACGAAATTGTCGATGTCGACCGTCGTGTTCGCGGTGTCGGACGGCGAATTTATGAAGGTCTTGAGCAGACTGGGATCGGTGTTGCCGAGGAGGTCGGAGGCCGCATTCGGGCCGGAGAAGAACGCCGCGGTGCGCGCCTTCTGCAGCGATACGTCGATGCCGAACAGCGGCGCATCCGGCGCGCGCACGATGCCGAGCACAACACCGCGGGTATCGACGACAGAGATCGACACTTCCGCAAGACTGTTCAGCGGTTGGCGGATCTGCGCGCGCGTCTGGCTCATCGTGTTGAAGGCCTGCGTCAGAAGTGCATTGACTTCGGCCGCCGTCAGCGGGTTTCCGACATCGGCACCGTCGGTGCCGCCCTGGATGGGATAGCGATCATGGCCCGCGCCGTCGGTCAGCACGAAAGCGCTGGAATTGCCGAATTCTGCGGCCGTTGCCGCACGTAGGCCGGAGGCCTCGGTGCCGTAGGCCTGTCCCGCAAGGATCGTCGGCGCGGCGTAGTAGCCATTGACGCTCGTCAGCGAACCGGCGCCGCCCAGCGACGAGAAAGCCGGGGCGGAGGAAGGATTGGATTTCAGCGTGCCCGAGCTCGCATCGCTATATTGCAGCGACGTGCCGTTGACGGTGATCTGGTCGGCGGTGATGTTCGACGGCGCCGCGAAGCCATTGGTCGCCGCGAAGGCGATGTTCTCTTCGTTGTCGCTCGAGTCGACGGTCAGCACATTCGGTTCAAAATCATAATTGCCGTCGGACACGACGCCGACGCCGCCAACGACGACGCCATTCTTGTACAGCGGAAAGCCGCCGGGATCTGCGGAGAAGCCGAGCGGCGAACGCTTCGGCCCGATCGTGCCGTCGCCGGGGAAGCGGCGCGAAAGATCCGAGCACGGTAGCTGGCTGAACTGCACGCCGAACAGCGGACCTGCCGGCTGGCCGGCGCCAGCGGGGCTCGGCGGAAATTCCTGCTGCACGATCATGCTGGCCGTGCGCGTAGAAAACGCATTGCCGGAGGAAGACAAGTAAGCGCCGGTGATCGCCTTCGCGATTGCCGCCATCGTCGCCGGCACCGCCGGCGCGCCGCTCAGCATCAGGCCCTGGACGTCGTGGTTTTTCGTGGGATCGGTCTGGCCCGCGGGCGACGGCGAAATGAGGACCTTCGACGGCGCGCCGGTCATCGTGAAGACCGCGAGAACGTTGCCGACGCGATCGACAACCGCGATCGTTGCCGGTGTGCCGCGCGCTTGCGCTTCCGCGATCGCCTGCGCCAGGACCTGCTGCACGTCCGACACCGCAAGAGATTGCTGCGACGGTATCGTGAAGCTCGTGGTGCCGTTCGAGTTGGTCGTGCCGTTGGCGCTCGACTTCGAGCCGCCGCCGCCCGAGCACGAGGTGAGGACCAGTGAAAGGGAAGCGACGATGCTGGTCAGCGCGCGCGCGAGTTTCATCACTTGAGACCTTTCAAAGCCGCCGCCACGCGCTCCAACGATTTGCGGAATTCGGCCGGGTGATACGAATTCGGATCCTTCACGTCGTCGTAAAGCTCAGCGATCTGCGGCCCGGCCGATTTTGCCGCCGCGAGCGTCACCATCTGGTCGGCGACGAGCGCGCTTCTCAGCGTGTCGATAGCCATCACCGCCTGCTCGGCGCCGGCATAGTCTGTGTAGCGCGCAGCGACACCGTCGCCCGTCAGCTGATCGAGAATCGCGAAGACTTCATCCTTTGAGAACTGGTGCCGGGAGAAATCGTCGGCGAGCGCATGCGCGGTCTCCGCCAATTCGCCCGCCGCGCGGATCGCGCTTTCGCGGCTCTCCGCCAAAGCCAGATGGAAGCTGCGCGTCTGCGCCTCGAATTTCTCGGCCAGATCGGGCGCCGTCGCGCGTACCGCCGCCATCAGCATGATGATGTTGGAATCGTTGAACGGCGGCTGGCCGACCGGAATGGGCCGACCGGGATTGGCTACCGCGCGCGGCACATAGTTCTGATCGTTCGAGATCGTGCGGTGACAGCTCTGGCAATCGAAGAAATAGAATTCGGGGAACAGGCCTGCGCTCCCGCGTGGGCTTTGATAGAGCGTCAGTGCACGCTCGAGTGCCATCGCCTGCCCCACGGCCCAGGTCTTCACGCCGCCGGCGATCGTCTTGCGCGCCGCATAATAGGCATCGACGTCGTAATGCCGCTGCAGCTCGCTGAAGAGATCGAGCTCGAACGAGATGCGCGGATGGCCGGCCGCCATCAGCCGATGCGAAACGAACTGGTTGGGATCGGCGCTGCCGAAATGGCAATTGAGGCAGACCGCGGCGCGCACTTTCGGCACCTCGAGCGCCGTCATCCCCGCGGCAACGTTCGAGGCGTGCGTCGCGTGCAGCGCATAATGGCTCGCGAGCCAGGCGCTCGAACCGCCGTGGCAGGCTTCGCAGCCGACGCCGTCGGAGACCTGGAACTTCGGACCTCGCGCGGTCGCGGGATCTGAGTGACAACCGAGACAGATGGGTGCGGATTGAGCCGGTCCGATTCCGAGCCGCTCGGCAATGCCGCGAGCCCGCGCATCCCCGAGTATCGACCAGGCGCGGCTATGTGCACCGCTCGACGATGTCACGTCCTGCCAGGTCGAGATTTCGTTCTGGCGGACGCCATGAGGATTGGGCGCGAGCCGGCCGTGACAGGTCGAACCGGAGCAGGTCGCGACACCCTCGTGTTCGGCGGCAACGGCGCCCGTCACCACCATCCAGAAAGCGATTGCCAACCACCAAAACCTGGTGCTCGACACGATTCCCCCCGATTACCCCAGCCGAACTCCCGGCTTTCACGACGAGGCCGAGCGTTGGCTTTTGTGTAGCATCAAAGCCCTGCGTCCCAAAGGGGAAGCGGGATTTGCGCACATTCCGTCATGAGGATGTCATGGGATGTTTGCGCTGCACAACCCGTGCGGATGTCACGCTTGCGATAATTCTACTGCCGCAAATCTCGGCGACAGAAGATGGAGCACCAGCAGCGCCACGAGGTAGGCGGAAGCGGCCAACGCGAAGAGGGGCGCATAGGTGTGGAAGGTCCCGAGCACCCAGCCGGTAAACTGCGCGACTAGCATCCCGCCGAGGGCGCCCATCATGCCGCCGAAGCCGATAACCGACCCCGCCGCGCGCTCCGGAAACACGTCCGACGGAAATGTGAACAGATTGACAGAGAAGGCCT
>Ga0335069_10003073_pt1 | contig 25439 bp, 22 predicted proteins | sample Lox_Sample_11_FD_206714 | JGI IMG/M metagenome (GOLD analysis project Ga0335069, IMG submission 206714) | Soil microbial communities from Loxahatchee National Wildlife Refuge, Florida, United States - Lox_Sample_1.1 | ecosystem: Environmental > Terrestrial > Soil > Wetlands | place: USA... | reverse complement strand
TCAATGAGCACGTCGGCGTCCGCAGCTTCCTGGGTAATCAGCTTGCGAATGGGTTCGCCGGCGGCCAGGGAGTCCAAATTCCACATTTCCGTTGTGGCTGTCCAGTGCTCACCGGCCAGCCGGGCAATCTGGCTGGTGCCCCAGCGGGCGCGCACCGAGGCGTTAAAATCCAGATAAAGCGAGAACAGCCGCAATCCTCCTTCGGTCATGGATTCCAGCGCCGGCATCGTTTCAGGGTTCATAGGTTTTCAATTTGTTCCGAGTGACCTTGAACCGGATGAGTTACGCCCACATGAAGCCCGCGTGCCGATTGAGCAACGTTTGGCGGCGGCAAAGGCATTGGCCGGAAGTCCTGCCGGGGTCAAGGCAAGCAGCGTTTGCCTCTGCCCGGTTCCCTGCCAAAATCGAACGGCCGGTGCGCGAACGAGTACGCACCGGCCGGACGGCTGCCAACTAAACTGATGTTAATGCACCCGCGGGAAGATTTCACCGCCGACATTCGGCCGGCTGGTCCGCATGTCCGAGAGCCGGATGGCCGTGGCGCCGCCGGTCTTGCTCAGCTCGATTTCGTTTTCGATGCTGCCCGTCACGAGCGTTCCGCCGTTGTACAGGCTCTGCGCATTGAACACACCGAGGAAGGAACCGGGAGTGTTCTGGTCGCCCAACTGGGTCTGCGTGATGTTCTGGTCACCGGCCCCCGCGCTGGGATCAATCAGATGAACCAGAATCTCGTTGCCGTACGCCGTATAATAGCCCGAAGTAATGGGCGAAAAGTCGTTGGTGCCGGTGTTGCCGCGGATACCAATGCCGGCCGCCGTCGGCCAGAAGCCACTGATGGAGACCACGGTGGCCCAGTTCGAGCCGCCCACGGTCAAGGATTTGGCGTCGGCGATGGACAGAAAGGCAATGGCCTGATTGGCGGCATTGTTCCTGGCAAGCGAGGACCGGATATCGCCACCGCCAACGTAACCGTAGCCCCAGTTCAGGTTCACATTGTTGAGACCCGCCGGGCCGACCACTCCGTTGGGAGAAGAACCCGTCAGGGTGTTGGTCAGGAGCGTCGGAACGAACCAGGTATTGTTGGTAACATCGTAGATGTAAACTTTGGCCGGGTCGCTGTATTGGAAATAATTCTCGGCAGTGAAATTGCGGCGGGTGCCGGAGTCCAGGGTGCGTTCCAGAATATAAACATACTGGTTGGTGTCGGCTTCGTTGCCCGTCCAAGCCGAATACGGAAGGCGCCCGTTCGGAATGCCAAAGGCCAGTTGCTCCCAACTGACGTTGCTAATGTTGGCGACCGGACCGGTGGCCGGGACTGATTTCACCACGACAAAGGGCTGCACGCACACGTTTTCTTCGGCGATGTTGCCCTGGGCCGGAAAAGGCGTGGCGTAGCTGGACGCATCAGAAAAGCCGATGGTGGGACTGTTCGTCACATAAGCACTGCACAGCCCTCCAGGAGTGCCGGAGGCGGCCGGAAACAGCAGCTTGGTGCCGTCTTCCACGGTCTGCACACCTTGAACCGAACCGGTAAAGAGGCCGTGAATGGTCAGGGTGTTGCCGGACAGATTGGTCAATCCGGTGATCGGAGTTCCGGTCATGACCCAGGACGCCGTGCCGGAACTAAAACCCGAATCCGCACCGCCGTGCGCCGCGTCACCGTAATAAATGGTGGGTGCGGGGCTGAAAAGCTTTTGGGAGGCGGCATAGACACTGGTACGGAAGGCTGTGGCCCCCGTGATATACACATCCGTGTTGGCAGCCACGAGTGACGAGGCGCCGACCAGACCAAGCGCCAGAGTGAGGAGTAGCGTTTTTTTCATATTATTTGGTTTCTTGTTGGTTGATATTGTCCGTTAAAATTTTTGGTTTTAGGTTGATGGGTTACTGGGCGGTGATGATGTAGAATTTTTGGTCGTCCGAGGTGGTATCCGTGATAACATGGGTGGCCGTGTCTCCGCTGCTGAGGGTGGTAATGGCCGGCCAGTTCGTCGCGGCTAAACCGGAAACCACTCGGTTGGTGCCCCGGAGGGTGTACGTGCCGTAGAGCCCAGTCTTGTAATTGATGGTGGTGGTGGTGCCGGACCGGGTGATGGACTTGACGACTGGTGTCGTGGTGGGATATGCCACGTAGGTCATGGTACCGCTGGGGCTGAGTTCAAAATAACCCAACCATTTTCCATTCGCGGTGCCGTAGGTGGGAATCATCATGTAAAAATCCGAACGCGCCACCTGGCCGGAAGAACTGAAGTTGCCCGGCGTGGTCATTTCCGGATTACCCGCAAACGTGCCGTTAAAATTGCCGCCGTAGGGGCCGGCGATGGCCCAGTGATAACTGGCGCTGCCCGGATTCTGGTAATTGGGATTGCCCTGACTGTTGTCTTCTTCGAGCACCGCGGTGGACGTGCTGTCGGGAAACACGGCTTTGGTGAATTGCTCCTGCGCGCCGACCGGAACCAACTGCAGGCGCTGAACGGTGCCGTACTGGGCGGGATCGCTCTTGGCCGGCCAGGGGGTGGTCTGGACATTCACGGAAGTCCGGGGACGCGTTACAAACAGGGTGTCGTCGCTCGACCAGGTGAAAGCCGACCAGCTGGCGCCATCAATGCCCACGTCATTGACCTGGCTCCCGGAGTATTGGCCGATGGGAATCGAATGATTGGCGGAAACAAAATTGGTGAGCGTGGAAATCGGGCCCGCATCCACCACCAAGTCAATGGACCCGTTGCGGAAGCAAACCAGGACATCCCCCACGGCATAATTGGTTATGGTGCCGGCCGGGAGTTCACCGGCGGCAATGCTTGCGAGCAGTGCGAACAATCCTATTTTTTTGGTAATCATATTTTTTTCAGATATTTAAATTTTTCACCTATTCGAGGCACCCATGCTAGAACAGCCCAGATGTTTTAACTTCCACTAACCGGCCAGGGACATACAGTTTGCTGACGGGCACGGCTCCAGACAAAAAGCGGCAACCGCCTTGTGCTTACGAGGCCGGCACCGCTGGCTGCCGCCGGAGCGTGTTGGGATCGGGAGGGTGTAACCAAAACGTGACTTGGGCCGCTGCGACTGAGAACGGGCACCTAACAGAAATTGCCAAAAGATTTTTGTCGGCCGAGGGACGGCGCGCGCCGCTCCAGGCGGACTAGTCTCCCCGCGCTGAAATTTCCAGCATCCGCTCGATCGGCAGCCGGGCCCGGCGCAGGATATCCTCCGGCAACTCGATGCGCGGGGCGAGTTTTGCCATGCAGTCCCGCACTTTTTCGAGCGTGTTCAGCTTCATGTACTTGCACTCGCTGCACCGGCAATTGTCCGTTGGCATCCGCATCACGTCGAACACCGGCGCGCACAGAAATTCCTTGCCCGGACATTCCTTCTGCATCCGGTGGATGATGCCGGATTCGGTCACAATGATGAATCGATTGGCAGGACTGGATTTGCAGTAGGAAATCATCTTCTCCGTCGAGCAGACCGCGTCCGCCAGGTCGCGGACTTCGCGCAGACTTTCCGGATGCACGACGACTTTGGCGTCGGGGAACTGCCCGCGCAGTTTCAGGATCTGGTCGCGCTTGAACTCGACATGCGCGTAACAGTCGCCGCGCCAGAGCGTCATCGGCCGGCCGGTCTGTTCCATCACCCACGCGCCCAGGTTTTCGTCCGGCACAAACAGCAGGTCGTTGTCTTGGGGCGCGGCGCGGACGATTTTTTCCGCATTGCCGCTGGTGACTATCACGTCGCTCAGCGCCTTGACGGCGGCGCTGCAATTGATGTAGGCGATGGTCCAAAAATTCGGGTTTGTTTTTTGCAGTTCAGCCAGCTTGTCGGCCGGACAGCTTTCCTCGAGCGAGCAGCCGGCGTCCTTGTCCGGCAGCACGACGATTTTGTTCGGATTCAAAATCTTCGCCGTCTCGGCCATGAAATGGACGCCGCAGAAGACAATCACGTCGGCGCTCGTCTTGGCGGCCTGCTGGGAAAGACCGAGGGAATCACCCACAAAATCCGCGACGTCCTGGATTTCCGGCACCTGATAATTATGGGCGAGGATGACGGCGTTGAGCTGCTTTTTGAGGGCAAAGATCTCCTTTGCCAACGGTTCAAACCGCTTTTTCGCCATCGCCTCGCGCGGATGAATGTCCGCCACATCAGTCATGGGCAGAAGTTACCGCCGGCGGCGGGTGGCGTCAATGAAGGCCCGCCCGTCGATTCACTGCCCAACAGCACGGTAAAACTGCTGCGTTGCATTCATATTCGTGTCCGTGAATTGCCAGTCGCCGGTGGCGTCGGTGGGCAGGGTAATCACTGTTCTCCAGATGACCGGTGGCGTCAGGTTGGTGGCAGATTGCAGGCGGTAGGAATAATTCGGGGTGCCGGTGAGGTGCAATTGCAGGCCGATACCGACATATTGAGCAGTGAAATTCTGTGGCGGCACAAACACCGCTAACCTCACTATGGCGCTTGTTACACTGCCGTAGTTATTCGTTACCACCACAAAGTAATTCGTCGCGCTGGCATTTGAGACGGCCGCCAAGGTCAGGGTGGCGTTCGTCTGATCCAACAAAGGCTGATCGACTCTGGGCGACGGATTGTCGATCTGGATTGTTGGTGTTTGAGAATAGACACCGTGGCTGGTTAAGTTGATCGATGTCACGGTGCCGTTCCCGATGACGGCGGCGCCGTTGGCAGGGCTGATGCTGTTACCGATGAAATGGACCTGAGGCACAAAACTGTAACCTGAGCCGCCATCGGTGATGAGAACGAACTGGACTTGCAGGCCGCTCATGATGGGCATGGCCGTAGCCGTGCGACCTGAACTCGTGAACCATTGGTAAACGAACGGTGACGGGCCGGAGACCGTCACGTTAAAGCCAGCCATTCCGCAATTTGTCACGGAGACGTTGGTCGGTTGTGAGGTAATGAACGGCGGGATGGGCGGGTAACCGAACCGGAAGGCGGCGCCCATCCAGTTGTTGCCGCCGTTGTAGGTTGTCCCATAGAAACTCCCATCATCGGCCAGAGCCAACGCGCCGATAGGATTATAACCGGTGGTTCCCGCAAACGAGAACAGCGTGGTCAATGTCCCATTGGTCGTCACTCGGTAGATGCTGCCGCCACTGCTGTTGCCGCCATTATAGGTCGTTCCATAAAAGTTGCCGTCATTGCCGGCAATCAGGTCGGCCTTCGGATTGGAGCCGTTCGACCCGTTAAAAACTACCAGAGTGGTGAGGGTGCCGTTGGTAGTCAGCCGAAACACCGTGCCGACTCCGCCGCCGCCACTCAGCCCGCCGCTATATGCGGTGCCGTAGAAATTGCCGTCAATTCCCAATGTCAGGCCGGTCGCCGGGTTGGCGCCATTTGTTCCTGTAAACGAGAGCACAGTGGTCAAGGCGCCGTTCGCGGTTACCTGAAAGACGGTTCCCCGGTTGGAGCTGCCACCATAATAGGTTGTCCCGTAAAAATTACCGTCGTTGCCCAACGTCAGGCCAGCTGCCGGATTCGCGCCGTTGGCGCCGGTAAACGAGACCAGTGAAGTCAACGTCCCGTCGGTCGCCATCCGGAAGATTGTGCCCAGGCTGTTAGAGCCGCCGTTATAAGTCGTTCCGTAGAGATTGCCATCATTGCCGGCGACCAACGCAGCTTGCGGATTGGCCCCATTGCCGTTGGTGAATGAAACCAGGGTCGTCAACTGGCCGTTCGTGGCCAGTCGGAAGATTGTACCATAACCTTTGCTGCCACCCGCGTACGTTGTCCCGTAAAAGCTGCCATCATTGCCGAGTGTCAGGCTGGCCGCCGGGTTGGCGCCATTTGTGCCCGTAAACGAAATCACCGGAGCAAAAGTGTCGATGGTGGTAATCCGGAAGATCGTTCCTTGATCGGCATCACCGCCATTGTAAGTAGTCCCGTAAAAACCGCCATCCGCACCCCGGGCCAGCGCTGCTGCCGGGTTGCGGCCTTTTCCGCCGGTAAACGAAGCGAGAGTAGTCAGGATGCCGTTGGTCGTCATTCGAAACACAGTGCCGCGGCCGCCGCTGCCGCCTGCCGAAGTGGTCCCGTAAAAATTGCCGTCGCTGCCCAGCGTCAATCCGCTCAGCGGATTGGCGCCATTGGTGCCGGCAAACGAAACCAGCGTGGTCAGGGTGCCGTTGGTGGTTAATTGGAAGATTGTTCCTTGGCCGTTGTCGCCATTGGTCGAAGTCGTGCCGTAGAGATTGCCATCAGTGCCCCAAGCCAAGCTGGCCTGCGGGCTCGCGCCATTAGTGCCGGCAAACGAAACCAGGGTGGCGAATTCCCCGTTTGTCGTGACTTGAAAGACCGTTCCCTTCCCATTGCTGCCACCGCCGGAGGTTGTGCCGTAAAAATTACCGTCCTGACCTTGGATTAGGCTGCCCAGTGGGTTGGCGCCGTTGCTGCGGGTGAAGGTCACCAGCGTCGTCAGCACGCCATTCGTAGTCAGTTTGAAGACTGCTCCGTAACCACCGCCGCCGGTATTCCCGCCTTCGTAGGTGACTCCGTAGAAATTGCCGTCATTCCCCAAGGTGAGACCGGTATACGGTGAATAACCGCTGCTATTATAGCGGAACGACGCGAGCGTTGTCAGAGTACCATTGGTCGTCACGCGAAATGCAGTTCCCACTCCGCCTTGGTAAACCCCGCCATAAGCAGTCACACCGTAGAAATTGCCGTCCGGACCGGGAACCAGCGTGCCCTCCGGCTGGGAACCGTTACCGCCGCCGAACGGGAACCAGGCGGTCACGGTGCCGTTGGTCGTTACCTGAAAGAAATCCCCCGCGACACCGCCGCCGCAGGTACCGTAGAAATTGCCGTCGTTGCCCAGCGCCAGTCCTCCGCAGGGGTAGGCGCCATTCCCGCCATTGAAGTTGGCCAGCGTGCTTAGAACACCATTGGTGGTTACTTTGAATATAGTGCCAACACCGGCCAGGCCGCCGGAATAAGTAGTGCCGTAGAAACTGCCGTCCGGTCCTTGTATAAGATTGTTGCGAGGCGAGGATCCGCCCGGTTGATCGAAAGATGTCACAACCGTCAATTGCATCGATTGGGCGTGGACCATCAAAACCGTGCCCAGCACAATGGTAATTCTAATGAACGCTTTCATTGAAGGAGGCGCCTCTTTGAAAAATGGAGTTTGAGTTTAAGCCGATTCGCATTTCTAACGACACACTGATAGATCCAGGCGGTCACCCAAATCTGGTCGCCGCCGGCGGACGCATCGATAGCGTCCTGGATGTTTGTCGCTGCCGTGTTCCAACCGGAGTAGGGGAACGTGGGGTTGATGCAGTTGACGTTCACGTAAAATGTGGTGGCCGATGTGGGAAAGGCAAATGCTGCTATGCCGACGGCAAAATAACTGGTCAAACGCATTTTCATCTGCCCAATCCAAGGGTGGAGTTCTATCTTAACTCTAATTTTTGAGTCGGTCAATAATTAGATCCCGTTCATCCGGATGCAAGATCCGCCACTGTCCCGGCGTCAGATTCCCCAGCCAGAAATTTCCGATGCGTACCCGGATGAGCCGGAGGGTCGGATGCCCGATGGCGGCGGTCATGCGCCGGACCTGCCGGTTCTTGCCCTCGATCAATTCCAGCCCGATCCAGCAATCCGGCACGCTTTTGCGGAAACGGATGGGTGGATTTCTGGTAGGGACGGTGCGCTGCGCCGTCCGGTCATCGCAGCGCGATGACCCTACCATCGGCTGCGGTTCCAAAATCCACGCGCGGCAGGGTAATGTTCTCCGGCCTTGAATCAGGACGCCCTTTTCGAGCTTCTTCAGACTTTCCGGTGTCGGGATGCGTTCCACCTGCGCCCAATACTCGCGTTCGTGCGCGTGGCGCGGATGCAGCAGCCGCTCGTTCCATTCCGGCTCGTCACTCAACAACAACAGGCCTTCGGAGTCTGCATCCAGCCGGCCGATGGCATAGACCCTTTTCGGAAAACCGAATTCGGCCAGGGTACGGGAGGATGAGCCGTCAGCCGTAAATTGGGAGATGACCCCAAACGGTTTATGGAAGGTGATCAGCATGGGATGCCCAGGGCGGACGGGAGTCGGTGACGGCGACCATTCCGGTTCTTCATCAGTTTTTGGGGCGCGTGGCGTGCTCCTGCAACCACGCGACATCCGGGTTGTTCGGAGAAGAAAAGGAATCCGCCACCAGGCCACCCGCCACCAGCGGCGGCATCGTGCGGCTGTCGCGCCAGCGGTGCAGCTCCGAATGACCGTCGGCAAAGGAGAAACCGCCGGCGAGGTGGTGATAGTACCCGGGCAAATCATAGAAGCCGTATTGATTCGGTTGGCTCGGCCAGCCCTGCATGTTCGGGGCAAAATTGCCGATATCGATGCTGTCCTCGCGCATGTCGAGAAACACGAACAGGTCGGTCGGTCCAGGATTGACCATCTCGCGCGTGTTCAGGTAAATCCGCCAGGCGCCACCGCCGCGGTTGAACGGTGCCGGGTCACCCGACAGGCCCAGATCGATGCCCTTAAATCCTCCGAGCCAAAAGTTCATGGACATGCTCCGGACGCGGGGTTTTTCCTGTCCGTTCACCACCACGAACGAATAATCCGCCGGGCATTTCCAGATGCTGGCCGAACGGCCGCAGTAGCTCCAGAGCGGGCTCTGCTCGATGTCCTGGGCCACATCCCAGTTCGAGCGGTTGTTGGGATCGAAATCCATCCAGCCGCTGACCCAGACTTCGGGATCGTGGGTCGTGTAAGGCCAATCGCCGCTGGCATAAAGGAGCTGGTCGTTATTATCGTCCGAATACATCCTCCAGGCCAGGCACAGCTGGCGATGATTGGTCATGCACTGCAGCCCTTGCGCCTTGAGCCTGGCCTTGGCCAGGGCCGGCAGCAACAGCGCGACCAGAATGGCGATGATGGCAATGACCACCAACAGTTCAATCAGGGTAAAACCGCCATTGCCTTTTCCGCCGCGTCGAATGCACTTGCGCAATCTCCCGAATGCTTGCTTCATGAAACGCAACTGGATCTGTCCGGGCGAAACCTAGCACCGGAGAAGGATCGGGACAAGCCATGAGCGGACACCCATGAGCGGACGTGCGAAAGCCCATTTTTGAAACCGAAGTCCAGGGCCGGAGAGGTTTTGGGTGTCGTGTTTCAGTTGCGCGAAATCATGGGATGGCTAAACTGCCCGCGTGATTCGCAATATCATCTTCGACTGGTCGGGGACCTTGGTGGACGACCTGCCCGCGGTGCTGAAGGCATCCAATTTTGTCCTGACCCAGGCCGGCCGGCCGGAGATGTCGCTGGACCAGTTTCGCGCCGAATTTTCCCTGCCCTTCACGAATTTCTACGATCGTCACACGCCGGACGTGCCGATGGCCCAGCTCGAGGACTGGTTTCACCGCAGCTTTAGGCAGGCGCAGGATTCCGTCTGCCCCTTGCCCCACGCCCGCGACTTTCTCGAATTTTGTCGCGCGCAGAAGCTCCGCACGTTTCTTTTGAGCACGGTGCACCGCGACCATTTCCAGGTGCAATGCCGGGTCACCGGCTTTGACGCTTATCTGGACAAGCCGTACACGGATGTGTGGGACAAGCGGAAGAAAATCCACGAGATCCTGGCCGAGAACCGGTTGCTCCCGGACGAAACCCTGTTCATCGGCGACATGCAGCACGACATCGAGACCGCCCGGCATGGCGGGATTCATTCGTGCGCCGTGCTGACCGGCTACAACACGCTGGAGCAACTGCGGGCAGCGCAACCGGACCTCATTGTCGAGCACCTCGGCGAACTGCGACGGCTTCTGGAGCAGAACGGCTTGAACCTGAAGCCGGCGGTGGAGGATTTTGAGTCCACGCATCCGCCGCTCGCCACCGTCGGCGCCCTGATTTTCAACGCGCCGGGCGAGGTTCTGATGATTCGCACGCACAAATGGTCGAACCTCTGGGGCATTCCCGGCGGCAAAATCAAATGGGGCGAGACTTCCGAAGCCGCCTTGCGCCGCGAAATCCGCGAGGAAACCGGCCTGGAGGTGAAGGACATTGAATTCGTGCTGGTGCAGGATTGCATCCATTCCCGGGAATTTTACCGGGAGGCGCATTTCGTTTTGTTGAACTACACCTGTCATTGCGCCGGGCGGCCGAATGTGGTATTGAATGACGAAGCGCGCGAGGCCCGGTGGGTGGCCTTGACCGAAGCGGGGCGGATGCCCCTCAACACGCCGACCCGCAGGTTGCTGGAAGCGGTGATGCAACCGGGGCGCGGTCAACGCCGGAAACCGGACCGGAAGCGGTAGCCGAATCAGAATCAGAACCGACGTACCATGTCATTTATCACGATTGTTGACCTGGAGGTCTTTTATCGCGTAGGCGTTACGGATGAGGAGCGTTCCCGTCCGCAACGCCTGCTGCTTACCGTTGACATCAAGTACGATTTTTCGTCGGCGGCCGTGAGCGGCCGGCTGGGGCGTTCGATCGATTATTCCGAAGTCACCAAACAGCTCTTTAAACTGGGCGAAAGCCGCAGTTGGCGGCTCATCGAATCCGTGGCGACCGACATTGCCAACAAGATCCTGTCCGAGTTCCGGCCCGAAAGCGTAACCGTGGAAGTGAAGAAGTTTTCCATACCCGAAGCGCGCTATGTTTCGGTCAGTCTCACCAAGCAGCGGCCGTTGCCCGATACCTTCAAGCGGCCATTATTCTGGTGGCAGCGCTGGTCCTGACCCGGGCCCGGCCGGCCTTCCCGCCCGGCCGGTGAGGAATTGCCCTTGCATCGTCCGAAGACTCCAACGGCCCGGGCGCACCCGGAGCATGATGGCGCCCGCTTCACGCGTGTAAACCACCGGTACGTTGCGGTTGCCCAGCCGGTCCTGCAAATCGCGGCTCGCGCGCCGCGTTGCCGGAAATTCCGAATCCGCCACCACGATGACCTGTGGCCGAACGGCATCGAGCAAGGCGTCGCACAGCGGTTCTCCGGCCTGGCTGAGCCCGGCAATGACCACGTCCGCGCCCGGATCATTTGTGTGGCTGAGCAAAACGCTTTGTCCCTTGCGCCCCAGATCGGACAGCAACAGAATTCGCGTGCCGTTCACCGTGCCCCGCAGCACCAGCGCCGCGTCGTCGGCTTGCGCAAACTCATCCGTCGCCCCCGGGTGCAAAACCTGCCAGCAGTCCGCCGTGTCACCCCGCTGTAAAATCTGATGCCGGCCGGGCGTCCGATCGCAGCCGGCAACGAATTCACGATAGGAGCCGGAGCGGAAGCGCGCCGGGCTGGTGTAAACTGCGTCGATGCCGAACCACTGGTCGAGCAACTCCGCGCCGCCGGCACTTTGCACGTCACCGTGCGTCAGCGCCAGCCGGGGAATCCGGTTCACTCCCTGGGCGCGCAAAAACGGCTTGAGGACGAAACTCACGGCGTTTGCATTGCCACAGTTCACCAGCCAGTCATTTTTCCGGCCCGCGGCATCCAGGTAAACGGCGTGCCCGCCGTTCAGCGGGAGGATGAACAATCTGGTTTCATCCCGCGTCGCCAGCCAGTGCCCGGCATAGGCGGCACCCAGCAGCAACAGCGCCGCGGTGCTCCAGCGCCGCCGGCCTGACGCGAACAGCCAGCCGCCGGCGATGCCGATGAACACCCCGTAGTAGAGCAGGATGGTCAGCCACGATGGCTCGGGCACATACCAATAGGCGCCGGGAAGCCGGCTGAAATATTCGCTCACCGCCGTCATCGCCGACATGAAAAACCAGGCGCTGTGATTGAACAACGCCGTCACCCAGGGCAGCCAGTCCCCGCACACCAGCGCGCCCAGGTTGCTCATCAGCGCCAGCGTCCCGAGCGGTACGGCGACGATATTGGCCGGGGTCGAAACCGGGCTGAACAGGTGGAAATATTTTGCCGACAGCGGGACCGAGCCGACCCAGGCGGCGAACGAGAGCGCGCAATAGCGGCCCAGCACCCGGAGCGGCGGGAGCGACCAGCGCCGCCAACGGGGCAGCAGTTCCGGCGGCAGCAACGGGTCGGGGTGCAGGACCCGGTCAATCAGCTTGTTCAGCGGCGGCAGGAGGAGCGCGATGACCAGCACGACGAAGAATGAGAGCTGAAAACTGGCTTCGAAAAGCTGGCGCGGTTCCCAAAGCAAAATGATGAAAGCGGCCGCGGCCAGGGAATTGAGGGTGTCACCCGGCCTTCGCAGCGCCCAGCCGCCCAACACGATGGTCATCATCACCGAGGCGCGGATGGCCGAGGACTCCCAGCCGGTCGCCGCCGTGTAAAACCAGATGGTGGGGATTGCCATCATGCCGCACCAGGCCCGTGAAACCTGCAGCCCGCGCAACAGTGCGACCAGCATGCCGGAAATCAGCGCAATGCGCAGGCCGTCGATGGCAAACAAATGCATCGTCCCGGCGCGAAGGAACGGCTCGCTGATGTCGCCGGTAAACGCCGTGCGCCAGCCCAGGGTCATCGCCCAGATCAGGCGCAAGGCCTGATCTTCCCCCGGCAGGCCAAGGGCGAGCGTGCGTTGCGACCAGTTCAAAAACCGGTCCGTTAACGGCGCCCGGGCCAATGGCCGGGGCCCCAGTTGCCAGTCGCTGGTGGAGCCGGTTTTGAGCTGGTAAAAAATCCCGCGCGTGGCCAGGTACTCGCGGTAATCAAAAAGCCCTTCCGCCTGCGGACCCGGCGGGCGGCCGATGACCCCGGAAATTTCCACCGGCTGACCGCCAAAATAATCGCTGACGAGCGTTCCCGGAGTCAAAACCAGCACGAGGCCCCCGGCGGTTTCCCAGCCGGCGTCGCGGCGCAGCTCCTCGACTTGGACCCGGGCCAGCGAACGCTCGATTGGTTGCTCATCCGTCCCGGAAATTTTCAAGTGCGGCGTTTCCAGCAGGGTTCCCCGGACAGTGGCGATGGCGCTACGGTCGCCGAGCATAGCGCGCAAGTCGTTCGGGGCAACAATGCCGACGCGCCCGGCCAGATTGATCCAGCCGGCCAGCGCCAGCAGTGGCCAGACCAGCCAGGGGCGGAGCTTTTCGAAGATGAGGGCGAGAACGAGAGTGAGGAAGGCCACGGCGAACAGCGCGCCGAGCGGCAGTTGAAACATTCCGGCGAGCAATACCCCAATGACGTAGCACGAAACGACAGCGACGAGCGGACGTTTCACAGGACGAGCTTACCAATGATTTCGCCAGCGGCCAATCCTCCAAAGGGCAGCCAAACCGGCCGCACCGCCGACCGTATCAATCAGCACATCGTGCACGGCGGCATCGCGGCTGGCCACGAACAATTGATGGAATTCATCGCTGGCGGCATAGAGCGCAACGCTCAACAGGACCAGCCGGGCTTCCGGCCAGCTCCAGGTCCGCCGCTCGTTTTTCACCGGCTTCCGCACCGCGCGCCACAGCAGCAGCGCCAATATGGCGTATTCAGTCAGGTGCGCGCCTTTGCGGACGACCAGGACGATGTCATCAATGGTGTCCGGCTGAAGTTGCGGAAACAGCCAATGCAACAGCGGAGCCAGGATGCGGGACGAGCGGACGAAGGAGCGGGTGTCGCTCGACGCCGTGAAAATCACCGCCATCCAGACCAGCACGGGCAGCCAGTATTTCAGCCAGACACGGAATTTGGGCACGGCGAATCAAAACCGGATTTCCTGCCCGGGGCAATGAGAAACGATTGGATTTGCAAAATTGCCGCGCATTTGGCACAGAAAGGCCCCGCATGAAAACGTCTTTGTTGCTTTGGTGGGGCTTGCTGCTGGCGGCCGCCGGAACGGCGGTGGCCGCCCCGGCCGGTCTGCTGGTGGACCTCCATTTTGCCGGGGGCCCCGCAATTGCCGCCGACACCAATGCCCTGGCCTTCAGCAACCTCTGGTGCACTGCGGAGGCGCAGGCGCTCCGCCACCAGACGCTGGACAAACTCGCCCGCGCGCCTTACGACCGGTTCAAACAGAAAATCGTTCCTGGTGCCGGCGATGAAGCTGAGTTGTTCCGGCCGTTGCTCGATGACGGATTAAACGCCGAATGGTTCTTCCAAATGCGCGAGGCCACCAATGGCGCGCCGCAATGCAGCCTTGCCATTCACCTGCCGGTGGGCCGCGCCCGATTGTGGGAAACCAACCTGGCAACCGCATTGGCGGCTTGGACGGGCCTCTCCGTGCAGCAAAACCCCAGCGGGTGGATATTGAAGAAGCATGTTCCCCCCAATCTTATCGGGTTCGTTCGCGCCGGCGATTGGGTCGTGCTCGGTTGCGGACAAGACGAGCTGTCTTTGAGCGGGGAGATGGTCAAGCGGATTCAGGCCGGACAGCGGCCGGCGCCGGTGGAAACCAATGCCTGGTTGACCGCGGATCTCGACTGGCCCCGCTTGTACACCTGGCTGCCGGCGTTCAAGGCTTTGGATTTGCCCGAGGTGCGGGTACGGCTGACAGGGCAGGACGGTAACTTGCGCTGGAATGGCAAGCTGATTTTTCCCCAACCATTGGCCCTGACGCTGGAGCCGTGGCGGATGCCGATGAAAACGATCAACATGCCGCTGGGCAGCTTCGCCGCCGTGCGCGGGATTGCCCCCTGGCTGCAAAAACAAGCCTGGTGGCAACCGTATGCCTCATCGCTTTTGCCCAACCAGCTGTTTATCTGGTCAGTGGATCAAATGGCGCTCCAGACTTTTGCGGCGGCGCCGGTAGCGAACGGGAAAAAAGTAATCGCGGAGCTCGGACAAAAGTTTTCCGCCCATACGAACCAGCTTAAGGGATTCGAGCTGCCGCTGACGACGGATGCGACCAACGACCAGATTTCCTGGCGGGGAATTCCGATGGTGGCGCCCAATTTGCAGTTGTTGCAGGAATCGAGCGGGGATTATCTGTTCGCCAGCGTATTCCCGAACGTGCCGCCGAATCGGCCGCTACCGCCGGATTTGCTGGACCAACTGGCCTCAAGCAACCTGGTCTATTACCATTGGGAAGTCACCAGCGAACGCCTGAAACAACTTCCACAGTTGACCCAACTGGTGCTCATGCTCACTCGGCACCGGCAACTCGACGTCAAATCTCCAGCCGGCAAATGGCTCAACCAGATCGGCCCATCGCTGGGGAACACGGTGACCGAAATCAAACAGACCGCCCCGAATGAATTGACCCTGCACCGCAAGGCGCCCGCTGGATTCACGGCGCTCGAACTCATCGCCCTGGCCAGCTGGCTCGAGGCAACCAATTTCCCGGGATGTAACCTCGACCTGCCACCGCCGTTCCGGCGCCGGCGTCCGCCAACACAACCCACTAACGCCCCGCCCGCCCAAGTCCCGGTGGCGTCACCGGCCGCACCCCGGTCGGCACCCTGACATGCTCAAACTCGGCGTCAACATTGACCACGTCGCCACTCTCCGCGAAGCGCGGTACCGCGGACGCGGCTTTGGCGAGCCGGATCCGGTTGCGGCGGCGCGCACTTGCGAGGCGGCCGGCGCCCACGGCATCACCGCCCACCTGCGCGAAGACCGCCGGCACATGCAGGACCGCGATATCTGGAAACTGCGCGAAACCGTCCGGACGCGCCTGAACCTCGAAATGGCCGTGGTGCCGGAAATCATCGCCATCGCCCTGAAATTGAAGCCGGACATCGTCTGCATCGTGCCCGAGCGCCGGTTGGAAGTGACCACGGAGGGCGGCCTCGATGTGGTGGCGAGCGAAAAGGCCGTCGCCGACACTCGCAAAAGAATGAACGACGCTGGCATCGAGGTCAGCCTGTTTATCGCGCCGGACGAAAAGCAGATTGAAGCCGCCGCGCGCACCGGCAGCCAGTTTGTCGAATTGCACACCGGCCGGTTTGCAGAAGAATTTCATACAAGGTGGGGCGAGCGTCTCTCGAGCCCTGATTCAAAAAAATCACCCAAACGTTTGGGCTCGACGGAGTCTCGCCCCACCAATTTTACAGAACTCGACCGGCTAATTTCCGGCGCCCAACAGGCGCACGCCCTCGGCTTGCAGGTGAACGCCGGGCACGGACTGAACTACCAGAACCTGCCGGTGCTTTTCCAGGTGCCGCATCTGGTGGAATTGAACATCGGCCACAGCATCGTCAGCCGCGCCGTGTCGGTCGGCCTGGCCAAAGCCGTCAAGGAAATGCTGGAGCTGATGAAAAACTATCGCGGGTGAAATCAAGGGACTGGATACTCTTCAATCAAGTGTCCATTCGCATCCGTCCGCCAGGCTTTTTGCAGCTTCCAGGGACTATCTTCAGATGCCCGGATGACCTGAAAATGATATACGGATGAATCCCCTGTTTTCCGACCGGTAAAGCAGCCGGTGCGGGTAGAACTGCAGGAGAAAAATACACTCTTGGCCACTGATTTGTCGTCTTTTGACCAGCCGGGCAGGTGGCCGCTTTCCTTCAAACTGCGCAGCAGGGGCAAGGCGGATTTGGCCACGGCTTTCACTTCTTTGACATCCATGCGCAGCGGCCCAATGCTCGTGCGTTTGAGATACATTGTTCGCTTTGGAAAATTCAACGTGACAAGATGCCTTGACAGGAAGAGGAGTCCGATGCCGTTATGCTCCGGTTCGCCCGTCTCCCACGGCTTGCCCCGCTCCAACCACACGTCAGGATAAATCTCTCCGCCGAGCCGTGCCTCGGGATAATGAACCTGGCCGGCCACCAGTGGCAGCGCCTGATTGGTCCATTGCTGGAACAGCGCCGGGGTCAACCAACCGTCGCCAAGGCAACCGAGATCTATCGCGGTGAGCGAACCGGAACCTTGGTTGCCGACCAGGTTGTTGCTGATGTAAATTCTTTCGTTGGGAGGACCGGTCAGGGCAAACGGTTGCCCCAACCCTTTTGCGGGCGCGTCCGGGTCGATGAAGCGTATTCTATGGGAGGCGAAATCCAGTTGGATACAATACTGTTGCAGCACATCCCAGCCAAGGATGCCCATCGCCGGTCTGCCCAAAAGGGTTGACAACCACTTGAAATCACAGGTGCTGACGTTGGTGCCGGTGTGCCGTAGCGGGGCGCCGCCCAGATAGAGATTGGTTGCCTGATAGATGCCCACTTCATGGGTGACGCCCATCGCCGAGGTTGACTCTGTGTCGTAACGTTTTCCCAGTTTCGGCTCCAACGATTGGTCGAGCGTGGTGATAAAACATCCGGTGTCCACTTCGCATGGCAACTCCTGGCCGTCTTCCAACTGGAGGGTAACGAATATTAGCTGTGAGCGGCCCGCATCCTTGTTCATTGCCACGGTGGCCGGAAGCTGCGAGTGAATCGAATTTTCCGTCGCGCAAGAGCACAAAAGCCACAAGCAAATGCAGATCGCCGCTGGATAAATGCTTTTCATGAATGGCTTTTGAGGCTAAAGCGCGTTTGATTTTTGTCCAGCTGAGTTTGCTTGCGCGTCACTCGCAAATCGTAAATCGTAAATCACATGATTCTGGGCATTGGCATCGACATCATCGAAGTCGCGCGGGTGCGGGCCTCGCACGAGCGGTTCGGCGCGCGGTTTCTCAACCGCATCCTGCTCGAAGACGAGATCGCTTACTGCCTTGGGCACAAGGATCCCGCGCCGTTCCTCGCGGCGCGATTCGCGGCCAAGGAGGCCATCTCCAAAGCCTTCGGGACCGGCATCGGCGCCCAACTCGGCTGGCAGGACATGGAAATCCGCAAAAAGAATTCCGGCGAACCGTTCGTGGTGCTGCACGGCAAGGGGGATCAACTGTTCCGCTCCCGGCGCGCAAAGCGATTGCTCATCAGCCTCAGCCACACGGTGAATTACGCGGCCGCCACGGCGATTCTGGAACGGTAGTCCAAAGCCCCAGCAGCAAAGTCGAATGGACGGCTTGAGGTTGCGGGTCTTCGACTTTGGACTTTGGACATTGGACATTGGACATTGGACGATTTAGAATGCGCGCGTGGAAACGGCCGTGGCAGCGATCCTGATCTTCGCCGGCGCCAGTTTCTTTTTTGCGCTGGCGGAAACGGCGCTGTTCTCCCTGAGCCAATGGCAGGTGCGCCAGCTCACCCAGCGGCGCCCCGGCGCGGGAAAAGTCGTCGCCCAATTGCTCGAGCGCCCCCAGGATTTGCTGGCCACGCTGGCATTGGGCCACACCTTCGCCAATGCCGCCATGCTGACGGTGGCGTTGCAGATGGTGTTTGCCGCGCATTGGACGCTCGCCTTGACCATTCTCGCCCTGCTGGTGCTGACGCTCATCGGCTGCGAAGTGTTGCCCAAGACGCTGGCGGTGCGGCAGCCGGAACGCTGGGCGGTGCACGTGGCCTGGCCGCTGCTGGGCTTCGAGAAAATTACCAAGCCGCTGCATCGCCTCGCCCAACTGCTCGATACGACCGTTTTAAAGATCTTTGTGCCCCATACCGCGCCCCCGGCAGGACCGGGAACCTTGACGGACGCCGAATACCAGGAATTGCTCGACCTGGCCTACCACCAGGGCGCGCTGGCGGAATCCGAAAAGGAAATCATCCTGCAAATCATCAGTCTTGACCAACGCATGGCGCGCGACGTGATGCGCCCGCGCGCCGGTATGGCCTGCATTTCGGACGATGCGACCGTGGATGAAATGATCAGGGCGGCGAAGAGATTCAAACACCGCCGGTTGCCGATTTACGATGAAACGCCCGACACCATCGTGGGCATCCTCAACACCCGCGCGCTGTTGTTGGACCCGAAGATTGACCTGGCCGACGCGATTGAATTCCCCTCGTTCGTCCCGGAGACGATGAACCTGCTGCATCTCTTCAAAAGCCTGCAGAAGCAGCAGCGCGGCCTGGCGATTGTGCTGGACGAGTTCGGCGGCACGGCGGGTCTGGTGACCATGGAAGACATCCTCGGCCAGCTTGTCGGCACCATCCGCGCCGCGGCGCCCGCGGAAGGCCTGGTGATGGAGAAAATCGCGCCGGACCGCTGGCGGGTGAACGGCACCATGCGGATCGAGGATTTTCGCCGGGAATTCCCCGCGCTCGGCGAGGTGGAGGAAGTGGAAACCATGGGCGGCTTGCTCGCCCATCTGCTCGGCGTCGTGCCGATCGCGGGTGAGTCGGCCAACTTCCGCGGTCTGCACCTCACCGCCGAGGCTGCCGACGAACGGCGGGTGCGACAGTTGATCGTGCAGCGGGTGACCAAATGAATCCCAACCTCCTCAACTGGCTCATCTTGGCGGCCTGCCTGGGACCGTCGTTCCTGCTGTCCGGCATGGAGGCGGGTGTGTTCGCGTTGAACCGGCTGCGGGTGCGCCGGCTAGCGCGGGGAGGCAGCCCCTCGGCCAAATTGCTCCATGGCTTCCTCGAAAACCCAGAGCGGTTCTTGTGGACGATCGTGATTGGCAATACCCTTGCAAATTTCCTCATTCTTGGTTTGCTGGTGGTTCAATTGCAGGAGTGGCTTCTGGTACATCCTGTTTGGGCCATCCTGGTTTTCGCCATCGTTGTTTTTCTGTTCTATACTTTTTTCGATCTTCTACCCAAGATGGTCTTCCGCGCCTGGCCCAATCAGTTGTGCCTTTCGACTGCGATTCTGTTCCGGCCTATCCATGCTGCCTTGGCCCTGCTGGTGCCGACGATCGAAGACGTATCCCGCTTGATGCTGCGCTGGACGGGCGGGCGGGCGCAGACCGGCCGCTTGTTCGGTAATCGCGAAGAGATGCTCGCCGTCATGCAGGAATCCGCGCAGGCGCTGACCACGGACGAACGCGCGATGGTCAACCGGGTGCTGGGCTTGCAGAATCTCACCGTCCGTCAGGTCGCCACGCCCCTGACGCAAACGATTACCATCCAGTCCGACCTGCCCCTGGCCGGGGCGCTCGCCCTGGCGCGAGAACGCAACCTGTCGCGCCTGCCGGTCTGGGAAATGCGCAACGGCCGCCCGTGCATCGCCGGCTTGCTCGCGCTCGGTCCGCTGCTCTTTCGCAGCGATTTGGACCCGCAAAAGCCCGCCGCCACGCACATGCGACCGGCGTTGTTTCTGGGGGAGGACACGCGCCTGGAAGTCGCGCTCCGCCGGATGCAGCGCGCCGGCGAACGACTGGCTATCGTGCTGGCGCCCGACGGACGCGAAACCGGCGTCGTGAGCCTGGAAGACATTCTGAAACCGATGTTCGGCGAGGTGAAATTGTGAGCTGGTCCGGCGCGATGCATGACGCGATGAACCTGCTGGCTGTGGCGGCGCTCGTGCTGCTGAACGCCTTTTTTGTCGCCGCCGAGCTGGCCTTCGTGCGCATCCGGGACACCCAACTGGACGCGCTGGCGGGCCGGGGCAATCGCCGGGCAAAAATGGCGCGCCATATCAGTGCGCATATCGATGCTTACATCAGCGCCACCCAGTTCGGCATCACCCTCGTGAGCCTCGGGCTGGGCGTGGTGATCGAACCGGTCTTCCGGGATTTGCTCGACCCGCTGTTCCGGATGCTGGAAATCAGTTCCGAACACACCCGGCGGGTCCTCGCCATTGGCGTCGGCTTTTTTGTCAACTGTTACCTGCTGATCGTGGCCGGTGAATTGGTGCCCAAGGCGATCGCCATCCGGCGTACTCTGCCAACAGCCCTGTGGGTGGCTGGCCCGTTGGACTGGTTCTATCGCCTGTCTTACCCGTTCATCTGGCTCCTGCACCGTTCCTCCCAATTCATCGTGCGGCGGCTGGGATTTTCGGGTGACGAACTCAGCACCGGCCACTCGGAGGAGGAACTGCGCCTCATGTTCACGTCGGGCCAGGGCACGCCGGGCGGACGCAATATCATCCTCAATGCGCTCGACCTGCGCCATCGCATCGCCCGTGAAGTCATGCGCCCGCGCCAGGAAATCGCCGCTTTCGACACGGACGCGCCGTTGGCCGAATGCCTGGCCCTGGCCGAAAAAACCCGCTATTCGCGCTTTCCCCTGTGCGCGGGAGGCGACCCGGACCAGACCCGCGGTATCGTGCATATCAAGGATCTGTATGCCCTGCGCGACAAGGCGCAGACGGCGTCGGAATTGCTGGCCGTCGCCCGCCCGCTGATCTACGTGCCGGAAACGGCGCGCCTCGAGAAATTGCTTCAGTTGTTCCTCGAACGAAAGTTGCATCTGGCCATCGTCGTGGATGAATACGGCGGAACCGTCGGCCTCGTTTCTCTGGAGAACGTTCTGGAATCGCTCGTCGGCCAGATCCAGGACGAGTTCGACCAGGAAAAATCCGAATTGACGGTCGTGGCCGAAAACGTGTGGGAAGCCGCCGGAACGCTGCCGTTGCATGAACTGGAAAAGATCATCGGGGATGTGAAGCACGGTGAATCGGCCACGGCCAGCGGGTGGATGACGCAAAAGCTCGGCGGGTTCCCGAAGGCCGGCGATGTGCTGACGGTGGGCAACTGCCAGTTGCGCGTTGAGGAGATGGACGGCCCGCGGGTGGCGCGGCTGAAAATCACTCGCCGCCCGCCGGCAATAGCACCGCAGTCTCCGTGAAAAAATGGATTGCCAGTGTGTGGATTCAATTTGCGATTTACGATGCCCGATTCACGCAAAACCCTTTATCAAGAACCGATTCGTAAATCGTTCTGCGTAAATCGAAAATGAGGAATCACCATCGTGCGCCGCGGATGGCGAAGGCGGCGACCACAACGGCCACGGTTCCATCCAGGACTACCGCCGGCCAGATTCCATGTTGGGCACAAGCCGTACCGAACCACAGCACGGCGCCCAGCCACACGGCCAGCGGATGATAATCCGGGGAAATCCGAGTCGGATTCTTGTTGATGAGTGCCGGCGTGACAAAGGCCAGAATCAGCAGCGCCACAGCTCCCCAACTCAGGAAATTCACCAGCGGGGCCCCCTGCCAGCTCACCGGAAATTTGGTCGGCAACCAGAGCCAGTAATGCTTGACCCGGGTGGCGAACGGATCGAGGGCGAAGCCGAAACTGCCCGTCAGCAGAGCCGTCAGACCAATGAGCCATAACCCGTAACTGCGGGTTTTCCGCCACGGCCGGAGAATCAGCCGCGCCACGCCGCGGGAATTCAAAATGACCACCACCCAGATCAACGGTATCGGCCATGGCAGCGTCTTGAACAGGCGCGATCCGGCTTCCCCGCCGAACAGGAAGGGGCCGAACGGTATGCCTGTGGCCGCCCCGAGCGCCTGGGCCGCACCGCCCAGCAGCGAAATAATGCCGGCGGCAAGCAAGACATTTTGGAGCGGGAGTTGCCGGGTGAGGGCGGTGACCGTGCCGATGGTCGCCAGCAGCAGCAGCAGCGCCTCGAGCCAACCAGGCTTGCCGGGCAAGTTGAAAGTCAGGCAGTTCGCCGCCAGCATCCAGGCCCACGCGGCGGCCAGCAGCACCGAGACCGCCCGGTGCAGCCACACCTTCGCTTTCGCGTCCCGGGCGGCGGCCGGCTTGTTTCCGGTTGGCGTGAACGGTCGCATGCGGCAAACAGCGTATGCATTTGTCGTCGCCCGCCCAGTTAAATCTGGATTGATTTGATTCGGCCGGCTGAACCGCCACCAAATTACCTTGTCCCGCGGCAACAAACTTGCTTTGCTCTCCGGCCAGAGCATTCATGCCATGATCCTGGACGACGCCAAAAATTTAATCCGCACCTGTGCCAGCCAGATGAACTCGCGCTACGGGCGGATGGTGTTTGACGAGTGGGCGGTCGTGTCGCTCGCCGAAAACAAGGCGCGGGTGCTGTTGTATTTTGGCCCGCGTAACGACGATTTCTTGAAGAATTTCGTGAAGGACTTGGGCGCCCTGCGGACCGAGTTGTTGGGCGACCGCTACGGCGTGGGCGATTTTGAGTTTGCCCGGCACGGTGCCGGTACCGGGTTCGAGTCTTTCATGGTCATGGGGCCGGGCGCCTATCTCATCTGCAACAACACCCGGGAATCCATGGAGACCATCACCAAAAACCCGCGCTGGCTGAGCGCCCAGGTGCCGTTCGCCGAGTTGAGCGACAAGGTGCGGGAAGACCCGCTGATGGTATCCAGCGACACCCAGTTTTTCCGAAAACCCGAATGACCGCGTGCCGGGTCGCCGGTTACCCCCTGCCTGCTGCATAATTCGTTGGTTTGGTCTGCGACAATTTGATGAACGATCGTTTACCAGATTGTCGCCAGTTTAACCAGCCTATCAACGGGGTGTTCCGGCGTTGTTTCAACCCAGCAAACCCCGATAGAGAAAAAATCCATAGGCGGCCACCAGCAGCCCACCCATCAGGCGCGGCAGTTTGCCGAGCAAAGCAACGCAAACAAAGTGCACCAGGGTCGTGCCGAGGAGGAGCAGCATCCCCATGTGGAAAAAGGGCGGCACTTCCAGCGTGTGGTACAGCGCATAGATGCCAAGGCACAGTGGGATGGAGACGTGCGAGTCCCCCACCTGCGAGGCATAGACCGTTTCCGGCTGTCCGCGCCAGGCGTAGTACAGAGCCAGCACGGCGTTCGGCAGCACCATGACCCAGCCGCTGAGCCAGCCCAGGTATCGGGCACTGATGAATCCGGTGTGGATGTTCGAAATCCAATTCACCAGCCAGTCGATGCTGATGAAAATGCCGTAGGCACCGACCGCCAGGATGGCCAGGTCGAACGGCAACGTCCAGCCCAGCGACCGGCCCTGGCGGACGTTGGTCTTGAGCACGTCAATGACATGGAAACATTGCCAGAATAGGAATAATCCCACGAGCACCAGGCCGTCATTGAAGTTCAATTCGCCTTTTCGACCAGCGCCCAGACCGCGCCGGTGAAAAACAGAACGGCCAGCAGGGTAAGCAACAGCGAAAGGCGGTTGAGTTCGTGGGCCTTGCTGCCGGGCTTGCCGTTTTTCTTCTGGGCCGGCAACACGCTCATCCGCCAGAAGACCGCCGGCAAGCCCAACACCAGCGTCATGTTAGTGACGTTGTTGACCAGCGAGTTGGTCATCACGTCCGCGCCCGGGCCGCCTTTGTGGCCGAGTATGAACGCAAAGAGAATGTTACCCAGGCCGGAGCAATACGGCATGACCAGCGTGCCGAGGATGGTGCCTTCGAACCCGCTTTTGCTCATCGCCTCGAGCCGCCAGAGCATCAGGAAGGACGCCACAAGGAACAGCGCCAGAAAAAGCCAGGGCGCGTACGCACCTTTGGCCTCAATCCAGTGAACGAAGGGGTTAAACACGGTGACGGAGTGTAACGGAAGCAATTTCCGTGCGCGATATTAAAGCGGGAAAGCGTGTATTTAGCCACAGTTGAACGCGGATGAAACACGGATTTGAACCGCCAAGGTGCGGAGACGCCGAGGAGAAAAACCCAACGGGATTTTATCATCCAGCCCGGCGTTGGACGACGGAGTCGGCCTACGCCGGGTGAACGAATGGAAATGGACACAACCCTGAAAGGGTTAAATCCATTTAAACAGACGATGATACAACCCCGTTGGGGTTGGTGATTTGTTTTGACCAGGACCTAGGGTAGCGCGTGCCGCGCAACCCTGGGCTGATGGATGGAATCCCGTTGGGATTCTAAAACAGTGGAAGGCCACCGCAGTCCAAAGCAGGTGTTTACCGATGACTTACGAATGGAGCGAAGCACTCATGGACTGCGCCGGCAGAGCGCCAGCGACGACGGCGCTTTTAAACGGTGTACGAGATTCGAAAGGCCAACCCATTTTCAAAAAGCGGTGTCGCGCTTCGCTTGCCACCGCAGTCCAAAATAGTCACTCTACATTTCATGCTCGCCGATAGGATTCCATGGCCACATGCGCCGGAACATCGTCTCAGCGTTCGTGGAACTTACTTCGTTACCGCCAGCACTTATCTGCGGCGGCATCACTTCGCGGGCAAAGCACGCTTGGCTGTGTTGCATCGTGGGCTGCTCACGGTTGCTGCGGATTTCGGCTGGCAATTGGAAGCTTGGACGGTCTTCTCGAATCATTACCACTTTGTCGGCCACTCCCCGGTAGATCAGGACACGGCGAGGAACCTGTCCCGAATGCTCGGTCATTTGCACGAGAAGACGGCAAAATGGGTTAACCACCTCGACGGCATGCCGGCTCGCCAAGTTTGGCACAACTACCGGGAAACGAGGCTGACGTACGAAAAGTCATATCAGGCCCGACTCAACTACGTGCATCAGAACCCTGTGAAACATGGGTTGGTGCCGGTGGCTAGTCAATATCCGTGGTGCTCGGCTCGCTGGTTCGAGCGCACCGCCACACCAGCTCAAATTAAAACAATTTACCGATTCAAAACAGACCAGTTGAAGGTGCCGGATGATTTTGAAGTCTCGCCGGAATGGTGAACGCCGTCATGGACTGCGCCGGCAGAGCGCCAGCGGCGACAGCGCTTTTGGATGGTGTGGCGCGTTCGATTGCTCAACCTGGATTCCCAAAGCGGTGTCGCGCTTCGCTTGCTGCTGACCTGACCCCAATAGCTGGACACATCATAAGTAGAGTTCTGCCATTGGTTTGATGTTTGGTTCAGCAGTTCGGGACGGAGGGAGGGCGAAGCCCGACCGGAGTACCGAACTGCTGATGGCGCGG
>Ga0335069_10003072_pt1 | contig 25441 bp, 23 predicted proteins | sample Lox_Sample_11_FD_206714 | JGI IMG/M metagenome (GOLD analysis project Ga0335069, IMG submission 206714) | Soil microbial communities from Loxahatchee National Wildlife Refuge, Florida, United States - Lox_Sample_1.1 | ecosystem: Environmental > Terrestrial > Soil > Wetlands | place: USA... | reverse complement strand
GTTCTCGTTCACGCTGCCGGGAGTGCCGGGAGAGGATCTCCGTTCCCCCGCCCCGTCGACCTGAAAGATCCACTCGTACTGGTGCGCGTCTCTGGCCTGTCTCGCCGGGGCGTTCTGCCACCGCGCGGACGCGCGTTCGTCGAGCGACGACTACGCGCTTGCGCGCACTTGCTCGCGCGTGCTCGCGCGTCGGGGGGACGCATGAAAGCTGCACACCGCGGCGCTGCTTCCTCACGAGGTCAACAGAATGCGACCACTCGTCCTTCTCGCCGATCAAGACGACGACCTGCGCCACACGTGCGCCGAGTACCTTCGAGCGCATGGCCTGCGCGTCGAGGAGGCGGCTGACCCCAGGCAGGCCGTCGAGAAGGCGCGCTTGCTCGCTCCGGCCGTGCTCGTCATCGACACGAGCCTCGCACGGGCCGGAGGCGCCGAGGCCATGAGCCTGCTCGAGCCCGATGGAGCCAATCGACGGACCGTCATCGCGCTGAGCGCAGACGACTCCGAAGAAAGCAGACGAAACGCGCAGAGGGCCGCCTCCTGCACCTTCATGGTCAAGACGCGCTTGCCTGAACGGCTGCTGTCGGCGGTACGCGCCGGGCTCGGCGACCTGCTCTCTGCCGACCCCGAGGGCAACGCCCTCTAGAGCGCGAGGCAGCCGGGCACGTCGTGCTCGTCCATGCAGTCGTAGCCCATGCCGTCGTAACCCTCGTACCAGAGGCCCCACTGCTTGCCGGTGCGCGTCTCTCCGGCCGTCAACGTTCCCGTGTGGCAGAGGCTCTTCTCCACCTGCTGCCCGTGTGAGGGGCACCACTTGCACATGACCGCGTGGTCGCAACGGTTCGTGATCGTCCCGCTCTCCTCCCTCGCATTCATCTGCTGCACGTCGAGCGAGACGCAGGCGCGCATCTCGTGGCACGCCGGGGCGACCACCTGGCTGACGACCGTCGACGTGGGCGGGGGTAGCGGCGCCGGCATCGACGGCGGCGGCATGCGCGGCGCAAGTGACTTGCCGGCGGCGGGCCCGGGGATGCTCGTCGCTTCGGGCTCCACCCCGTCGGCGCGCGCCTTGGCGCAGCTCCGTTCGTCGCCGAGCTTGCACGCGCGCGCGTAGAGCCGCCCGGCATCGCTCCGGCTGGTCGGCTCGAGGTCCTGGTAGATCTCGGCCGTGCGCGCGCAGAGCATGGGCCGTGGATCGGTCCCGTCGGTGGAGACCACGATGCCGTCGCACGCCTTCTCGCCGGCGGCGCGTGCGCGCTGGAGCTCGCCGGGCGCGATTGAAGGCTGCCCGCGCACGATCGCGAGGTACTGCTCGCAGCCGGCGGCGTCCTGCAGGTCGCACGCCTTGCGCGCGTAGCCGAGCGCCTCGGCGGGCTCCTCGTCGGCGGCGAGCCTCTGGGCGACCATGCGGCACGCGGCACCCTGGCGCGCGGTGTACGCGTCGTTGCCGTCCGCGACGCCGAGCTTGCAGCGGTCGAGCTCCGCCTTCGGGACGGTCGACGCGCACGCGGCGGCGAGCGGCACGACGAGAAGCGGGAGAAGCGCGAGCCTCATTTTCGTCCCGCAGCGTACACGAACGCCCTCGTCCGGGAGGAGAACGAGGGCGTAAGGAAGCGAGGCGGTGTGTTGTTGGCCGAAGGTGCTCAGCGCTGCTTGCGCTGGAAGGCGGGGATGTCCCAGTCGTGGTCGAGGTGCGGGAAGGGATCCTGCTCGGGACGGGGCCGCACGCTCATCTGGGGACGCTGCTGCGAGTGCGGTTGGGGCGCCGCCTGGGTGCGTGCTTCGTGCTGGTGCGTCGGCCGGCGCATGCTCGGCACCATCGACGGGTCGATGGAGGGGCGCGACGACGGCGCATTGGCGTACGACGGCGGCGGCGCCGCGTTGAGCGCCCGCGGCTGCGACGAGGGAAGCGTCTGCGGCATCAGCGTCTGGCGCTGCGCGGCAGCCTCGAGGGCGATCTCGCGCTCGGCTGTGTCGAAGCCCGTCGCGATGACCGTGACCTTCACGTTCTCGCCGAGCGTCTCGTCGATGCTGGCGCCGAAGATGATGTTCGCGTCCTCGTGCGCCTGCTCCTGCACGAGGCTCGCGGCCTCCTGGATCTCCTTCATCTTGAGGTCCGGGCCGCCCACGATGTTGATGAGGACCCCGGTCGCGCCCTCGACGCTGATGTCGTCGAGCAGCGGCGAGGTCACGGCCATCTCGGCGGCGAGGCGCGCGCGGTTCTGGCCCTTGGCGACGCCGGTGCCCATCAGCGCCCGGCCCATCGCGCTCATCACGGTCTTCACGTCGGCGAAGTCGACGTTCACGATGCCGTTCTGCGTGATGAGATCGCTGATGCCCTTGACGGCCTGGTAGAGGACCTCGTCCGCCTTGCGGCACGCGTCGATGAAGGTCAGCTCGTCGTCGCCGAGCAGCAGCAGCTTCTGGTTCGGGATCGTGATGAGCGTGTCGACCTGCTCGCTCAGCATCGCGAGGCCGATCTCGGCGCGACGCGCGCGCTGGCGCCCCTCGAAGAGGAACGGCTTGGTCACGACGCCGACCGTGAGCGCCCCTTCCTCGCGCGCGATCTGCGCGATGATGGGCGCCGCGCCGGTGCCCGTGCCACCGCCCATGCCGGCGGTGACGAAGACCATGTCGGCCCCGGCGACGAGCTCCTTGATGCGCTGGACGTCCTCGAGCGCGGCCTTGCGGCCCTTCTCGGCGTCGGCGCCAGCCCCGAGGCCGCGCGTGATGGTGGACCCGATGGGGAGCTTCGTCGGCGCCGCGTTGTTGTTGAGCGCCTGCGCGTCAGTGTTGACGACGATGAACTCGACGCCTTCGAGGCCGAAGTTGATCATCGTGTTGACGGCGTTGCCTCCCGAGCCGCCGACGCCGATGACCTTGATCCGCGCCTCGTACACCTGCTGATCGTCCGCGAACTCGATCGAGAAACTCATCGCCGTCTTCCTCCCGTTGACCTTCCTCGAAATTCCTCTCTCGCGTCTAAGGGACAGCTCGTGCGTGGGCCAAGGATTCGCGCGCGATTCGTGGGATACGCGCCCACTGGTCCCTGAAACGCGTCCCCTGAGCACGAGCGCGCGCGCGTGGCCAAGTTTCTGCAATCCCATCACTCGAACGTCTCCTACGGTCGCCGGTGAGTCCGCGACCGCAGATCGCGCCCATGCATCCAACGCAGACCTCCGATGTCCAAAGTCTGGCTCATCACGGGTTGCTCCCGCGGCCTCGGCCGCGAGCTCGCCGAGGCGGTGCTGGCCGCGGGCCATCGCCTCGTGGCGACCGCACGCGATCCGCGTGACCTCCAGTCTCTGCCCGCGAGCGATCGCCTGCGCACGGTCGCGCTCGACGTCACCGATGCAGCGGCGGCCCGCGCCGCGGTGGCCGCCTCCACCTCCGCATTCGGCCGCCTTGACGTCGTCGTCAACAACGCCGGCTACATCAAGGCCAACTCGGTCGAGGACATGCCCGAGGAGGACTTCCGCTGGCAGATCGAGATCAACTTCTTCGGCGTCTACAACGTCACGCACGCTGCGTTGCCCGTGATGCACGCCCAGCGCGACGGACACATCATCCAGATCTCTTCCATCGGCGGACGGCGCGCCACGCCGGGCCTGGGCGCCTACCAGGCGGCCAAGTGGGCAGTCGGTGGGTTCAGCGAGGTGCTGGCGCGCGAGGTCGCGCCGCTCGGCATTCGAGTCACCTGCGTCGAGCCCGGCGGCATGCGCACCGACATGTTCGGCCTGTCGATGCTCGCCGAGAACGTCGCGCCAGACTACGAGCCCACGGTCGGCACCGTCATCCGCGCCACCTTCGGCCGCCCCGAGGCCGCGCGCGGAAACCCGGCCAAGGTGGCGCAGGCGATCCTTCGTCTCGCCGACGAGAAGGAGCCCCCGGTGCGTCTGCTCGTCGGCAGCGACGCCGTACGCCTCGCCGCTGCCGCTGCTGCCGACCGCGCCGCGGAGGACGCACGGTGGAAGGCGCTCAGCGAGTCCACCGACTACTGACGCTGCAGCCGCCACGCGTCCGCGACGGCACACTCTGGCCCGGCCGAACTTCGCGATATCCCTCGTCATGCCTTGTGGCACCGCCGTTGCTCCTCTCGGGTGACGGGAGGTTCGGTGATGCGTCGGGGTCTCGGCTTCGTGATCGCCCTTTCGGTCCTTTCGGCTTGCGGGGGCAACGTCTTCACGGCCAGCGGAGATGCTGGCACCAGCGATGGCGGCAGCTCCTCGAGCTCCGGCGGCTCCTCCTCGAGCGGTGGGTCCAGCGGCGGCTCAAGCTCCTCATCCGGAGGCTCGTCTTCCAGTGGAGGCTCCAGCAGCTCCGGCGGCGGATCGAGCAGCAGCAGCGGCGGCTCTTCGAGCAGCTCGGGAGGCGGCGGTCGCGTGCCCGTCAACCATCGTCCGAACGACGCGCAGTGCGGCACGACGCCGCCGCCCGGCACCTGCAACTTCGGCGGCAGCAGCGGCGGCCCCGGCATGTGCAGCAGCGACTCGCAATGCGCCGACGGGGGCCTCAACGGGCGCTGCGTCGAGATGGGCGGCGGCGTTGCGTACTGCGGCTGCACGTACGACGCGTGCCTGCACGACAGCGACTGCACCGGGGAGACGTGCGCGTGCCACGGGTCGCCCTACACGGGGCAGCTTGGCAACAGGTGCGTGCCCGGCAACTGCCACGTCGACTCCGATTGCGGCGCCGGCGGCTACTGCTCGCCGAGCTACTCGCCTGCGGGCTGCGGGGGCCTCGGTGGATACTACTGCCACACCGCGGTCGACCAGTGCATCGACGACAGCGACTGCGCCGATGCCGGCTTCCTCACCGTATGCGCCTACTCGACGATGAACAGCCGCTGGGAGTGCCAGCAGCAAGTCGCTTGCGCGCTGCAGTAGCGCGCTCTTGAATCAGAACGCGGCCTTGATCCACTCCCAGAATCCGGAGCGACGCACCTCGGCGGTCGCTTCGATCTGGGAGTGCGACGGCGCGCGGCCGCGCGGGGGCGGCGGCGGCACCGACGCGACGCCGGGGACGATGCTCGCCTCGAGCACCGCGTTGGCGCCGTACTTCACGAGGCCGACGCCGGTGGCGTACTCGGGCCCGTGCACGAGCTGGGTGATGCCCTTGATGCCCGTCGGCATGCCGATGCGCACGGGCATGCCGAGGATCTCCTCGGCGAACTCGCTCATCCCCTGGAGCAAGACGGCGCCGCCGGTGAGCACGACGCCGGCGCTCATCTGCTCGAGCATGCCGGTGTCCTCGATGCGCTTGCGAACGACCGCGAAGATCTCCTCGACGCGCGGCTCGATGATGTCGCTGAGCACGCGGCGCGCCGTCTTGCGGGGCGCGTGTCCGCCCACGCCGGGGACCTCGATCTCCTCGTCGTCGGCCACCATGCGGCCGAGGGCGCAGCCCGAGAGGCGCTTGAGGCGATCGGCCTCGGCCATCGGGGTGCGCAGGCCCGCGGCGATGTCGCTGGTGATGTTGTTGCCGCCGACGGGGATGACGCTCGTGTGAGCGATGCCGCCATCGACGTAGAGGAGCACGTCGGTCGTCCCGCCGCCGATGTCGACGACGGCGACGCCGATTTCCTTCTCGTCGTCGCTGAGCACGGCCTCGGCGCTCGCGAGGGGCTGGAGCACCACGTCGGCGACCGTGAGCCCGCAGCGCTCGGCGCAGCGGATGACGTTCTGGACGCAGCTCGTCGCCGCGGTCACGAGGTTCACCTTCGTGCCGAGACGCACCCCCGCCATGCCGATGGGATCACGGATGCCGTCCTGGCTGTCGACCATGTACTCGCGCGGCAAGACGTGGAGGATCTGCCGGTCGGCGTCGACCGGGATGGCGCGCGCTCCCTCGAGCACGCGCTCGACGTCGTTGCGCGTGACCTCGCCGCCGGCGATGGCCGCGACCCCGTCGGAGGCCGACGAGCGGATGTGACTGCCGCCGATTCCGGCGTAGATGGTCCGGATCTCGACGCCCGCCATCGTCTGAGCGCTCTCGATGGCGTCCTTGATCGAGCGGACCGTCCAGTCGATGTTCGCGACGATTCCCTTGCGGAGACCCCGGCAGGGCACGATGCCCGCTCCGAGGATCGTGATGCCGTCGGTGGGGTCCACCTCGGCGACCACGGCGCAGACTTTGGTGGTTCCGATGTCGAGGCCGACGACGATCTCGCCTTGCGAGGCTGCGGGGCTCATCTCACCTCGGGGATCGCATGGGGCGCGAGTCCGGGCCAAGTCTTCGACATTCGCGCGGTTCGCGGCGCGAACGTGACCGGGGATTCACACGGCGCGCAGATCCGCGCGTCATGCCGGGGATCGGGTGCGGGCACATCCCGTGCTGCTCGGTGCCCGCATGAACCGGACGGCAATCATCCCCGCGTTCCTGGCGCTCGTGGCGCTGGGGTGCGGAGGGAGCACGGCGACAGTGGGCGAGGACGGGGGGACCGAGAGCGGAGGTGGGAGCGTCAGCGCCGATCAGGCCGCGAGCGATGCCGCGCAGGCCTACTGTCAGCGCGCCGAGGCGTGCGCGCCGGCTTACGTGTCGATCGGCTTCGGCGACGTCGGCACGTGCGAGCAACGGTTGAAGCAGGAGCTGCTTCCGGTGTTCGGCGCGAACGGCTCGAGCTCGACGCCGGGCCAGACCGAGTCTTGTGCCCAGGCCATCCCGCAGATGACCTGCGCCGACCTGTTGGCACGAAAGAATCCGACGCCGTGTCAGACGCTGCCCGGCATGCTCGCCGACGGCGCGGCGTGCGGCGCCGACTCGCAGTGCCACGGCACGCGTTGCCGGGTTGCGTCCGACGCCTTGTGCGGCACCTGCACCGAGCCGGCTCCCGCCGGCGCGGCGTGCGGTGTCGACGCTGACTGTCAGCCCGGGATGACGTGCCTCGACGGGTCTTGCACGCAATACGGCAACGAGGGCGCGGCCTGCAGCACGACGCAGCCGTGCCGACCGGACCTCGGATGCGTCGGCGGCGCGTGCGGCGCGCCGAGCCCCACGGGCACGGCGTGCCAGGCGACCGCCGAGTGCGACCTGATGCACGGCTACGCCTGCCATCCCGTCTCGATGACCTGCCAGCCGTTCACGTTCGCGCAAGCCAACGGTACGTGCGGCCTCGTGAACAACTCGCTCGTCCTGTGCGCCGGGCCCGGCTCGCTATGCAAGGGCGCGCAGGCGCCGAGCTACGAGGGCAACTGCGTACCCTTCGCGATGGACGGCGCCGGGTGCGACGCGGACGCCGGACCGCTCTGTGAGGTGGGAGCGGTCTGCTCCGGGGGCACCTGCCAGGTGCCCAACCCGGTTAACTGCCACTGAGTGCGCGCTAGCTCACGCGGTGTGCGTCGAGCTCGCGCGCGAACCGTAGGATCCGCCCGGCGATGCGCGCGGGGGGCACGTGGCCGATGCCCTCCGGCTCCTCGACGACCGCGTGCGGCGGCAGGTTCTCGCGGAACCAGGCCAGATGCGACCGGGGGAGAAAGCGCTCGCTCTTGCCCCACACGAGCAGGATCGGCATCGTGAGACTCGCGAGCGAATCCGACGGCTGGACCCCTTCGCTGGAGACGCCGCGGATGATCTCGCGCACCGCCCGGCGCTTCATGGTCGCCGCCGGGATCTCGTGCGCGACGAGGCGCGCGGCCCGCGGCACGCGGTGATAGACGAGCGACAGGAACGAGAGCGCATCCGAGCGCGAACGCATGTCGATCGACGCGACGAACGCGGTCCACTCCTCCGGTGTGAAGCGAGCGCCCGCGGGCGACAGCAGGACGAGGGCGCGTACGCGTTCGGGGCGCGACACCGCGTACTGCATGGCGACGGCGCCCCCTAGCGAATTGCCCACCAGGACGGCGGGCTCGACGAGGAGCGCGTCGAGCGCCGCGGTCATCGCCTCGAACAGCGCCGCCGGGGTCACGGCGCCAGCCGCTTCGCCGCTGAATCCGTGCCCGGGATAGTCGGGCGCCACGAGCCGCCTCACATGGGGCTGCAAGCGACCCATCATGGGCCCGAAGGGCGTGGCGCTCGCACCCAGGCCATGGAGGAGGACCACGGGCGGGAGGGAGCCGCGCCCACGGACGTCGTAGCTGTGCACGGGTCCGAGCGGGGTGTCGACCCATCGCACTCGAGCGCCTCGGGAACGGAGCGTCCGGCGACCCAGGCGCTCGAGCAGTGGGATGAGAATCGGCCGCACGAGGCCGGAGGTTAGCTCAGGCGCGGGCGGCCGCCGCCGGACGAAGGGCTTCCTCCAGGCGGGCGAAGACTTCCTTGAGCCGGTCGATCTCGAGGGCGGCCGCGCGCTGCAAGTCGTGCCGGTCGGTGCGCGCGGCCTCTTTCTCCAGCTCGTCGATGCGAATCCCCAGCTGCTTCTTCAGCAAGCGCGCCTCGCTCTCGCTCAGCTCGAGGTTCATGGCAGCCTCCACGCACGCCGAAGTGCATCAACCGTACCCCGGCTGGTCGTCAGCGCATGCGCACGACGACGCGATCGGGGCGGCCGTCGTTGTCGAGCATGATGGCGTCCGCCTTCGCGCCACGCTTGTCGAGCTCGGCGACGACTCGCGCCGCTTGATCCAGTTTGCGGCGGAACGGAGGGCCGCCGAGCACGAGCTCCGTCGCGCTGCGACCCACGACCAGGGTGAACGTGCCCTCCGGGCTGACGTGCACCTCCTCGAGCGGGGAGCGGCGCGAGAGGGACGAGGCCTCGTACTCGGCCGCGAGGTCGATGGCGCGGCGGATCGTGCGCGTCGCCCCTTCGTGGTCCTCGGTGAGGTCGTCGGGGCGCAGGCCGGTGACGAGTGGCAGGTCGATGGGATCGCCCGGTTCGACGCGCTTGAAGGGCTCGCCCTGCGACGTCACCAGGAGCATGTCGCCCAAGGCGACGAGCGCCGCCGGCTTGCGCTCGGTGATCTGCACGAGAATCGTGCCGGGAAGGCGGCGCGCGAGCGTGGCCTCGGAGATCCACGGGTCCGCGAGGATCTTGGCGCGCGCTGCGTCGAGATCGAGCGCGAAGACGTTGCTTCCGACGCTGATGCCGCTCTCCGCCGACACGGCGTCCGGCGTGCGGCGCTCGCCACCCACCACCTCGACATCGGTGACCGCGAAGCGGGGGCTCGTCATGACGTACCGCCGCGCCGCCCAAGCCACGAGCGCCGACGTGGCGATGACGAGCGATGCTCCGAGCATCGTGCGGGCGACGTGCGCCCAACGCGAAGGGCCGGGCTCCACGCGCGGCGGAGTCGGCACCTCCGCCGCCGGCGGCATCGATTCGCGGCGGCGCCGGTTCTGCGGGGTCACGAGCCCTTGCCTTCCTGCAGCATCGCGAGGAGCTCCCGCGCGCTCGCGTTGATGTCGCCGGCCCCGAGCGCGATCACGATGTCACCCGGTTCGATGGCGTCGCGGAGCGTGCGAGCTACTTGCTTCCTGTCGGGCACGTAGTTGACGGCATGGTGACCGTGGGCGCGGATGGCGTCGGCGAGCGCCCTGCCGGTCGCGCCCTCGATGGGCTTCTCCCCGGCCGCGTACACCTCGGTGACGAAGAGGAGGTCGGCGTCGTTGAAGGCGCGCGTGAACTCGTCGAAGAGCAGATGGGTACGCGTGTAGCGATGCGGCTGGAACGCGACGACGACGCGCCGCTCGAAACCTCGCTGCGCCGCATCGAGGGTCGCCTGGACCTCGGCCGGGTGGTGCCCGTAGTCGTCGACGATCATGACATCGCCGCCGACGCCGCCCTTCGAGAGCGTGGGTTGCCCGAGCACCGTGAAGCGCCGCTGCACGCCGTGGAAGCCCGCGAGCGCGTCGCGCGTGACGTCGAGCGGGATCTCGAGCTCGTCGGCGACGGCGATCACCGAGAGCGCGTTGAGCACGTTGTGCGCCCCCGGCATGTGGATGACGAAGCGGCCGAGCGACTCGCCACGGCGGTAAGCGTCGAACTGCGTCGCGAGGCCCTCGAAGCGAGGGTTGCGCGCGCGGTAGTCGGCCTGACGCGAGATGCCGTACGTGACGTGGCGCCGCTGGATGCGCGGGAGGATCTCCTGGACGCTCGGGTGGTCGATGCACGCGACGCAGAGCCCGTAGAACGGCACCTTGTTGGCGTGCTCGACGAACGCGTCCTTCACGGCGGCGTGCGTGCCGTAGTGATCGAGGTGCTCGGCGTCGATGTTCGTGACGACCGCGATGGTCGGCGTGAGCTTCAGGAACGACCCGTCGCTCTCGTCGGCCTCGGCGACGAAGAGGTCGCCGGCGCCCAGGCGCGCGTTGCTCCCGAGCGCGTTCACCTTGCCGCCCACGACCACGGTGGGGTCGAGCCCGGCTGCGCGCAGCACCGTGGCGACGAGCGACGTGGTCGTCGTCTTCCCGTGCGATCCGGCGATCGTCACGGCGTAACGAGTACGCATCAGCTCCGCGAGCATCTCGGCTCGCGGGATGATGGGGATCTCGAGGGCCCGGGCCCGGATGATCTCGGGGTTCTTCGGGTCGATGGCGCTCGAGTAGACGACGACGTCGGCGCCCTCGACGTTGGCAGCAGCGTGGCCGACCTGGATGCGCACCCCGAGCCCCTCGAGTCGGCGCGTATTCTCGTTGGGCTTGAGGTCCGAGCCGCTCACGTCGAAGTCGAGCGTGCGCAGGATCTCGGCGAGGCCGCTCATCCCGATGCCGCCGATTCCGACGAAGTGCACGTGCCGGACGCGCCCGCGGAACATTCAGTGCACCTCCTGCGCGGCGGTGCGGTGGCCGCGCGTGGCGCCGTTCGTGGACGACGGCCTGGGTCGCCGCGCGATGCCGGCGAGGTCGAGCAAGTCGGACGCGACGTCGGTCGCCGCGCCGGGACGGCCGCGAGCGCGCGAGGCGTCGGCCATGCGGGCACGCGCGGCTTCGTCGCCGAGGAGCTTCTCGATCTCGCGCGCGAGTCGCTCCGGCGTCGCGTCGTCCTGTCGAATGCAGACGGCGCCACCGGCGCGGGCGAGGGCCTCGGCGTTCTGGCCTTGGTGATCCGCCGCCGCGTGTGGATACGGCACGAGAATCGCCGGGCGGCCGACGGCGGTGAGCTCGCCGAGCGTCGAGGCGCCGGCGCGTGCGACGACGACGTCGGCGTCGGCCACTGCGCGGGCGACATCGTCGAGGAAGGGCGTCACGGTCGCGCGCGTCACCCCTTCCTTCGCGTACGCGGCGCGCACGTCCGCGTCGCGATCGCGACCGGCCTGGTGCACGACCTCGAGCCCCTCGATGTGCGCGAGCCTGGCCATCGCGGGCGGCACGCGCTCGTTGAGCGCCGCCGCACCCTGGCTTCCGCCCACGACCAGCACCCGCGCGATGCCGGCGCGCGGCGCGTAGGGCTTGGGCGCGAAGCCCGCGCGCAGCGGCACACCGTAGACGCGTCGCGCCCCGGCGCGGAACGGTGCCCCGGCTTCTTCCCATGCGACGTAAGCACGGCGTGCGAACGGCGCGAGCAACCGGTTCGCCAGGCCGACGACGCGGTTTGGCTCGAGGACCGCGACCGGGACGCCCTGGAGCGCCGCCGCCAGTGTCACCGGACCCGACGCGTAGCCGCCGACGCTCAAGACCACCGCCGGACGGAGGCGCCTGATCAGGAGCAGCGCGCTCGCTGTCGCGCGCGCCGCCACGAGTGCGCCGCGGATGGCTCGCACCGGCCCGCCGCCCGTCATGGGTAGGACGTCCAGCAACTCGAGCCGCCATCCCCGAGCCGGCACCACGCGCGCCTCGACGCCGCGCGCGGTCCCGCAGAAGGCCACGTCGACGTCCGCCATCGACTGCAGGGCCTCGGCAACGGCGACCGCCGGAAAGACGTGGCCCCCGGTCCCGCCGCCCGCGAAGAGGACGCACGGCCGGCTCACGAGGACGCCTCCACGAGCGCCGAGTCGGGCTCGGCATCCGCCTGCTCGGCGACCGGTTCGACAGCGGCGGGCTCCGGAGTCGCCCCCGACGGCACGCTCCCCGACTGGCGTGTGATGTTGAGCAAGATGCCGGCTGCCACCGCGTTCACGAGGAGGGACGACCCGCCGAAGCTCACGAAGGGCAGCGTGAGTCCCTTGGTCGGCAGGATCGCGAGTGCGACGGCGAGGTTCACCAACGTCTGTACGCCGAACATCGTCGACAGTCCGAACGCCAGGAAGGCCCCGAAGTCGTCCGGCGCCCGCAGCGCCGCCCGCACGCCACGCGCGACGAGGAGCAGGTAGGCGCCGCACAGTGCCGCGACGCCGACGAACCCCAGCTCTTCACCGACGATGGCCGCCACGAAGTCGTTGTACGCCTCCGGCAGGTAGAGCGACTGGAAGCCGCGCCCGATGCCCAGGCCGATCGGCCCGCCCGAGCCGAAGGACATGACGCTTTGGAAGGGCTGGTACGCCAGGTCCTGGCGGTGCTGGTCCATGTGCAGCCACGCGAGGTAGCGCTCGTAGCGGTACTCGCGGAAGCGAATGGCCGCGGCACCGAAGGCGCCGCCGAGGATCGAGGCGCCCAGGATGTAGCCGACCTTCGCGCCGGCCACGAAGAGCAGCGTGAAGGTGAGGAGCAGGAGAACGACGGCGCTCCCGAAGTCGGGCTGCTTGAGGCAGAGCAGCATGAAGATGCCGGCGACGATCAGGTGAGGCAGGAAGCCGACCGTGAAGGTCTTGACCTTCTCCGCCTTCTTCGCGAGCGAGTACGCGAGCCAGATGACGAGCGCCACCTTCGCCATCTCGGCGGGCTGCACGTGCACCGGCCCTACTGACAGCCACCGCGCCGCGCCGCCGCCGGAGTGTCCGAAGCCGATGACGCAGAGGAGCAGCAGCAGGCCGACGACAGCTAGCACGGGGTAAGTCAGCTTGTAGAGGCGGTGGTAATCGAAGCGACTCGCGGCCCACATCGCGAGGAGCCCGGTAACGCCGTAGGCGACCTGGCGTTTCAGGAAGAACTGCGGATCGTGGTACTGCACGGTCGCTTCGACGGCGCTCGCGCTGTAGACCATCACGATTCCGAAGCCCACGAGGGCGACGACGACGGCGGCGAGAACCGGGTCGACCGGGCCGGCGGCGGCGCGCGCGTCGGGGCGCGCGTCGAGCGGAGCGGCGAGCCCCGTGCCCACGGTGCGGCGCACGTTGCGGAGGATCACGCGCGGCCCTCCTTCTCGAGCAGGCGCACGGCGCGGACGAACTCGTCGCCACGGTGCTTGTAGTCGCGGAACATGTCGAAGCTCGAGCACGCCGGAGAGAGGAGCACCGCATCGCCGGGGCGCGCGAGGTCGGCCGCCACGCGCACCGCCTCCTCCATGCTGGCCACCCGCTTCACGGGGAGCTCGCTCGCGCCCGCGCCGACGGCCGCCGCGATCGCGTCTGCGGCCTCGCCGAGGACCACGACGGCGCGACCCTTGCGAGCCAGCGACTGCACCAGCGCGGCGTAACTGCCGCCCTTGTCGCGCCCTCCGGCGATGAGCACGGCGCGCGGCTCGCGCAGCCCCTCAAGCGCCGTGACGGCCGCACCGACGTTGGTCCCCTTGGAGTCGTCGTAGAAGCGGACACCGCGCAGCTCGGCGACGAGAGCCGTGCGATGCGGGAGGCCGCCGAAGCCGGACAGCACGCCTCGGATCGTCGCGCCTGCGACGCCGAAGGGACGGGCGCAAGCGATGGCCGCCGCCACGTTGAGCGCGTTGTGCCCCCCGGTGAGCGCCATGTCGGCGCGGGCGAAGCGTTCGTCGACCCGCCGGTCGATCACGGCGTCTTCGGTGACGTCGACGACTCCGCCGGGGCCGAAGGTGGCGATGCGCGCGCGCCCGCGCTTCGCTTCGCGCATGCACGTGGCGTCGCCGAACGGCACGACGGCCCAATCCTCCTCGGTCTGTCGGACGAACGCGTTGCCCTTGGCGTGCGCGTACGCATCGAACGATGCGTAGCGGTCCAGGTGATCGTCGGTGACGTTGAGCAGCGCCGCGACGTGCGGGTGGAAGCGATCCACGCGCTCCATCTGGAAGCTCGACACTTCGAGCACCAGCGCGTCGAACCGCTCGTCTGCGTGGTCCGCGAGGGGCTCGCCGAGGTTGCCCCCGACGAAGGGGCGCATCCCGTGCGCCGCGAGCATCTCGCCGACCAGCGAGGTCGTCGTGCTCTTGCCGTTGGTCCCGCCGACGGCCACGACCGGCGCCGCGTGCGCCATCGAGCGGACCGCCAGCTCCACTTCGCCCCACACGGAAGCGCCGGCCTTCTCGGCCCGCTCGATGGCGGCGAGCGGCGGCACGCCTGGCGACACAACGATCAGGTCCGCTTGATCCATGCCCGCCGCGTCGTGACCACCCGCGACGAGGGTGGCCCCCAGGCCCTCGAGCGCGCGCGCCCCCTCCGAGAGCGCCTCGAGGGGCTTGCCGTCGTTGGCGACCACGCTCGCCCCGCGCCGCAGGCAGAGCCTCGCCGCAGCGACACCGCTGGCGCCCAGCCCGACGACGACCACACGCTTGCCGGCCAGCTCTGACACGGGTCCCTACCGCAACTTCAAGCTCGAAAGGCCGCAGAGTGCCAAGAGAATGGAGATGATCCAGAAGCGCACGATGATCTTGGGCTCCGCCCACCCCTTCTTCTCGTAGTGATGGTGGATGGGGGCCATCAGGAAGATGCGCCGCCCGGTCAGCTTGAAGCTCGCGACCTGGACGACGACGCTCACGGCCTCCAGGAAGAAGACTCCCCCGATGATGGCCGAGAGGAGCTCGTTCTTCGTGAAGACCGCGCACATCCCCAGCCCGCCGCCCAGCGCCAGCGACCCGACGTCGCCCATGAAAACCTGGGCGGGATACGTGTTGTACCAGAGGAACCCTATGCCGGCGCCGACCATGGCGCCGCAGTAGATCGAGAGCTCCCCGGCGCTCGCGATGAACGGGATGTCAAGATAGCGCGCGACGACGAAGCGCTGCGCCACGTGCGCGATGCCGAAGGTGGCGCCCGCGAGGTAGGCCCAGACCAAGTAGGTGCCGGCGTTGATCATGACCGGGCCGATGGCCAGGCCGTCGAGACCATCCGTGAGGTTCACCGCGTTCGACGTCCAGACGACGACGAGCACCGCGAAGGGCACGTAGAGCCACGGCGGAAGCACGATGGGGTGCTTGGAGAACGCCAGGAACGGGACACCCAGGTCGAAGCGGATGTCCCACCAGTCCGACGGCAGGTGGTCCTGCGCGAGGAACGCGTAGGAAAGGACGGCGCCAGCGATGACGAACTGGCCGAGCAGCTTGTAGCGGCCCGGGACGCCCTTGGGGTTCTTCAGCTTGATCTTGAGGTAGTCGTCCAGGTAGCCGATGACGCCGTAGCCGGCGGTGACCGCCGACGTGGCCCACACGAACACGTTGCGCGGGTCGCACCAGAGCACCGTCGGCACGAGCACGCAAAGGAGGATGAGGGCGCCCCCCATCGTCGGGGTGCCGCTCTTGACCTTGTGCGTCTCGGGGCCGTCGGTGCGGACCACCTGTCCGATCTGCTTGCGCTGCAGCTCGCGGATGAACCAAGGAGCGAGCACGAAGGCGAGGAGCATGGCGGTGACGGTGGCGGCGATCGTGCGGAACGGCACGTACCGGAGCACGTTGAGGAACCCGAGCCAGTCGGCGTCGTGGCGCAGGGGGAAGAGCAGCTCGTAGAGCATTCAGCTCACTTGCCTCCCCACGAGGGCCTCGACGACCCGCTCCGCCCCCACACTCCGCGAGGCCTTCACGAGCACCACGTCGCGCGGGCGCACTCGCTCGGCCGTGGTGCGCGCGGCCTCTTCGGCGCTCGCGGTCCGGACCACCTCGACGCCGGCGGCCGCGGCGACGCGCGCAATGGCGTCGGCAAGGCCGCCGCAGGAGACGAGGAGCTTCACGCCCGCCTGAGCCACGGCCACGCCGAGGGCCTCGTGCTCTCGCTCGGCGACGGGACCCAGCTCCTTCATCTCGCCTAGGACGGCGACGCGGCGAGCCCCGTCCATCTCGGCCAGCGTGGCGAGCGCCGCGCGCATGCTCGCAGGGTTCGCGTTGTACGCATCGTCGATCACCTGCACATCGCCGGCGCGACGCACCCGCATGCGGCCCTCGATGGGCGCGAGCCCGGCGAGCGCGGCGTCGAGCTCGAGTGCTCTCCCGGAGGCCGCTTCGGCAGCGGCAAGCGCGGCGACCAGATCGATGGCCGCTGCTTCGCCGGGGATGGGCAGCGTGGTCACGAGCGCAGGCTGGCCGGGGCGTTCCACCACGACGCGAGATCCAGATGCGCCGAGCGGCTCCCGCTCGCGCAGGCGGTAATGCGAACCCTCGGCGCGTCCGAACGTCACGAGCCGCGCGCCCGCCGGCGCCCGCTTCGTCTGCGCCATGACGGACGCGTCGTCTGCGTTCGCGACGATCGCGCCGCCGGGTCGGACGCCGGCGAAGAGGGCGCCCTTCTCGGCAGCAACCGCTTCGAGCGTGCCCCCGACGCCACCCGCGTGCGCCAGCCCGACGTTCGTGACGACCGCGACGTCCGGCGGAGCAATGGCGGCCAGGGCGGCGATCTCTCCGGGTACGCTCATGCCCATCTCGAGTACCGCGAACCGGTGATCGGGCTCGACCTGCATCGCGACCGCCGGCATGCCGACGCGGTTGTTGAGGTTCCCGGCCGACGCGAGGCATGGCGCGACCGTGCGGAGCAGCGCCGCGCAGAGCTCCTTGGTCGTCGTCTTGCCCGCGCTGCCCGTGATGGCGACGACGCGCGCGTCGGGCCGGCCCATGCGCCAGCGCTGCAGGTGGGCGCTCGCGAGGGCGCCCCACGCGACCAGCGTGTTCTCGACCTCGACCGCGTCCACGCGCGCATCCACGGGGGCCCGCCCTCGCTCGACGATCACGAGGACCGCGCCGGCGTCGATCGCTGCCGGCAGGAACGCGTGCCCGTCGTGTCTCTCACCCCTCAGCGCCACGAACGCGCAATCCGCCGCGACGGCGCGGCTGTCGGTCGTGACGCCCACGGCCTCGCGCCCCGGCGTGAGTCGCACCACACGCCCTCGCGTCGCCTCCGCGGCGGCGCCCGCATCGAAGCGCGCGCGGTTCGAGCCGATGGGAGTCGCCATCGGTCACGCCTCTCCACGTGCGCGACGCGCGTCCAGCGCGCGCCGGGTCTCGATGCGGTCGTCGAACGGATGTTTCACTTGCCCCACGATTTGATAGTCCTCGTGGCCCTTTCCTGCGACCAGGATGACGTCGCCCCTGGATGCGGAACGCACGGCGAGGTCGATGGCCTTCCTGCGGTCGAGCTCGACGAGGGGCTCCTTGCCGGCCGCCCGCACCCCGGCCACCACGGCGTCGGCGATGGTGCGCGGGTCCTCGGTGCGCGGGTTGTCGTTGGTGACCACCGCCACGTCCGCTCGTGCGCCCACGGCCTGCCCCATGGGGCCGCGCTTGGTGGGGTCGCGATCGCCCCCGCAGCCGAAGACACACCAGACGCGGGCGCGCGTCACCGCGCGGAGCGCATCGAGAGCGCGGGCCAGCGCGTCGGGGGTGTGGGCGTAGTCTACGAGCACCGTCACGTCGTCACCCTCGCGGTCGCAGCGCTCCAGGCGGCCCGGCGCTCCGGGCTCCGCCGATAGTGCCGCAGCGGCGCGGTCGAGATCGAGCTCGAGCGAGCAGGCGACACCAAGCGCTACCGCGAGGTTTTCGAGGTTGTGCGCGCCCACAAGACGCGAAGCGATGGCGACCTGGCGCCCCCCGGGCACTCGGAAGGACGCGTCGATGCCGCGCGCGTCGATGCTCACACGGGTCGGGGCGAGGTCCGCGTCGGCCCCGACTCGCGCGCTCACGCGCACCATGGGCGCCCGCACGCGCGACACGAGCTCGCGTCCGAACGCGTCGTCCACGTTGAGCACGACTGCTCCGGGACCGAGCTCCGTGAACAGGCGCGCCTTCGCGTCGGCGTATTCACGCATCGACCCGTGGAAGTCGAGATGGTCCTGCGTGAGGTTGGTCAGTGCGGCCACGCGGAAGCGGATGGCCCGCGCCCGGCCGAGCGCGAGCGCGTGCGACGAGACCTCCATGGCGACGTGCGTGGCCCCCCGCGCGCGCATCGCGGCCATCACGCGCGCGATCTCGTCCGCCTCTGGCGTGGTGTGTTCGGCGGCCGCGCGCCATCCGTCGAAAGAGTGGCCGACGGTCCCGAGCACCCCGCACGACGGCATGCCGATCGCGCCGTCCACCGCGGCACGCACGAGGTGCGTCGTCGTGGTCTTGCCGTTGGTCCCCGTGATGCCGACGACCTCGAGCGAGAACGACGGATGCCCGTACACCGCGGAAGCCGCGAACGCGAGCGCCGAGGGGACGTCCTCGACGACCACGACGGGCACGTTCGGCCCGCCGACGTCGACTGCCTCCGACGCCGCCAAGACGGCCACGGCGCCGCGCTTCACCGCATCGGCCGCGAAGCGCGTGCCGTCCACCTTGTCCCCCTTGCGGGCCACGAAGAGGTCCCCGGGCTCGACGGCGCGCGAGTCGTGGCGGACGCCGCGTACGCGCACCGTGCCGTCGCCGACGATGCGCGTCCCGGCGGGCAGCTCGCGAAGCAGCTCGTCCAGTCGCAGCCCCCCGTCGTGGTGGGTCCCCGGCACGGCCTCCATCATGACGCAGGTTCGAGCACGACGCGCACCGCCGCGCCCTTGGGCGCTGCGGTCCCGGGCGCCGGCTCTTGCCGGACGGCACGCCCCCATCCCTCGAGCCTGGGCACCAGCCCGGCCTTCGTCAGGGACGCGACCACGTCGTGCGCCGCGAGACCCGTCGCGTCGGGAACGCGCACGCTGCCCGGCGGAACCTGAGCCGGGCCAGCTGCGCCGGCGCCGGGCGCGGCCGGTGGCGCAGCGGGCGCCGGCGGCTTCATCGCCGCGAGCGTGACGTCCGCGGGGTCGCCCTCGCGCGTCACGTCGGCGATGTTCGCCGATCCCGCCGCGGGCGTGACGCCGAGGTAGCGCAGCGTCGATTCGGCGACCCGGCGGAAGACCGGGCTGGCCAGCTCGCCGCCGTGGTGGGCGAGCGTCGGCTCGTCGAACATCACGGCCACGACGATGCGCGGCTTCTCCACGGGCACGAATCCCACGAACGCCGCCGTGTACTTGTCGTTCGAGTACTTGCCGGTCGCCGGATCAGCCTTCTGCGCGGTGCCCGTCTTGCCCGCGACGCGGAAGCCGGGGATGGCTGCCTGGAACCCGGTACCCCCCTTCTCCGTGACCGCCGTCAGCATCTCGGCCACCATGCGCGCGATCCCCGCCGGAACGACCTGGCGCCTGACGTGCACGGCCGACTCGCGCACGACTTCGCCGGCGCCGTCGGTCACTCGCTCCACGAGGATCGGCTCGAGCAGCTTGCCACCGTTGGCGATGGCGCTCATGGCCATCGCCAGCTGGACGATCGTGACCGAAACGCCCTGTCCGAAGCTCGCCTCCGCGGTCTCCAGGTCGTACCAGGCTCTCCCCCTCGGTCGCAGCACCCCGCTCGCCTCCCCCGGGAGCGGCAGTCCGGTCTCCTCGCCGAAGCCGAAGCGCCGGTACGTCGCGTAGAGGGCAGGCTCCCCGAGCTCCAGACCGATCTTGAGCGCGCCGATGTTCGAGCTGCGCGCGAGGATCTGTGTCGGCGTGAGCTTGTCGTTCACCTCGTCGTCGCGCACCGTGATCCCGTCCAGCCGATAGGCGCCGCGCTCGCAGTCGATGACGTCCGTCGGCTTGAGCGTCCCTGCCGCGAGGGCGCCCGCCATCAGGAACGTCTTCATCACCGACCCGGGCTCGAAGCGATCGGTGACGGCCCGATCACGGCGCGCGTCCGGATCGCTGTCCGTGTAGTCGTTCGGGTTGTATCCGGGCACGCTCGCGAGCGCGAGGATCTCCCCCGTCGACGGGTCCACGACGACGAGCGACGCGCCCTTCGTCTCGTACGTGTGCATCGCGGCATCGAGCTCGCGCTCGGCGACGTGCTGGATGCCCTCGTCGATCGAGAGCGTGACGTCGTAGCCCTGGAGCGCCCGAGCATCGTTCGCGCCCTCGAAGAGCAAGCGCCCGCTCCTGTCGCGCAGCCCGTGCACCTCCTCGACGCGGCCGTGCAGGTCCTCGTCGAGGGAGAGCTCCAGGCCGTCCTTCCCTTGCCCGTCCGGTGCCACGAAACCGAGCACCCCGCCGGCGAGCTCACGCCCCGGGTACGAGCGGTGCCCCTCGCCTTCGATCGACAGGCCGCGGATGGGCTGCGATTGCTTCTTGGGGTCGCCCAGCTCGCGAATGGCTTCGGCGGCGTCGCCGGTGATGCGCCGCGAGAGCCACACGAACCTGTGGCGCTCTGCGAGCTTCCCGTAGACCTCGTTCGCATCCATCGAAAGCGCGCGCCCCAGACGCAACGCCGCGTCACGCAGGACCGCTTCCTGCGCTTGCGGCGTCTCGGCGCCGCGCAGCATCTCGACGACGTCGGCGCTCACGCTCGGGACCTCGACGCTCACGGCGAGCGGCGTCCCGTTGCGGTCGTAGATCGTGCCGCGCTTGGGCTCGACGTGCAGCCGGCGCTGCCGCTGCTTCTCGGCCATCTCGCGCCATTCCGGACCGTCCTCCACCTGCACGCGCCACGCGCTCGACACGATGCCGCCGAGAGCGACGCCCATCACGCCACACAGGACCCCCATGCGCGTGCGGATCCACCGGGCGCGCTTGGGGTCGAGGTTCTTCACGGCGGGCCCTCGCCGCCTGCGCTCGCGACTCCGTCCGGATCGCCCGAGGCCGGCTGCTTCGGAAGCGACACGATGCGCTCGGGCGGCGGCGGCTCCATGCCGAGCAGCGTGCGGGAGATGATCTCGACGCGCTCGGGCGTCTTGTAGCTCGCGGCCTCCACCTCGAGGACACGCTTCACTTCGCGCAGGCGCGACTGCTCCTGGCGCGCGCGTCCCAGCTCGTACCCGAGCTGCACCGTCCTGCCGCGCAGCGCGAGGTGTACGACGAAGGCGCTGACCGTGGCTGCCATCGCCAGGGTCCACACCGCGAGGAACGGCCGGCGCGGACGGCTCATCGCGCCTCTCGCGCAACGCGCCGCGCCGCGCGGAGCTTGGCGCTGCGCGCGCGTCCGTTCTGCGCGCACTCCTCGTCGGAGGCGACCATCGGCTTCTTCGTGAGCGGCTCCCACTCGGGCGAGGCGAAGGCGCGCTTCACCAGCCGGTCCTCGAGCGAGTGGAACGAGATGATCGCGGCGACGCCACCCGGGGCGACGACGCTCGGCAGGGCCTGCAGGAGCGCGGTCAGCTCTTCGAGCTCGCGGTTGACCGCGATGCGCAGCGCTTGGAACGTGCGCGTCGCGGGATCGACGCCCCCGATGCGCGCCGGGCCCACGGCACGAATCACCGCGCGGCGCAGGTCGAGGGTCGTCCGAAGCTCCCCCTGCGTCAGCGCCTTCTTGATGCTCCGTGCGATGCGGCGCGACCGCCGCTCCTCGCCGTACTGGTAGACGACGTCGGCCAGCTCGTCGTCGTCGAGCCGCTCGATGAGCTCGAGCGCCGTCTCGCCGCTCTCAGGGTCCATGCGCATGTCGATGGGCCCCTCGCGTCGGAAGCTCATGCCGCGCTCGGCCTCGTCGAGCTGGGGCGAGCTGACGCCGAGGTCGGCAACGAGGCCGTCGACCGGGCCCACGCCCAGCGCCCCGAGCTCGTCGCCGACGCGCGAGAACGTCGCCCGCACGAGCATCACGCGATCGGCGACGGGCGCCAGACGCTCCTCCGCCGCAGCGATGGCGGCCGGGTCGCGGTCGAGCCCGACGATGCGCGCCTTGGGCTCCGTCTCGAGGATCGCCACGGTGTGCCCGCCGGCGCCCAGGGTCGCGTCCACGTAAGTACCGCCCGCTCGCGGCGCGAGGGCGCGCACGACCTCGCTGCGCATGACGGTGGCGTGCTCGAAGCGCTTCACGTCGCTCATGTCGTCGAAGTCCTCGTGCCACACCCACTCGACGGCCGAATCGCCGGCGAGCACTCCCGGAAGCGCGAGCTGCAACGTACTCATAGCCCGAGCTCCGCGATACGCGCCGCCAGCGCCATCTTCTGTTCGTCGGTCGTCTCGGCCTCGCGCTGCCAGTGCTCCTTGTCCCAGAGCTCGGCGTACCTGCCGGCGCCCGCCCACACGACGTCCTTGGTGAGACGCGCATGGTCGCGCAGCGTGGGGGGCACGAGGATGCGGCCGACGTCGTCGATCTCGCACTCGATCGCGCCGGACACGTAGATGCGGCGCAGCTTCTTCACCGCGGGGTCGAACTGTGAGAGGCGCCCGAGCCTCTCCTCGAACGCGTTCCACTCCTGCGGCGCGTAGGCCACGAGGCACGTGTCGAGCGCGCTCGTGAGCACCACGCGCTTCTCGCCCGCGGCGCTGAGGGCATCACGGTAGCGCGCGGGCACGCTCGTGCGGCCCTTGGCGTCGATCGTGTGCTCGTACCGCCCGCGAAACACGGCGCGCTCTCACCTCTCGGGCATCGTGGCATGGCACTTCTTGCCACGATTTCCCACGCCCAAGTCCGACCGTATGGATGGGTGCCTCGAATGTCAATATTCTTCGCTAGGTACACGTCGGCCGGTCCCCTGCACCTGCGCTCAGGTGAGGAGCCCGAAGGGGGCGACTGGGAGGGGGGACTAGACCCCGAGGAGTTGCTTCGCGATGACCATGCGCTGCACCTCGCTGGTGCCCTCGCCGATCTCGCAGAGCTTTGCGTCGCGCAAGTGGCGCTCGACGTCGAACTCCCTCACGTAGCCGTAGCCGCCGTGGACCTGCAGGGACGCGTTGCACGCGCGCGTCGCCGCCTCACTGGCGAAGAGCTTGGCCATCGCGGCCTCGCGCGTGTGGACCTTGCCCTGGTCGGCCAGCCACGCGGCGCGGTAGGTGAGCACCGACGCCGCGTCGAGCTCGGTCTTCGAGTCCGCCAGCATCCACTGGATCGCCTGGAAGTCCGCGATGGGCTTGCCGAAGGCCTTCCTCTCCTTCGCGTAGCGCACCGCCATGTCGAGCGCGCCGTACCCCAGCCCGAGGGCCATGGCGGCGATCGAGATGCGCCCCCGGTCGAGGATCCGCATCGTGTCGGCGAAGCCCTGGTCCACCTCGCCGACGCGCTGGCCGTCGTCGACACGCACGCCGTCGAGGGTGAGCTCGGCGGTGTCGCTCGCCCTGCATCCGAGCTTGAGCAGATGCTTCGAAGCGGTGAACCCCGGCGTGCCGTGGTCCACGACGAACGCGGTGATCCCCCGCTGCTTGGGGACGTCGGGATTGGTCCGCGCGAGCACGACGCAGAAGCCGCCGACGGAGCCCTGGGTGATGAAGGTCTTGGTGCCGTCGAGGATCCAGCCCGAGCCATCGCGCCGCGCCGTCGTGCGGAGGGCGGCCGAGTCGCTCCCGCTCCCGGGCTCCGTCAGGGCCCAGGCGGCGAGCCACTCGCCGGTGACGGCCTTCGGCAGGTACTTGCGCTTGAGCGCCTCGGACCCGAACGAGAGCACGTGGCCGGTGCCCAAGCCGTTGTGCGACGCGACCGTCAGGGCGATGGACCCGTCGACCCGGGCAATCTCTTCGACGCAGATGGCGTAGCTCGTCGTGTCGAGCCCCGCGCCCCCGTACTCCTCGGGGATGCGGATGCCGAGCAGGCCCATGGCCGCGAGCTTGGGGACGAGCTCGCGCGGAAAGCGCTCCTCCTTGTCCCAGGTCTGCGCGTGCGGGGCTATCTCGGCCTTCGCGAACTCGCGGACACTCTTGCGCAATAGAACGTGCTGCTCGGAAAAGTCGAAGTCCACGGGGGTCGCCCGACTCTACTCCGTGACGCAAACGCGCGTCGACTGGCGGGTGCTCATGCAGCGGTAGGTGGCCGGGCAGCGGTCGGTTGGGCTGCAGTCGCGCGTGCAGTACTGGGCGCCATCGTAGGTCACGCAATCGCCCGCGGCGCACTCGGCGGCCTCGGCGCAGCTCGCGCCCATGTCGATGGGTCCTTTCTTTTCCTTCGCCTGGTGCGCCTGGTGGCTCATCTGGCCGGCGGCCATTGCGCGCTCCACCAGTGGAAAGAACGCGTCCAGGCGCGTCGCGACATCCCACCCGGGGTCGGCCTGGCAGGTGGGTTCGCCGCGCGAGAGCACGCCGAGCAGCTTGCCGGTCGTCTCGTCGATGACGGCGCCGCCGGGGTCGCCGGCGCACGGCGCCTCGTCGAGCACCATCTCGCGGTCCGACGTGGCCTGGACCTGCACGTGGTCGCGCACGGTCTTGCTTCCCGCCGCGACGCTCACGGAGCGCACGTGGGCACCTTGCGCGGCGCCGGTCGCGCTCGGGATGAAGGGCGTCACGTCGTCAATCGTGGCGTTCAGCAGCACGAGCGCCAGGTCCTCTCGGCAGAGGGTGTCGCCCGTGGGGAGCAGGACCTCGCGTCCGCGCGCGCGCTCGACGGCGCTCGACTTGTCGTCGCCGACCAGGATGCGCAACGTCGTGAGGTCGCGCGGACCGGTGACCTGAGCGCCACGCGCCGGGCAAGCGAGGTCGCCGCAGGTCAACTCGACGCAGCGCCTGGCCGTGACGACCACGTCGGCCGCGAGAAGGGCGCCTGCGCACCAGCCGGTTCCGGCGACGTCGATGAGGACGACGGCGGGATCGAAGCCTCGGTCGGCGACGCCCCGGAGCGCTTCGACGCGGTCGACGTTCGGGGTCGAAGCGGCGAGCGGCGCTTCGGGAGCGCCCGAGCACGCGAGGAACACCAGGAGCAGCGGCAGGGGCGATAGGCAGCGCATGGCGCCGAGCCGATTGCCATCGCCGTGCCGCTGCAAGTCCGCGGAAACGCTGGAGCGGGCGCGCCCGAGGGGGTGTCCCGGACAGATCGCGGGGTGTCCCGGGACACCCTCACGCCCGTCGGAATGGATCGGGGCGTGGCCGGGTGCGATCACGGCGTGGCAACGTCCGATCACGCCGTGGCAGCATCCGGTCAGGGCGTGGCCGCGTGCGGTCTGACCCTGGCCGGTCGCGGTCAGCGCGTGGCCGCATGCGATCAGGGCGTGAGCCGCTCAGCGAACGCGAAGGGCGGCGCGCAGCACGAGCCACATCCCCGCGACGAGCCCCGCGCCGCGATCCAGCGCGAGCGCGCCACCACGTCCTCGAGCAGGAAGGGCACGAAGAAGATGGCCACGACGACGAGCGCCCCGATGGCGACGCGCACCGCCGGCCCCCGCCTTCCCCGGCGCACCATCGTACCCCACGTCTCGAGCCGCGCCCGCACGTCGGCAAATCCCGCTCCGCCACGCGGAAAGTCGGCGACGAACACGACGCCGCTCCGCGGGTCGGGCAGCGACTCGACGCGCAGGCCGCCGAGCGCGCCGGCGACCTCGAACATCCGGGCGACGCGCGACCGCGGGATGGTCCAGCCGTCGCGCAGGCCCTCCACGCGGACGTCCTCGTCACTCACCGTCACGACGAACCTCGCCAGCATGCGTCGCGCGGCCACCCAGCCGACGACCGCGCGCACCCCGAC
>Ga0335069_10003071_pt1 | contig 25445 bp, 18 predicted proteins | sample Lox_Sample_11_FD_206714 | JGI IMG/M metagenome (GOLD analysis project Ga0335069, IMG submission 206714) | Soil microbial communities from Loxahatchee National Wildlife Refuge, Florida, United States - Lox_Sample_1.1 | ecosystem: Environmental > Terrestrial > Soil > Wetlands | place: USA... | reverse complement strand
CCGCGTAGTCCACCGCGCGCCGGTTGTCGGGATCGACGAGGCTCAGGTCCCACAGCTCCGCCCCCTGATAGGTGTCGGGCACGCCCGGCGCGGTCAGTTTCAGGACCGTCTGCGCCAGCGAGTTGCGCGCGCCCAGCGCCGCGATCTCGCCCGCGAATGCGCTGAAGTCGGCCAGGAAGGCGCCCGAGCGCGCCGGGTCCAGCGCCAGGGCGGCCAGATCGAGCATCGCCGCCTCATAGGCTTCGTTCGGCGCCGACCAGGTGGAATGAATCTTGGCCTCGCGCATCGACTTGACCAGCGCGCCCTTGACCCGGTCGGCATAGGCGGCCAGGGCCGCGGAATCCCCCTCGTTCCCGCCCAGCAGCTCGACCGGCCACGACCCGAGCAGCGTCTGATAGAACAGGTACTCGTCGTTGCGGTCGGGCGCCCCCAGGCCCTCCACGTCGCCAAGGCGCGCGCGCAGCAGACGGCTCCACGCCTGGGTCCGCCGGCCCCAGTCCTCGGGAATTTCCGACAGCACGGCCAGGCGCGCGCGCGCATCCTCGCCGCGCTTGGTGTCGTGGGTCGACGAGGCCAGCATGGCCGCCGGCCAGCGCGCCGCGCGCTGCGCGTTGGCCCTGTGGAACGCGGCCACGCTCACCCCGAACTGCTCGGGCCGCCCGCCCACCTCGTTCACCGCCAGAAGCCGGCCGTAGCGATAGAAGGCGGTGTCCTCCAGCCCCTTGGCCATCACCGGCCCGCTGTACTGCTGCAGCTTCATGGCGCAGCGCAGGACCGTGTGCCGGCTGAAGCCGCTGCGCGGCTTCGCCACGATGTCGCCGCTCAGAACCGCGGCCAGAAAGTCGAACACGCTGGGATCGATCGCGCCCTCGCGCTTGCGCGCCTGCGCCAGGGCCCAGTCCAGGTCGCGGCGATCTTCGGCGGCGGGCGTCGCTGCGGCGTCGATATAGGTGCGGTAGACTGGAAAGCAGGCCACGATCTCGCGCAGGGCGCGCCGCAGGATGTTCCAGGTGAAGTCGGCCGTACCGGGCGTCTGGCGCGCGACGCGGGCGGCCGCGCGCGCCAGGGTGTGCAGTTCCCCGGCCATCTCGTTGGCCATGATCCCCAGCTTGCACGTCCGCACCAGATCGGCGAACGCCGGCTGGACCCCGGCGAACGCCTCATAGGCGCGGGTCAGGCCCGCTTCGCCCGCCGGGTCCACCAGCAGCCCCAGCGCCAGGTTGGCGAAGTCATAGCCCGTGGTCCCGTCCACCGGCCAGTCGCCGCGCAGGCTCTCATGGCCTGCCAGGATCTTCTCCACGACGAGGTAGAAATCCCCGCCACCCTGGGCGCGCAGGCGCTCCAGATAGGCTTTCGGATCCAGCAGCCCGTCAATGTGGTCGATGCGAAGGCCGTCGATCTTGCCCTCGGCCAGAAGACGCAGGACCAGGGCGTGCATATGGTCGAACACCTCCTGCAGTTCCACGCGCACGCCGGCTAGGTCGTTGATGTCGAAGAAGCGCCGGTAATTGATGTCGTCGCCCGCCACGCGGAAGTGAGCCACGCGCCAGTGCTGCCGGCTGATCAGGGCGTCCAGGGCGCGTCGGCCGTCCGCGTCATCGTTGAAGGCGGCAAGACGGGCGGCGATGGCCTGCGCCAACTCGGGCCGATCGCACGTCATGTTTGCGAGGGCGGCCTTCAGGGAGTCCGCGCGCTGGCGGACCTGGGGCCGCCATTCGGGCAAGGCCGCGAAGTCGTCGCCCAGCCGCTCCAGCACGGCGTCGCCGTCGCCGAGGATCTGGCCGTAGTGCGCCGGGTCGATCGGCAGCTTGTGCGCGTCATAGGCCCATACCGCGAAGGCGCCGGCCTCGGCGTCGAACTTTAGCGCCAGGTGGCCGGCGTCCAGCGCCGCGCCGTATTGGTCGCCCAGCACCGGAACCAGCAGCTTGCCGTCCAGGTCCCGCCGCCCTGGCGCCCAGTCGATGTCGAACCAGCCGGCGTAGTGCGAGGCCTGGCCCCACTCCAGCACATCGAGCCACAGCGGATTGTCCGCCCCGCCAACGCCCATGTGATTGGGTGCGAAGTCCAGCACCTGGTTCAGGCCGTGCGCCTGGAACGCCGCGCACATGCGGTCGAAGGCCGCCTCGCCGCCCAGTTCCGGGTTGAGCGCGTTGTGGTCGACGATGTCGTAACCGTGGGTGCTGCCTGGCCGCGCCTTGAGGTAGGGGGAGCAGTAGACGTGGCTTATGCCCAGCCCGGCCAGATAGGGCGCGATCGCGGCGGCGTGGTCGAATCCAAAGCCCGCGTTTAGTTGGAGGCGATAGGTGGCGCGAGGCGTCATCACCGCCCTAGCCCCAGGGCGGCGTGATCGACCAGCGCACCGACCACGGCGCCATCTCGCCGCTCGCCCCGCCCCCGGCCTCGCCCTCGGTCCACACGATATAGCGCAGAGCGGGCGGAAAGCCCCGGGCGGGGCGGCCCGAAAGATTCGCCGCTAAGGCCAGGACCGAGCCGTCCGCCGCCGTCCAGCGCACCGCCACCGCGCCTTCGCCGATCACATCGAACGTTCCGGCCCCGCCGCGCATCTGGGCCGCCAGAGGCGTGATCCAGCGCCGACGGCAGGCCAGCAGGTCGGTGCGCCAGGCCAGCAGGCCCGCGGCCGGCTCCTGTTCGAGCGCCTCCCATTGCAGCTTGGCCGAGCGGAAGGTGGCGTCCGCCTGGGGGTCGGGGATAAGGGCGCGGGTCGCCTCGTCCTGGAAGGCGGGAAAGCGGGCGAACTCCTGGCGTCGGCCTTCACGCACCGCCTCGCCGAGCGCGCCCTCGAAATCGCAGAAAAACGGGAAGGGCTGGCGCGCGCCCCACTCCTCGCCCATGAACAGCATGGGCGCCTGAGGCAGCAACAGATAGACCGCGCCCACCGCCCGCACCGCCTCGGGCGGCGCCAAGGCGTCGATGCGCTCGCCGAACGCCCGGTTGCCAATCTGATCGTGGTTCTGGACGAAGGCGACAAAGGCTTCGGGCGGCAGCTGGCCGCTGGGCTCGCCGCGCGGGGCGTCTCTGAACATCATCATCTCTCCCTGAAAGGCGAACCCTTCCGCCAAGGCGCGGCCGAGCTTGCCGGTGTCGCCAAGGTAGTCGCCGTAGTAGCCGTGGTCCTCGCCGGTCGCGGCCACGTGCAGAACGTGATGCACGTCATCGTTCCACTGGGCGGTATAGAGGCGCGGCCGGCCGCGCGGGTTCCGGGCCAGCAAGCGGGCGCTGTTCTCTTCGTTCTCCAGGATCAGGTGCGCCGGCCGGTCGGTGATCTCGGCGCGAACGCGTTCGGCCAATTCCTCCAGCAGATGCTTGGGGCTGTCGTCGGCGATGGCGTGCACGGCGTCGAGGCGCAGGCCGTCCAGATGGAACTCATTCAGCCAATAGAGCGCGTTCTCGATCGCGAACGCGCGCACCGGCCCGCTGTCCGGACCGTCGTAATTGACCCCCGCGCCCCACGGCGTCTGGTGCCGTTCGGTGAACACCGGGGCGTAGGCCGGCAGGTAGTTCCCATCCGGCCCGAAGTGATTGTAGACCACGTCCAGCAGCACCATGATCCCGCGCGCGTGCGCGGCGTCGATCAGCGCCTTGAGGTCTTCGGGACGGCCATAGGCGCTGTCGGGCGCATAGATCAGCACCCCGTCATAGCCCCAGTTGCGCGCGCCGGGGAAATCGCCCACCGGCATGATCTCGATCGCGGTGACGCCTAGGGATCGCAGATGATCTAGCCGGCCGATCGCGGCGGCGAAGGTCCCGCGCGGCGTGAAGGCGCCGACGTGCAGTTCGTAGAGCACCGCCTCATGCCACGGGCGCCCACGCCAGAACTCCTGGCTCCAGGCGTAGCCGTCGGGGTCGATCACCTCGCTGGGGCCATGCACGTCCGCGGGCTGGAAGCGCGAAGCCGGATCGGGAATTTCCAGGCCGTCCGGCAGCCGGAAGCGGTACCGGGCGCCGGCGCCGGCCTCGGCGACCTCAAGGCCGAACCAGCCCTCCCCGCGTGGTTGCATGGCCAAGCGCCCCGGCGCGCCTTCCAGCACCAGCTCCACTCCATCGACCAGCGGCGCCCACAGCCTGAAGTCCACGCCGCCGCCCTCTAGCAGCCGCGGGCCGAAGGAAAGCGGCGTCATACGAGCAGGAAGAGCAGCAGCGACCGGGCCGTGACCTGGTAGACGTGGCCGAACTCAAGATCGGCCGGCTCCCTCTCGGGCGCATTGGTGTCGATCAGCACCCGCCAGGCATGCCCCTCGAGCGCGGGCGGCAGGTGAAAGTCGACCACATCGTGATAGCTGTTCAGCACCAGCAGCAACGAGGCCTCCTGGCCCTTCTGCTGCAGGCCGCTGGCCTGGGCGCGCCCGTCCAAGAGCATGCCGAAGCAGCGCGCATTCTCGTCCTCCCAATCGGCCGGCTGCATTTCCGATCCGTTGGGATTGATCCAGGACACGTCCTTGACCCCCAGGTCCTCATTGTATTCGCCGGTGAGAAAGCGGCTGCGGTGCAGGACGGGATAGGTCTGGCGCAGATTGATCAGTTTGCGCGTGAACTGGGTCAGGGCGTTACCGTCCCCGCCGCCCGCATCCCAATCGACCCAGCTGATCTCGTTGTCCTGGCAATAGGCGTTGTTGTTGCCCTGCTGAGTTCGGGCGAACTCGTCTCCGGCGACCAGCATGGGGGTGCCTTGCGACAAGAGCAGCGTGCCCAGGATGTTGCGCATCTGGCGCCAGCGCAGATCGACGATCACCGGATCATCGCTTGGCCCCTCGGCGCCGCAGTTCCATGAGCGGTTGTTGGACGAGCCGTCCGCGTTGTCTTCGCCGTTCGCCTCGTTGTGCTTGTCGTTGTAGGTGACAAGATCGTTGAGCGTGAAGCCGTCGTGGGCGGTGACGAAGTTCACGCACGCCCACGGCCGGCGTCCCACCTGGTTGAAGATGTCGCCCGAGGCGGTCAGCCTCTGGCTAATCTCGCTGATCGGCGCCTCGCCGCGCCAGAAGTCGCGCACATTGTCGCGGAACTGGTCGTTCCATTCGGCCCAGCCCGGCGGGAATCCGCCCACCTGATAGCCGCCCGGCCCGCAGTCCCAAGGCTCGGCGATCATCTTCACCTGGCCCAGCACCGGGTCCTGCATGCACGCCTTGAGGAACCCGCTGTGGTCGTCGAAACCGTAGGGTTCGCGCGCGAGCACGGTGCCTAGGTCGAAGCGGAAGCCATCGACGTGCATCTCCTGGGCCCAGTAGCGCAGGCTATCGGTGACCATCTGCAGCACCCGCGGGTGGCTGAGATTGACCGTGTTACCGGTGCCGGTGTCGTTGACGTAGTAGCGCTTCTGGTCGGGCAGCAGGTGATAGTAGTTGAGGTTGTCGATGCCCTTGAACGAGAGCGTCGGCCCCTTCTCGTTGCCCTCGGCGGTGTGGTTGTAGACCACGTCCAGGATCACCTCGAGCCCGGCCTCGTGGAACCGCGCCACCATCTCCTTGAACTCGCGCAGGCTGTTGGGCACGTCGGCCGCGTAACGCGGATCGGGTGCGAAGAAGCCGATGGTGTTGTAGCCCCAGTAGTTGGTCAGCCCCCGGTCGAGCAGGTGGCTGTCGTTGACGAAGGTGTGCACCGGCAGAAGCTCGACCGAGGTCACGCCGAGCGACTTGATGTAGTCAATCACTGCCTTGGTCCCCATGCCGCGATAGGTGCCGCGCGCGTCCTCGGGCACGGCGGGATGGCGCTGGGTGAAGCCCTTGACGTGGGCCTCGTAGATGATCGTGTGGTCCCAGGGGGCGGCGTGGCGCTCCGGCTCGCCGCGCCAGTCGAAATCGGGATCGACCACCACGCACTTGGGCATGAACGGCGCGCTGTCGCGCTCGTCGAAGGTCAGGTCGTCCTGGGTTTCCAGCTTGTAGCCGAACACCGCCGGGTCCCAGGTCAGCGAGCCGGCGTGGGCTCGCGCATAGGGATCGAGCAGCAGCTTGTTGGGATTGAACCGGTGGCCTTCGTCCGGCTCATAGGGGCCGTGGACACGAAAGCCGTAGAACGTCCCGGGCCCCACGTCGGGCAGATAGCCGTGGAAGATCTGGTCGGTGTATTCGGGCAGCGCGATCCGGTCGGTCTCGCGCTCGCCGCTCTGGTCGAACAGGCAGACCTCGACCTTGGTGGCCGACGATGAAAACAGGGCGAAGTTCGTTCCAGACCCATCCCAACAGGCGCCGCGCGGATGAGGCGAGCCTTCCTGAACACGCAAACCGTCGATGATCAAAGCCGTCCCCAAAAACAGCCCCGCCCCATGGCCAGGGTTGGAAGCGGTAACGAGCGAGGCGTTGGTTGGTTCGCCGCGATCTCGACTTGGTTCGCGCAGGAGGCGAAATCGGCGCCCGAAGATTCAAACCCGCCTGGAAACCAGGCGGCGTCAGGGCTGTTCCGGCTGAGGGCGCGGCTAGGGCTTCGCCGAGGCGTCCGGATCGGCGTCGGGCAAGGCATAGGTGGCCAGGACGTGGCCCGCGATGACCGAGACATATTCCTTGCCGTCGACCGCGTAGGCGATCGGCGCCATGGCGATCAGACCGCCCAGGTTGGCCCGCCACAGTTCCTGGCCCGAGCGGCCGTCGAGCGCGTAGACATAACCTTCCCGCCCGCCGCTGAACACCAGGTTCGAGGCCGTGGTCAACACGCCCGCGTCAGTTACGTCGAACATCCGGTAGGTCCACACCCGCTTGCCAGTGTGCGGATCGATGGCGATGACGGCGCCGTTCCCCGTCACATCGGTCGCCTCGTCCATCGGCGGGCCGGGCTTGCCCATGTGCGGCGTGGGCGCGTCGGGCGTGGGCCCGACCACGGTGAACCCGCCGCCGACGAAATAGGTGTTGGGCTTGTAGGTGTCTGCCTCGCGGCGGTAGATCGCCCCGTAGTTCTCCCAGATCGGCACATACATCAGACCGGTCCCCGGGTTGTAGGCCGGCGGGTACCAGTTGGTGCCCCCGTTGACCCCGGGATAGGTCGCCGAGCCCGCCGGCTGGGGCGTCTGGATCGGCCGGCCGTTTGGGTCCAGGCCGCTGGCCCAGTTGACCTTGATGAACGGCTGTCCCAGCAGGTATTTGCCGGTCGCCCGGTCAAGCACATAAAAGAAGCCGTTGCGGTTGGCCCACAGCATCAGCTTGGACGGCTTGCCCTGCCAGTCCATGTCGGCCAGCACCGGGACCTGCACCGAGTCGTAGTCGTAGCCGTCGTGCGGCGTGAACTGGAAATGCCACTTGAGCCGGCCCGTGTCGGCGTCCAGCGCCACGACGGAGTCGGTATAAAGATTGTCGCCGGGGCGCTGGTCGGGGTTCCAGTCGGGGCCCGGATTGCCCACGCCCCAATAGACCAGGTTGAGAGCCGGATCGTATGACCCCGTGACCCAGGTCGGCCCCCCGCCGTGCACCCAGTCGTCGCCGCTCCACGTCTCGTGGCCAGGCTCGCCGGGGCCGGGCACGGTGTTGAAGCGCCAGGCCTCGCGCCCGGTCTTGCCGTCGTAGGCGGCCACGAAGCCGCGGATGCCCGCCTCCCCGCCGCTGACGCCCACCAGCACCTTGTCCTTCACCGCCAGGGGCGCGCCGGTCATGGCGTAACCCTGGTCGGGATCGGCAACCGTCACATTCCACAGGGCCTGCCCGGTGTGGGCGTCGATCGCCACCAGGTGCGAATCCAGCGTGCCGAGGTAGAGGGTGTCGCCCAGGATCGCCAGGCCGCGATTGTTGGCCCCGCAGCACACCTGGGTGTTGGCCGCGGGCGTGTAGCGATAGATCCAGAAGGCCTTGCCTGTGCGCGCGTCCAGGGCCACCACGTCGTTGGGCCGCTGGGTCACGTACATCACGCCGTCGACCACCAGCGGATTGGCCTCCCACGTTCCCACTGCTTGATCCTGCAGCATCCACTTCAGCTGCAGCTGGCCCACATTGGCCGGCGTGACCTGCGCCAGGCTGCTGAAGCGCTTGCCGTCATAGGTCCCGCTGTAGGTCAGCCAGTTCTGCGGCTCGGACGCCGCGTGCTCGATCCGCGCCGAGGTCACCTGAGCGCGGGCGTCGGGGACCAGGCAGACTCCGAGGCAAAGGCTGAGAACGAGCGCGGCCAGCGCCGGCGCAAAGGGTCGCGGTACGGCGCGCATCAAAGCCCCTTCAGTGACTCGAGATAGGCCATCAGGTCGGAGAGTTCGGCGTCGGTCAGCTTGCCCGCATAGGCCGGCATGGCCGAGGTCGGCGATATGTCGAAGGTGCGGATGTCGGCCTTCGCCAGCGAGACCAGCTGATGGTGTTCGTCAATCAACTGCACCGAATAGGTGTCTTCGTTCAGCCGCCGGCCGCGGATGGTGCGCCCGTCCCTGGTTACGATGCGCACGGGGCGGTCGATCGGATACATCGCCTTGTTCGGATCGAGGATCATGCGCAGGATATCGGCGGGAATGCGTTCGGAGGCCACGCCGCTCAGGCTCGGCGCGTTGTACGGACCGTCGCCTTCCGGCAGATGGCAGGCGCTGCAGCCGCCCTTGCCCTGGAACACCTGCAGGCCGCGCGCCTTGTCGCCGACCGGCATGGGCTTGTCGCTGCGATCGAAGCCCGAGCGGATGAACGCCACCAGCGAATCCAGATTGTCCGGAGTCAGGGCCGCGAAGGCGGGCATGCCCGCGCCCGTCACGCCGCCGTGGATCGTGGCGCGGATGTCGTCGTCCGACACCGCTTTCTTGAACTGTTGGCGCGCCAGATTCACGCCGCCGATGCCGTCGCCATTGGTCCCATGGCACAGCTGGCAGTTCCTGGCGTAGAGCGCCGAGCCCGCCAGGATCTCGGCGGCTGTGTAGGGATGGTCTTCCGTCTGGGCCAGCGCTACGCCGACGCCGCCGGCCAAAACCGCGGCGATACCGATCGCGATCGCTTTGGCGGCGCTGCCGGAACGCACCGTGCTTGGCTCCCCGACGTTTGCGGCCGCGAACGGCGACCTGTTGGCTAAGGCATTGTATATTCGGTTGGATGGCAAACTAAAGCCTCGGAATGGTCGGCGCCTCCCTTCGCGCCAAGCGTTGAACGGACATGAAACAGGCGATGGACAGTCTTAGTTTCCAAACCCGCGGCCGCGGTCTGTGGCAGATCACCCGGCCCGTGGTTGGATGGATCGACCGGCAGGCGATCCGCGACGGACTGCTGACCCTGTTCTGCCGACACACCTCGGCCTCACTGCTGATCCAGGAGAACGCCGCGCCCGAGGTTCGCACCGACCTGGAGGCCTTCTTCGAGCGCTTGATCCCCGAGGATCCCGCGCTATACGCCCACGACGACGAGGGCCCCGATGACATGCCCTCGCACATCCGCGCGGTCCTGACCCAGGTACACTTGTCGATCCCGCTGATCGGCGGCCGGCTGGCTCTGGGCACATGGCAGGGCGTTTATCTGTTCGAGCACCGCCGACGTCCCCACCAACGCCAGATCGCCGTGCACCTTCAGGGTGAGTGAGGCCCGCCGAGGAACCTCGCCGGAATATACAGCGGCTGGGAATCCTCCCACAGGCTGTCGGTCAGAGCGCGCTTGCCCGAGCCGTCGGCGTTCATGATCCAGATCTGGCCGTAGGGCTGGAAGTTGTTGTCATACAGCGGCGCCTCGTCCTTGAAGCCGTAAAAGCCGCTGTTCCACAGGATGCGGCCATCGGCGGTCCAAGTCGCGTGGGCGTCGTTGGCGCCCGAGGTGGTCAGCCGCTTCAGGTCCGAGCCGTCCGGGCGGATGGTGAAGATGTCGAAGTTGCCGTCGCCCAGCCGGCGGCTGAACACGATGCGCGACCCGTCTGGCGACCAGGCCGGGAGATTGTCGTAGTCGGTGGTCAAGACGCGCAGCGCCCGCGTCTGCAGGTCCAGTATTTGCAGCCCGCCGGTCCCGTCGGCGCCAACTAGGCGGAACACGACCTGGCGGCCGTCGGGGGCACAGCTGGGGAAGCCCGCGTTCTGCGGCCCTTCGTAAAGGGTCTCCAACCCCGTGCCGTCGCGCCGCACGCGCATGATCTTGGTCGGGCCCTTGAAGCGATTCTCGAAATAAAGACCGAAGCCGAACACCACCCATTGTCCGTCGGGCGACCAGCACGGCCCGAAAGCCAGACCCTTGCCCTGCGTGTCGAACACCCGAACACGGTTCGAGCCGTCCGGGTCGAGCACCGCGACCGACGAATTGGACTGCTGCTCGGTAATCACCAGCTTGCCGTCGCGTGAGAGGCCCGGAAACGAATCCGTACTGCGATAGGCGTAGGCCGGGTCCCAGCTGTAGAGCGGGGTGTTCTGCGGCAGCTTGTCAAAGCTCAGCTTCTCGTACACCACCTTGGACGCGTCGGGCGACCAGGCCGGCGAGCGGACATGGCCCTTGACCCCTGGCCGGCCCGAGGTGAAGTACAACCCCTCGCCGTCCCCGCCCTTGACCATGTAGCCGATCTCGTCAGCGCCCAGGAACTGCGGGAACAGCTTCAGGCCTGGCCCTGTCGTGTGTTCCGTCCGCTCGCCGGTGGCGACATCGACCGACACGATCTGCGAGGCGGCGTGGGCCACGAGGAAGGCGATACGACCGTTCCAGGTGTCCTGCACCGAGGCCTCGTAGAACACCACACGCTTGCCGTCCTTGGACCACTTTGGCGAGCCGGCGCTGTAGCCCGGCCGCCCGGCGATGCGGCGAAAGCCCTCGCCATCGGCCCGCGCGATGTAGAGGCTCAGTTGCTGAACCTGTTCCCAGCCCTCGCCGGCCCCCGCGCACGACGTCGAGCCTTGCTGCGCCGAGCAGTCGTGCCCCTTCCACGCAGTGTTTCGGTCCGACGAGAAGGCAAGCCAGCGGCCATCGGGCGACCATGCGGGCCGGAAGAAACCGTCGGGCTTGTCCGGATCGCCCTGGAAGCCGCCGCGACCGGTCAGGTTCACCGCCTTGCCGGTGCGCCGGTCGAGCACCCACACATTGGCCTTACCGCCTTGGCGGGTCGAGACGAAGGCGATGCGCCGCCCGTCGGGCGAGACCACTGCCGCATCCTCCACCGCCGGGCTGGCGATCAGCGGCGCCAGACCCGAGCCATCGAGCCGCGCGCTATAGATGTCAGCCTGCCCGCGCCCACGCCGCTCGGAGGTGAACAGCAGGCGCCGGCCATGGGCGAAGAACGAGGCGTGGTAGTCCAGGCCAGGCGCATCGGTCAGCAGCCTGCGCTCGCCCGAGCCGTCGGCGTTAGCGATATAGAGCTGGGCGCCGGTCGGTCCCACCCGGTCCATCAGCATCACGCCGCGTCGCTGCGCCAACGCCGCCCCGCCGAGCGCGGTCGCCGAAAACCCCGTCATCGCGACCAGCACCTCGCGCCGATCGAGCTTATCCTGCCCCATGCGATTACACGGACGCCGACTCGCGCCCCTCCCCTTAGCCCGATCATGGCACGAGGCCCCGGCCGGTCCGCAAGCCTGCCGATGACATCCGTCCGGAAATGCGATTACCCTGACGCCCGCCCGTGACCGAATGACGGCCCGGCGAACACGGGAGGGAAGAACCATGAAGACCCTGACCGCGACCTTGGCCTGCGTATGGGCGCTGTCGGGAGCGGCCCTCGCACAGGCGCCCCAAGCGCCCGTGAGCTACACCGGCGCCCTGGTTTCGCAGTCCGACGCCGAGGTCACCCTGCAGACCAAGACCGGCCCGGTCACCGTGCCGATGACGCTGGGCTGGACCGTGTCCACACCGCGCAAGACCGCCGCCGCCGCGATCATGCCCGGCGACTTCATCGCCAGCGCCAACAAGGACCTCGGCCCGACCAGCGGCCGCTCGACCGAGGTGCGCATCCTGGAGCCCGGTTATCGGCCCGAGAACAGCACCCACCCCATGGGCCCGCCCGCCATGTCCATCACCCACGGCACGGTGGCCAAGTCCGAGCCCGGCCCCGACGGCCAGCAACTGACGGTCACCTTCCCTGCCGGGTCCCGCGAGTTGCTCGTACCGCCCGAGGCGCCCGTCACAGCTTACGACCTGCATCCGCGCAGCACACTCACGCCGGGCGTGACCGTCAACGCGGTGACGCGCAAGGGCCCCGATGGCGTCGCACGCGCCAGCCGCCTGGTGATCGTGCCGGCGACGTAGGACGAAGACGACAAGCGAACCCAGGCGGACTTTGGGAAGCTCTCTTTACGGCGAGCTTCCCCGCAAGCGGGAGAGCTCGCCGCTGCCTACGTTCAGCTCAGGATCAGTCGCGCGGGGTCGAGGCCGCGCCCGCCACGGCGCCCGTGCCGCCGCCCACCGCGGCGCCCACAGCCGCGCCGGGGGCGCAGCCAATGGGGAGCGTCACAAGACAGCCGATGGCCGCGCCGACGCCGGCGCCGGTCGCCCCGCCGGCCAGAGCGCGCGCGCCCGGATCCGCGTGCCAACTGCCGTCGCGGTCGTAGTAGCCGCGATCGTTGTCCGGATCGGCGCGCCAGTGCACGTTCTGGTCGCCCCGGTGAGCGTCATACCAATCGGAATTGTAATAGGTGACGGGCGCGTCGGGCCCGTAGGCGTAACGGTGATGTACCCGCCAGCAGTCGCCGTACTGATTACAGGCGACGTAGGCCTGATCGGCCGGATCGGCGCTCGCAACGGCAGGCATCATCGAGCTTCCGCCCAGAACGGCGACAAACGAACTCAGTCCAATCGCAGTGGCTAGAACTTTCATGGCATTTCCTCTCGTTGCGATGGACGGCGGGAACGCCAGCTGTCCATTCCCCGACAAACGAGACCTGAAAGACCTTTGTTCCAACTGCGGGGACTGGGGCGCCACTCCGGGCCGCTGTTTTGGCCGCGCCGCCCCCCGTCTCAGGTCGGCGGCAGTTCGCCGGGGGATGGCGCGACGTCCGAGGGCGCATGGAGCAGGCTGTCCACCGCGTCGGGGATGGCCGCAGACGCCGGCGCCGGCGCGGAGACGGGGATCGGCGCGGCCGGCTCGGCCGGCGGGGGACCAGCGGGGATCGGCTGGTTGGGCAGGCGCCGCAAGGCCAAGCGCATATAGTCATGCCATAGCTCGGCCGGCGCGATCCCGCCGGTGATGCGCCGCATGGGCGTGCTGTCGTCGCGCCCCATCCACACCACGGTGGTCAGGCCCCCGGTGAAGCCGCAGAACCAGGCGTCCTTGTAGTCCGAGGTCGTGCCAGTCTTGCCCGCGATGTCGTAGCCGGGGATGGCGGCGCGCACGCCCGTGCCCGTGCCGACCACCGCGCGCATCATGCCAGTCAGTTCGCTGAGCGGCGGGTTGGCGATCACCGGCGGGGGCGGGGCGCTGTGGTGCTGCCACAGCACTTGGCCGCTGGTCGTGCGGATGCGCTCGACGCCATAGGCCGCCACCCGGTTGCCCCCGTTGGAGAAGGCGTCGTAGGCCTGGGCCATCTCGAGCGGCGTGACCAGGGTGGTGCCCAGCGCCATGGCCGGATCGGTGTTGATCTGCGAGACGATGCCCAGGCGGTGGGCGGTGGCCGCCACCTGGGGCCGGCCTACCTCGTCGGCCAGGCGCGCGGCCACGGTGTTGATCGACTGGGCGAAGGCGGCCTGCAGGGTGATGGGACCCAGGTAGGTGTTCTCGAAATTCTGCGGCGACCAATTGCCGATGGTCACCGGCTCGTCGACCACCATCATGTCGGGCGTGCGCCCCTGCTCCAGCGCGGTCAGATAGACAAACGGCTTCCACGACGAGCCGGCCTGGCGGTGGGCGTCGGTGGCGCGGTTGAAGGGACTGGCCTGGTAATCGACCCCGCCGACCATGGCGCGCACGCGGCCGAAGCCGTCCAGGCTCACCACCGCCGCCTGGCCGACCTTGGCCTTGGCGTAGCGATCGACCTCGGCCTTGGCGGTCTGGGCGGCGGCCTCCTCCGTCGGCATGTCCAGGGTGGTCTCCACCACCAGGTCCTGCTTGGGCGTCCCGATGGCCTGGCGCGTCTGGCCGTCGACCCAGTCCAGGAAATACTCGGCCGAGGCGGTGGTGGCGGCGGGCCACACCTTGGGGGTCTGGTCCAGGGCCTGGCGCCGCTGAGCGTCGGTAATGGCGCCGGTCTCGACCATGGCGTCCAGCACCAGGCGGGTGCGCTCAGCCGACTTCTCGGGATTTTCAGCCGGGTTGTAGGTCGACGGCGCCTTCATGATCGCCGCCAGCATCGCCGCCTCGCGGATGGTCAAGCGCGCGGCCGGCTTGTTGAAGTAGCGCGCCGAGGCCTGCTCGATGCCATAGGCCCCTTCGCCGAAATAGACCCGGCTGAGGTACAGACCCAGGATCTGCGGCTTGGTGTAGATCTGCTCCAGCTGGATGGCGTAAATCGCCTCCTGAGCCTTGCGCTCAAGGTTGCGGTCGTCGGTCAGGAAAAGGTTGCGCGCCAGCTGCTGGGTGATGGTCGAGGCGCCCTGAGCCGCGCGCCCCTTGCCCAGGTCAGTCAGCAGGGCGCGAGCGATCCCCACCGGGTCCACCCCCTGATGTTCGTAGAAGCGCCGGTCCTCGATCGAGACGAACGCCGCGGGCACATAGGCCGGCAGGGCGGCGACGTTGACTGGCGGCGAGAACTTGCCGCCTCGCACGCCAAGCACCGCGCCGGACCGGTCGACATAGGTGATCTGGGGATCACGCTTGATCTCAGGCAGCCGCGGAATCTCGGCCGACTGACCAAACAGAGACAGGGCGGCTGCTAGGGCGACGACCACGCGGGCAGGCTCCGACTTTGACGCGTAAGGCGGCCGTCATATCATGAGTCATTGAGGCCATGTCGCGGCGGGCGCGGGACCGGTGGCGGATTTGTTCCGCCTGGCGTGTCATAGTCACGTCGGGCGGAGCCGCCGCCCCAACAAGCGGATTGAACATGCACAACTTCGGACGTCCTTCGCATCGGCTCGGAACCGGCCTGGTTCTGGCCGCCCTGGCCTTCGCCGCGGCCCCCAGCTGGGCTCAGACTCCGCCGCCCCCCACGTCAGGCATGGCGCCGGGCATGGCTGGCATGCCGGGTATGGCGGGCATGCCGGGCATGCGCCGAGGCGGGCAAGGCTGGGACGCCCAGCAGAAGAGCCAGGCCTACGCCACCGAGAAGCTCGCCGCCTCGCCGCGAAAGCACGAATGGGTCAGCATCCCCAATGGCGACCGCCTGCTGAAAGGCTTCGTCACCTACGGCTCCGGCGGGGCCAAGGCCCCGGTGGTTTTGGTGGTGCATGAGGTGTTCGGCCTGACCGACTCCACCCGCAACACGGCGGATGAGATCGCCGCCATGGGCTACACCACCATCGCCATCGACCTGCTGTCGGGCCGCGGTCCGGGCGGCGGCGACTCGCCGTCGTTCGATGCCGACCACAGCGCCAGCGACATGAACACTTCCCTGCCCGACGCGGCCACCAATAGCGACTTCGAAGCCTGGTCGGCCTATGCGGCCAAGCTGCCGCAATCCAACGGCAAGCTGGCCATTGTCGGCCTGTCGTTCGGCGGTGGCGCGGCCTTCCGCTATGTCGCCGAGGTGCAGAACCCCAGCCTCAAGGCCCTGTGCGTGTTCTACGACATCGGCCCGCCCCCCGAGACGCAGAAGCTGCCCAACCCCGGGACCATCTCGGTCGATCATATCATCACGCCGGTCTACGGCTTCTACGGCGCCACCGACACCCGCGTGATCAACAGCCTGCCCGCCACCACCGCCGCCATGAAGGCCGCCGGCAAGTTCTACGAGCCGGTGGTGTATGAAGGCGCCGACCACGCCTTCATGCGCGTGGGCGAACAGCCGGCCGACAAGAACCCGGCCAACGCCGCCGCGGTCAAGGCGGCCTCGGCTCGGCTGAAGAAAATCCTAGCCGGCCTCTGAGCTAAGCGAAGGCGGGGCGCTCAGGCGTCCCGCCGTTCGCCTCTGATCGCGATCAGATTTCCTGCCCGATCCGTTCGGCCAGCCGCAGCGCCAGCGCCGCCCCCGTCAGCGTCGGGTTGACCACGCTGGTCGATGGAAACACGCCCGTGCTGGCGATGAACAGATTGGCGTGGTCGTGCGACCGGCAATCGCCATCGACCACCGAGGTGCGCGGATCGGCGCCCATGATGGTCGAGCCCATCACGTGCGCCGCCAGCTTCCATCCCTTGCGGTCGCCCAGGCGCGTTTGCACCTCGAACGCCTGGTCGAAGCGCTCGAAATCCTGGCCCACCACCACCGCGCCGGCTCGGGTGTAGTCGTCCACGTCGAAATGGATGCGCGGATTGGGCAAGCCCAGTGAATCCTTCCGATCGCCAAGGGTGATGCGGTTGGACGGGTTTGGCAGCATCTCAAGCGCTGCAATGATCGTCATGGACCGCGCCGCATCATGGCGAATGCGATCGTCAAGTTCCTTCCCGATCACGCCCTGTTTGAGCAGCCGGTCGGTCACGCCGAGGTTGGGCGAGGTTTGCGGGCTAAGGTAGCGGATGGCGGCGCGCCGCGCGCGATCGGGCCCATCGCGGCGGTCGTTGATCCCGCCCTGCTGCACCGGACCGCGTCCAGGCCACATAGGGTCTCTCGCCAGCACGCTCCACGCCAGCGAGGGGTGGCTCATCAGGTTGCGCCCGACCTGGCCCGATCGGTTGCCGACCCCGGACATGAGCATAAGTTTGGGCGTCTCGACCGCATGCGCGGCCAGGATGACATAACGGGCCGTGCGACGGGTGCTGGTTCCGTCCGGCGTCATGGCATGCACGGCGACGATCTTGCCGCCCGGCCCGGTCTCCAGCTTGTAGGCCACGGTCTGGGCCAGCACCTTGGCCCCCGCGCGCTCAGCCCGGGCGACGGCCATGTCGCCGGTGAACATCGCGCCGATGGGACACAGCGGCGAGCAGTTGTTGTTGCCGCGGCACGCCGGACGTCCCTCGAAGGTCTTGGTCGCCCGCAGATGCGGCTCGTCGATGAAATGGAAGCCCAGGCCGTTCATCTTGGCGGCGACCGTCTGGGTGTAGGCGCTCCAGGCCTCAGCCGGCAGGGGATAAGGCGCTGAGCGGGGCGGGAACGGCTGTCCGCCCTGGCCGCTCTGGTCGTCCGTATCGTTTCCCGAGCAGCCGGTGATCTGTTCGGCCAGGCTGTACCACGGCTCCAGGTCGTCATAGCCGATCGGCCAGTCGCGCCCTTGGCCATACAGGGACTTGAGCTTGAAGTCGTTGGGCAGATAGCGCCAGAACGCGCTGCTCCAGTGCCAGGTGGTGCCGCCCACCACCTTGAGCATCGACGGCCTCCACGTCAGCGGGCCGACGTTCTCGATATAGCCGTCGGAATATTGGCCACCGTCGCTCTTGGGCGCCCAGGACTGCTCGGGGAAGAAAGCCTCATAGTCGTTCTTGTTGGGCGCCTCGCGGAACGCCTGCAGCAGCTTGTAGCGCTCAACCCGGGGCCCGGCCTCGAGCACCAGCACCGCCTTGCCCTTGCGCGCCAGCCGCTCAGCCGCCATCCCACCCAGGATGCCCGCGCCGACCACGATCACGTCGGCGTCCATCTGGCCGCTCATGGCTGCACCGCCTGGGCCCAGTAGCCTGACGGGCGGCGCGAATAGGTGGGCACGACGGTGACGTCGGCGGTCGGCCGATACATCAGCGCATCTTGATAAGCGACGAAATGTCCGCGCCAATCGTGGCCGACCCGGCCGGTGTAGAGCGCCCCGATCAGGGCGGTGGCCGTCGCCATCAGGCTCGGCTCGCCGGCCAGGGCGGAGGCCTTGAACGCCTCCACATCCGCCAGACCCGCGGCGCGGATGCGTTCGCCGAGCATCGCGAGTCGCTGGTCGAACCCCGGCTCTTGGGCGCGGAGGCCCTCATAGGCTTTCCGCACCATCTCGCTCGAAAGGTCCGACTTGCCGGTCAGAAACGCGGCGAGGGCCGCCACGTCGGCGGGCGGGGCCGCCAGATCGGCGGCGGCCGCCGTCATGCCTGTCATCGTCAAAACCGCCGTCAGCGCGGTCGAGCCCGCCAAAAAGCGCCGCCGATCAATCGCCGACGACGCCCCATCTCTCGCCAAGGCCTGCATCAGCCCCTCCCTGCCGTTTTGACGATGAATCTACACCCAGCCCTTCCATTTGAACCAGGCCAGCGGGACCAGGGCGCTGAGCACGATCACCGCCAGGGCCATCGGATAGCCCCACGCCCAATTCAACTCCGGCATCGCCTTGAAGTTCATGCCCCACACGCCCGCCATCAGGGTCGGCGGAATGCCCACAATCGACCACACCGTCAGCACCTTGAAGATGTCGTTCTGAGAGATGTTGATGAAGCCCAGCACGGCGTCGAGCAGGAACTGCACCTTGTCGGCCAGCTGCGCCTCGTAGTCATTGAGCGAGGACACGTCCTGACGCACCGCCTTCAGGCGATCGGTGATGCCGTCGTCCTGCCCGGCGTGGCGCACCTCGATCACGAACGGCACGATCCGCGCCACCCCCAGCAAAACGTCGCGGATCTGCGACAGCCGCTCGCCAATCCGCCCGACCTCGCGCAGCACCTGCCGCTGGTGCGCCTCGTTCCGATTAGGCGACGGCCTGGGCCCGTCCGGGTGAAAGATCGAGCGCGAAACCCCATCCAGTTCGCCCGCCATCTGCTCCAGCCCATCGGCCACGCGATCGACGATCGCTTCGAACACGCAGGTGAATACGCCCAGGCTGGTGATCTCCTCGTCGCCGCGCGCGTTCTGAGCGGCGGTGTCGAAAGCGAAGAGGGCGTCGAAGCGCACGGTGATCAGCCGCTGGCGCGACAGCACGAAGCCCACCGGCGTCAAATGCGGAGCGTCGCCAACCACCAGCATGGACGTGGAGAGGTAGAGCGCTTCGCGCGTGCGCTGCAGGCGGCTGGACGCCTCAATCGCGCTCACCTCCTCTCGCGAGGGAACGCGCAGGCCGGTGGCCTCCGACACCTGCGCCATTTCCTCATCGGTCGGGGCCTGCAGGTCGATCCACACGGCCTCATGCAGGCGATCGGCGGCCTGGGTCTCGGCGGGATAGGCGGTCAGCATGGTCGCAAAAGCCCCAGGAAAGGCGAAGGTTCACACCAGCAGATCGCGGCGGATCTCGATCTGATTGCCCTCCGGGTCGCGGATCAGGATCTGGATCGGCACGCCCTTGGGGTCGCGGTTCACCTGCGTATCGACGTGCAGCGCCTGGAGCGTCTTGAGGGCCTGGGCCACGTCCGGCACATGGAACACCACGTGGGTCCAGCCCTGCTTGGAATAGACCGATGGGCCGTCAGGGTCGCGGTGTGAGCCCTTGAATTTGACCATGTCGATCCGGTAGCCGGGAATGACCAAGTGCCAGTTCCTCATGTCCGGATTGGCCTCGGACCTGGAGTAAATCTTGAAGCCGAGCACTCGCTGGTACCACGCCGCCTCCAGTTCCAGGTTCTCCACCGACAGGGTGGCGTGATCGGGCACCAGACCGGTCACGGGCGGCGGCGAGGCGCTGTCGGCGGCGGACGGCTGTTGCGCCCAGGCCCGCGGTTCGGCCATCACGGCCAGCGCCGCCAGAATGATTGCGGGGAAATAGGATCTCATCAGGTGCCTTCATCGAGGGGTTCGGACGCCTTGGACGGCGTCTCGCCGCCGCACACTGAACCATCGGCCGGCCCAGGGCGAGGGCTTTGCACACGGGCGCGGACCGCCGCGCGTCTGGACTCCCTGACAATTCAAAAACTGGATGTTTTTGCGGGCCAGCACGCCGCCTACCCTCGCCTTCCATCAGGTGTAAGGCGATCGGCGTGGGGGCAAGTTCGGCATTGCGGTTCGAAATTCAGGTCGCGCCGTCGTCCTGTCCCGATGACGCATCCGCGATCCCGACGCGCGGCGCAACCCGCATCCGGGCTCAAGATGGCCAGACCCTGCTGCGGGCCCTGCAGGCCGCTAACGCGCCGATCCTCAGCGTGTGCGGCGGCCAGGCCTCCTGCGGCGCCTGCCGAGTGCGGATCGAGACGGACGATCTGGCGGACCTGACGCCCGCCGGCCGGGTGGAAGGCGCCCTCCTGGACTGCCTCGACGATCCCCTGCCCGGTCACCGCCTGGCCTGCCAGGTGGTGCTGACCCCAGCGCTCAGTGGCCTGCGCCTTACGCTCGCCCCCTAAACCCAACCCCCCAGCCCCAGGAGCCTCCCTATGAACGTCACCATGAAGCAGAGCGACTTCGAAGCCGTCGGCGAGGCTTTCAGCCTTAAGCAGATGTTTGAACAGCGCGACCGGACGCGCGAGGTGATCGGCGCCATCGCCGCGGCCGTGAAGCCCGGCATGGTCGAGGAGGACGCGGTCGACATGGCCAAGGGCATGTTGGCCGAGCGCAAGATGCTGCGCGGCTGGCACGACGTCTACGTCCGCTTCGGGACCAACACCACCAAGACCTTCGGCGAGGCCTCCGATCCCGGCATCGTGCTGGGCGATACAGACATCTTCCTGATCGACATCGGTCCGGTGTTCGAGAAATGGGAAGGCGACGGCGGCGACACCTTCGTTTTCGGCGACGACCCCGAGATGGCCCGCGCCGCGGTGGACGCGCGCGCGATCTTCCACGCCGCGCGCAAGCTGTGGCTCAAGGACGGACTGAGCGGCCAGGCGCTCTACGCCTTCGCCGTCGAAGAGGCCGAAAAGCTCGGATGGGCGCTCAACATGGACCTGTCGGGCCACCGCCTGTCGGACTTCCCCCACTCGGTGATCTATGACGGGCCGATGGCCGATATGACCTTCACCCCCTCGCCCGCCCTGTGGGTGCTGGAAATCCATATCCGCCACCCCACGCGGCCCTTCGGGGCCTTCTTCGAGGACATGCTGCTGGACGACAGCTACTTCCCGGCGTGAGTCCCGGCGGGGCGGCCCGCCGGCTGTCGCGAAGCCTTCAAGGCCTTGCGGCATAGGTGGGCTTTGCTCTGGCGAGGCCTTCCATGACGAGACACACGCGCGGCCGGCGGCGCTTCCTGCAGCTGGCGGGCGGCGCGGCCCTGGGCTCGGCCCTGCAGGCGCCGATCGCGCGGGCGCTCGAACTGCCGGCGCGGCGCCTCACCGGCACGCTCAAAGACATCGAGCACGTGGTCATCTTCATGCAGGAGAACCGTTCGTTCGATCACTACTTCGGCACGCTGCGCGGGGTGCGCGGCTTTGGCGATCCGCGTCCGCTGACACGGCCGGGCGGCGCCAGCGTGTTCGAGCAGCCGCGCTCAGCCGTCCGGGCCGACGTAGTCACGCCGTTCCACATGGACGCGGCGTCGACCGGCGCCCAGAGCCTGCATAGCCTGGATCACAGCTGGAAGGGCAGTCACGCCCTCTGGAAGCGGCATGACGCGTGGATCGCGGCCAAGACCGACTTGACCATGGGCTATTTCACACGCGCGGACATTCCGTTCTACCACGCCCTGGCTGACGCCTTCACCGTGTGCGACGCCTACCACTGCTCGATCTTCGGCCCGACCAATCCCAACCGGATGTTCCTGTTCACCGGCACCAGCGGCCTGGCGGCGGGCGATCATGGTCCGCAGGTGGTGATCAACCCGCCCGACGAGACCAACGAGACCGCCGACCCGGCCAACGACGCCAAGGCCTTCGCGCCTTATGGCTGGACGACCTACGCCGAGCGGCTGCAGGCCGCAGGCGTCAGCTGGCGCGTGTATCAGGAGTATGACAACTACGGCGACAACGCCCTGGCCTACTTCGCCCGGTTCCGGGGCCTGAATCCCGCCTCGCCGCTCTACCAGCGCGGACGCGCGTGGGCCGAGGGCTCCACTGCCGACAACGCCAAGACCACCGACGGCGAGCATCTGGTGGCGGCGTTCGCGCGCGACGCGGCGGCGGACCGCCTGCCCCAGGTGTCGTGGATCGTGGCGCCGACCGCCCTGTGCGAACATCCCTCGGCCACGCCCGGCGCCGGGGAGAGCCTGACCGCTCGGCTGATCGCGGCCCTGACCGCCAACCCCGCCGTCTGGGCCAAAACCGCCCTGATCCTGAATTACGACGAAAACGACGGCTTCTTCGATCATATGCCTCCGCTGGTCCCGCCCGCGGGCGCGGCGCCGGGCAAGAGCACCGTCACCCTCGAAGGCGAACTCTATGACGGCCAGCCGGTGGGCTTCGGTCCGCGCGTGCCGATGATCGTGGTGTCGCCCTGGACCAAGGGCGGCTTCGTCAATTCGCAGACGTTCGACCACACCTCAGTCATCCGTTTGCTCGAGGCGCGCTTCGGCGTCCCCGAGCCCCACATCACGCCGTGGCGGCGGGCCATGGCGGGCGACCTGACCAGCGTGTTCGACTTCGCCGCCCCGCATCCCACGCCCGGCGCGGCCCTGCCCGATGCGGCCGGCCTGCCGGCGCAGGCCCGCGCGCAGGCGCGCCTGCCCGCGCCGACGGCGCCCGCGACGCCCGCTGTCCTGCCGCGCCAGGAGCCGGGGTCGCGGCCCGCGCGGCCCTTGCCCTACGCCTTCGACGCCTGGGCCCGCCCGGTCGGCGACGCACTGGAGCTGACCCTCGACAATCGCGGAGCCGCCGGCGCTGGCTTTGGCCTCTATCCGGCCGAGGATACGGGCGGCCCCTGGTTCTACGCGGTCGAGGCCGGCAAGACCCTGTCCGACCGCGCGCCTATCGGCGACGCCTACGACCTGTCGCTGCACGGCCCTAACGGCTTCCTGCGGCGCTTCCAGGGTCACGCGGGCGAGGCGCTGGAGGTGCGCGTGGTCGCCGGCCACGATCTGGACACCCTCGCCCTGCGCCTGCGCAACACCGGCCCCGCGTCCCTTGCCGTGCGCACGGCCAACGCCTACGACGCCGGGCCGGTCCGCGCTCATACGCTCGGCCCCGGCGAAGAGACCATCGATGCATGGCCGATCGCCCAGTCGGCCCACTGGTACGACATTTCCGTCACTTTGGCGGATGACGCACGCTTTTCGCGCCGCCTGGCGGGCCACGTGGAAACCGGCCGTCCTAGCCGCAGCGACCCGGCCCTGGACTGGCCGCGGACCTAGGATCCTTTTAGGCCCGGCTCGGCGACATCCGCGCGTGGCCCAGATAGGGATCGGCCAGGTTGGGGGCCTGCAGGTTGTGCAACGGCATCGGGCTGAGGGGCTTGAGTGTGTCCGCCGCCGCCAGCACCGCGCGCATCAGCGCCGTGCGCCGCCGCTCCACCCGGCACACCACATAGCCGGTAAGCTGGGCGCGCCCGGCCTGACGGTCTGCGCGCAGAAAGGCGATACGAGCGTCGGGCGGGCATTCGGCGGAGAAAAACAGACTCACGCCCATGCCGAGCGCGATCGCCTCGCGGATCGCCTCGCGGCTATGAACCTCGATGGTCCGCGCCGGATTGACGTTGGCGGCTGTCAGCAAGCTTTCGGTCGCCGCGCGGGTCTTGGACGCGGCTTCGCGGATTAGCAGGCGTTCCTGAGCCAGTTCCTGCAGCGGATACACCGCTTGGCCCGCACGCCGATGACTGGCCGGCACAGCCACGTTGAGATAGTCGGCGAACACGGGTTCGTAGAAGAACTGATCGCCCATGGCCGGATCGCTTACGATCGCCACATCGACCTTGGCCTCCTGCAACAGGCTCAAGCTTTCCCTGGCGTTGTCGATCCGCACCTCGACCGCCGCGTCGGGATAGGCCGTCAGCAGGGCCTGAGCCAGGCGGACGGCGTAGATCGGCGAATCCGAACCGATGCGGATCGACAGAGCCGCCGCGTCCACCCGGTCGCCCAGCAGTTCGTCGATCTCGTCGGAGGTGGAGAACATCCGCCGGGTCAGGGCGAACAGGTCGCGGCCCACCGGCGTCAGTCGAAGTGGTGGGCGTCGCCCCTCGAACAAGACCGCTTGGTGACGGCTCTCGAGCGCCTTGATCTGCTGGGAAAGCGTCGGCTGCGCCACATTCAAGCGCCGGGCGGCGCCGCTGAAGCTGCGTTCCACCGCCACGGCGTGGAATGCGCGTAAATGTTGGTGATTGACCGTCAACTGATGAGCTTGAGGCTGAAAAATATACAGTTCATCGTTCTACTATTTATTCAGAACCGGTTGCATTTTTATGACAATTCAACAGCCCATAGGTCAGACCTATAGATTGATTTGCTTTTAAATATTGGCCCCTTGGCCAGATGTCCGCCAGCTTTGATGCGCTGTTCTAGGTCCGCGCCGCCTGGGGTCTCCCCGGGCCGGTTGTCGTGCTGCGGCGATCTTTTTTGGGGGAAAGATTCATGCGAGCTAAATTTCTGATGTCCTGCGCCATCGCCGCCGTGCTGAGCGGCGAAGCGGGCTTAGCGATGGCCCAGGAGGCGCCGGCTCAGGCGTCCGCCTCGGCGGGCCTGGAAGAGGTTGTCGTCACCGCGCAGCGCCGTGACGAAACCGTCCAGAATGTGCCGATGACCGTTCAGGCCTTTTCGTCGGACGCCATCGAAAAGATGGGCGTGACCGGGCTGGACGATCTGCTGCGCAACACGCCCAACGTGGTCTACTCGGCGCCGGGCGCCGGCCAGGGCCAGGTGTCGATGCGCGGTCTGTCGACCGGCCGGGCGGGCGAGCAGTCCTACGCCACCGTCGGCAATTTCCCCAACGTGGCCGTCTATCTGGACGAGCAGTCGATGCAGTTCCCGGGCCGCAGCCCGGACATCTATCTGGCCGACATGCAGCGCGTCGAAGTGCTCGAAGGGCCGCAAGGCACGCTGTTCGGCGGCGGCGCCGAGTCGGGCGCGCTGCGCTACATCACCAACAAGCCCAAGCTGAACGTGTTCGAGGGCAGCGTCGAGGGCATGTACGGCTACACCGAGCACGGCGATAACAACGACAGCATCGTGGCGGTGGGCAACATCCCGCTGGTGACCGACAAGCTTGCGGTCCGCGGCGTCTATTACAATGACAAGCAGGGCGGCTACATCGACAACGTGCCCAGCACGTTCACCCGCAACGAGCAGCTCGACAACAACAGCTACATCGGCGTCAAGCCGACCGCGGGCGTTTGCCCGGACGGCGGCAAGCCCAACCCCAACACTGGCTTCTGCCTGCCCGCCAGCACGCAGCAGTACAACAACTACGACCTGGCGAAGAAAGCCCAGAACCCCGTCACCACCGAAGGCGCGCGCCTGGAAGCCCTGTGGCAGGTCACGCCCGATTGGGACGTGCTGATCGCCCAAAGCGTCCAGAACCTCGACGCGGAAGGCCTGTCGACCGAATATCCGAACGGCTCTGACTTCCAGCCTTTGAAGCCGCTGCAGGTCACATCCTTCGTGCCGACCTACAACCGCGACAACTTCGAGACCACGGCCTGGACCGTGAACGGCAAGGTGCACGACTTCAGCCTGATCTACACCGGCGCCTACACCGACCGGCACATCGTCCAGCAGAACGACTACACCAACTACTCGCGCACCCTTTACGGCCAGTATTACGAGTGCACCGGCGGCAACAACTCGGGCTTCGGCGCCGGCAAGGCCAGCGGCGCTCCGGTCGCCGCCCGCTGCTACTCGCCGGTCACCTTTTGGCACGACAAGGTGCACAACACGCAC
>Ga0335069_10003070_pt1 | contig 25445 bp, 23 predicted proteins | sample Lox_Sample_11_FD_206714 | JGI IMG/M metagenome (GOLD analysis project Ga0335069, IMG submission 206714) | Soil microbial communities from Loxahatchee National Wildlife Refuge, Florida, United States - Lox_Sample_1.1 | ecosystem: Environmental > Terrestrial > Soil > Wetlands | place: USA... | reverse complement strand
CAGGTCTCTGAAGCAGCAACGGTCAAGACACTTTTCAGAAACGCGGGCATTCCTAATGAAGATATCGTGGGGGAGGGTCAGAGGCCACCATATATCCAAAATAATGCGTTCGAATGGGTTGCGCCCACCTTATTCATCTCAGCTGCGTTCTATTCAGAGAATCAACAATATATAGACGTGGCACTCGGTGTAATTGCAAATTACGCTACCGATTTCTTTAAAGGCATGAGTGGAAAAAATCAGATCAAACTGCGCATAATTATCGAGAAAACAAAAACAAAAACTTGCAAGAAGATCTTGTATCAAGGAGGTGCCGAAGGCTTAAAAGATTTATCGGATGTCATCCGAGAGACTATGGATGAGTGAACCCCTCCCTGAGTTTGTAGTCCGATTTAACGAAATCGTGAAGGAGTCGGAAAACTTCCTGTCGATAGCGCGCGACAGTGAACTTCAGAGGTCAGCATGCAACGCGCTGCAAAAAACTTTGATCGATATTGCGTGTGAGAAGGAAATAGCCGTTTCCAAGAGCAATGAGCAATACGCCATTCGTGAATTTCGTAACGATCCCGGATGAATTTCGGGAATGCGCTTATTGGCATAAAAATGACATGGCCGAGAAAACAGACGAACCTTAACCGGTTTTGGGCAGATTTGCTATCTGTCCGTCATGAATCCTCGATAGCAGGATTTGCGAAACGATCGCGCCGATCAGCGCGCACAGCATGTCTTCCTGCGTGTCCCACGGATCGCCCTGGGGTGGCGAGAAATTCGTCGGCATTCTGTCCCATCGTGACCGCACTCGCCCATTCGATCAGTTCGTAGCACGCGCTGATCGCGAGGCAGGTCAGTGTGACCAGCGCGAACAGCCATTTGCCGGGCCGCAGCGGCGAAGTGCGGACCAGCAATTCGCGCGCGACGATCGCCGGCACGAAACCCTGCACCAGATGTCCGATACGGTCGTAGTGGTTGCGGGTGAAGCCGAACCCGTCTTCAAGCCATTGGCCGAGCGGCACTCGCGCATAGGTGTAGTGTCCGCCGAGCATCAGCACCAGCGCGTGCGCGAAGATCAGGTAATACGCGAGCCGCGTCAGCGGAAAACGCGGCCACGTCGCAACCAGCAATGGAGCGGCGATCAGCGCCGGAACGACTTCCATGAACCAGGTCAGCCGGTCATAGGGCGAAATGCCCGACCACAGGAGCAATGCGGCGCCGACCAGCAGCAGCGTCAAAATCTCCGATTTTCTTGGCATTGGAATTTTCAGTCGGATTTTGCCAGTGTATGCCGCCGGCCATGGGAAGAAAAGCCGATTGACGGCGTCCGGCCGTTGCCAGCTTGACCCTCTCCCCATTACGCGCGCAATATCCTGGAAAACGAATAACAATTAGCAGGTCCGGACTGGAGGAGAAGCAATCGCGCGGATTACGCGATCGCGCGTTGCGCGATATCCATGCAGTTGACGAATACTTGGAATGTTGTAATCACCACGCTGCGGCGCAAGCTGGGCTGGGCGCACGAGCCGCAAGTCCTGTTTCCGCTCATCGCGGTCGCCCTGCTGACCGTGATCTGGAGCGCGACCTTCAATCTGATCCAGGTCGAGCGCGCCGATGCGAAACATGCGGCGGCGAAATCAAGCTCGGAGCTGGCCGAAACCTATGAAGCGCAGGTGGTGCGCGCGCTGCGCGAAATCGATCAGACGCTGAGATTCATCAAATACGACTACGAGCTTGAGAAAGGGCGGTCTGTACTGTCCGATCTGAAAAAGAAAAACCTGCTGCTGCCCGATCTCCTGTTCGTCATCGCGATTGCGGACCGCAACGGCGACATCGTCGCGAGTACCCGCCCGTTCGAGGCGAAAAATGTTGTCGGCCGGGATTATTTCGAGGCCCAGCGCCGCAACGATGTGTTTGCGGTCGGCAAGCCGCGCCGCGGCGCCGATGAGCAATGGAAATTACAATTCAGCCGCCGGCTCAACGCGGCCGGCGGATCGTTCGCCGGCGTAGTGATCGTCATGGTGGACGCGGCCTATTTCGTCAGCGGCTACGAGCCGTCGAAGCTGGGCGACCGCGGCGTGCTCGGCGTCCTGGGGACAGACGGCGTGTTCCGCGCGCGGCGCAGCGGCGAGACGGTGTCCGCCGGCGACGCGGTCGATTACGCGGCGATGGTGCCGGACACCGGACAGGCCGATACCGCGGCGGCGACGGTTTCGGTCAGCAGCTGGGACGGGGTACGGCGCTACACCAGCGCCCGCCAGCTTTTCGATTTCCCGCTGGCAGTCGTCGTCGGTCTGTCCGAGGAGGAACAACTGGCGTCGGTCGATCAGCATGCGCGGGTCTACCTGTGGCGCGCGGTCGCCGGCAGCGTGGTGGTGATCGTGGTGATCGTGATGCTGGGCCGCATGAGCTGGGAGCTCGCGCAAATCCGGCGCCGCGAAGTCGAGGCCCAGATGGCGCACGCCGAGCGGGTCGAATATCTTGCCTATCACGATGGCCTGACGGGGCTGCCCAACCGCAGCCTGTTCAGCAAACTTCTGGAGCAGGGCATCAATCAGGCGCGCCGCCACGACAGGCGGCTGGCGGTGATTTTTCTCGATCTCGACCGCTTCAAGCAGATCAACGACACGCTTGGCCACGATGCCGGGGACGCGCTGCTGCAGGAGACCGCGAAAAGGCTCACGACCTGCCTGCGCGACAGCGACACCGTCGCCCGCCTCGGCGGCGACGAGTTCGTCGCGCTGCTGCCGGAACTCGAAAAAGAGGAGTACGCGGCGACCGTCGCCCGCAAAATACTTTCCGCCACGGCCAAGCCCTTTACTCTGGCCGGACACGAACTGCGCATCACCGCAAGCGTCGGCATCGGCATTTATCCCAAAGACGGCGAGGACGAGCAGACGCTGACGAAGAATGCGGACGTCGCGATGTATCAGGCGAAATCGGAAGGCAAGAACAATTTCCAGTTCTATTCCAAGGAAATGAACAAGAACTCGCTGCAGCGGCTGGCGCTGGAGTCGGATTTGCGGCGCGCGCTGGAGCGCGGCGAGTTCCGGCTCCACTACCAGGCCAAGCGCGACCTGCGCAGCGGCCGCATCACGGGCATGGAAGCGCTGCTGCGCTGGCAGCATCCGGACCTCGGAACGGTGCAGCCGATGCAGTTCATTCCGCTGGCGGAGGAGACCGGCCTGATCGTGCCGATCGGGGAATGGGTGCTGAGGACCGCCTGTTTGCAGAACATCGCCTGGCAGAAGCAGGGACTGCCTCCCTACATCATGGCGGTCAATCTCTCGGCGCGCCAGTTCGGCGACGACCATCTGCTGGACGACGTCGCCGCCATACTGCGCGACACCGGCATGGACCCGCATCTGCTGGAGCTGGAGATTACCGAAAGCATGATCATGCGCAACGTCGAAAAGACGATACAGACGCTGACCAGACTGAAGGAAATGAGCATCCGCATCGCGATCGACGATTTCGGAACCGGTTATTCCTCCCTCGCCACGCTCAAACAGTTTCCGCTCGACACCATCAAGATCGACGGTTCGTTCATCCGCGACGTTTCCACCAACGCCGAAGACAGGGGTCTTACCGAGGCCATCATCGCGGTCGGCAGAACGCTCGGCCTGACGGTGATCGCCGAAGGCGTGGAAACCCGGGAACAGGCCGATTTTTTGCGCCAGTACGCGTGCGACGAATTCCAGGGGTTCTATTTCAACAAACCGCTGCCCGCGGAGCAGTTCGCCGAACTGCTGCGGACGCAGGCGGCGGCTTCCTCGGCGGACGGCGAACGGAAACCCGGGCAGGGCGCGAAAATGTCCGGCTGAGGCGGGTCATTCGGAAAGCAGCACTTTCACGCTGCCGTCCACCGCGCTCTTTTCGATGTAGCCGATGGCCTGGGGATTGTCGGCGAGCAGTTTTTTGACTTCGGCGCTGTTCGGCGCTTCCCGCGGCGGTTGTCCCCTTCCGGTGAAAATGATTTTCGACCAGTAGGCCTTCATCTGAGCCGTGGATTTGCCGGCGAACCTGGCGTAGAACTCGTCGCGCGCGCGCGAGCTCTCGGCCTGGTCGATCGGCACCGCCGGCGCCCCGTTGGGAAAGCGGCTCGTCCTGCCCAGAAAAATGTCCACCACCTGATTGGCGGTGAGCGACGTGGTGGGATTTTTGATCGAAACGACCGCGACCACGTCCCCCATCGCTGCCCCGGCGCCCAGACTCAACACCAGTCCGGTAACTGCCAATCCGCAATGCTTCGCAAAGTTCATGACGGCGTCTCAAAACACGAAATCAACCACCACGCTTGTTACGTTGACCGTGCCACCCGGCTGGAAATCCGACTGGATGTCGCTCAAAGTGCCGGCTGAACCCGCGTCAAGGCGGATGTGCTCGTATTGCAGTTTCAGATCGAAGTTTTTATGGAAATCCCAGCGCACGCCGGCTGAAATGTTCTTCTGCCCCGCCGGCGGAAAGCCGAGGCCGGGATTGCTCAGGGCGTCGAGCCGGGAATACGTGACGTAAGGCGTGAAATCCCCGATCCGGTAGCCGCCGGTCACGTACCAGCCGTTGCTGTCGCCGACCGCGTCGCTCCGGTTGGCGGCGAATTCGCCCATCACGAACCAGTCGCCCGGATCGTAGCTCGCGCCCAGCGTGAACAGCTTGACGGGGGAAAAGGGAATGCCCTCGGCCAGCGACAATCGGACCTGATGGTAGGCGGCATGCGCGGTCAGGTCGCCGTACTCGAGAGTGTCGGTGATTTCCCAGGTATCCCTTGCTCTGACGGTGCCGCCGCCGACGGTCTTGGAGTCCTTCTGGCCGTAAAGGGTTTCGATCGTGTTCGTGACATCGCCGGTATGCAGTTTATAGGCGGCGTCCACGCCGTCGTTGTTGGAAATCGGCAGCAGGGTGTAGACCTCAACCGGCGGCCGCACCCACGGATTGGCGTAGCCGACCTTGCGGTAAGTCGAGGTCAGAAAAGCCGGTAGAATGGTGCGCCCGACGCGCACGCTGAAATCCGGCGTGAAGTCGTATTTGACGTTGGCCCATTCGACCGCCGGCGTGTAGGTGTCGTCGGCCTGTTGTTCCGCGATGACTTGCACCACCGCCGAGAGGCGGTCGTCGAAATCGGCGGTCAGTTGCGCGGCAACCCGGCTGTCGACGTCGAACGACCAGCGGCGCGAATGACCCGCGCCGTCGGGCACGAGGGAACCGGTATTGGATACGAAATCCGCCCGGTCCTCGCTCGAATGCGCGACGCCCAGCGTGCCGAAGCCGCTCAATGAGAATATCGATTGGCCGGAATCGGTGGAATCGCCAGCGCTGGCGGCGGTCACGTACCACATTCCAGCCGCCGCGATGGCGATGCAGGCGCGCCGCGCGCCCGGTTCGTGTTGGCAAAACGGTCGGATCGACACGTTTCCTGTTCCCCCTCCCGCCTCGGATTCTGGGCCGGCTGCTCTCTTAGGAAAGCGATCAGCCATTTTTATTTTTCAATATATTGCGCGTTCGACCGGCGGCGGGTCAAGGGACGGCGCGGGATGCGCGTTTACAATACCTGCCGCCGGTCGCCGGAAGAAAATCCAGTCAACGATTCCTTAAAATCCTTTCCAAAAGCAATTATCTTGAACAATTCCCCCATTTCTGCCGGCGACAGCAGTTTCTGCGCTTCGGCCGCCGCCGGCAGATAAGCCTTCGCGTTTTCCACCGGAACCTTTTCCAGAAATTCGGTGATGCCGTTGTTGATCAGAAAGCGCGCCTGCCCGCAGTAGCCGAGCAGTTCCATCCCCGATTCCGTGCCCGCGCGCGCGATCGCGCTGAAGTCCACGTGCGCGGTGATGTCCTGCAGGCCGACCAGCGCAAACGGATCGTCGTGCGCGTGCTGGCGGTAGTGGCACATCAGCGTGCCCCGGTTCCGCTGCGGATGGCAGTACTCGCGCGCCGGGAAACCGTAATCAATAAACAACACAACGCCGCGCTCGATGCATGCGGCGAGCGTGCGTACGAAGGCCTGCGCGGCAAGGCTGATCTCAGTCGTGTAGTCCGCATTTTCGTTATCGGGAAGATTCAGCGCCTGCGCTGCTGCCAACAGCGCGCCTTGCGCCGGTCGCGCGCCCCATGCAAAATTTTCGCCATCGAAGCCGACGCCGAGTTCATCAATTCCATCGGTGCGCGTCCGGATCACATGCACCGGCATCGCGTCGAGCACTTCGTTGCCGAACGCGAAGCCGCTGAACGATGCGGGCAGTGCATTCAGCCATTCGATGCGTGACGCGAACTGCGGTAACTCCTTTTTCAGCAGCGCAGCCTGCCGCGCTTTCAGTTCGGCGCTGGTTTCGAGAATGAGATAACGTCGCGGCAGACAATCGAGCGCGGTGAGTTCGGCGAGCAGATCGCAGGCGAGCCGGCCGCTGCCGGCGCCGAGCTCGAGCACGTCGCCGCCGGTGGCGCGCAGCACCTGCGCCGCCTGCCGCGCCAGCGTGCGCGCGAACAGCGGGCCGAGCTCGGGCGCGGTGACGAAATCGCCGTCCGGCCCGAACTTGCGCGCACCGGCGCTGTAGTAGCCGAGTCCCGGCGCGTGCAGCGCGAGTTCCATATAGCGCGCGAAACTGAGCCAGCCGCCGGCGCGTTCGATTTCGCCGGCGATCAGCTTGACGAGCTGCGCGCCGTGCGCGGCGACGTCGGCGTCCGGCGCGGGGAGATGCGCGAGGTGCGCGGGGAGCGGGCTGCCCATGGCGATAGCTTACAATACGCGTCCCGATGAGCGCAGACCTCAAGGACAAAACGGCGCTGGTGACCGGCGGCGCGAAACGCGTCGGCGCGGCGATCTGCCGCCGCCTGCACGCGCGCGGCGCCAACCTGATGCTGCACTACCGCGCGTCGGCCGACGAGGCGCGCGCGCTGCAGCGCGAACTGAACGCGGTGCGCGCCGATTCAGTCGCGCTGGCGCAGGCCGACCTGCTGCAAACCGCAGGTCTGGCGAATCTGGTCAGGGAGACCGCCGCGCAGTTCGGCGGCCTCGATATCCTCGTCAACAACGCGTCGAGCTTTTACGCGACGCCGCTCGGCGCGGTTACCGAAAAGACGTGGGACGATCTGGTCGGCACCAACCTGAAGGCGCCGCTGTTCCTGTCGCAGGCGGCGGCGGCGGAGCTGCGCAAGCGCCACGGCTGCATCGTCAACATTGTGGACATCCACGCCGAATTTCCGATGAAGAATTACGTCGTCTATACGGTGGCCAAGGGCGGATTGCTGGCACTGACGCGCTCGCTGGCGCGCGAGCTCGGCCCCGAGGTGCGCGTCAACGGCGTCGCGCCGGGCACGATACTGTGGCCGGAATCGGGCGAGTGGCAGGACGAACTGTCGCGCCAGCGCATCGTCAACCAGACCGCGCTGAAGCGCGTCGGCGAGCCCGACGACATCGCGAAGGCGGTCGAATTTCTGGTCGCCGACGCGCCGTACGTGACCGGGCAGGTGATCGCAGTGGACGGCGGACGGAGTCTCGCGCTGTGAACGCGCCCCGTCCCTCATCCCCGGCCCTTCTCCCGGAGGGAGAAGGGAGCACCGCGCTTACCTCATCTCCCCTCATCCCCGGCCCTTCTCCCGGAGGGGGAAGGGAGACTGTGCTTCCCCCTCCCGCCGGGAGAGGGAATGAGGGTGAGGGAACTGATAACCGCAAGGAACTGTACGAAGCGAACAAGCTGGCGAAGCGGCTGCGGCGGCTGGTCGGGCAGGCGATCGCCGATTACGACATGATCCGCAGCGGCGACCGCGTGATGGTGTGCCTGTCGGGCGGCAAGGACAGCTACGCGCTGCTCGACGTGCTGCTCCGGCTGCGCGACAAGGCGCCGGTCGAATTCGAAATCGTCGCGGTCAATCTCGACCAGCGCCATCCCGGCTATCCCGAACACGTGCTGCCCGATTATCTGAAATCGCTCGGCATTCCGTACCGGATCGAAGTGCAGGACACCTATTCGACGGTCAAGCGCGTGATCCCCGAAGGCAGGACGATGTGTTCGCTGTGCTCGCGGCTGCGGCGCGGCGTGCTGTATCGCGTCGCGAAGGAACTCGGCGCGACCCGGATCGCGCTCGGCCATCACCGCGACGATATTCTCGAAACTTTTTTCCTGAACCTGTTTTTCGGCGGGCAACTGAAGGCGATGCCGCCGAAGCTGCTGTCCGACGACGGCGCGCACGTCGTGATCCGGCCGCTCGCCTACGTCGAGGAAAAAGACCTCGCCGATTACGCCGGGCTGCGGCAGTTCCCGATCGTTCCATGCGACCTGTGCGGCTCGCAGGAAACCTTGCAGCGCAAGCAGATCAAGCAATTGCTGCGCGAGTGGGAAAAGCAGCAGCCGGGCCGCACTGAGACCATCTTCCGCAGCCTGCAGAACGTGCGGCCGTCGCATCTGCTCGACCGCGCCCTGTTCGATTTCGCGTCGCTGCGCGCCGGCAATGCCCCTGTTCAGGATGGGGATTCTGCAGCGGCATTCGACACTATAATGACGGCCTTCCTCAAACCGGGAAATGCCGATGAATAAATTTCTGCCCAGCCATGACATTTCTTCGTTCCACCCGCCGCGCCGCGTGCTGATGGGCCCCGGCCCTTCGGAAATCCATCCGCGCGTGCTGGCCGCGATGGGGCAGCCGACGATCGGCCATCTCGATTCGGTGTTCACCGCGATGATGGAAGAAATGAAGGAACTGCTGCGCTATGCGTTTCAGACCCGGAATGCGATGACGTTTCCGGTATCGGCGCCGGGTTCGGTCGGCATGGAGTACTGTTTCGTCAATCTGGTGCGGCCCGGCGACAAGGTGATCGTCTGCCGCAACGGCGTGTTCGGCGGCCGCATGATCGAGAACGTCGAGCGCTGCCGCGGCACCGCCATCGTGGTCGAGGACGCGTGGGGCGAGCCGGTCGATCCGCAGAAACTGGAAGACGCGCTGAAGAAGAATCCCGACGCCAAAGTGGTCGCCTTCGTGCACGCCGAGACTTCGACCGGCGCGCAGTCGGATGCGAAAACGCTGGTCGATATCGCGCACAGGCATGATGCGCTGACCATCGTTGATGCGGTGACTTCGCTCGGCGGCACGCCGCTGCTGGTGGACGAATGGGGCATTGACGCGATTTATTCCGGCAGCCAGAAATGCCTGTCGTGTACCGCCGGCCTGTCGCCGGTGTCGTTCTCGGCCCGCGTCGTCGACTACGTGAAGGCGCGCAAGGACAAGGTGCAGAGCTGGTTCATGGACATGAACCTGCAGCTCGGCTACTGGGGCACCACGTCGCGCACGTACCATCACACCGCGCCGATCAATCCGCTCTACGGTCTGCACGAAGCGCTGGTGATCTTGAAGGAGGAGGGCATCGAGCATTCGTGGGCGCGCCACCGCCGTCATCATCTGGCGCTGAAGGCCGGCCTCGAAGCGCTCGGCCTGAAGTTCGTGGTCGCAGAAAGCGCGCGTCTGCCGCAACTGAATTCGGTGCATGTGCCGGACGGCATCAACGAAGCGGAAGCACGCAAAAAACTGCTGGCGGACTTCAACCTCGAAATCGGCGCCGGTCTCGGCCCGCTCGCCGGCAAGATCTGGCGGTTCGGCCTGATGGGCTATTCCTGCCGCGAGCAGAACGTGCTGTTCTGCCTGTCCGCGCTCGGCAAGGTGCTTGCCGGGATGGGCGTGTCCGCGGACGGCGCTGCGGCGGAAGCCGCCGCCTACGCGGCCTACGCGCAGGAAAAAAAGAAAGACATCGCCGCCGCAGCCTGAAGCGCGCTGCGATCACTCCACGCGGTAATTTTTTATGCAGAACAACCGCAGGCAGGCGGCAGCGACATCGCTGTCGTATCGTACGCCGCTGTAGTCCTCGATTTCCTGCAGCGCCGCGTTGATGCCGAGCGCGGGACGGTACGGCCGGTGCGAAGCCATCGATTCCACCGTGTCCGCGACCGCGATGATGCGCGCCAGCGGCACGATTTGATCTCCTTTCAACCCGTTCGGATAGCCGCTGCCGTCGAGCCGTTCGTGATGCTGGAGCACGACCTGCATGACCGGCCACGGGAACTCCACGCTTTTGAGGATATCGTGGCCGTTCGATGCATGGGTTTTGACGATCTCGTATTCGGCCTCGGATAGCCGGCCGGGCTTGGTCAGGATTTCCGACGGCACCGAAATCTTGCCGATGTCGTGGAGGCCGCCGATGACACGCAGCCCCCTGATTTTACTGTCGGACAGACCGAGCTCGGCACCGATTGCCGCGGCGGTCTCGCCGACGCGGTGTTCATGCCCCGCCGTATAGAGATCGCGCAGTTCGACCATCTTCGATATCGCCAGGATTGAACCGCGCATCGCGCCTTCGATCTGCTCGACGTATGCTTTTTCGCGCTGCTGCGCCTGTTTGAATTTGGTGATGTCCTGAATGTTGCTGAGGAGCGCGGGCTGCCCGAAGTAATCGATGGCTGCCACATGCGCGCCGTAATCGATGACGGCGCCGTCGCGGCGTTTCAGGTGCCCGTCAAAACGCTGGATTTTTTCTTCGCCCGAATAGGCGCGGCGCATCCTTTCGGCGATCTCGATGTGCTCGCTCTCCACGATGAAATTGAAGACGGACATTCCGATCATCTTGTCTTCCGGGTAACCCGTAATTTCGGCGCAGCGCGGATTGGCATAGGCCACCCGCTCGCCGGTGACGATAAAAATGCCGGTCAGCGATTGTTCGGTGACTGCGCGGAACTTCCGCTCGCTTTCCTCCAGCGCCTGCCGCGTGAACCCCGGATCGGCCCCGCCGCTTTTAATGGCGCTGCTGCGGATATGCGCCAGCAGGAAGTAAAGCAGCGTTGCCGTGACCAGGACAAAGGTAAAACCTTTGTAGCCATGAACGTACTCGATATATTCCGGGGTCTTGTTGCGGAACAGCAGATAAACCATGTAGTCCGATGCCGCGATCCATAACATCGCGATCAGCGCGTAGCCGATGCTGACTTTGGCGGCATATGAAAAGCGCGAACGAAGACCGGTTTTCATTATTTCCCTCGTTCTCCTCGGTCCGGGAAATAAGTATTGTTCGCAGATTAAGCCCATCGTTTGATGCGAGTCAAATTTAATGGTTTGACGCAGGTCAAACATTTTGAAAACCGGTGGAAAATCTATCAAAACGATAGATTTTTAAAGGCAAACCGGTATCGGCGACGGGAATCGCGGGCCGAGAGTAACCCGTGCGCGGCGGGCGATATAATTTCCGGCGATGACTGCTGCGCCACAACAACTCGCCATCCTGTTTGCCGATGTCAGCGGCAGCACCGGCCTTTACGAAAAGCTCGGCGACCAGGCGGCGCTGGCCGCGATCGAATCGGTGCTGTCCGAATTGCGCAAATCGGTAGCGCTGCAGCGCGGGCGCATCGTCAAGACCATCGGCGACGAGGTGATGGCGGTATTGTCTACCGCCGATGCCGCGATGCAGGCGGCATGCGATATGCAGAATCGGGTGGCGGCGGTTCCGCCGCTGCGTGAAATGCGGCTTGCCATCCGCGTCGGTTTTCATTTCGGCCAGACGATCGAGGAGGGCGGCGACTTCTTCGGCGACGCGGTGAATACCGCGGCGCGCATGGCCGGGCTTGCCAAGGCCGGGCAGATTATCACCAGCGGCCCGACCGTCGAAGCGATGTCCGAGCTGCTGCGCGCCTCGACGCGCGACCTCGACGCGATGGTGGTCAAGGGCAAGCGGGAGGAGATCCGGATTTTCGAGGTGATCTGGCGCGACAGCGGTGATCTGACCACGCTGGCCGGGGCCGAAGCGCCGGCGCCGGCGGGTGAGCACACGCTCAGGCTGATTTACCGCGGCGAGAGCCTGACGCTCGGCCCGGAACGGCGCGCGGCATCGCTTGGCCGCGATACCGGCAACGACCTGGTGATCGCCGACAAGATGGCGTCACGCGTGCATTGCAGGATCGAATACCGGCGCGGCGAATTTTTTCTGATGGACCAGAGCACCAACGGCACTTATGTGAAAGTCGAAGGCGACGCCGAAATCGTGCTGAAACGCGAGCAGGCGCTGCTGCGCGGACAGGGGATCATCAGCCTCGGGCATTCGGCCGCAGCGGCCGACGGCGAGACCGTGACTTTCATGACGGCTAGATCGTCAACCGCCGCAGCGCGTCCGGATTCCTGAGCACCGATTTCTGCCGCGCCGGCGGCGCCGCGTACAGCGCGGCCGGCGGATTGGTGTCGAAGCGCGTCAGGACATCCTTGCCGTCGCAGGCCGGGTCGAAAACGACGTCGATCTGCGCGCCGGAAACCGCGCCGAGGCTGAAACAGGCGCGCCCCAGCTTGGCGTTCAGCGGTTTCAGGATCGCGCCTGCGACCAGATCGGCGGGAGGGCCGCCGCCGGCGAGCTGCAGGTCGTATGCCGATGACGAAATTCCGCGGCGCGAGACGTCTATCACCTGCCGCAGGCCGAGCAGTTCCCGCTCCACCGCGTTTTCCGTTGCCGCATCGGGCAGCCCGCCGATTTTGAGCGTTACGCCCTGTCCGGTCGCGTTGAAATGTTCGAGAAAGAAATCGCGCGAGAATTGATCGGCGATCTTGCCGCCGATCGCAGCCAGCGCCTGCTCCTGGGTCGCCCACGACCCCGCGGCGGCCGGCAGCGTGTTGTTGTAGTAGATTTCCTCGCCGCTCGACTGGTCGATGCATTTGACGGTCCACGAAGTCAGCAGGTATTTGTCGATCGTCAGGCCCGACGCCGGCAGTCTGACCGAAAGTTTTTTGAGCCGGGCTTCGCCGACCGCCGCGAAATCGGCGCCCTTGCCCGGCGCGTATGACGGCTGATCGGACCAGATGCGGAATCCGAATGACTTGATGCGCTCCTTCAGCAGATTCTCCGCGACCGGCGAATTCTGCGCCGGCGCGCCGGAATCGTCGCCGACGCTGATCGCCACCGAAATTTTCGGATCACCGTTGTTGCGGATGAAGGCGATCCGCTCGTCCTGCGACATCTGGTTCAGTGATTTCTGCACTTCGCGCACCTTGACCGTGGCGCGCGTCGTCACGTACATCAGGCCGTCCTTGCCGAGCTGCGGCGCGCTTTCCTCGGCGACGTTCTCGATATAGTCGCCGCTCCTCGACAGCAGTTTGTCGCGCAGCAGTTCGTAGTTCCTGGCGAGCGAGTCCGGCGTCACATAGAGCGCGGCGGCCTTCTCCACCAGCTGGCTGCGGGAGTCCGCACGCAGATCGTCCGTCAGCAATGTCTTGTCGGCCTGGTATTTCTGGTCGCCGGGATCGGCCAGCCCGATCGCGCTGATGACGAGGGTGCCGGGCGTCGCTGCCGTCGCCGGCGCTGTGGCCGCGATGCCGATGGCGGGCGACGCGCCGGGCGGCCCCCGCAGCGCGAAATAGCCGGCGATGCCGGCGCCCAGCACTGCAATCGCAGCGACTGCCACCGGCAACGGCAGACGGCGCCGCGACGGGACGGCCGGCGCAGGCGTCGCCGCGCTCTGCACCATGGTGCCCGCGCCTGCTCCGCTTTCGACGACGGTGGCATCGGCAAGGTTGATCACGGTGCCGTCGGCGGTGGATTTGCCTTCCGCCGCGACGCGGATCGCATCGGCGAACTCGCGCGCGGTCTGATAGCGCTGGTCGGGACGCTTGGCGATCGCCTTGCCGATCACGGCGTCGAACGGCTGCGGCGCCTGCACGTTCAGCATCGACGGCGGCAGCGGATCTTCCTGCAGCACCTTGTGCATGATGGTGGTCGCGCTGCCGGAAAACGGCCGTTCGCCGGTCAGGAACTGATAGAGCACGACGCCGGCCGAGAAGATGTCGGAGCGGCGATCGACGGTCTGTCCCATGAATTGCTCGGGCGACATATAGGCCGGCGTGCCGAGCACGGTGCCGGCCTGGGTGAACTGCGACGATTCGATGCGCGCGATGCCGAAGTCGGTGACTTTGACCCGGCCGTCGGGCAGCAGGATGATGTTGGCCGGCTTGATGTCGCGATGGACGACGCCGTTCTGATGCGAGTAGTCGAGCGCGTCGAGCAGCTGGCCCATCACGCGCACGATGTCGGGCAGCGCGAAGCGCTCGCCTTTCTCGAAATAATCCTTCAGCTCGCGGCCCCTGACGAACTCCATCGCGATGAACGCGGTGCCGTTGTCCTCGCCGAAATCGTAGATCGCGACGATGTTCGGATGATTGAGGCGGCCGGCGGCTTTCGCCTCGCGCTGGAAGCGCGCGGACATTTCCTGCGCTTCGCCGTCCGCGGCCTGCGCGCCGATCAGCGTCTTCAGCGCGACGGTGCGCTCGATCGCCGGATCGAACGCTTCGTAGACGACGCCCATCGCGCCGCGTCCGACCTCGCGGCGGATTTCGTACTTGCCGATCCTGTGCGGAGCTTCGCTCATCGCATCTGCCGTCCGGACGCGCGGGCCCGTTCTATTTGTACTTGTTGTCGATTTCCCACACCGATTTCTGTACCAGCCGCTGCACCATCGTGTCGAGGCCGACGCCGCCCTGCTGGGCCGACGAAACGCCGAGCACCGAACTGCCGGTGGTGCCGACTTCCATTTTTTCCTCGGTATAGCCCTGTGCGACCTGCTCGGTGGTTTCGGCGTCGAGAATCTTGTAGCGCATGCCGATGATCCAGACGCCGCTGGTGTCCTCGGTCCTGACCGAGCCGACCGCGGTGCCGCCGATCGCGGCGCCCTGGCCGCCGAACAGACCGATGATGCTGCCGATCGGCGCGCCGTTGAAGCCCTTCTGCGCCGAGGCGACGTGTTCGGCCTTCAGGATGTCGAACTTGACCACCCATTTCGTGCTCTTCAGTTTGCCGCGGCCGAGTATCTTGTGCGCCGCTTCCGGGTCGCCCAGATTGTAGGCGAGCGTGAATTCGTTGAGCAGCGGGCCGATGTCGGAGCGTTCGAGCACCTTGAAATTGGCCTTCGACAGCTCGAGCTCGGCGAAGTCGGCGATGTTGTTGGGGCCGAATTTCTGGGTGAAGGTTGCGTCGTTGCTCTTGATATCGCCGGGGATCACGATCAGCGCCGGGCCGACCTTGCCGGCGTTGCTGTACTCGACCGGTTTGTACATCGCTTTGTCGGCGGCGGCGTTGGTTTCCTCCGACGTCGAAGTGGACGGCGCCGGGCTGCTCTCCGAACCCCAGTGCGGTTGCGCGTGGACGGAGGCGGCCAGCGCGAACAGCGCGCCGGCCGCAGTGGCGGCGATGGTCGTGGAAAATTTCATGATGCGCTCCCCTTGGAAAGTGAATGAGTTGGAAAACCGCGTCGTTATTGTTTTTTCCGGCCGGGCTCCGCCGCTCCTGCGTTCGCGCAGTAGTCGCTGTAGAGCTTGGCCACGACTTCGTCGCCCTGTTCGTCGATCAGCCGCGCGGCGACCGATCGCACGTCGCTGCCGGCGTAGTCGCCGCCGTGGGCGGTAGCGGAGGAAATGGCGCGGCCGTCCGCGCCGGTCAGCCAGAACTCCATGTTGACGGTGACTTCATTGACGTTGATCACGCGGTTGACGTCGGTCTGCGTCGTGATCAGTCCGCGCAGCACGAAACTCGCGCCGAGACGCCGCGAAGCAGACAGCGCGGCGTCGGGGTCGCCCCTGAAATAGGCGTCGATTTCGACCTGCGCGATCTGCTGGCGGATTTCCTCGGCGGTGTAGGTTTTCAGGCCGAGCGCCCGCAGGCGCTGGTTGATGGCCTGGAAATGCGGGCCGTAGTTCTTCTGGTCCGCGGAGATGCCGCCGCCGGTCTGCCGTTCGCCGATCACCAGCATGATCTTCCTGTTCTTCAGCTGCGCGCGGCACGGCGTCGACAACCGCGCGGCGATCGCCTGTTGACGCGCCTGCTCGGCCGCCGCCGCGGCTTCGTCCTGCTGTGAGAACTTGAAGTCCTGCGCGTGGCCGGCGATGACCGCGCACAGGGCGATAAAACCGGCGCTCGACAGGATTGCAGTTCTCATCGGTGCTCGACAGGTCGACAGGGTATCCGCGCGGCGGCGCGGGGCGTCCAGTTTAAGCCAACCGCAATGACTAATCCATATCCGTTCGTCATTGCCGGCGGCTTGCAGGGAGTCTGCCGGACAGCCGGGGGTCAGAGGCCGAGGCGCCGCCAGATCGCGCTGGTCAGCGCGGCCTGGTTCAGTGTGTAGAAGTGCAGCCCCGGCGCGCCGTGTTCGAGCAGGTCGGCGCACAACTCGGTGACGACGTCGAGGCCGAGCGCGCGCACCGAATCGGCGTCGCCGCCGTAGCTTTCAAGTTTTTGCCGCAGCCAGGGCGGAATTTTTGCGCCGCAGGTGTCGGAAAAGCGCACCAGCTGCGTGAAATTGCCGATCGGCATGATGCCGGGCACGATCGGCAGCATCAGGCCGAGCGCTTTGCATGCGTCGACGAAGCGGTAATAGGCGTCGGCGTCGTAGAAGTACTGGGTGATCGCGGAGTCGGCGCCGGCCTCGACCTTGCGCTTGAACGCGAGCAGATCGTCGCGCGCGCTTTTCGCCTGCGGATGGACTTCCGGATAGCATGCGACTTCGATGTGAAAGGCGGCGTCGAAGCGGTCGCGGATCAACGCGACCAGCTCGTTTGCATAGCGCAGTTCACCCGGTTCCGCGGTGCCCGACGGCAGATCGCCGCGCAGCGCGACGATGTGGCGGATGCCTTGCGACCGGTAGAGTTCGAGCGTTTCCGCGATTTCGTCGCGCGTTGCGCCGATGCACGAGATGTGCGGCGCGGCGTCGAAACCGGCGGCGAGAATTTCGAGCACGGTGCCGAGCGTGCGTTCGCGCGTCGAGCCGCCGGCGCCGTAGGTGACCGAAAAAAATTTCGGTTTCAGTTGCGCGAGCTGGTGCCAGGTTGCGCGCAGTTTCTCCACGCCTTCCGGCGTTTTCGGCGGGAAAAACTCGCAGCTGAATGTACGCGAGGCGTAAGGCGAGGGGGGCGAGGCGCTCATTTTTCGGGGAGGCGGTTGGGCCTCCTCACACGGACGGTCAGTAGCGGTAATGGTCCGCCTTGTACGGGCCTTCCTTGTGCACGCCGATGTAGCGCGCCTGCGCGTCGGTCAGTTCGGTCAACTGCGCGCCGAGTTTCTTCAGCTGCAGCCGCGCGACCTTTTCGTCGAGGTGCTTGGGCAGCACGTGGACGCCGACCGGGTATTTTCCGGTGTTCGAGAACAGCTCGATCTGCGCGATGACCTGATTCGCGAACGACGAACTCATCACGTACGACGGGTGGCCGGTCGCGCAGCCGAGATTCACCAGGCGGCCTTCGGCGAGCAGGATCAGGCGCTTGCCGTCGGGGAAGATGATGTGGTCGACCTGCGGCTTGATGTTTTCCCAGCGGTACTGCTTGAGGCCCGCGACGTCGATCTCGTTGTCGAAATGGCCGATGTTGCAGACGATCGCGTTGTGCTTCATCTTCTTCATGTGGTCGTGCGTGATCACGTGGAAGTTGCCGGTCGCGGTCACGAAAATGTCCGCCTTGTCGGCCGCGTAGTCCATCGTCACCACGCGGTAGCCCTCCATCGCCGCCTGCAGCGCGCAGATCGGGTCGATCTCGGTGACCCACACCTGCGCGGCGAGCCCGCGCAGCGCCTGCGCGCAGCCCTTGCCGACGTCGCCGTAACCGGCGACCAGCGCGACCTTGCCGGCGATCATCACGTCGGTCGCGCGCTTGATGCCGTCGACCAGCGACTCGCGGCAGCCGTAGAGATTGTCGAACTTCGACTTGGTCACCGAATCGTTGACGTTGATCGCCGGAAACGCGAGCCGGCCTTCCTTCGCCATCTGGTAGAGGCGCTTGACGCCGGTCGTGGTTTCCTCGGTCACGCCCTTGATGTGCGCGATGCGCGCCGAGTACCAGCCCGGCTGCGCGGCGAGCCGCTGCTTGATTGCGGCGAACAGCACGGTTTCTTCCTCGCTCGACGCATGCTTGATCACGGTCGGATCCTGCTCGGCTTTGGCGCCGAGGTGCAGCAGCAGCGTCGCGTCGCCGCCGTCGTCGAGGATCATGTTGGCCGGCTCGTCCGCGTTCTCGAAGGCCGGCCATTCGAATATCCTGTGCGTATATTCCCAGTACTCTTCGAGCGATTCGCCTTTCCACGCGAACACCGGCGTGCCGGCGGCGGCGATTGCAGCCGCCGCGTGGTCCTGCGTCGAGAAGATGTTGCACGACGCCCAGCGCACTTCGGCGCCGAGTGCCTGCAGCGTTTCGATCAGCACCGCGGTCTGGATCGTCATGTGCAGCGAGCCGGCGATGCGCGCGCCGCGCAGCGGCTGCTGCGATGAAAACTCCTCGCGGATCGCCACCAGGCCGGGCATTTCGGTCTCGGCGATCGCAATTTCCTTGCGCCCCCATTCGGCGAGGCCGAGGTCGGCGACTTTGAAATCGGTGAAGTTCTTTGGCTGCAATACGGCGCTCATCACGCGCTCCTTTCCTTTGAGTTCAGAAAAAGTTCGCGAGCGCCGTTGCAATTTGGACACTCCGAGCCTGGCAGTCTGGCGACTGTTGCAACGCTCCTCGGAGAGGCGCGTATTGTAGCGCAGACGGCGATCCCGGCACCAGTAAAAAACGAAAAGCCGGCGCTGCGCCGGCTTTTCGTTGCGGACGTGGTGAGGAATCAGGCGGCGACCGCGGCGCCTTTTTTGACGCCGGCGTCGGCAGCGAGCGCCAGCGCCTTGTCGGTGTTCTCCCAGGTGAATTCCGGCTCGTCGCGGCCGAAGTGGCCGTAGGCGGCGGTTTTGCGGTAGATCGGGCGCAGCAGATCGAGCATCTGCACGATGCCCTTCGGCCGCAGGTCGAAATGCTTGTGCACCAGCGCCGCGATTTTGTCGTCGGAAATTTTGCCGGTGCCCTGGGTGGTCACCCAGATGCTGGTCGGCTGGGCGACGCCGATCGCGTAGGAAATCTGCACCAGGCACTTGCTGGCGAGACCGGCGGCGACGATGTTCTTGGCGACGTAGCGCGCGGCGTAGGCGGCCGAGCGGTCCACTTTCGACGGATCCTTGCCGGAGAATGCGCCACCGCCGTGCGGCGCCGCGCCGCCGTAGGTGTCGACGATGATCTTGCGGCCGGTCAGTCCGCAATCGCCGTGCGGGCCGCCGACCACGAAGCGGCCGGTCGGATTGACCAGATACTTGATTTCGCCCTTGATCAGGTTCTTCGGCAGCACCGGCTTGATGATCTGTTCGATCACGGCCTCGGTGAATTCCTTTTTCATCGTCTTGCCGTCGGACATTTCGGGCGCGTGCTGGGTCGACAGCACGACGGTGTCGATCGAGTCCGGCTTGCCGTTCACATACTTGATCGTGACCTGCGATTTGGCGTCGGGACGCAGCCACGGCAGGCGGCCGTCGCGGCGCAATTCGGACTGGCGCTGCACGACGCGGTGCGCGAGATGGATCGGCAGCGGCATCAGCTGCGGCGTTTCGTCGCACGCGTAGCCGAACATCAGGCCCTGGTCGCCGGCGCCCTGGTTCAGGTAATCGTCGGACGCGCGATCGACGCCCTGCGCGATGTCGGGCGACTGTTTATCGTAGGCGACCAGCACCGCGCAGCCCTTGTAGTCGATCCCGTATTCGGTGTTGTCGTAGCCGATGCGCTTGATCGCGTCGCGCGCGACCTGGATATAGTCGACGGTCGCACTGGTGGTGATCTCGCCGGCGAGCACGACGAGGCCGGTGTTGCACAACGTCTCGGCGGCGACCCGCGAGTACTCGTCCTGCGCTAGAATCGCGTCGAGAATCGCGTCCGAAATCTGGTCCGCGACCTTGTCCGGGTGGCCTTCGGACACCGATTCGGACGTGAAAAGAAAATCGCTCATGGCGCACACCGTCGATAGTGACAAACCCCGAATTCTAGCAAATAGCCCCCGCTAGGTCGAAACACATGGTCCGCATCGGCCTGGCCGTCGTCTGGTTGCTGCGCTGGCTGCCGCTGGCGCTGCTGGCGCCGCTCGGCGCGGCGCTCGGGATGCTGCTTTACGCGCTCGCCGGCGAACGCCGCCGCGTCGTGCGGGTCAATCTGAGGCTGTGCTTCCCGCAGATCAGCGAAGCGGAACGCCGCGCGCTGGCGCGCCGCCATTTCCGCGCGTTCGGTCGCACCGTGTTCGAGCACGGCATCCTGTGGTGGGGATCGCAGGCGCGCATCCGGCGTCTGGTGCGCGTCGAGGGCATCGAGCACTGGCAGGCGGTGCGTGAGAACAATACTGAGCGGCCGGTGATCTGGCTGGCGCCGCATTTCGTCGGCCTCGACATGGGCGGCACCCGCATCATCACCGAATGGCAGGGAGCGTCGATGTACAGCCACCAGAAAAACCCGGTGTTCGACCGCATTCTGCTGCACGGCCGCACGCGCTTCGTGAAGCCGGTGCTGTTCTCTCGCCAGGACGGCATCCGGCCGGTGGTCAAGACGATCCGCGCCGGCGTGCCGTTCTATTATCTGCCCGACATGGACCTCGGGCCGCGCGATTCTATCTTCGTGCCGTTCTTCGGCGTGCCGGCGGCGACCGTCACCGGGTTGGCGCGGCTCGCACAGCTCGGCAACGCGGTGGTGGTGCCGGCGGTCACGCGCCAGTTGCCGGGCGGACAGGGTTACGTGCTGCGTTTCTATCCGGCGTGGCAGGATTTTCCGACCGCCGACGTGGAGGCCGACACGCGCCGGATGAACGCCTTCATCGAGGAGCGGGTGCGCGAAATGCCGGAGCAGTATTATTGGCTGCACAAGCGTTTCAAGACGCGGCCGACCGGCGAACCCAGTCCGTACGAAACATGAAACTCAAATTCACCAAGATGCAGGGGCTCGGCAACGATTTCGTCGTGCTCGACGCGACGAAATCGCCGCTGGAATTGAGCCGCGAACAGTTGTGCAGGATCGCCGACCGCCATTTCGGCGTCGGCTGCGACCAGATTCTGGTGGTCGAACCGCCGCGCAGTGCGGACACCGATTTCTACTACCGCATCTTCAACGCCGACGGCGGTGAGGTCGGGCAGTGCGGCAACGGCGCGCGCTGCTTCGTGCGCTTCGTGCGCGAACATGGGCTGACCACGAAAGACGAAATCCGCGTCGGCACCGCGAGCGGCGTCATTGCGCCGCGGCTGGAGGCCGACGGCCAGGTCACGGTGGACATGGGCGTGCCGCAGTTCGAACCGGCGCGCATCCCGTTTATCGCCGGGCAGCGCGCGCCGACCTATGCGCTCGACGCCGGCGGCTGCACTGTCGAGATCAGCGCGCTGTCGGTCGGCAATCCGCACGCGGTGCAGGTGGTCGCCGACGTCGACGCCGCGCCGGTGACGAGCGAAGGACCGCGGATCGAAACGCATCCGCGCTTTCCGCAGCGCGTGAACGCCGGCTATATGCAGATCGTCGACCGCGGCCGCGTCCGGCTGCGCGTCTGGGAGCGTGGCGCCGGCGAAACGCTTGCCTGCGGCAGCGGCGCGTGCGCGGCGGTCGTCGCCGGCATTCAGCGCGGCCTGCTCGATGAGCGGGTCGCGGTGACTACGCGCGGCGGCGACCTCGGTATATCATGGCGGGGCGAGGGCGCGCCGGTGCTGATGACCGGGCCGGCCGTCGCCGTTTTCGATGGCGAACTGGAAATATGGACGGCTAAAACGGGTTGAAACCACAGATGAACACGGACAAAACCGGAACGGAAAACACGAATCCCGGAAATTTTCATTTGAGGAATTTTCATCGGCGTCAATCGGCGTTTATCTGCGGTTGGACGATTTTGAGGTTTTTATAACAACAAGGGGCGGGATATGACACCCGACGCAGTCGCGACTTATCTGAAGCAGCATCCCGAATTCTTCGAACAATATGCCGACATGCTGGCGGAGATCGTGATTCCCCATCCGCACGGGGGCCGCGCGATCCCGATCAGCGAACGGCAGATCCTGACGCTGCGCGACAAGGGCAAGCAGCTCGAGGTCAAGCTGCGCGAGCTGATCGAGTACGGAGAGGAAAACGACGCGCTCGGCGAGAAACTGCACCGGCTGGCGTTGACGCTGATCGGCGCGCGCGACCTCGAAACCGTCGACGAGCTGCTGTATGCGAGCCTCGGCGAAGACTTCGCGGTGCCGCACATCGCGTTGCGGTTGTGGCCGGAAGGCACGGTGTCGCCGCTGCCGGAGTTTGCGCCGGTCAGCGCCGGCGCGCGCGAATTCGCGGAGAGCCTCACCAGTCCGTACTGCGGCACGCGCGCGATTCTCGACACCGCCGGCTGGTTCGGCGAGGCGGCGCCGCTGCTGAAATCATTCGCCTATGTTGCGCTCAGGAACGGCGACCGGACCATCGGCCTGCTCGCGCTGGCGAGCGAGGACGCGCAGCGTTTCTATCCCGAAATGGGCACGCTCTATCTGAAACGTCTCGGCGAGCTGATCGCGGCGGCGGTGCTGCGCTGCCTGTGAATGACAGGGAAAACCCGTGAAGGGTGAAGGGTGAAGGGCAAGGAGAAAAAAACCGCATCCCGCGCCGGCAACCCGCTGCTCGACGGCTTTCTTGCCCATCTCTCGAACGAGCGAAGGCTGAGCCCGCACACCGCTCTCAATTACGGCCGCGACGTCGCGGCGCTGCTCGATCTGGCCGGAGATACGCCGCTCAACGAATTGCAGATCCATCATCTGCGGCGTTTCACCGCGCAATTGCACGCGCGCGGGCTCGACGGACGCAGCCTGGCGCGCGTGCTGTCGGCGTGGCGCGGCTTCTTCCGCTATCTGGCGCGCGATCACGGCTACGCGCACAACCCGTGCGACGGCCTGCGTGCGCCGAAGGCGAAGAAGGCTTTGCCGCAAGCATTGTCGCCCGACGAAGCGCAGCGTTTGATGGAGTTACCGGGTGACAATGTGCTGGCGGTGCGTGATAAAGCGATCTTCGAACTGTTCTATTCGTCCGGTTTGCGCCTGGCGGAGCTCGTCAATCTCGATCTCGCCGATGTCCGTGAAGACGATGCGACCGTGCGCGTCGTCGGCAAGGGCGGCAAGACACGCATCGTGCCCGTCGGCAGATTTGCATTGCAGGCGCTTGCCGCGTGGCGTGCGCAACGCGGGCGTCTGGTCAAGGGCGCCGGCAACTTCGCGCTGTTCGTCAACAAAAATGGCAAGCGCATCGGCCCGGCCGCGATTCAGTACCGGATGAAACACTGGGCGCGCAAGCTTGGACTCAGCAGCAATCTTCATCCGCACCAGCTGCGCCATTCGTTCGCTTCGCATGTGTTGCAGTCGAGCGGCGACCTGCGCGCGGTGCAGGAAATGCTCGGCCACGCCAGCATTTCGACAACGCAGGTCTATACCCATCTCGATTTCCAGTATCTGGCGAAGGTCTACGATCAGGCGCATCCGCGGGCGAAACGAAAAACAGGTTAACCACAGATGAGCGCAGATAAACACGGATAAAATAGCGATGTCTTCGAGGTGATCTGTGTCCATCCGCGTTCATCTGCGGTTTCATGAATAAGCTTGTCCTCAAACCCGGCCGCGAGAAATCGCTGAAGCGCCGCCATCCGTGGATATTCTCCGGCGCGGTCGCGAAAGTCCCCGGTGAGCCGGAGGCCGGTGAAACCGTCGAGATTCATTCCAGCAATGGCGAATTTCTCGCCGTCGCCGCCTACAGTCCGCAATCGCAGATCGTCGCGCGGGTCTGGGACTGGCGGAAACGCGAAATAGACGCCGCGTTTTTCCGCGAACGTATCGAACAGGCGGTGGCGCTGCGCGCGCAGTTTCTGCCAACGAGCGAAGCGATGCGTCTGGTACATGCCGAATCGGACGGCCTGCCGGGTATCGTCGCCGACCGCTATGACGATACCGTGGTGCTGCAATTGTCGAGCGCCGGCGCGATGCGCTGGCGCGACGCGCTTGCCGATGCGGTGGAGGCCGTGGTCAAGCCGAAAACCTTGTTCGAACGTTCGGATAGCGAAGTGCTGGCGCTGGAAGGACTGGAACCCAGCGTCGGACTGCTGCGCGGCGCCGCGCCACCGGCGCAGATGCGGATACAGGAAGCGGGCTTGATGTTCGAGGTCGATGTCACGCACGGCCACAAGACTGGCTTCTATCTCGATCAGCGCGACAACCGGCTGCGGCTGCGCGCGCTTGCCAAAGACAGGGAGGTGCTCGACTGTTTCGCCTATACCGGCGGTTTCACGCTCAACGCACTGATCGGCGGCGCGGGCAAGGTGACGGCGATCGAAAGCTCGGCGCTCGCGCTCGAATCGCTGAAGCGCAATGTCGAACTGAACAGGCTGCCGCAGCCCGTTTGCATCGAAGGCGACGTGTTTCAGCAGTTACGTAAATTGCGCGACGCCGTGCGCAGTTTCGACCTGATCGTGCTCGATCCGCCGAAATTCGCGCCGACCGCGCACCACGCCGAAAAGGCGGCGCGCGCCTACAAGGACATCAATCTGCTCGCGTTCAAACTGTTGCGGCCGGGCGGATTGCTGTTCACGTTTTCGTGCTCGGGCGGCGTGCCGCGCGAGCTGTTCCAGAAGATCGTCGCCGGCGCGGCGTTGGACGCGGGCGTCGAAGCGCAGATCGTCGAACACTTGAGCGCGGGCGCCGACCATCCGATTGCGCTCAATTTCCCTGAAGGCGAATACCTGAAAGGACTGGTGTTGAGAGTCCCCGGCGTTTGACGGCGGCAGGATCAAACGCGATGGCCGAGATCCGGCTGCGCCATGCCGGCATTCTCCACCGGCAGTCTTTGTTTCCGGCCGTCGAGTGTCCTGAGGCGGTTCAACGCGGCGCCGAAAATATGCAACGCTTCCTTGATGGCCAGGCAGGCCTCGTCATCCAGCCTTCTCGAGGCGCTGTCCAGTTCGATGACCAGTTTCTCGAACCGCGCTTTCATGTCCGTTTTTCCCCTTAATGGCAAATCCAGCAGGGGTTGGGGAATGCCCGTCCCCGCGCCTGAAAACTGCAACGCTTCAAGGTAGGAAGTCAGCAGGAAATAGATTTCGCTTTGAGTTTCGGATTTTCGAATAATATCGGCAATCATCATGGGCACCTTTCTTCAGAGGGAGAACGACATTCCGACAGGTTGAGCCTGGGTGAAAACCAGGGTTAAGGGAATTAATGTGAAAGTTGACAAAAATATTACGCACAGCCTTCATGATCTCGAAAAACATTCTGTTTCCCAACAAGGAATGAAGCGTCAATTCACGGCAATGCTTCTCCCGATACGGCCCTGGATTCGCGGATTAGTTCAGTGCCGGCAAAAGATATTTACAATTTTTCTGTCGGCAGGGGAAAGACAGCGCGGCACCGCAACCGCCGCATGTCAGCGCGCGGGCGGCACCGGATCGACGCCGCCCGCATGCCACGGATGGCATTTGAGGATGCGCTTGACCGCGAGCCATGAGCCGCGCCACGTGCCGTGGATTTCAATCGCTTCCACCGCATATTGCGAGCAGGTCGGGTGGAAACGGCATTGCGTGCCGAAGAACGGGCTCAACGCGATTTGATAACCGCGGATCGCCAGCAGTAACAATTGTT
>Ga0335069_10003069_pt1 | contig 25445 bp, 16 predicted proteins | sample Lox_Sample_11_FD_206714 | JGI IMG/M metagenome (GOLD analysis project Ga0335069, IMG submission 206714) | Soil microbial communities from Loxahatchee National Wildlife Refuge, Florida, United States - Lox_Sample_1.1 | ecosystem: Environmental > Terrestrial > Soil > Wetlands | place: USA... | reverse complement strand
TACCGGTCCACCCGGTCTGATGGCTCGCGCCGATGCCGGCACCGTTGTCGCCGTGAAAGTACTCGTAGAACAGCGGGTAGTCCCGCCAGTGCGGGTCCTCCTGAAACTTCCGCGCCTGACCGTGGACCGGGCGCCGGCCGTCCTTGTCGCGCAGAAAAACGCTGGCCAGGCGGCGCGCGATCTCCTCGGCGACCTCGTACAGGTTCATCAGCCGCCCGGAACCCGTCGGACACTCCACCTTGAAATCCATGCCGTAGTACTGATGGTAGTGCAGGAGGGCGCGGATGATCAGCCCATTGACCGGCATCCAGATCGGCCCGCGCCAGTTGGAGTTGCCGCCAAACATGCCGGAGTCGGACTCCGCCGGCAGGTACGATACTCCGTACTCCTGGTCTCCGACGCGGAACACATAGGGATGCTCGGCGTGATAGCGGGAAAGGGAGCGGATGCCGTAGGGGCTCAGGAACTCCTTCTCGTCGAGCATCGTCGCCAGCACCCGCCGGAGCTTGGTCTCGTTTAGAATCGCGGCCAGCCGCCGGCCCGATTGACCGACTTTTCCCGGGTCATGGATGAACGCCGTCAGCTCCGGGCGTGTCGCGAGGAAGGCGCGCAGGCGCTCGCCCAGCTCCGGATGCTGCTTCAGCATCAGCCCATCGAAGACGGACACCGCACACAGAGGAAGCAACCCGACCATCGAGCGGACTTTCAAGCGCTGGGCCCCACCGTCGGGCAGCTGGAGCACGTCGTAGAAAAACCCGTCGTCCTCATCCCACATCCCGACGTCGCTGCCGGCGCGCATCATCGCCGCTGCGATCCACAGAAAGTGCTCGCAGAACTTGAGCGCCATATCCAAGTAGGCTGGCCGACTTTGCGCCAGCGACGTCGCCATGGTGAGCATGTTCAGGCAGTAGAACGCCATCCAGGCGGTGCCGTCGGCTTGCTCCAGGTACCCGCCGGTAGGAAGCGGTGCGCTGCGGTCGAAGACGCCGATGTTGTCCAGTCCCAGGAAACCGCCCTCGAAGGCATTGTTGCCGGCGCGGTCCTTGCGATTGACCCACCAAGTGAAGTTGAGCGCCAGCTTATGAAACGAGGCTTCGAACCAGTCGATGTCGCCCTTGCCGTGCCGGAGCATCTCGAGCGCGTAGGTGAAATTGGTGGCCCACGCGTGCACCGGCGGGTTGACGTCGCTGAAGTTCCACTCGTAGGCGGGAATCTGCCCGCTGGGGTGCATGTAGGAGTCCTCGAGCATGAGCTTGAGTTGCGCCTTGCCGAAGTCCTCGTCCACCAGGGTGAGTGCGAGGACGTGGAAGGCGAGGTCCCAGGCCGCGTACCACGGGTATTCCCACTTGTCCGGCATCGAAATGATGTGGGCGTTCTGCATGTGGTGCCAGTGCTCGTTGCGCGGCGCGTGCCGCTTCGGTCTGAACGGGTCGACGCCGTGCTCTTCGAGCCACTTGTCGACGTCGTAGTAATAGTACTGCTTGGACCACAGCATGCCGGCGATTGCCTGACGCATGACGCTGACCGCATCGGCGTTCAGCGACGACGGGATGACCGCGGCGTAGAACTCGTCCGCTTCCTTGCGGCGCGCCGTCATGACGTCGTCGAAGCCTTTTCCGAACGGCACGGCAGGCGCCGCATCGCTTAGGCGCAGGCGCAGCGTCTTCGATGCCCCGGCCCCGATCGTGATCGGGCAATGCGCTGACACCTTGGTTCCCCGTTTTTCCGAATTCACCGCATCCTGGTGGCCGTGGACGATGCAATTGTTGATGCCGTCCTTCACGTAAGGCGTCCGGTTGGGAATGTGGAAGAGGCGCGCGGTGTTGGTCTCGTTCTCGGTAAACAGCAGCGCGGCGGCACCTTCGCAGGAGAGAAACCGCTCACCGAGGTCGGGATGGGAAGCCGCAATCGCGCCGCCCGAGGTCGCGCGGAGCAGCGGCCGCTCGACGTTGCCACCCCACGACCACAGGTTGCGGAACCACAGCGTCGGCAGCACATGCAGGGTGGTGGGCTCCGGACCGCGGTTGTACACGGTGATCTCGATGAGGACGTCTTCCGGCGACGCCTTGGCGTACTCGACAAAGACGTCGAAGTAGCGATCGCCGTCGAAGACACCGGTGTCGAGCAACTCGTACTCGGCCTCGGTCTTGCTGCGGCCACGGTTGGTCGCGACAATCTGATCGTACGGGTAGGCCGACTGCGGGTACTTGTAGAGGTACTTCATATACGAGTGCGTCGGCGTCGAATCGAGGTAGAAGTAGTACTCCTTGACGTCTTCGCCGTGGTTGCCCTCGCTGTTGGTCAGCCCGAACAGCCGCTCCTTGATGATAGGGTCCCGGCCGTTCCACAGCGCGAGCGCGAAACAAAGGTATTGGCGGTCGTCAGAGATGCCGGCCAGCCCATCTTCGCCCCAACGATACGCCCGCGAGCGCGCCTGATCGTGGCTAAAGTAGTTCCACGCGTCGCCCGATTCGCTATAGTCCTCGCGCACGGTGCCCCACTGGCGCTCGCTGAGGTACGGTCCCCACTTTTTCCACGCAACGTTCTGCGTTCGAGCTTCTTCCAGGCGGCTGTGCTCCACGGTCGTCGTCACGTCTTCCTCCTCTACGGGCAGAGCGGCTCAGTTGACTGCCTGATTCCGTTCCCGGCGGGCGAAACGAACGAATGCCCCAACGCTCAGAAAGTTGATCACCACGGCGATCATGTTCCACACAACGACCGGGCGGGACTGAATCAACAGCCCATAGTAGATCCAGGCGATTTGAAAGACACCCATGATGCCTGCCATCGTCGGGTTCATGCCCTTGCTCGACCGCCGCCTAAACATCGCAATCAAGTCGGGTAGGGCGGCAAAGGTCGTTCCAAAACCCGCCACCAGGCCGACGATCTCAGAGCGTTGAAGTTTGGGAGCGATCAGGCTCGCGGTGTCGTGGATGACGAGATCGTCGCATCCCTGGAGGATGAGGAGGCTCAGCACCAGCACCGCGCGTGCCATTTTGCTGAAGCCGGCCCGGTTCATCATCGCTGCGCCTCTAATCGCCAGAGGCGGGCGGCGCTTCCCCGACGGCGCGCGGGGGCACGCCTTGCGCCGCGGCCAGGATCGGCTGTACCTCCTTCAAGTGTTCGAGCAGGATGCGGCGGACTTCCGCGATCGTGTGGGGATTCGCCTGCGTCGAGTGACTGTCGTGAACGACCAGCTCGGACTCCACCGGCTCGATGTGCGCGCTCTGATATTTCACCACCCCGTCGTCGCCATGCTCGATGTCTTCGGTTTGTTTCACCGCGATGATCGAATTCGCCTTGACGCCCGGGGCGATCGGAATCGACGCCAATGCACGGATGAACGGGTGGCCGGGCGACATGTTGTCGATCGCCGTCGGGATGTGCTGGAGCGACATGTACTGCTCCTGACCAGACGACAACCCTGTAAACTCAGCGCTGACGCTGACGACATCCGAAGGCAAGCGCACCAGCCACGCCGCAAGCCGTCGCACAAACTGCGGGCCGGCGAGAAAGCTGCCGCGATGCGGCGTACAGATGAAGATCACGCGCTTCACGAACGGCAGCGGCTTGACGAACAGCGCGTCGTGGAGCAGCTCGCGGGTTTGCGGCGAGAACTTGACCTCGTCGAACGGCTTGTTGCTGATGTTCTGCCAGAATCGATCGCCGGAATCGATCGCGGTCAGCTTGGTCAACAGGCCGCCCTGGCTATGACCGATTACGACCATCTGATCGAGCGCCGGGTCGGATGCATCGCGCGTGAAGCGCTCCACATCCTGCGTCAGCAGTTTGCGCAAGCGGTAGGCCGAGTACACGATCGGGTTGCCGGAGTCGTAGGTGAAGAACCAGAACTGATACGCAGCCCGAATCTGATCGTCGGCGAGCAGGTCGTTGACCATATCGGCCCAGCGGAAAATGCTCGACGCGGTGCCGTGCACGAACACGACCGGAATCTTGCCGCGCCGGTACGGCTGTCCGGCACGGAGCAGCGTCGGCCGCGTTTTGTATTTCACCGCATCGCCGAGAAATGCGGCCAGCTCCGAGGTCCACGGACGCGCGGCGGCCAGGGTTGTGGCCATCACCGCGGTGGGCTCGGCTTCCAGCGGGACGTCACGGTTGTTGATGCGAAGCGTCTCGGTCTCGGTCGTGGCGTACAGTTCGAGCCCGCCGTGCAGCGCGGACGTGACGATCTGGTGCTCCGGCTCGTCGACTCGCAGGAACAGCGTCACCGGCACCCGAGAATTCGGGCCGATGAGCGAGTCGTCGTCATAGTGATCATCGGGAGGTTGGGGACGGGCGGACAGCGGGGCTCCGATGCCGGCGGTGCGATAGCGGTTGCGCAAACCCTCGACTTTGAGTTGTCCCACCGGCGTGAGATCGACGAGTCGATGGTCGTGCCAGGTCAGCGTGCTGTCATCGAAGCTCAGCTCTATGGTTCCGAACGGCAGCTCGAAGGTTCCCGCGCGCGGGAACACGTAGTGACCCTGCGCGTCCTGCAGCGCCTCGGCCAGCGCGAGGTTGTAGATGTCGCATGCCAGGCGAAAGCGCGGATCGAGGACATCGCGTGGTTGTCGCTGGCCGTTCGGCAGGAGGAACGCATACGCGTACAGCGCGGCGGCGAGATAGTTCGGACGGTTGTTGTCGCGCGAGGCGCGATACAGCGACAGTTCGGCGAGGGCGAACAGCTCGTCGCGCCCCCCGACGCCTTGCACAACCGAGTCGCGCAGGACGGCGATGGCTTGATCAGGTTCGTCGTGGTAGCGGTCGAGCAGATCGTGGCGGCGCAGCGCGATGCGGGTCAGCTCGCTGACATCTCCGGATGACAACGCGTTGCTGACCTGTCCGCGGTAGAAGTCAGATGGTCTGACCCGCTCGACGCGCAGCGGCGCGGCGCAAGCACTCGCCAGCACTGCAAAGGCGATGAGCAGGGTAGCGGTTCGCATCGGCGCAAAGCCGCTCAACGGATGCCTCGTCTGACAGCCGGCTCGGCAAACCCATTTCGTTTCCCGTCTCATCGTAGTGTGCTCCGATCTATCCCATGCGGCGCTCGCGCCGGTCGACATCGGGGCCCAACTTGCGCACGAAGTCCTGGTGAACGGCATCGATGACGGCGGGGAAATCCTCTTGCGTGATTCGGTTTGATCCCGGCCGCGGGAACGGAAACGGGTCGGGGACGGCGACGTCGATTTCGAGCGTCAGCAACTCGGAGAAGTTGACTCCATGCAGCGAGTGACGGCGTCGCAAGATGAGGGGATGCTCAGCGCCGCCGCATGCGCGCTGGAGCCACTGCCGCATCTCCGATGAATCGTATGCCTGGGACACCAGCCACGGCACGATCTCCTCGCCGTCGTTGAGGGCGCGGCGCAAGACGAGATGCGGATCGGGCAGACGCGCGTGGGAATCCCACCAGACCCCATCGACGAGCTTGGCGGCGGCCGCGCCCGCGTCTCCGGAAACCGGATGCAGGTACGACAACGTCATCGGCAGCCAGCGATCCATGTTTTGGTCGTACAGGCTGTCGGTTTCCGCGGTGCCGGCGTAGAACAACATGCCGCCGGCGATCTTGATGCCGAGGAGGTTCGAATAGAGATCCTCCGGTGAGAACGCGGACACGTACTCAGGATAGAGATCGATCGCGGACCATCCGTACGCGGTCGCGATCTCGTGCCAAACGGAGAGTTGAAACGAAATCCATTGCGCCAAGCTGACCGCGAGACGCCGCAGGCCGTAGCGCTGAAGCAGTTCGGGTGGCAGGGGCCGGATGTGCACGCGCCGCGCACCTCCCTCGCTCGGCAGCTCGACCGTCGCGCCGGTCTGGGACGCGCGGCCGATCGTGGCGGCCCAGAATAAGGTCCAGTCGGCATAATCGCGGACGTGTGCGGTATCGATGAATCCGCCGCGGCACGTGTAGACCATCGCGTTGTTCTCGGTGGTGAACGCGTTCTTGGTGGACGAACCGGACGTCGAAAATGCCCCGGAGTCGTACTTGTGCGGCCCAAGCTCGTTGACCCCGATGATGTTGTCCAAGGTGAAGAAGGGGATGGGGACGGGACCCAGCCGCGCTTGCAACTCTGTGCCGAAGGCGCAGCAGGGGCGCAGGTTGGTCCGCACCGGGATCTCGGGAATCTCGGCAGGCGAGATGTCGCGGTCAACCGCCGCCGGTTCGTCGAGAACGCGCGCCACGAGCTCGGGCGTTACGTCCCGCTGCGCCGCCCACCTCGGGGCGTGAACACACCCGGCGAGCCCCAGGACGATACCCAGGAGGGTCAACGCGGGAGCGGCCCTTCTCACTCGGACCGAACGCTTTGCGGTACCGACGCATTTGGAACTAGGCTTCACATCCGCCTCCGTGTTCGACCGCTCACGTCATCGATCTCAAGTCCTACTCGACGAGCGGAATCTCCGAGGCCAGGTCGAAGCGGACGAGCGCGCGAATTTTGCTCTCGATTTGGAGGTAGCGCGCAACTTTTTTGCCGGGCAGCACCTTGGCGAGCTTACCAGCGTAGGTACGACGCAATTTCGCTTCGGATTCCTCGACGGCGATCACCTCGGACGTGAGCTGGGTTGCTTGGGCGTCGGTGAGCGAGTCCTTGTTGTAGGCCTCCGCGTAGGCCGAGATCGTCTTGCCGAGCCGCTCGTTGAGCTTCGCAAGATCCTTCTGGTACGCGTCGTAGATCGGCCAGAACCCCTTCGCCTCCTTGTCGGTGAGCTGCAGGTTGTCGGCCACCAACAGCTTCTTGTCGGCGCGAATCTTGTCCTTCAGGATTTCCATGTTAGTGTTGGTTGACTTTTCCTCGGCCATGACCTGAGTGGCCAGCAACATCACTACGCAGAGTATGTTTCGCGCTACCGCTCGCATCACCAATCTCCTTTCACTCGCAGGTGTCGTGTCGTTGGGCCGCCGGCCCGTGGTTGGGTGTCTTCTTGTCATCGGCACGGCCCTCTTGGCAAGTACCCCCACGCTTGCCGATACGAACTCGGACGAGACATCGGAGCGGCCGGTCCGGTGGTACGTGGACCGAGGGCTGAATGTCGAGGTGCGCCGGCTCGGGCTGCTCGAACAAGTCGCTGGCCCGGCGAGCGAGCTGTTGCTGCACGTGCAAGTCGGCTTCCGCCTCTCGGCCGATACGGCCGGATTCGCGGGTGACGATGAGGGTTCGGAAGACGGTGGGTTGCGTCGAGCATACATTCGAGTTGCCGGCGAAGTGTGGCCGTGGCGACGGCCGCTCAAGTTTTATCTCGAAATCGGCGTGATCAATGGGGAGTTCTCGCTCGATACATCGTACCTGACCTTTCCAGATCTTCCCTGGGTCGGCGATCTGAAGATCGGCCAGTTGGACTTGCCGATGTCGATGGACTCGCTCTCGTCGTCGTTCGCGCGTCCGTTCATGGAGAAGTCGCTGCCGGTTGAGGCGCTAGTGCCAAGCTCGAAGGGGGGCGTATTGTTGGCGAACCGAACCGCGAATCGCGACGTGACTTGGGCGGTCGGCTGGTTCGCCGACGGAACGAATACCGAGGCCGGCGAGAACAACAGCAGTCCGACGCGGGTCGCGGGTCGATTGACGTGGCTGGCATCGGCAGGCGAGGATCGACGGCTTCCGCTCGTGCACCTGGGCGCCTTCGCCTCCTACATGTACTCATCCGATCGGGAGATCACGTACGACACGCGCGCCGAGAGCCAGTGGGCTCCCAAGCTCTTCGACACCGGTACCATCGATGGAAGCGGCGCAATCGTCTTGGGCAACGAGATGGCCGCCGCTCAGGGTCCGTGGTCGGTTCAAGGAGAAGTCTTGGTGGCCGAAGTGCAAGGACGTAACAGCGCTGGCTCCGACTTCAGCGGAGCGTACGTGCTCGGCACGTGGTCGCTGACCGGAGAGTCCCGGCCGTATGATCGCGCCAACGGGTTATTCTCTGCCATCACCCCGGCGCGTCCGGTTGTCTTCGGCACGGGCAACATCGGAGCGTGGGAGGCGGTGCTGCGGCTGTCCTACCTGGACCTCGTCGATGGAGCCGTACGCGGGGGACGCGGCGTCGAGCTGATGCCGGGAGTCAACTGGTACCTCACCCGCAACCTGCGGCTGCAAGCGTGCTACGGGTACACGCATGTCGATGACGGCCCGCAGAACGGCAATCTGCATCTCGTGCAGGCACGCATCGACCTGGCTCTCTGACCACTCGAAGCAGGGCGGGAAGGCAGGGACGCTGCCTCCCGCATGCGTGCCGAAGGTGCCGCTTCCTGCCCAACATCAGAAGATTGAGTACACCAAGCCCACCGTGCTGCGGTACACGTCACCGTGCGCTCCGTCCTTGGTGTCGTGATAGCCGTACAACTCCTCGAGTCCGACCGAGAGCCGCTCGCGCAACTGCCACGTCAGGTTCACGCTGCCGTAGTGGGTCTCGTGATACGTCGTGCCGGCCTGCGACGCTGCGTTGTCGAGATGCACGTACCCGTAGCTCACTGTCGAGCGGAACTTGTCGCTCCAATGATGCGTGTAGCCGAGCATGCCGCCGAAGTACGGAATCGGTTCGAGATCACCGTCCTTGTTGAACGCGGCGTCGTTGTTCTGGAAATCGTCGTTGCAGTACCGGAAGAGGCCTTCGCCGTAGGTCGCTTGGGCTTGCAGGCTGTCGGATCCGAAGGTGTCGAAACTGCCGGCAAGGTTCAGGCCCCAGCCGAACGCGTCCTGGTTGCCCTGCGTGCTGTTGCGAACGCCGAGGTCGCGGAAGATCGACGCGAACTGCACGTGGCCGACACTGGCGTGCTCCCAGCGCGCGTTCAGCCCGACGTCCGGTGCAGAATTGCGACCGCTCGCAGCAGACGGCTGGCCGGTCGTGTCCAACTCGGTTTCAGGTTGCTCGATGCCGAAATTGAGTTGCCATTCATCGGTGAGCCGGTGCTGGTACCGGACTAGCGGCCGGCGGGCGAAGATCGCCGAGTTGGGTCCTTCGTAGTCGACCGTGTCGGGCCAAACGTCGGGGTCTTCGAAAACGCTGTAGGTTTGGCCGACGATGATGTTGTAGATCTGCCCGTACAGGTGCCGAACGCGATAGGGGAACTCGCCGCCGCCCGAGCCGTAGAAGTCGTTCTCGTAGTAGAAGCGCGGAGCGCCCGGTATTTCGGGCGCGCGCACGTCGAGTCGCAACTGCGAACCCTTGGCGTTGATGTTGAAAACCGGTTTGCCGCCCTTCACCGGATCGCCCGTGACCGGGATCTTGGCGGTGATGAAGCGGTTGTCATCGCCGGCGTTCTGGTTGTCGTAGGTCATGTCGACGCGCGGTTTGGCGTTGAACTTGATCAACACCTTCGTATTCGGAATGCGCGTGAAGCCCCGATACTTCGGGTCGAGCGTGAGGTCGTCGGGCCGCGGCGCCGCTTGTTGTTCATCCTTGAGGGAGCCACGTGCGGTGACCGCGCTCGCCGGTGAGGTGACTTCCGCCGCCCCGGCGGGCGGCTGCGCCGCCGCCGGTGGAGCGGCAGCCTGACTCTTCTCGATTTGCTGGATCTTCTTGTTCTGCTCTTCGACTGTTTTCTGCAGGGACTCGACGGCCTTCTTGAGTTGCTCGATCTCCTTGTCCCGGGAGTCTGCCCGAGCGACGTCCGACCATCCAGGCGCGCCGAGCAACGCAATGACGACGATCACCCCCTTCATGTTTCTGTTCATCGTCTTCCTCCTTGCCCTCGGATCGGCGCTCCCTCGGTCCCGATCCGGCTTGCTGGTCCGGTTTCCTTCAAGAGACACGTGAAGATCACCGCGACGGCGATGCCGAAGAGCATCGGCTTGAACGCCGCTTGATAATGCTCCAACCCCATGCTGTCGCTGCCCGCCGATACGGCGACGAGCAGGCGTCCGAACACCGGGCCGAGCAACGCGCTGAAGGTGAAGTTGATGAAGTTCACGACGCCGGTGGCTGAGCCGCCGAGCTCGGGCGGGTTCACTTCTTTGATGACGGTGTACGGCAGCATTGCTGCACCGGAAGCGATTCCCATGACGATTCCGACCGCGGCACCGCGGAAGAAGCCGTGGACGCCGAAGAGCGCCCACGCCAGCACCGCGAGCAGCACGAGCGACCCGCCGAAGATGACCGGTTTGCGCCGACCGATTCGGTCGGAGATGAATCCCAGCAGCGGACAGCCGATCATCCAGCCGAACGGCACGGTCGCGGCGATGCGGACGGCATCCTCATATTCGCGGCCGCGCCCCTCCTGCAGGAAGCGTACGCCCCACGTCATGTCGAAGATCGTCGTCGGGATGAACAGCAAGCCCGAGATCAACCCGCACAGGATCGATTGCGGATTCAAGAAAACCGTCTTCAACGAATCCAGGACGCCGGCGCCACCGCTGCCGGTCGTCGGCTGACGTTCTTCCTTGGGCAGCAGCAACAGCAAGGTCACGCTGATCACCAGGCCGGCGATCCCGGCGTAGGCCCAGAAACGCTGCCACGCCAGCCCGCCAGTGATCAGCGGCCCGGCGAAGAATTGGCCTGCGGAGCCACCAGCCATGCCGAACATCTGCGTGGCACCGATCAGCGAGGCGGCGTACGAGGCGGGAAAATATTTCGTCGCGATATAGATGGCCCCGACGAGGGCGAACACGCCACCGGCGCCTTGCAAAAACCGCCCGGTGCTCGCAACCACCACGCCGCCGGTGCTGAACAGCAGCGCGCCGGCTCCGACCATCGCGGCACCGATCGGAATGATCCGCTTGGCGCCGAACCGATCCATCGCCGCGCCGGCGACCAGACTGAACGGGGAGTAGCCGTAATAGAACATCCCCACGATCGACGCGACGCCGAGCGCGTTGACACCGAATGCGTCGGCCAATTGCGGCATCATCACGCTCGGCGCCGACCGCAGCGCGTACTGGTAGAAGTAGTAGGTCGCCGCGAGCAACCAGGCGAGGAGCGCTGCGATCGGGAACGACGGACTCATCGTCGTCGGCCGGGCTCGCTCAGCACAGCACCACGGACACCGCGAGGCCGCCCTCCGACGTTTCCTTGTACTTCGAGTTCATCTCCTTCGCGGTGAGCGCCATCGCCGCGATGCACGTATCGAGATCAACCCGTCGCTGCTCGGGCACCTCTTCGCTGGCGATGCAGTACGCCGTCCACGCCTTGACCGCGCCGTAGGCGGTTCGCTCGATGCAGGGCACCTGGACGTAGCCGGCCACCGGGTCACAGGTCAGCCCGAGATGACTCTCGAGTGCGGACTCGGCCGCGTTCGCTACGACCCTGGGGCTTGCTTCAAAAGCCTGCGCGACCATCGCCGCGGCCATGGACGAGCCAACTCCGACTTCCGCCTGACACCCGCCTTCCGCACCCGCCAGGGTCGCGTTGTGCTTGCACAGATAGCCGATCGCCGCCCCAGCCAGCAGACCGTCGCGGATTTTTTGTTGCGGAACCTTGAGATCACGCAGCGACGTGAGGACCGCCGGCAAGATACCCGCAGAGCCTCCGGTCGGCGCGGTGACGATGATATGGCCGCGGGCGTTCTCCTCACCCATGGCGTACGCGTAGGCTGCGACCTGGGTGATGGCACGGCCCGCCACCCCCTTGTTGGACTTCTTGAGGTTGCGGTTGAGCTCAGCGGCTTTGCTGTGCAATTTGATGGGGCCGGGCAGGACGCTGTCGACTTTCAAGCCGGTCTGCACCCCGCGCGCCATCACGTCGGCGACCTGGTCGAGAAACTCCATGATCTGCTTCTCGCTCTTCCCGGAGATGGCCATTTCGTTCGTCAACAGGATCGTCGCCAGCGGGATCTTGTCGTCGATGATGTACTTCTTGAAGTCGCGGGCGTTTTCGTACGGGTACTTGGGCTGCCCCTTCTCGGGCGGCGTGTAACCCTTCCATTCGATGAAGCCGCCGCCGACCGAGTAGTATTCCAGCTCGTAGAGCTTCGCGTCGCCGGCCAGCAGCACACCGGTCATGGTGTTGGGGTGATGGAAGTCACCCTTGACGGCGTCGAAGATGACGTCGCCCATCGTCAAATCGAGGGTGGTCGGGCCGATCTTGACCTTGTGCACCTCGGTTGGGTTGGCCGCCAATGCGTCGAGGAACTCCGGCTTGCACGTCGCTGGCGCCTGTCCCAGCAGTCCCGCGAGGGTGGCCTTGTCAGTGCCGTGCCCCTTGCCGGTTTGGCTCAAGCTGCCGAACAGATGAAACTTCAACGCCGTGGCGCGCTTCAGTTGGTCCTCGGGCAGCTTGCACACGCGCTGGTAGAAGTCGTACCCGATCCGCATCGGTCCCATCGTGTGTGAACTCGAAGGTCCCGGGCCCATCTTGTAGAACTCGTCGAGCACCGTCATGATCGGCCCTTTGGATTTCGGTGCCGCCGCCGCAGCCGCTGCAGCCTCGGCGGTCCCGGCGGGAGCGACCGCCTCTACCGCGCGACCGCGCCGAGGCAACGCGGCGGCTGCGGTGGCGATGGCCGCCGCCTTGAGCACGTCGCGTCGGCTGAGGCGGAGATGGGCGCCGCCGCCCTTTGCCGCCGTCGGGCACGTCGAGCACGCGGCTGTTTGACAGGTCGCGCACTCGCTTGGTGGTAGTGTCGGTCTGTCCATGTGGATACCTCCTCGGACTGTTGCGTCGGGTATGTCGGCCCGATCCGTCAATGCACCCCTAGTGAACGGCGAGTCCTGCCGAGCGAAACACTGAGATCGCCGCCTCGACTTGCTCGTCTGACGGCGGATGTGTGTCTTGCTGGGTGTAGGTCATGCCCAACCGCTCCCACTTGAAGCGGCCGAGTTGATGAAACGGCAGCAGCTCGACTTGCTCGACGTTGCCCAAGCCGGCGGCGAACTCGGCGATGCGCTTGAGTTCGCCGCGGTCGTCCGACAGGCCCGGCACCAAGACGTAGCGCAGCCACATCGGCCGGCGCAGTGCGGCGAGACGGCGCGCGAAGGCCAACACGGGGGCGTTGTCCATGCCGGTGATGCGGCGATGGAGATCGGGATCGAGCGCCTTGAGACCCAGCATGACCAGGTCGCACGCCTGCAGATCCGCATCGCTCAACCGGTCGCCGAAGTAGCCGTTGGTGTCGAGCGTAGTGTGAATCCCGGTTTCCTTGACCGCGGTGAACAGTCGGATGAGGAAAGGCTTCTGCAGGAGCGGCTCGCCGCCGCTCACCGTCAAGCCGCCCTTCATCGTGCGCAGCCCGTGCCGGTACTTGCGAACCTCCTCGACGGCGCGCGCGAGGGGAACGGGGATGCCGTTGTTGAGCTTCCACGTGTCGGGGTTGTGGCAGAACACGCAGCGAAACTGGCAGCCGGTGAGCCAGACGACTACGCGCACGCCTGGCCCATCGACCGCCGAGCCGGTGGTGAACGAATGGACGAATCCGAGGTCGCCGCTCTGCAACACCGTCGCGGTCCGTGACTCGTTGACATGCTCACCCAGCGACACGCGCAGGTCGTAGGGGCTCGCAACCAACTCGACTTCGGTCTTGGCCGCATCTTCGCTCATGGTTGTCACCTGCTGCTGCCGTGGAATGTGCGGTTGATGACGTCGAGCTGCTGCTCGCGATTGAGCCGCACGAAGTTCACCGCGTAGCCGGACACACGGATCGTGAGATTCGGGTAACGCTCGGGATGGTCCATCGCGTCGAGCAGCATGTCGCGGTTCAGCACGTTGACGTTGACGTGGTAACCCTGGGCGCCGAAGAAGGTATCGAGCATCCCGACCAAGTTCGTCACTTGAATGTCGCGCGTGCGCCCGAGCCCCTGGGGAACCATTGTCGCGGTCAGCGAGATCCCGTCCGCCGCGTCGCGGTAGGGGATCTTCGCCACCGATGCGGCGGACGCCATGATGCCGTGCGAGTCGCGCCCGTGCATGGGATTTGCGCCCGGCGCGAACGGCTCGCCCTTGCGGCGCCCGTCGGGCGTGTTGCCGGTGTTCTTGCCGTAGACGACGTTGGACGTGATGGTCAGCACTGACTGCGTGTGCAGCGCGTTGCGGTAGGTCGGATACTTGCGCAGCCGAGTCATGAACGAGGCGACCACGGCGGCCGCCAGTTGATCGACGTTGTTGTCGTTGTTCCCGAACTTCGGGAAGTCGCCCTCAGTCTGGTAGTCCACCACGAGCGCGGTGTCGTCGCGGACGACCTTGACGCGCGCGTAACGAATGGCGGAGAGGCTGTCGGCGACGACCGAGAGTCCGGCGAGCCCGAATGCCATTGTGCGCACCGGCGCATAGTCGTGCAGTGCCATCTCGATGCGCTCGTAGGCGTACTTGTCGTGCATGTAGTGGATGATGTTCATGGCATTGACGTACACGCCCGCCAGCCAGTCCATCAGGTGCTCGAATTTCCCGACGACGTCGTCGAACTCCAGGTATTCGCCGCGCACCGGCTCGAAGGCGGGGGCAATCTGCTCGCCGCTGATTTCGTCGCGCCCGCCGTTGATGGCGTAGAGCAGACACTTGGCGAGATTGGCGCGCGCCCCGAAAAACTGCATCTGCTTGCCGACCAACATCGGCGAAACGCAGCACGCAATCGCGCCGTCGTCCCCCCATGCCTGGCGCATCACGTTGTCGCTTTCGAATTGGATCGCGCTGGTATCGATGGCGACCTTCGCAACGAACTCCCGGAACGCATCGGGCAGACGCGGCGAATACCAGATGGTGAGATTGGGTTCGGGAGCCGGGCCGAGGTTGTAGAGGGTCTGCAGGAAGCGGAAACTCGTCTTCGTCACCAACGACCGACCGTCGTCACCCATGCCGCCGATCGACTCGGTCACCCAGGTCGGATCGCCGGCGAACAGTTCGTCGTACTCCGGCGTGCGCAGGAAGCGTACGATGCGCAGCTTGATGACGAAGTCGTCGATCATCTCCTGCGCCTGCGATTCGGTGAGGGTGCCTTCCGCAATGTCGCGCTCGATGTAGATGTCGAGGAAGGTCGAGGTGCGGCCGAGCGACATGGCGGCGCCGTTCTGTTCCTTCACCGCGGCGAGGTACGCGAAGTAGAGCCACTGCACGGCTTCGCGCGCGGTGCGCGCGGGACCCGAGATGTCGAACCCATAGCTCTTGGCCAGCTGCTGCAGCTCGTGCAGCGCGCGAATCTGCTCGGCCAGTTCCTCGCGATCGCGAATCACCGCATCCGTCGACATCTCGGCGTCGAGCGCGGCCTTCTCCTCCTCCTTCTTCGCGATCAGCCGGACGACGCCGTAGAGCGGCACGCGGCGGTAGTCACCGATGATGCGGCCGCGACCGTATGCGTCCGGCAGGCCGGTGAGGACGTGCGCGCTACGGCAGCGGCGGATGTCCGCGGTGTAGGCGTCGAAGACGCCCTCGTTGTGGGTCTTGCGGTACTTCGTGAACGCCTGCACGACCGCCGGGTCCGGCTCGTAGCCGTAGGCCTTCAGCGAACTGAGGACCATGCGCAGCCCGCCGTTGGGCATGATGGCGCGCTTGAGCGGCGCATCGGTCTGCAGGCCGACGATGATTTCGTTGTCGCGGTCGATGTAGCCGGGCGGGTGCGCGGTGATCGAGCTGGGAATCTGCGAGACGTCGAGGACGCCTTTCTTGCGTTCCTCGACGAACATCTCTTCGAGCCGCTGCCACAGCTGCTTGGTGCGCTCGGTCGCCGCGGCGAGAAACGCGGCGTCACCGTCGTAGGGCGTGTAGTTGCGCTGAATGAACCAGCGCACGTTGGTGTCGCGCTGCCACAAACCCGACTGGAATCCGCGCCAGGCGTCCTTCTGACCAGCGGGCGGGGTCGCTCTAGAAGAGGTCATGGCTGCCACGTCCTTCATTGTCTTCCTGAATGCCGTCGATGTATCCCTGGACACCGGTCTCGATCCCGGCGGCGTTGCCCTCGTCGGTGTCGATGTGCATGGCGAGACTGAATTTGGGATCGACGCGGACGAGCACGTCGCCGAAGATCAGCTCGCGGTCGCCCCCAATGCGCACTCGCACGAACGACTTGTCGCGCACCCCGTAGCGCAGCGCGTCCGCCGGGGTCATGTGAATGTGACGCAACGCGCAGATGACGCCTTGGTCGATCATGACGCTGCCGGCGGGACCTTCAAGCGTGCAGCCCGGCGTGCCGGCAATGTCGCCGCTCTCGCGTACGGGCGGATGCACGCCGAGCTTGAACTGCTCGGTCATGGCGATCTCGACCTGCGTCGCCTTGCGTACCGGTCCGAGCACCCGCACGCGTTCGATACGACCCTTCGGCCCGACGAGGGTGACCTGTTCTTTGCACGCGAACTGACCCGGTTGAGACAAGTCGGTGTGCTTGGTGAGCTGATGTCCCTTGCCGTACAGAATTTCGACGTGCGCCTGCGTGAGATGGGCGTGGTGAGCAGAGACCTCGACCAGGAACGGCTGCTGCTTCTGCGCCGCGAGGACGCCGGCGATGTACGAGCGACTGAGCGCGCGCAACGCTTCGCGCGCCATCATGCGTTCCTCGTCCGTCGGCACGACGAGCACGGTGACTCTCGAGTCGTCGGTCGAGATGCGGCAGACTTCGTCGAAGCCGCGGGCCTCGCGGTTGCGCTGCACGTCGAGCGTGATGCCCATGCAATCCAAGCCTTGGAGCGCCAGCGCGCGCACCTCGGCGCTGCCTTGCCCGATGCCGCCGGTGAACAACACCACATCCAGCCCGCCCATCGCGGCGACGTAGGAGCCGATGGACTTGCGCACGCGGTAGCAGTACGCCTTGAGGGCAATGAGCGCGCGCTGATGTCCCTGCTCGGCGGCAGCCAGCACTTCGCGCATGTCGCTCGACACGCCCGAGAGGCCGAGCAAGCCGCTCTTCTTGTTGAGCATCTCCTCGCTCTGAGCCGCGGTGAGACCCTCGGTCCGTTCGAGGTACGCGAGCACGCCGGCGTCGACGTCGCCGCAACGCGTGCCCATGATCAGCCCCTCCGCAGGCGTGAACCCCATGGTGGTGTCGATCGAGCGACCGTGATCGACCGCGCAGAGCGACGAGCCGTTGCCGAGGTGGCAGCTCACCAGTTCCAGCTCGTTCGGCCGGCGCTTGAGGAACTGCGCCGCGCGCAGCGCCACGTACGAGTGCGAGGTTCCGTGGAAGCCGTAGCGGCGCACGCCCTTCTTCTCGTACAGCTCGTACGGCAACCCGTAGAGATAGGCATACGCCGGCAAGGTATGGTGGAAGGCGGTGTCGAACACCGCCACGTGCGGGACGGCGGGAAACAGGCGCTGCATCTCGCGAATACCGGCGACGTTCACCGGGTTGTGCAGCGGCGCGAGCGGATTGAGCGCCTCGATGTGCGCCAGCACCTCGTCCGTGATCACCGTCGCTTCGGTGAAGCGCTCGCCGCCGTGAACGACGCGATGCGCAACCGCGCTGACGTCGCCTGCGCCGCTGATGACGCCGGTTTCCTTGGCCGTCAGCTCGCCGAGCATGGCTGTGAACGCCGCGGCAAAATCGCCCGGCGGCAGCTCGCGCTTCACGTCGCCCTTCGGGCCGCGATACACGTGGCGTGTGCCGGTCACGCCGATCCGCTCGACCAGACCGCGAGCGTTCCGCGACTCATCGGTGGTATCGTAGAAGCGGTACTTGAGTGACGACGACCCGCAGTTGATGACGAGGATCTTCTCCGGGCGCTCACCCTTGAGCTTGAGACCGTAGGGATCGGGACTCTCGACGAGGGCGGCGGTGGCGGCCGAGGGATCGGCGAGCAACGCTTTGAAGCGGTCGGCTATCGTGCGCGAAATGTATTGCAGGGCCCCCGGTTCGGCGACGATGATGGATTGAAACAGCGAAACCGGGACGAGCAGCACCTCGCATTGGGTCTCGGCGATGATGTCGGCCAGCGTTTTATCGCCGGTCATCAGCGCCATCTCGCCGAACGTCCCGCCCGCCTCAAAGCGGCCGAGCGCCTTTCGGGTCCCGCCGGGCCCGAGCACGGATGCCGCGGCGGTGCCGCTGAGGATCACACCGAAGTGCGTCGCCTCCTGTCCATAGTTGGCGATTGCCTCGTTGGCCTCGAACGACTGGACACGCGAGCCGTCAACGAGCTGAGTGAGACGGTCCTCGGCGAAGCCGGCGAACAATCCGACGTTGGACTTCAAGAAACGAACGATCTGAGGTTTTGGTTGCATCGGTGTGTCATCCTCCCTCGAGCCGGTGCGCGCCCTCCACCGATGGCGGCATCGACTCCGTACTGAAAGGCGCGTGCCAGAGAGCGTGCGCTCATCGTTCCGTCGCGAGCCAACTTCGACTGGCCACATCTGCGACACGCGCGAGCGGTTGGGTCAGTCGGGTGAGAATCCGGCCGCGGCGAGCGACTGATCGCGAGCAGGCTGACCGCTGCTTGTAGATCATGGCGGCCCCGGGCCTGCCTTGGCCGGCGGCAGGTACCACTGCTCCTTCGAAACCAGTTTGGCCTGCTGGGGATCGGCCACGTAGGCCGGCGTCATGATCTGCACGCCGTATTCGTTGAATACATCGAGAATATTGCGGTGGAGCGCGGTATACAACGCCATCATCGCCTGGGCGTCGCGACAGTACGCGTTGATCTCGTACTCCACGCAAAAGTCGCCGAGCTTGCGTTGCAGCACGAAAGCTGGCGGGTCCGTGAGCAGTCCGGGCGTACGTTCCACCGCCGTTAGCAGCATGGCTTCGACTTGCCGCCATGGGGTCTCGTACCCGATCCCGACGGTGGTGTGCAGAATGAGCCCTCGTTTCTCGGCGAGGGAACTGTAGTTCTCAATCTGGCTGTTCAAGATCAGCGAGTTGGGAATGACGACCTCCTCGTTCTTGAGCGAGCGGAGGTGCGTCACCTGGAGGCGGACCTCGATCACGTCTCCGATCGTGTCGCCGATCTTGATGCGATCACCGACCTTGAAGGCGCGCCGGTAGGTCATGGTGTATCCAGCGATGATGTTGGCGATGATCGAGGATGATCCGAGCGAGAAGACGACGCCGAGAAACAGCGAGATCCCTTTGAACGCCGCCGACTCCGATCCGGGAATGTAGGGATAGGCGATGACCACCCCGAACGCGACCACCGCCAGCCGGGCGATCCGATAGGTGGGCGCTGCCCACTCGCGATCGAAACCGGTGAGCGTAATCGAGCCGCGGCCAAGCGCCTCGAAGAACAGCCGTGTGAGCCGCAGCGCGAAGCGTACGACCAGAAACAGAATGGCGAGGAAGACGAGGTTGGGGATGTTCGTGAGTACGGCCCGCCCCATCACGCGCAGGGGACCCAACAGAACCTGGAGCAGGAACGTGCCGTAGCTACGAGTCCAGGGGAACAACGAGAGCGTGAAGTGGAGGTAGAGAAGAGCGACCGCCAAAATTCCGAGGGTCCGAATGGCGCGGAGCGAGTTGCGGAGCGCCCCGCGAATCTGCTCCGCCCGCACTAACTCGAACGACTGGGCTTCGAGTGCCCGGATGCGGCGCTCGAAGCGTCGCTCCAATCGGGCGTCGATGCGGCGTGTCAGCCACATCAGCAACACGACCGAGAACGCGAATGCCGCCGTGGCCACCAGCGCAACCAGCGCGTCGCGTAGCAAGCGCTCCGGCCGGCGGGCCTCGCGGTATTCGTCGATCGCTTGGACGATGCGATGCCGGCAGAGGTCGGCCAGCACCGTGACGCTGACTTGCATCAATTGCGCGTCGGCGTCGACCAACGCCAGGAGGGTCCGCTCGCCGGTCACGATGGTGGTGTACTCACCCGACGACACGACCCGCAGCTCGTCGCTCCGTACCGCTGGGTCCGCTGCCGCTGCCACGATGCGTGCCTTCACTCTGGCCGCGCGCACCGTCGCTGGCAGTGCGGCGGCCCCACGAAGCTCGAAAAGAACATGGCCGTCGATTTCGACGGGGGCCGTCGCGATGCCGGCCGCATCGCCAGGTTCCGCTGGCCGCGCGACGGCCGGCGCAGACGGCCCAGCGCCCAGGATTGCGGCTGTCAAGACGACTATACGGACGATTCGGGTCATGATCGGCACGCGACGATGCCAGCTCCCGCCTCAGTACTCCATGAACAACGCCTGCAACGCCTTGGGATCCCTCGTCTTCATCAATCCCAGCAGGAGCAGGACGCGCGCCTTTTGCGGGTTCAGCTCCATGGCGGCGATGAACCCGAGCTTGTCGTCGTCGACTTCGACGTTGCGCACGACGAGGCCGCTGCCAGTGCGCGTGGAGCGGACGACAGCGATGCCCTTCTTGGCCGCATCGGCAAGCGCCGCGATCGCGTCGTCGGTGCTGTTGCCGTCGCCCACGCCCGCGAGTACGATGCCCTTCACGCCCTTGCTGACTAGGAAGTCGATCGTGTCGCGGCCGAAGTTGGCGTACGAATAGACGACTTCAACCCACGGCAGGTCCTTCGCCACTTTGCCGTCGACCGAAAACTCGCTCTTGGTCGTGTGCCGCGCGGTGTTTTGGGAGAAGAAGTAGGCCTTGCCGGTGTTCATCACCCCGGCCCGGCCGCGGTTCGGCGACTTGAAGGTGTCGAGCTGGGTGCTGTTGGTTTTCTGCGCCTCGTGGGCGTAGTGGATCTCATCGTTAAGGACAATGAGTGGTCCACGACCTTTGGCGTCCGGATTGGCTGCCAGTGCGACCGCATTGTAGAGATTCGCCGGTCCGTCGGCGCTGATGGCGGTTGCCGGGCGCATCGATCCGGCCAGGACCACCGGCTTGTCACTCTTCACCACCAGACCGAGGAAATACGCAGTCTCCTCCATCGTATCGGTGCCATGCGTGACGACGACACCGTCGGTATCGCCTTTCAGCACGGCGTTGATTCGGGCAGCGAGCTTCAACCAGACTTCGTGATTCATGGTCTGACTGCCGATGTTGGCGACCTGTTCGCCCGAGATGTCCGCCAAATCACCGAGGTGCGGCACGGCTTTGATGAGGTCGTCGACCGAAAAGGTACCCGACTTGTAGCCGGCTTCAATGGTGCTCGCTTGCGCGCCGGCGATCGTGCCACCGGTGGCCAGGATCATGACCTTGGGTTTCGCGGTCGCCGCTGACGCAGCCAGCAGCAGCGTTACGACGGCCACCGTCGTGCCGCGTAAGGTGCGTGATGCGATTCCGTTCATGGCTCTTCCTCCTTTCGTCCGTGCCGGTCGGCGCGCGATCGCCACCTCGCCGGCGGCTTCGAATCCTGCCATTCGTCGACGTAGCCTTGGGCCGCCTCTCGCAGCATCTCGCCGATCTTCGGGTAGGTGTCTTCGGGTAAATTCGCCAGCGAGACCCGGACGGACCATTCGGGGCCACCAAAGCCGCCGCCTGGCATGAGTACGACTCCCGATTTCTCGGCGAGGCGGAACAAGACGTCGGTGCACTCGTAGTGTTTGCCGAGGAACTCGACGAAGTCGGGACCGTACGACTGCTGCGCCCACACCATCAAATCGAGCTCGGTGTAATACGAGGCGCGGTTCTCATCGATCGGCGGGGTGAGGCCCAACCCGTCGAACAGCGCTTTGAGCCGCCGGCGCACGATCAGGTTGCAAAGCGTCTTGTAGCTGTCTTCCGTGTCGAGCAGCGCGAACAACGAGAACAGCGCCATCTGGATTTGCTGCGGCATCGACAAGCCCGCCGTGTGATTCAGTGCGACTTGGCGGCTGTCGGCGACCATGCGATCGATGAACTTCAGTTTCTCGGGCGCCAGGGTGATGCTGCTGTAGCGGTGATTGAGTTGCGCGCGATCCTTGGCCGACAATTTCTTCAGCAGCTTGTCGAAGACGTTGTCTTGGTGGATCGCCACCACGCCAAGCCGCCAACCGGTGCAGCCGAAGTGTTTCGAGTAGGAGTACACGCCGATGGTATTGTGCGGCAGCTCCGCCATCAACGAACGGAAGCCGGGTACGAACGTGCCGTAGACGTCGTCGGTGATAATGACGAGGTCCGGCCGTTTGGTCTTCACCAGCTTGACCAGCCGCTTCATCGAACTCTCGCGCATCGCGTACGACGGCGGATTGCTCGGGTTCACCAAGAAGAACGCCTTGATCCGTTTGTCCGCCAGTTTGTCGATTTCCGCGTCTGCGTATTGCCACGAGTGTGTGCCGTCGGGACGCAGCTCCTTGCTCGCGTCGAGGTTCACGACCTTGAAAGCATACCGATCGAAGTGTGGAATTTCCATGTAGGGCGTGAATGTCGGCACCCCGAGCGCGACGGTGTCGCCGCGATGGAGGAGACAATTGAGCATCAGGGAATCGAAGATGTAACACATCGCCGCGGTGCCGCCTTCGACGGCAAACAGGTCGAAACGGCCGGCGGGTGGCTTTCCGGCGCACATTTCGCGGGCGAGGAACTCGTGCACGATGCGCTCGGTGCAAGTCAGCATTCGGTCCGGCACCGGATACATGCAACCGATGACGCTCTCGGCGAGCTCGAAGGCGAACGTATCGGCGTCGAAGTTCAGCACCTTCACCCCGTAGTCGAGCGAGGCACGGAGCAACTTGGCACCGGGAGCGGCGGCGTTGGTCTGGAGGAACGCCGCAAAGCGTTTTGCGATGCCTTCCCGTTCGGGCATGCGGCCGAGGTCCGGTAGCTTGATGTCGCGCCGCGATTCTTCGATGCCGAACGAGAGCAGGGTCGCGAAGGCCTCACGCGGCGTGGTGCAGATCCAGTTCGGATTGCCGCGCCCGGCGTTGAGCATCTGCACCGCGCTGCCGCGGGTACTCTCGGCGGCGAGCGAGATCAACTTGTCCTTGAGCTCGAACGGGCTCAGCTTGAGCAGGGCCCGTTGCTCGGCGCGGGAGGTCGCGGTCTTCTTGGTTTTGGTTGCCATCGCTCTTCCTCAGGGTCCGGTCATTGGATGAGGAGCACGATCACCATGCCCCAAATCGTCAGCAGGATGGCCCCGACGGCGTAGGGCACGGTGTAACCGAGGGCAGGCACCTTGCTGTGCGCGACCGTTTGGAGCAGGGGCAGCGCGGCCGTGGACGTGCGCGCCCCGGCGGCGACCCCGAGCGCAATGCCGGGGTGAAACTTGAACAGATACTTGGCCATCAGCACGCCGACGAGCAGCGGCACCGACGTCGTGACGACGCCGGCAAGCAGCAAGCTGACGCCCGCCGCCTTCAAGCCGATCACGAAACTGGGACCGGAGGTGATCCCGACGACCGCAATGAATGTCGTGAGCCCGACGTTATTCAACACCCACAGAGCCGGTGCTGGAACTCGGCCGAACGTACGGTTCACCGAGCGCAACCAGCCGAAGATCAGACCGGCGATGAGCGCGCCGCCGCTGGTGCTGAGGGTCAGGGGAATTCCGCCGACTCGGATGGTGATCGCGCCGAACAGGCCGCCCAGCGCGATCCCCGCGCCGACGAACACCATGTCGGTCGCGTTGGTCGGACGATCCGCGTAGCCCAGTTCATTCGCCGCGCGTTCGACGTTGCGCTTTGATCCGACGATCTGGAGCGCATCGCCGCGGTCAACCTTCGTGCCCAGCGCGAACGGCATCTCATGCCCACCGCGCGTGAGACTTCTCAGGTAGACCCCACGTCCGATCTCGAATTGTCCGATTTGTTGGATGGTCTGACCGGCTACGCCTTTGTTCGTGACCACTACGTCGAGAACTTCGCCAGGGAAGTCCATGAGATCGTGGTCTTGAACTTCGGGACCGATGCCGAGGCCGGACTCCACCAAAACCCCACGGCGACCGACGACCGCAACCACGTCTCCCCTATGCAGCACGGTGCTCGGATCGGCATCGGCGATTCCGCCGGCCTGGCGGATCCGCTCGATGGTGGTCCGCGTTTCCTTCACGAACTCCTCAAACTCGGCAACCGTCTTGCCGTCGAGGCGCTCGTTGGTGACGCGGTAGGCGCGCACGTCGAACCGGCGGGCCGCCGGCACGACACCGGGTTCTTCTTCGTGCGCGCCGAGCTCAGCTTCCAGCTCCTTGCATGCGGCGGCGATGTCGACGCGCAGCAGCTTCGGGCCGATCGACGCGAGCAGCCATGCCGAGCCGGCGGTGCCGAAAATGTACGTCACCGCGTAGGCGACCGGCATATGATTCAAGAGCGCGGTCTTCTGGTCGGCCGCAATATCGAGCTGATTGATGGCGTTGGTGGCGACTCCCAGCACGGCCGAGATGGTCTGCGACCCGGAGAGCAAGCCGGCGGCGGCGCCGGCGTCGTAGCCCAAGAGCTTGGCGACGATGAACGCAGTCACCAGCGAGACCATGCACTGGAGGACAGCAAAGATGGCCTGCGGCACGCCATCGTGCTGGAGCCCGCGAAAGAATTGCGGCCCGACGCCGTAGCCGACGGCGAAGAGAAACATGATGAAAAAGACCGATTTGACGTTCGCCGAAATGGCGATGTGCATCTGCCCGACCAGGACGCCGGCGAGCAGCACACCGGTCACCGCGCCGAGGCTGAAGTTGCCGATCTTGAGATTGCCAACCCAATAGCCCAAGGCCAGCGTCAAGAAGATCGCCAGCTCGGGAGAGTGTTGGAACGACGAGACGAGCCAGTCCATGGGTTCACCCGTCAACACCTGATGTCTTGCGCGCCGCCAGCATGAGCCGCCTCAGGCCATGCGTGCGGCCTTGTAGCCGCGGATCTTCCTCCCATCGACGATGCGAACTGAGTGGCGTCCTTGGCCGTGATCACCACTCAGTTCGCACCCGTCAGATCGTGCGGCTTTCCGAGGGTTCCTCGGGCATGGCCACGCCGGGCTTGCGTTGGACGCCGTGACGGGCAAGCTGCCACGCAATGCGTTTCGACCAGTAGTCGCACGCGGCCGCGACGTCACCCCAGGTCGACTAGGTCCGCTTGGCGAAGAGGACCTTGGTGCCGGCACAGGCATCCACCCCGGCGCCGGCCGCGCGTCACGGTGCACCCGCTCGTCGTGACGAGGGACACGGCGATTCCAGCTACGATGGCTTTGCCGCCCAATCCCATCACTTGGTTCACGTGCGTCTCGTACATCTCTTTCCTCCTGTCGCCCTTTGCATGAGACTGAGACCAGATTCATCCGGCTCAGCCAGTCCGCTCAGCTACACCTTCTCCTCCCGAGCAAACGCTTCCACGAGGAACGAGCAAGAGACACGCCAGCACCGGCACTTCGAGGTCGCAACTCGACTCGAAATCCGAGTCTCACCGCCGCGAAATTTCGGCTCACTCATCGCTGCCGTGTATCCTCGAGTAGCCGCTTGAGCGCTGTTAGAAAATCTTCGAGCACCTCGAACCGTACCCGCCGACCGGTTGAGAGATGCTCCAATCGACCGGAAAACGTCTCGAGGAGCGGATCCGTTTCGCGCGTGAGCTGCAGTACAAAAGCCCGTTCGGATGGCAGTTCGGGAGCAGGTCGGGGCATTGCAGGCTCAGTCGGCGAACATGGCTCCGCCCTTGCGCGCCGTGTTTTCATCGGTCATCATCCGGCACGCACGCATCGATAGCTCGCACACCGCATGAACGTCCTGAAAATCTTCCGAGATTTCCCCTAAAGTTTGCGGCGCGAGGCGAATGAACAGCCCATTGTCGGCGAAATCCGACCGCTGGTTCGTCTTCGACGCCTT
>Ga0335069_10003068_pt1 | contig 25447 bp, 21 predicted proteins | sample Lox_Sample_11_FD_206714 | JGI IMG/M metagenome (GOLD analysis project Ga0335069, IMG submission 206714) | Soil microbial communities from Loxahatchee National Wildlife Refuge, Florida, United States - Lox_Sample_1.1 | ecosystem: Environmental > Terrestrial > Soil > Wetlands | place: USA... | reverse complement strand
ATAGGTCAACGATAAAGCCAATCATGCCGAAAAGGCAGAAGAGTGCAAGCAGAAGAAACGCCAGTCGCCGCAAAGGGGTAGTCTGCCAGTAGACGAATGTCCGCTTGCGAGCCGCAGTGCGAAACAACGGATCGAAGATAGTAGTGCGAGCCATGTGTCGGGACTTTACGACGAATGAGGGCGAGATTTCCAGATAACTGTTCTAACAGGACCTTCCCACACCGTATCTCAGCACAAGACGGCATGGTTCGAAAAGTACCGTCGTCACCGCAGACCGAGATACGTGGTGATATCGGGATTTCCCGCCAGCTATCGTCAAGTCTAGTGACTCGGAAGGCGGATTTATCGCTGGCTAGCGCCACCCGAAGTCAGATATTCGCTCGATTTCTTTGATTTCAGGTTCCGTTCTGGACAGGACTTCGACAATCTGTTCGCCTACGAAAACGAAATGCTGAATCGCCCAATCCCGAAATATTCCGTGCGTTTCTTCGTGGAACCACTCCGCCCATTGGGACTGCTCGACTTTGAATGTCGGCCACGGAAGGTCGGTTAACAATTCGAGCAGCTTTAGCCGATAGCTTTCGTTCGCAGAGCGAAACGCAAGAGGCTTCTCGGACCGAACGCGAAATGCACGTCCACTCGCCTTCGGCTCGGCAAGTATCAACGCAAAACCTTCCTCATAATCGTCCGTCAGCACAGGTGTATCTAGATTGCGCGGCAAGGGAATACTCGGTTCCCAGTGAACCAATCGCTCGGCACTCTTCATGCCCTGATTCTGCAAGCTTGAGCGATAACTGTCCATATCAGGCGATACCACTCTCTATCTCATCACAAGACGGCACGGATCGAAAAGTACCATCGTGACCGGCGCTGTAGCGTCGGCCGGGCGGGATTCTCGTCTGGGCAAAGATAAACCAAAAGCCGCGGACAGGAGTGTCCGCGGTACACAACCAAATGCGGGGTACACTTGGCGGATGATTCGCCAGATTGTGCCCGTGTTCCTTACCACTGATATTCCCCGCACGGTGGCTTACTACGAAGAGAAGCTGGGATTCCGATGCGTGGGGAAGTGGCGGGATCCTCCGGTGTATGCCATCGCGGAGCGCGACCAGCACGCGATTCACTTCCGGTGTGCGGAGCCTGCGACGGCCAATCCTGAGAAGTATTCGGAGGAACTGCTCGACGCGTACCTGTTTGTCGAGGATGCGGACGCGCTATATGCGGAGTATTCGTCTCGAGGCGTGGAGTTCGTGCGCGGGGTAGAGAACATGCCCTGGGGGTGTCGTGAGTTTGTGGTGAAGGACTGCGACGGGCGGTTGCTGGCGTTTGGGGCGAATGGGTAGTCCACCTTGTTCCGATGGAAGCGCATATCGGCGTTGATCTTCTAGCAGTTTTGTTAGTTGTCTGAAATGCGGCTGCGCCCTGAGGTCTTCCGACCCGGGGGCAGTGTGGGTTGCGGGCCTCAACCCGATAGCGGTTTCTCTCGTTAACACTGCGCAACTTCAAGGTATCGCCCAGCAGGAGGGCGCGATGCGGTTCAGTCGAATTGCTCTTTCCGTTGCATGCTCTTTTGCGCTCGCAGTACTGATACATGCGCAACCATCCGATCCCGCCACCGTGAAGACTGAGAATGGAATGGTGCGCGGCGTGGTTGCGAACGGAGTTATCAGCTGGAAAGAAATTCCTTATGCAAAGCCGCCAGTAGGAGAGCTGCGCTGGCGGGTGCCGCAGCCCGCGGATGCCTGGACGGGCGTCAAGGAGGCAGCTAGATTCGGGCCCGCATGCATGCAGACGGACGACATACCGAAGTCGGAGGACTGTCTGACACTGAATGTGTGGCGGCCGGCGGCAGCCGCGGAGCGTCCGCTGCCTGTGATGGTTTGGATTTACGGCGGGGCTTTCGTTCATGGCAGCACGGCGATGTACCCGCTGGACGCGATAGCGGCAAAGGGCGTGGTTGCGGTAAGCACGAATTACCGGATAGGGCGGTTCGGATTTTTCGCGCATCCGGCGTTGGCTGCCGAAGCACCTGAGGACGTGCGCGGGAACTACGGCTACATGGACCAGTTCGCGGCTCTGGAATGGGTAAAGCGCAACATCGCCGCTTTTGGTGGGGATCCGGCGCAGGTGACAATCTTCGGTTAGTCGGCTGGGGGTGGCTCGGTGCTGGTGCACATGGTGTCGCCGATGTCGCGGGGCTTGTTTCAACGCGCTATTTTGGAGTCGCCGTGCGCGCCATGCGAACGGGCAGAGGTGATACCGGCTTCCGCTCTCGCGAAAGCCGAGAAGATTGCGGTGGACTGGAGCGGCTCGGTTGGTGTGACGGGGAATGGAGCCGCAGCATTAAAACAGTTGCGAGCGTTACCTGCGGCGAAACTGCTGGAAGGAGTCAGCGCCAAGGAAACACTCGCAGCGCTGTTCGCGGGTACTACGCCGCCCGGGATGTCGATGGCCATCATCGATGGGCGATTTCTTCCTGAAACACCGGAGGAGGCGCTCCGGGGTGGACAGGTCGCGATGATTCCGACAATGATCGGTTCGAATGATCGAGATCTGCCGTCGGGCTCGGCAAAAAGCAAAGAAGAACTCTTCGCGGTGTTTGGGCCGGACGCAGAACAGGCGCGAAAAGCTTATGATCCGCTCGGTAACCAGACGCTGGACGAACTCAAATAGCAGGTTTTCGCCGACCGCACGTTCTCAGAACCGACGCGTTACTTTGCGAAAGAGATGACACGAGCCGGGCAGCCGGTGTGGCTGTACCGATTCGCGTATGTTTCCGAAGCGCAGCGCGGCACGAACATGGGTGCGCTGCACGCTTTCGAGATTCCTTTCACGCTGGATATTCCCGCCGCGATGGTGAAAGACAAAGTAACCGGAAGCGACAAGGTCATGGCAGACGTGACGAGCGGTTATTGGGTGCAATTCGCGAAGGCGGGAGATCCGAATGGAGGAAGCAGGCCCGAGTGGCCTCGCTACGATCCGTCGTTGGACCGGATCTTGCACTTCACGAATTCCGGCGTGATTGTGGGCACGGATCCCTGGAAGCCTCGAATCGATTTGTGGGAGGCGGTTTGGACACGCGGGCAGAAATCGGAGAGGCGCAGTGGAACGCTCGCAGGTACAAGCTGGCAACTGGTGAAGTTCGAAGGTGGCGACGGAGCGACGCTCGTTCCTGACGACAAGTCAAAATACACGATTGCTTTTGCCGATGATGGCGGGGTGAGCGTGCGAATCGACTGCAATCGCGGACACGGAATGTGGAAGTCGCCGGGGCCGGGGCAGATTCAATTCGGTCCGATGGCACTGACGCGGGCGATGTGTCCGGCCGCGCCGCTGAACGATCGAATCCCGAGAGACTGGGATCACGTGCGCTCGTACGTTGTGAAGGACGGGCATCTTTTCCTTTCGTTGATGGCGGACGGAGGCACCTACGAATTCGAGCCTGCGACAGGCAAGTGAGGCCTTTCGGACCGGCTCAGGGCCACTTCATCTCGACCAGTGGTAAGGCTCGCGCGTAGTGCTACTGGGAAGGACCAAAGCAACTACCGGCTTTTTTCCGCGAGCCGTGGCAAGATTACGCTGGTAATTCGACATGACCACGCTCCCGTTACAGACTGCTGGGCTGAGGCTTGCGATGAAGGTCGTTGTGTTTCTTACTTCCATCCTGTTGGCGACGTGCGCTTTGGCGTCGAACGCGACGCGCGTGTACGTCAACCATGGTCCCGATTTTGCCGAGAAGCTTGAGTTGACGCAGGCGAAGAATGGCCAGGTGAAAGCTCTGTTTGTCGCCGTGCGGGCGAAGGCGGATGGCAACTTGAGCACGGCCGAGACATCGACAACAGGAACGCTTAAGGACAAGCGGTTGGTTCTTGAGGGAAATCCGACGCTGGCGCGGTTTTTCGCAGGAAGGATAGCGGGGGAGATCGAGGGAGGCGCTATCGGGCTCCAGGTGGTCGATGATCGCGGAAGCGTGAGCAACGCAACCTTCGGCCACAGTACGGCGATGCTGTTCCAGGACTACGTCAACCAACTGAAGTGCAAGTCGCGGTCGATGCTGATCAACGCCAAGCTGACTGCGGACAGGAAGCACCTGCGGCAGATGATCCAGAGTTCGAAGGATTGGATTGCGAATGCGCAGCAGCAGGCCAACCGAATTCCCGAGGCGCAAGCGGAGTACATCCGGATTGAAGACAAGATGCGGCTGGCGATCCTGAAGGAATCGGCGCTGCCGCCGGGTTCCGCTGAGCGAACGGAATTGTTAGCAGCCGTGAACGAGGCAGAGGCAGAGGGCGCGCAACTGGATAAGACCGTGCACCCGCAGTGGGACATTGCCCTCATGCAGAGAGGCGAAGCTCTCAAGAAGGAATTCATCAGCTTTGACGGCAACTGCGGCGACAAAGACGCTTTTCTGGAGCGGCGAAAGCAAGGGGCAAATGACGATATATCGACGGATTGGAAGTGTGCGTGTGAGGATGCCAAACGCGAACGCGACGAGTTTCTTAAAACTTATTCGAGCATTAAGCAGCAGAGAGAGGATCAGGAAGAACTGATAAAGAGCGTGCAAAGCGCAGCCGCGGCTAGTCGAAGAGCTCTCATCGCGGAAGCCAGACGAAATGGGAGCGCTGAAGGGCAGTAAGTCCAAACAATGGATGAAAGTAAACGCCAGCCGAAGCTGGCGTTTCGTGTTTTAGGGACCTGCTGTTCTGAGCTCTATTCCGACGTGAAGTAGTCCACCGCGACGGGGCTTTCGAACAGCGAGTAGTCGCGCGTGACGACGGTGATGCCGCTGTCGGTGACGAAGTAACGCTGGCGGTCGGCCTCGTGGTCGTATCCGATGACGGTTCCTTCGGGAATGTGCACGTCGCGGTCGATGATGGCCTTGCGGATGCGGCAGTGGCGTCCGATATTGACGTGGCTGAAGACGATCGAGGAATCGACTTCGGCGTACGAGTTCACGCGGACATCGGGCGAGAAGACGCTATTGCGAACGGCGCCGCCGGAGATGATGCATCCCGAGGAGATGATGGAATCGAGCGCAGTTCCGGTGCGTCCGGCTTCATTGAAGACGAACTTCGCCGGCGGATATTGCCGCTGGTGGGTGCGCATGGGCCACTCGCGGTCGTACAGGTTGAAGACCGGCGACACGGAGACCAGGTCCATGTTGGCTTCATAGTAGGCGTCGAGGGTGCCGACATCGCGCCAGTACTGGGCTTCCTTCTTGTTCTCGTCAATGAAGTTGAAGGCGTAGAGCTTGTAGTCGTCGACCATCTTCGGAAGGATGTTGTGCCCGAAGTCGTGGCGCGAGTCGGGGTCCTCGGCGTCTTTCAAGAGCACGGGGATGAGAACGTCGGTGTTGAAGATGTAGACACCCATCGATCCCGAAACCATGTCGGGATTGAACGGCGAGCGCGTCTTGGTGACCTTTGGCTTCTCCTCAAATCCAGTGATGCGGCCATCGCTTTCGATGTCAAGTACGCCAAACTGGTACGTCTCCTCGGGCGGAATCAGGACGGTGGCGATGGTGACGTCAGCGCCAGAGTCCTGGTGCTGTTGCATCATGCGGCCATAGTTCATCTTGTAGATGTGGTCACCGGTGAGGATGATGACGTACTTGGGCTGCTCCGCGCCAATGGAGTAAATGTTCTGGTACACGGCGTCGGCGGTGCCCAGATACCAGGTCTGGCTGACGCGCTGCATCGGGGGAAGAATCTCGATGAACTCGCCGAGCGCGTTGGCGACGATGTTCCAGCCTTCGCGGATGTGTCGGTTGAGCGATAGGGCCTTGTACTGCGTAAGGATGTAGACCTTCCGCAACTCGGAATTGATGCAGTTGGAAAGCGTGATGTCGATGATGCGATAGATGCCGCCGAAGGTGACCGCCGGCTTGGCGCGATCACGCGTGAGCGGGTAGAGACGTTCGCCCGCACCACCTGCAAGCAGAACTCCAAGCGTGTCTTTCATCTGGATTCCAGCATCCTGGTTCCGGGAATCACCCTAACTTGTAAATTAACTCTCTGGTGGGCGGTTCGGAATTAGCCCATCGCTAAGAAACGAAAATAGTAGCACAGCGCCTGAGATGTCTTCATGTCGCGACCTCGCCAACTGTCCATTTGAGGGTCGCGATGGCGAGATGTTCAGGCTGCATCGTCGAGAGATATCTTTAGCGATTTCAGGAACTTCATGTCCTGCGGGTTGACCTTGAACTCGGGATCGCGACGGGCACCGGCGGCCGCCATGGGACGGGCTTCGTCCTCAGTCTTGTTGAAGCCGATGGTGGCTTCGAGGACGAGGAAGACGTCATAGCCTCCTGCCTTGATCTTGGCAATCACTTCGGCAATCTGCTCGGATTCCGAAAGGGATTCGTTGATCGCCTCGCCCAGTTCCTTCATCAGTTGCTTGAGTTTCGGATTCACGCTTTGGCCCTCATGGGCACCGCGACCGGCCTGCGCCGCAGTCCTGATGATTGGATGCACGTCTGACGGGTTGGAGTTTGGCTGGCAGGACTTTGCGTAGGCGGGAAGTTCGGGCTGCACAGGGGCTTGTGATCTTTGCACTGTGGCCCGAAACAGCGACGGGATATACGATGAGTGGGTGCCAAATCCCTCGGGAACCGACAAATTCAGGGCCTTTTCGCGGGTTCTAGGACGAAATGCCGGGCAGAGCCGCTGGACTCGAGCCACGTACCAGGGCGTGGGCAGCTTCTTGCGGTCGATCGGGCACGCGATTCGCACGCTCTGGCACGAGGTGACCGGGCTCTTCTTTTTTGTGTTCGGAGCCGTGATTGCGATTCGCGCTGTGCGAGAGTACCGACTGTATGAAGCCGGTCAGACTACGGCAGGCCGCGTGGCCCTGGCGGCGGTTTTGGCGCTGATGTTCCTTTATTTTGCCGCGAGCGCGTTTCGCCGCGCCAGAAGGCAACCGAAGAAACAATGAGAGGCATTCATGGCCGATAACGTGAAAACCCAGGCCAAACCGGTGAAACCGGAGCCAAAGTTCGAGACCACGTCGAAGATCCCGGTTGAGGCGATCTATACCCCTTCCGATCTGGAGGGGCACGACTACAACTCGGAAGTGGGCTTTCCGGGGGAGTATCCGTTTACGCGGGGCGTTCAGCCCACGATGTACCGCGGACGTTTGTGGACGATGCGTCAGTACGCGGGGATGGGCGACGCCGAGGAGTCGAACAAGCGCTACAAGTATCTGCTGTCGCAGGGAACCACCGGCCTGAGCATTGCGTTCGATCTGCCGACACAGATCGGGATGGATTCGGATTCGCCGATGGCCTTAGGTGAAGTAGGCAAGGTTGGGGTGGCGATCGATTCCATTGAGGACATGGAGCGGCTTTTCTCGGGCATCAAGCTGGACACGATTTCGACCTCGATGACGATCAACGCAACCGCGACAATTCTGCTAGCGCTGTATGTCGCGGTGGCGAAGCGGCAGGGGAGCGACGTGCGGAAGCTCTCGGGGACAGTGCAGAACGACATTCTGAAGGAGTACATCGCGAGAGGAACGTACATCTATCCGCCGCAGCAGGCGATGCGACTGGTGACGGACTTGTTCGCGTACGCCAATAAAGAGGTTCCGGAGTGGAACACGATTTCGATCTCCGGCTACCACATGCGCGAGGCGGGATGCACGGCGGTGCAGGAGGTGGCGTTTACGCTCTCGGACGGCATGACCTACGTGCAGGCGGCGCTCGATGCCGGGTTGGATATCGACAGGTTTGCGCCGCGGCTGTCGTTCTTCTTTGCGTCGTTCTCGAATTTTTTGGAAGAAGTAGCGAAGTTCCGGGCCGCGCGCCGGATGTGGGCGAGGATCATGCGCGAGCACTTCGGGGCGAAGAGCGCGAAGAGCTGGATGCTGCGCTTCCACACGCAGACCGCTGGGTCGTCGCTGACGGCGCAACAGCCGGAGAACAACATCGTGAGGACAGCGCTGCAGGCGTTGTCGGCGGTGCTGGGCGGAACGCAGTCGTTACATACGAACTCGTTCGATGAAGCGCTGGCGCTGCCGACGGAGCAGTCGGCGAGGATCGCTCTGCGCACGCAACAGATCATTGCTTATGAATCGGGTGTGGCGAACACGGTCGATCCGCTGGCAGGGTCGTACTTTGTCGAGTCGCTGACGAACGAGATTGAGAAACGGGCGTGGGATTATCTCGACAAGATCAAAGCCATGGGCGGGATGCTAAAGGCGATCGAGCGCGGCTATGTGCAGCAGGAGATCCAAAACGCGTCGTATGACTTCCAGCAGTCGGTGGAATCGCAACAACAGGTGATTGTCGGTGTGAACAAGTTTCGTCTGGAGCAGGAAACGCCCGTGCCGCTGCAACGGATCGATGAAGCGTTGGAGAAGAAGCAGGTGGAGCGGACGCGGGCACTGCGAGAGCGGCGGGATAAGGGTCCGTGGAGCGCGGCGCTGAAGCAGATTGACGATGCCGCGCGAGGCGGGGCGAACCTGATGCCGCTAATCATCAGCGCTGTCGAGAACTACGCGACCGTGGGCGAGATCAGCGACACGCTGCGGAAGGTGTTCGGGGAGTACAAGGAAGCGGTGGTGATTTGAAGAAATGGACAGTGGACGGTGAATAGTGGACGGTCGCGATTAGGTTTCCGACGAAGCACCCCGAACTCCAACCGCTATTCACCAACGATGGCTTCACCGCTCGCGCCGCACAGGCCAAGACAGGAATCGCTGCTGCCGATTTCTCGCGGATTCGTAATGCCGATCTTTCGCGATTCACGATCGACCGCCTGATGACCATCATCAACCGCTTGGGATTGCAGATCGACGTAACGATCAGAGTTCGCCCGGCCAGCAAGTCAAGTTCAAGGAAACGCAACGCAGCGTAAGTTGCGGCGCTACTCCTGCAAGCCCATCACTTCTGAAAGAAGACGAAAATTCCAGAAAGAATCAAGAGTGCCGCAAAGCCTCGCCGCAGGGCGAGTTCAGGTACCGACTGCGCCCATCTTCCGCCAAAATAGCCGCCGAGAAGGAATCCGATGGCGATCATGATGGAGGCGCGCAAGTTCACGTTGCCGGCCCGGTAGTACTCGAGAAAGGCGAGCAGTCCAACAGGAGCGAGTAGAGCGCCGAGCGAAGTCCCCTGGGCTTTGTGCTGAGTCATGTGGAATCCGTAAACCAGAAGTGGAATGATCAGGATTCCACCGCCCAGACCGATCAATCCCGACAGAATGCCGACCCCAAGGCCAACCAGCAGGTAAAGGAAGGTAGTCACGCTGCGCATGGTAAACGGAGAGGTGGCGACGACGAAACAGAAATGGTTTGCGGGCCGTCTTTCCTGAGCGCCTATTCTTTGACGGCGATTTGTAGTGCCTTCATCTTCCGATACAAGTGGCTGCGTTCGAGTCCGAGGACTTCGGCCGTGCGCGAGATGTTGCCGTGGTTGTCGTCGAGTTTCTTCAGGATGTAATCGCGCTCATAAGCCTGACGTGCCTGTTGTAGCGAGGTGAACTCGCCTCCAGCGCGGCGGCCGCCATCGCGATAGACGAGCGGCGGCAGGTGCTTGCGGTCGAGACGCGCGGCGGTGGGATTCATGATCACGATGCGCTCGATCACATTGCGCAGCTCACGAATGTTGCCCGGCCAGGAATAGCGCGCGAGCACGTCGAGGGCGTCGTCGGTGATCTCTTTCGGGTGACGGCTGTATTGCGCGGAGAATTCCTTGAGGAAGTGGCGAGCGAGCAGCGGAATATCTTCTTTGCGCTCGCGCAGCGGCGGGACGAAAAACGGAACGACATTGAGGCGATAGAAAAGGTCTTCGCGGAAGTTGCCACGTGAAATCTCGTCTTCGAGATCGTGATTGGTGGCGGCGATGACGCGGGCATCGACGGTGAGAGCCTCGTCTCCTCCGACGGGAGTGAAGCGCTGCTCATCGAGCGTGCGCAGAACCTTCGATTGGGTCTTCAGGCTCATGTCGCCGACTTCGTCGAGGAACAACGTGCCGGCGTCGGCCTTCTGGAACTTGCCGATCTTGTCGGTGATAGCTCCGGGGAACGCGCCCTTGCAGTGGCCGAAGAGCTCGCTTTCGATGAGGTCTTCGGGGATGGCAGCGCAATTGACTTCGACGAAGGCAGCTTCTTTGCGCAGGCTTTCGGCGTGAATGGCGCGCGCGACCAGTTCCTTGCCGGTGCCGGATTCGCCGTAGATCAATACGCGTCCGTTGGTTGGTGCCATGAGCGCGATCTGCTGTCGCAGAGCTTTCATCGGGACGGAGTCGCCAACAATCACAGTCGCGGGAAGGGTGCGTTTCAGGTCGCGATTCTCGCTGCGCAGGCGGCGGGTCTCTAACGCATTCTTTACAACGATCAGCGTTTTTTCCAGCGAGAGCGGCTTTTCGAGGAAGTCGAAGGCTCCGAGCTTGGTGGCGCGGACGGCGGTCTCGATGGTGCCATGGCCGGAGATCATCACCACCTCGGGTCCATCTTCCAATTCTTTGATCTTTTTGAGCGTGTCGAGGCCATCGATTCCGGGCAGCCAAATGTCGAGCAGGACGACGTCGAACGGACGCTTCTCGACCAGCGCGAGGCAGGCTTCGCCGCTCTCGGCGCAGAGCGGTTGATAGCCTTCGTCCTCGAGTACGCCTTTCAGCGATTCGAGGATGCCGGCCTCGTCGTCAACGATCAGGATGTTATGCATGGGCGGCGGTTTCCACGGCCGTTTCGGTTGCGACCGGCAACTCGACGATGAACTTAGTGCCTACGGGCTTATTTTCTTCGACGCGAATCGATCCGCGATGGTCTTCGACGATGCGGCTGACGATGGCGAGACCCAATCCGGTTCCACGCTGCTTGGTGGAAAAATACGGAAGGAAGAGCTTCTCTTTGTTCTCCGCGGTAATGCCCTGGCCGGTGTCGGCGACAGTGAGTTCTACCATCTCGCGGCTACCGAGAACAGCGGTGGTGATCTGGATCTCGCGCACCAGCGAATTGTTCATGGCCTCGGCGGCGTTATCGACGAGATTGGCGATGGCGCGCTTCATCGCCTCGGCATCGGCCATCACTTTGGGTAGTTCCGGCGAGAGAAAAGTCCGGACCGAAATGCCTTCCAGCCTGCCATCGAACATCGTCAGGGCATTGGTCACGATGCCGTTCATGTCGGCCGGTTTGACCTGTGCAGCAGGGAAGCGGGCCATGGTGGAGAATTCGTCCACCAACGTGCGAACCATCTCGACCGCTCCACTGATGGTCTCGGCGCAACCGTGGATGACCGCCAGTGAAGCGTCGTCGGGCGGCCCGCCACGTTCGAGGTGACGCTTGATGCGCTGCGCGGAGAGCGCGATTGGCGTCAGGGGATTCTTAATCTCATGCGCGACGCGGCGCGCGACTTCGCGCCATGCCGCCTGCTTCTGCGCCTTCAGCAAGTCGGTCAAGTCTTCGAAGACGATGACGTACCCGAGACGCTGCAAGTCGTGCTTGAGGGAAGCGACGGTGACGGCGAGGTTCAATGATCGACCGCCGATGATGGCTTCCATCTGGCTGGTGGTGCTACCCATGCGATCGGACTTGCGCAGCATATGCGCGAGGTCGTCGATCACGTCCTGCGGAAAAACGTCGCGCAGGTGAGCGCCTTTCAGGATTTCGGACCCGCTGGTTGCTTCGGGGCGAAACAGCCGCGTCAGGGACTGGTTGGCGTGTGTAACGCGCATGGTGGCGTCGAGCGAGAGCACGCTAGTGGGAACGTTTTCCAGGATGGTCTCGATCTGGCGCCGGCGCTGTTCGAGTTGCTGGTTGGCCTCGGCGACGTCGCGGCTGGAGCTTTCCAATTGCTGGCGGTTGGTTTTTAGCTCTTCGGCCATCCGGTTAAACGACTTCACCAACTCGCCCAGTTCGTCAGTGGCCGGTACGTTGACGCGATAATCGAGATTGCCTTTGGAGATCTCCTGCGTGCCCTCGGCGAGGGCGACCACCGGGGTAGTGACGAACTTCGACATGAACACGGCCAACCAGGTGGCCGCAAACAACACTACCGCGGTCAGCAGCAACAACAGGAGCATGTAGGTGCGGCGCACCATCTTGCGCTGGCCAGCCAATTGGAAATAGTTCCGCTGGCTGTCTTCCATTTGCTTGATAGCGGTGGTGAAGCTGGTCGGCATGGGCATCGCAACGATGACGAGTCCGCGCGCTCCGACCTCCTGCCATCCGACAAGATATTGGCGATCATTCAAATCGATAGCGGTGGGCAGGCTGAGTCGGCCTTGCGAGACCCGGAGCTTCTCACTGACGACGGCCCAAGTGTTGGGAATCTGGTAACTCGCCTCGAGGTCACCATCGACGAGCGCGAGGACGAATCCGCCTTGCAATGGAGCTTCATGGCGGCGGAAGACATCCATGAGCGGGGCGAACTTGCCGGCCTGGAAAGCGCGCTCAGTCTCCGGCGCTAATGCGAGCGAGACCGCCTCGGCACGTGCGTTATCGAGTGTGTACTCGGCGAGGGTGCTGGAAATCTGGGAGGTGTCGCGGCGAACCTGTTCGATCGGCGTCGAGAACCATTTGTCGATGGAGCGGTTCATCAGCCCGTAGGCGAAGAGGAACAGGAACAGCACCGGTCCGAACGAGAGCACCAGCGCGCTCAGCACCAGCTTGGTGCGGAACTTCGAGCCCATTTTGCCGACGCGCCGGTCGGCAAACAGCTTCAGCAACATGCGCGCGATCAGCAGGATAAGAACAACGAAAAGGATGAAAACCAGCGCCGATAGTGCGGCAAAGACCAGCGTCTGGCCGCTGGAATCGGAGCGGATGAAGGCTTCGTCGAACGCTTGTTGCGAAAAGAGGAACGTGAAAGCGAGGAATGCTGGAATCGCGAGCAGCGTAACCAGGGTTCGGCGGCGCCGCCGTTCCGCGCTGGGCGAATTGGGAGTTTCAGGAGCCAAACTTCTTTGTACCTTTGGGCCGCGGGGGAGACTTCTGATTATAGACAAGCTGCGGGGCCAAAAGTTGCAGTGATTTGGGGGAAACGGGTTTGAATCAGGGTTCGGTTGCGGCGCTTCGCGCCGGGCGCTAGCATGAATAGTTTGCATTCATAAGGGAGGCTTTCCTATGGCGACTGAGGCAGTCGAGGTCGGCACAATTCGCAAGAACCTAATCGATGGCGAGTGGGTGGAGTCGCGCACTGGCAAAACGTTCGAGAACCTTAACCCGGCAGACACCCGCGAAGTGGTGGGCGTTTTCCAACGCTCTGGCAAAGAAGATGTGGATGCCGCGGTGGATGCCGCGAAGCGCGCATTTGCAAAGTGGCGCCTGGTGCCGGCGCCGCGACGGGCGGAAATTCTGTACGAAGCGTCGCGCATCCTGGAGCAGCGCAAGGAAGCTTGTGCCCGCGACATGACGCGCGAGATGGGCAAGGTGATCAAGGAGACGCGCGGCGACGTGCAGGAAGCGATCGACTGCGGTTACTACAACGCCGGCGAGGGCCGCCGCATGTTCGGTCACACCACGCCTTCCGAGTTGCCGAACAAGTTCGCCATGTGCGTGAAGCAGCCGCTGGGTGTCTGCGGCATGATCACGCCGTGGAATTTCCCGATGGCGATTCCGTCGTGGAAGCTGTTTCCGGCGCTGGTGGCAGGGAACACCTGCGTCATCAAGCCGGCGCAGGACACGCCGCTCTCGACCTTCAATTTTGTCCAGGCGCTTAACGACGCCGGGCTGCCCAAGGGGGTAGTCAACGTTGTGGCAGGATTCGGATCGGAGGTGGGCACGCCGCTGACGCAACATTCGGAGGTGCGCGCGATTTCGCTGACGGGTTCGACTGCTGTCGGCCGCGTGGTCGGGCAGGAATGCGCGAAGACGTTCAAGCGCTGCTCGCTGGAACTGGGCGGGAAGAATCCGATAATCGTGCTCGACGATGCAAACCTCGACCTCGCGCTCGACGGCGCGCTTTGGGGAGCTTTCGGCACGACCGGCCAACGTTGCACGGCGACCAGTCGCATCATCGTGCAGAAAGGTGTGTACAAGAAGTTCGTCGACGAACTGGTTCGCCGTGCCAAGTTGCTGAAAATCGGTAATGGTTTGAATGAGTCGGTCGACATGGGCCCGGCGATCAACGAGGGACAACTGAAGACGGACCTCGAGTACATCGAGATCGGCAAGAAAGAAGGTGCGAAGCTGCTCACCGGCGGCAATCGCCTGAGCGATGGCGCGCACAAGCACGGCTGGTTCCTGGAGCCGACGGTGTTCGGCGACGTCGATCACGCGATGCGCATTGCACAGGAAGAAATCTTCGGACCGGTGGTTTCGGTGATTCCGTGCACTGACATGGAAGATGCAATCCGGATTGCGAACGGGATTAAGTATGGGTTGTCGTCGGCGATCTACACCAGAGACGTAAATCGCGCGTTCCAGGCGATGCGCGACCTCGAAGCCGGCATTACCTATATCAATGCACCGACGATCGGGGCAGAGGTGCATCTGCCGTTCGGCGGCGTGAAAGAAACCGGCAACGGCCATCGCGAAGGCGGAATCGGTGCGCTGGACTTCTTTACCGAGTGGAAGGCCGTGTACGTGGATTATTCCGACAAACTGCAGAAGGCGCAGATCGACCGGCCGGAATAAAAGCAAATCTCAGTCGACTTTCGAGCCCGGCTGCGGCCGGGCTTTGTTATTCATCACCGCCTTAACGTCCCCTCATCACAGCGGAATCCATCCCGCCGAGCTAACGTTGTGTCGGATGGATCATCGCGCCCATCGCTTCGTCAACCCGTGGCTGGTGACCTGCTCCGTGATGCTGGCGACCTTCATGGAGGTGCTGGATACCACGGTTGTTAATGTGTCGATCCCGCACATCTCGGGAAATCTGTCGGCGTCGGTGGATGAAGGCACGTGGGTGGTTACGTCGTACCTGGTTTCGAATGCGATTGTGCTGCCGATGTCGGGATGGCTGGCAGCGTACTTCGGGCGACGTCGCGTGCTGCTTTTTTGTGTCGCCGGATTTTCGCTGACCTCGCTGATGTGTGGTCTTGCCACCAGTCTCGATTCGCTCATCTTCTTCCGCGTCCTGCAAGGCGTGACCGGCGGCGGCATGGTGCCGCTGGCGCAATCGACCATGCTTGAGAGTTTTCCGCCCGAGAAGCACGGGCAGGCGATGGCTGCGTATTCGATCGGCATCTTGTTTGCACCCATCCTCGGCCCCACGCTCGGTGGTTGGATCACCGACTCCTACACTTGGCGCTGGATCTTCTTTATTAACGTTCCCGTGGGGGTGCTGTCGCTCATCCTGATGGGCGCGTTTGTGTGGGATCCGCCTTACCTCAAGCGCCCGAAGGGCACCATCGACTATGCGGGGATGCTCTTGCTGGCGCTCGGCTTCGGGGCTTTGCAGATCGTGCTCGACACCGGCCAGAAGAACGACTGGTTCGGCTCGACCTCGATTCGCATCTACTCCGCGCTGTGCGTCATTGGGTTAGTGGGCATGGTCGTTCGCGAGCTAACCGCCGACCATCCGATTGTCGATTTGCGCGCGCTGAAGAATCGAACCTTCGCCGCCGGCGTGTTCCTGATGACCGTCATTGGGTTCGTACTCTACGGCAGCCTGCTGCTGTTGCCCATCTACCTGCAGACGTTGCTCAACTATCCGGCGCTGCAGTCAGGGCTAGCACTTTCACCGCGTGGAATCGGGGCGCTGTTGGGAACGCCGATCATCGGCATCCTGACCAGCAAGTACGATCCGCGCAAGATTCTTGCCTTCGGAATTTTGCTCGGCGGCTTCACCATGCTCCAACTTTCGCACCTGAATCTGAACGCGGGTTACTGGGATATTTTCTGGGCGCAGGTGCTGCAGGGAGTAGGTCTGAGCTGCACCTTCATCCCCCTGGCCACTGCTACCCTCTCGCTGATTCCGAAGCAGAAGATGAGCAACGCCACGGCGATCTTCAACCTCATGCGCAACATTGGCGGCAGCTTCGGAGTGGCGATGATGACCACCTTCGTGGCGCGCCGCTCGCAGTTTCACCTGAATCGCTTGGGCGAAAACATCACCATCTTCAGCCCGCAGACGCAGATGATGCTGAGACAGATGGCACGCTACTTCATCTCGCGTGGCTCCGACGCTTTCACCGCACAAAAGCAGGCGCTCTGGGCCATCTACGGAATGGTGCAACGCCATGCCGCGATGATGTCATTCGTCGAGGCATTCTGGATCATGTGCATCATCTTCTGGGCGGTCACTCCGATGGTGCTGTTGCTCAACAATCCGCGGCATCATCTTGACGTATCCAAGTCGAAGCAAGCAGGGCCGCCGCCCAGCAAAAAGACCGAGTACGCGCCGGAGCCGCAAGTCGAAGAGGCGGAACTCATTCACGCCTGAGCGGGTGGCTTGCACTTCCGATTACAATCTTTCGCTATGGACCTCGCTGCCCACTACCTCGAAGAAGCCCAGCGACAGCTTCGCGGACACAAGCGCATGGCCGAAGGCGCCATCGCGCAGCTTACCGATGAAGAGCTATTTCACGCCATTGACGCCGAATCGAATTCCGTTGCGATCATCGTGAAGCATCTTGCCGGAAATATGCGGTCCCGCTTCACCGATTTTCTGACGAGCGACGGCGAGAAGCCCAACCGTCACCGCGATACCGAGTTTGTCCTTGATGCGAATACCACGCGCGCCGACATGATGAGCTGGTGGGAGCAGGGCTGGTCGGTTGTCTTCGAGACGATTGGTTCTTTGAAACCGGTAGATGTATCGAAAACGGTGATGATTCGCAACGAGCCCCACACGGTGCTGCAGGCGATTAACCGGCAGATCGCGCATTACGCGCAGCACACTGGCCAGATCGTGTTTCTGGCGAAACACCTGAAATCGTCGGAGTGGCAGACGCTGAGCGTGCCGCGTGGGAAATCCGAGGAGTTCAACGCCGGCAAAGTGAAGCTGAATTACTCGAAGGGCGTGATCACCGATCCGAAGTAGCTATGTCCGAGGCGGCCTCTTGCCCACCCGTTTTACCGGTGCGTGCTTCGTCTTTGAGTTCTTGGCAACGCGAATCTTCCGCGCAGTCTGCAACGCGCCCGTTAGCAGATCTTCATTCGCGGCGGCCAGCACCACGTGCGTGGCGCCATTTCTTCCCCAGCCGCCCGCGATGGGGATGAATACCTCCGGCGCTTCGGCCACGAACTGCGCCTGCACTTCTGGGGTGAGCATCAGGTTGCCGTAGCCCTTGTCCTGTGCGGCGAGCGTGGCGAAGATGCGTCCACCCACGCGAAAGTCCGCCGCACCCATGTGTGAGCTTTCTTCGGCGCCCTCCAGACTGAGCGCGATACGACGAAAATCGGCAATGGTCATGATGGTTGCGCTTCAGGCTGGCCGACCCAGGCCCTGCGCACGGGGGAGTACTTGTTTCACGTGCTCCGTCCTACCCGTCTCCATGCTCCGCAGGGCGGCGTCGAGAATCTCCTGGTTCTGCCAACCTTCCTCACCGGGAACCGGGAATTCCGCGATTTCCTCGACGGCATCAGCGAACGCATCGACCTGTCGAACGTAGGCGTCGTGGTTCGAGACAATCTCGGCCACCGTCTCCGATCCGGGTCGCCGCACCTCGATCGTGATGGGCCTCTCCACGTTCAGCGCCTCTTCGGCACGAATGGAGCCCGACTCGCCGACGATCTCGAGCGGCGTACGGTACTCGGCCGCGAAGGAAACGCAGACGTTGGCCAATGTACCGCGTGCAAATTCCAGGAGCAGGCTGGCGGACGACTCGATGGTGGAAGGAGGCGCGTCTTGTACGCCACGTGCTGTGACCGTCACCACTTCATCCTGCAACACATAACGCAAGGTATCGATGCAGTGCACGCCGATGTCGAAAGTCGGACCTGCGCCCGCGACCGATTTGTCCCGCAGCCACTTGCGCGGATGTCCGGCATCGGCGCGGAAGTAGAAGTCGGAACGGGCGAAGACCGGGCGTCCGACTTTGCCTTCGGCGAGCAATTTCCGAAAGTGCCTGGTGCTTTCCTCGAATCGAAACACGTGGGCGATGCCTAGCGGCACACCCGATTTGCGCGCCAGTTCCACCATTTCACGGCACTCGCCGGCATTCATGCCCATGGGTTTCTCGCAAAGCACGGGTTTGGCGGCGGCGATGGCAGCCAATACGTCGGGCAGGTGCCGTGAATTGGGGCTGGTGACAAATACCGCGTCGACCTCAGGATGGCGACACAACTCCGCGACCGAGGTGAACGCGTGGGGGATCTTGTACCGCTGTTGCATTTCCGCTGCCTTCGCAGGATCGCGTCTGGACAGCGCTGTTACCTGGCATTTCTGTGAGGCCATGAAAGCCGGCATCATTCGTTTCACTGCGTGTAACCCGAAGCCAACAATCCCGAATCGGACCATAGGCAGACAGGGTACACCAGCGCACACGAAAATTGCAGTGTGATGAAACGTTTAAGTTAGTAGTCGGGCTGGTCGGGATCGGTGATCTTCCGCCAGCGCGCCATCTGCGATGAATTGGCCTGGATGGGTGCATTGGGCGCCTTGTCCTTGTCGATGGTGACGCTGTGTCCGCCCTCACACGCAACCGAGCCGGGATGAGCGGGATCGGTGCTGGTGAGCTGCACCGTGCCTTCGAGGCAAATCACTTTCACATGATCGGGATCGCTGGCATCGATACCAAAGTCGGTGCCGATCACTCCCGCCACGGCGGTTGGCGTACGCACCTCGAACTGCTCTCCGGCAGCGAGTTTCTTGATCTGAGCCCGCAGTAGCCCGTAAGCCAGCTCAACTTGCGTGGTATGAATAGCCGGATCGTGGCTGGTGATGCGCAGTTCGGAGTTGGCGCCGATCGAGAGCAGAGAGTCGTCATTCATGCGAATGCGGACGCGGCCGTTCGGGTCGGTCTGTACCACGTCGTTCCAGGTGAGTTCCTGCCCATACTTCGCGCGCATGAGCGACGGCGTCGGCTGCGAGCGTTGGACCTTCGCATACTCCAACATCGCCGTGATTTTGGCGGCTTTTTCAACTCCCTGGGGGAGTTGGTTTTTCTTGCCAGCGCCCGCGGACACCGACAGCAGAAGCAGCCCAAGGAGAACAACCGGTTTCCAGTTCGTCACTTAGTCTCCAGGAAAACGAAAAATACAGCAGAGCCCCGCGCGAAATTCCACGGAGCCCTGCTACTAACCTACGATCAGTTGATACCCGACAGGCTGAAGCCGTCCCAACCTACGGCCTTTACATAATCCCAATCGAGATAAATATAACCAGCGTCGGCGAAGTTGTTGCCCCAGCTGTTCTTGACGATGAAGTAGCCACCGCTAGTCGCCTTGGGGGCTCCTTCCGGAAGCTCATCGTTTCCCGCGATTCCCACGATGTGCACGTAGTGTCCACCCTTGTTGATCCCGACGTCGTTCGGGTCGTAGACAACGTAGCCGCTGCCCGCCGTATTGCCTCCGTTCTCGAAATCGGGAGTCACATTGAATCCAAGCACCACGGCGTTGTTAAAGGCCACGCTGAGGATCATGTACTCTTTGGAGAGTTCTGTATCGTTGGAGTTCCAGAAGCGAGTAACGGACTGCGGTTGCCAGGGTCCGCCTGCCACCCCAGCCTCATGCAGCGAGCAAATCGGGAAGGGGATCAGTATTCCCAGGAAATCGAGTTGGAACCCAAGGCAGACTCCGGGCGCCTGCGGAGCCGAATCCGAACACCCCGGCTCGCTGCTCGGGTAATTCTGGCAGGAATTCTGGTATATGCCCGTGCTGCTGTCGAACGAGCGGAAATACGACGGGTTGTAATCCCATTTGTTTTCGTAAGGGAAGAAGTAGTTGTTGCTGATCGCGTCCGACATCTCCTCGTACGAATCACCCGTCTCGTGCATGTAGCCGACGCTCCACAGGAAGCGATAGTGCTCCATGTAGTCCTCTTCGGAGAGGTTCGCCTTGATTCCGTGCTGCAACGAGATCATCAACTCCATTGCCGATGTTCCAGCAAACGTGTGGCAAGTCTCGCGCCGCCCCTGGTTCTTGATGCACGTGAGGTACTGGCGCAACGGGAATTGAGTGTCCGACAAGGTGGCGAACAGCCCCGTGGGAACAGAACTGGTGCTGTTGCCGACCCGATCGCCGTAATACGTCTGCTGGGCATCGGTGCCTACCTCGCCGTCACAACTGGCCGTGGAAGGCGTTGTTGTCGGGAACGGCAGATTGGGAACAATGATCTGCCACGCATTGCCGAGCATCGTTAATGCGCTATTGATGGTCACCAGCGGCGCATGGGTCAGGCTTTCCGGAGATGGAAGCTGGGTGCCCGGAATGGTGAAGCCTTGCGGAAGGTTGTTATAGGCTTCGGTATAGAGTCGCAGTTGGGCATCACGATCGGTGGCAAAGAGTACCGACCGAGATAGCCCACTTAACTTAGCCGATAGCCCGGAAGTGGTGATTGGCTCTGTGCTCGGCTGCTGGTTGCAATTACCCACAGCGTTGTCACTTGGTAAACACGGACTCTGGATGGGCACCGTGATCTGCCATGTGCCATCGCCATTCGGTGCGATATCGTCGCTGGCGGTTGGACCGGCCAACAGGGTGAGCAAGTGGGCCTTCAGGTCCGGGTGGTGCCGCGCGAAGTCCATGATCACGCGCAGGTGCAAGGTGTCTTCTTCGGTGAATTTCAGGTTCTGGCGAATCACGGCGAAGCAAACGTCGTCCATATCGTGGTCATGATCGTTATCGCCCTGCAACCCGAGTTGAGCGCAGGGGTTTGGCGGGAAATGACGATGGTGGTGTTCGCGCGAACCGTGGTCGTCGCCGAAGGCTGGGAGTGCAAGGGCAAGCGTAACGACTCCGATAATTGTGAAGAGGCTAAGGTGGAATCTGCGAAAAGGCATGGATCTCCTCCGTGGCGTGAAGTTTTTGGCCGGATGGACCCAGAGAATTGCCTGACCACAGAACGGGAGTACCTAAAATACCGGGGGGAGAGAAACCCAAGGCGTACAGCGATTCCGAGCACTATACGCCTTTTTTGCAGAGGACGGGAGGTTAATTTCTGACGCTGAAACGGCGGTTGCCGATCACCCTACGCGACAATTCCCAGCCGGGTGCCCACACGCTTCAGGGTTTCCAGAGCCTGATCAAGCTGTTGTCGCGTGTGCGTGGCGGTCATGATGGTGCGGATGCGCGCCTTGCCTTCCGGAACTGTCGGGAAGGCGATACCCGTCGCCATCACGCCTTCCTTGAAGAGTTCGCGTGAGAACTCCATGGCCAGGCGGCCTTCACCCACGATGATCGGTGTGATCGGCGTTTCGCTCGCCGGCGTGTTCTGCCCGCCGATGTTGAAGCCGAGGTTGCCCAGTTCCTTCTTGAAGTAGCGGGTATTGTCCCAGAGCTGCTCGATCAGTTCGGGCTCGTTTTGCAGGACGTCGAACGCAGCAATGCAGGTTGCGGCGACCGATGGCGGATGCGAGGTCGAGAACAGGAACGGACGTCCGCGATGGTAGAGGAACTCGATGAGCTCGCGGGAGCCGCAAACATATCCGCCGAGCGCTCCGATGGCTTTGGATAGCGTCCCCACCTGCACATCGACGCGGCCGTGCACGTTAAAGTGATCGACCGTACCGCGACCGTTACGCCCGAGAACGCCGGAGGCGTGCGCGTCGTCTACCATCATGATGGCGCCGTATTTCTCGGCGACTTCGCACAGGCCGGGAAGCGGGCCGATGTCGCCATCCATCGAGAAGACGCCATCGGTGATCACGAGCTTGTGGCCGGGTTGGTCCTTGACGCTGGCAAGTTGTTCTTCGGCGTGAGCGACATCTTTATGCCGGAAGACGAGAATCTTCGCGCGCGACAGGCGAGCGCCGTCGATGATCGAAGCGTGATTCAGTTCATCGGAGATGATGAGATCTTCTTTGCCGAGGACCGCGGACACGGTTCCGGCGTTCGCCGTGAATCCTGACTGAAAGACGACGCATGCTTCGGTGCCCTTGAATTTCGCGATCTTCTCTTCCAGTTCCATGTGTAACGACATCGTTCCGGCGATTGTACGCACAGCGCCTGACCCGACGCCATATCTCTTCGTCGCTTCGAGAGCGGCTTCACGGAGCTTCGGGTGCGTCGTGAGGCCAAGGTAATTGTTCGAGGCGAGATTGATGACCTCGCGGCCATCAAAATGGCACACGGGTGCTTGCTCGTCGTCGAGCACGCGCAGCTTGAAGTAGGTGCCTTTTGACTTCAGGTCATCGAGTTGGCGGCCGAGATATGAAAGAGGATCGGTGCGAGTAGCAGTCGTCATCGTGGCTCCCGTAGAACCGTCAATTTTACGCCTTTGATCGGCTATTTCCTGTACCAGTAGAGCGTCATGGTTGGGAACTCTTTGAACGGCTGAAAATGCGGGTTGGCCAGCAGCCACTCTGGCTTTGGGTCCGGGACGATGTCCGGATCGGTGTACGCGACCAGCACGCCGTCGCTCGGCAACTGCGCGAGAGCGTCGTAAAGCTTGGGACCTTGCTCGGGAAGTTCGCGAACTTTCAGGTGCGTGTAGTAGCCGAACAGCGGATAGTTGAAATTGGAATAGACGACCGTGTCATGCGGAAGTGTCTGGTCAAGATATGCCGCGACTTCCATTTCTTCGGTGACGCTCTGGTCGATAAAAGGTGTGGCGAAGCGTTCGCGATCGGGGAGAAACGTGATCAGCAGCGCAGTGGCAACGACCGTAGTCCCCAGGATTCGAGCTGATTTCCGCTGCGACGACACAAGCCAACTCAACCCGCTGCCTGCGAGCAGAAACAGCGGCGGAGCCCACGGCATGGCGTAGCGCGGCTCTTGGTGACGCATCGCAAAGAAGATCACGATGCCCAACCCGAGCCAGAGCCATGAGTAATAAGGTAGCCAACGTGGCAGGCCTTCTGCGATGTCGTTCGCCTTCCGGTCGCGGACGAATCGAACAATCCAGAGCAGCAGCCCCGCGGCAGTGATCCAGCCGAACATGGTGCCGAAATTCTGTACGTAGAAGAGTGGTGACTGGCGCGCGCCTTCGTAATATTGGTATCCGCGACGCAGGGTTTCGAAAAATCCGCCGTATGTGAAGCGCGACCAGATCAGGTAAGGCCCGAAGCCAAGGAAGAATCCGGCGAGGCTGGCGAGCAGGTTCTTCCACCAGTGGTCGGTGGTGAGGATGAGCAATCCGAGCACCGCGACGTTGCTCAGGCACGCGAAGCGCATCAGGCAGGCGAGGGCAAAAACGAACCCGATCACCACGAATCGCCAAAGTCGCGGCCGTCGCAAAGCCTGCGATAACAGCCAAAAGCTGAAGATCAGCAGCGTTAGCGCCGGACTGTCGGTCAGCAAGCTGTTGCCGGTGTTGTCGCTGTCGAACCACGGCGGGAAGGCGCTGACGAAGAACGGTCCGAACCCCAACAGCAACGCCGCAATTCCGGCTCCGATTCGGCCGACTACCATCCGCCCAGCGAGATAGAGAAAGACGACGCCGAGCGCATTCACCAAAGCCGTTACAACTTCCGCCGCGTACACGTGGTGCCAGACGAGAAACACCGCCGCGAACATCAGCGAGATCAGCGGCGGCCGGCTGTCGAGGTCCGAGTAGTTCGTCTTCCCGCAGCAGATAACTTCGGCGTCTTGGAGGTAAACGGCTTCGTCCCAGTAATGAATCTTGGTGAGCGGCCACGCGCGAAAGGTAAACGCGCCGGCGAAGATGAATAGGATCACGAAAAACTCGAGCAGCAGGTGACGAGACGATTGCCTGATGGATGACGCGGCGGAAACGTGTGACGAACTACTCATTCGTGGGCCATTGTACAAAGTGCCTGCTTAGAAGGTCTCAAGCGAAGGGCGTTGGAAGTCCGTTGCGGCATCTTTGAGCCCTGATTGCTCGAATGGCACTTGGGAACGACTGCACCCGTTCCTGCGTAACACAGGTGAGAGCAGAAGCAGAACCGGGGACTCTGACGTCCCTCTCTTCGACAGCCCGTCACGAATCCTCGGTTTCAACTTCCTGCAGGAGGGCGGAACCATGGAAACTGAAATGCTTGAGCGTGATGTCGTGCTCCAGCCGACTCTGGCCAACAAAGAGCACTTCCGGGCGGAACATGTGTTGTCGACGATGGTCGCTGCGTTAGCGGCGGCTATATCGATCATCGGCCTGCGATTCCCGGCCATTTACGGCAGCAACTGGGGCAACGGAACGTCGTTGGGCAATGATCTTGTAACGTTAGTGGTAGCAGTTCCGGTGCTGGTGTTAAGTATGATTTACGCGGCCCGAGGATCGGCGCGCGCGCATCTGCTGTGGCTGGGGTCGTTGTATTACATGGTCTACAACTACGCGTTTTATGTATTCGGGATCCCCGTTACACCGCTATTCGTGCCGATCGTCGCTGCTTTTGCACTCTCCGGAGTCGCCGTGGTGCTGACCATGTTTCGCCTCGATGCTGAAGCCATCGGTCGGCGGTTCACTCGCCGAACTCCGGCGAGACCAGTGGCGGTCTACCTGTTCTACGTAGCCGTGATGATTTCGTTCTTGTGGATCTCGCAATGGGTGAAGTTCGTGATGACAGGGCACCTTCCCGAGGTCAACGGGAGCGCGGAGGCGTACCACGTCATTGCCGCCGTGGACCTGACCTTCCTGGTAGGGATGTTCTTTCCAGCCGCGTGCCTGTTGTGGAAACGGAACGTGTGGGGCTACCTGCTGGGTGTAGCGGGACTGGTACAAGGCGCAATCTACCTGGCAGTAATGGCGACGGTGTGCGTCTTCGGGTGGAAACTCAATCCGGGATCGCAACTGTTCTCCGGGTGGTTCATCAACTGCATCGTGGGTTGCACCGTGTCGTTGCTGTGCCTGGCAGCGCTGCTAGGCAATCTCAAAGCCGAATAGTGAGAGCAGAAGGTCCCGGTTCACGGCGAGCAACCGGTCTGGGTCGCTACCGATTCCAAGAGGCATGGCCGTTTCACCGGTATTGCCTCCGGAGATCTCGAACCCCACTGTCCGCGGCCGGCGGAGCACCGGCCGGCGCATGCGAACGGTTCTTATTGTCGCCTTGGCGATTCTGGCTTGCGTCGTGGTGGCAGCGATTCTGTGCAGCATCTTCTGGCCCTTCACACAGGGCAAAATCGTTGAGCGCCTGAACGATGCCAGCGACAGCAAGGTTCAGGTGCGCGCTTTCCGTAAAACGTACTTTCCGCATCCGGGTTGCGAATTGGAAGGCTTGGCCTTCGTGCGGGGCGGCGATTCGGCGCATCCGGTGGTCAGGATTCAGCGGCTCACGATCGAGGGCAGCTATCTGGGACTGCTGCATCAACACGTGAGCCGAATGATCGCCGACGGAATGCGAGTTTCGATTCCGGCGGTCGACAATAGGCAAGGCTTTCACAGCAAACGGTCGAACGTCACGGTCGGCGAGATTGTGGCCAAAGATGCCGTGCTGGAGTTTGCGCGCGAAGACGGGAAACAGTCGCTGCGATTCGATGTGCACGAGATCACGCTGCGCAACGTGAGTTGG
>Ga0335069_10003067_pt1 | contig 25448 bp, 18 predicted proteins | sample Lox_Sample_11_FD_206714 | JGI IMG/M metagenome (GOLD analysis project Ga0335069, IMG submission 206714) | Soil microbial communities from Loxahatchee National Wildlife Refuge, Florida, United States - Lox_Sample_1.1 | ecosystem: Environmental > Terrestrial > Soil > Wetlands | place: USA... | reverse complement strand
CTCCGGGTCGGAGATGCGCTTGGCGTCGGGATAGAACGTCGACAGCGCGCCGACGGTCGCGACCAGCATGCCCATCGGGTGCGCGTCGTAGCGGAAGCCGTCCATGAAGTCCTTGATGCTCTCGTGTACGATGGTGTGCATCGTCACGTTGTGCTTCCACGACGCGAAGTGCTCGGCGTTGGGGAGCTCGCCCTTCAGCAGCAGGTAGGCGGTCTCGAGGAAGGTGCTCTTGGCCGCGATCTGCTCGATCGGGTAGCCGCGGTAGAGCAGGATGCCCTTGTCGCCGTCGATGAAGGTGATGCGGCTCTTGCACGACGCCGTGTTCTGGAACGCGGGGTCGTAGAGCATCAGACCAGGGTCGTCGGCGTCGACCTTGATCTGGCTGAACGCCGGTGCGCGGACGGCGTTGTTCTCGATCGGGATCTCGTAGCTCTTCCCGGTCCGGTTGTCGGTGACCGTCAGCGTGTCCTTCCCCATGGCCCCTCCTGCCTGGCGCAGGATCCGCACTCGCCCCCCCGAGGTCAAGGGCCGCGACCGGTTGCGATCCGTCCCGACCCTGTTACCAGTGTGCCGGTGCGCGGTCCGGCCGCCAGGTTCCTGCTCGCCATGGCCCTCGTCCCGGCGATCGCACGCGCCGTGCCGCTCGACGCCCTCGACCCGGCGACCGGCTGGCACCTGGGCCGCCTGCGCTTCGAGGGCAACGCCGCGGTGTCGAGCGGCGACCTCCGGAACGCGATGGTGAACCGGCCGCGCCTCCGCCTCGCCGTCTGGCAGCCGCTCCCCACCCTCGATCCGGTGTCGCTCCGCACCGACCTGGAGCACCTCCGCCGCCTCTACGAGAGCCGCGGCTACTACGAGGTCCGCGTCACCGAAGACCTGACGCTCCCCGAGTCCGGCACCGCCGTCGACGTGGTGGTCACGGTCACGGAGGGCGAGCCCGTCCGCGTGACCCGGGTCGAGGTCGCGCTCACCGGCGATCCCCTCTCGCCCGCCGACGACCGCGCGATCCGGACCGACCTGCCGCTCGAGCCCGGCGACGTCTTCACCGAGGAGCGCTACGAGCGCACCGCCGCCGTGCTGCGGAGCTTCTACCGCAACCGCAGCTATGCCCGCGTCGAGGTCCAGCGCCGCGCCCGCGTCGACGTCGAGCGACACGCCGTCACGGTCGCATACCAGGTCGCGAGCGGGCCGCCGTCGGTGTTCGGCGAGGTCACGTTCACCGGCAACAAGCGCACCGACGAGGAGGTCCTCCGGCGCGAGCTCGCCTTCACGCCCGGCGAGCCGTTCCACGAGAGCCTCCTCGAGCGCACCCGCGCCAACCTGGTCGCGCTCAACCTGTTCCGCAGCGTCCGCGTCGACGAGCAGCCCGGCGGCGCCGTGGTCGCGCTCACCGTCGCGGTGGTCGAGGCGCCGCAGCACGAGGTCCGCTTCGGCGTCGGCTACGACACCGAGGAGCAGGTCCGCGGCATCGCCGCGTGGCGCGACTTCGACTTCCTCGGCGGCGCCCGCCAGCTTGGCATCACCGCCCGCGCCTCGTTCCTCCGCCGCGACATCCTCGCCGACTTCCTCCAGCCGCACTTCCCCACGGCCGGCAGCCGCACCCGCCTCCTCTTCCTCGAGCAGCAGGACGACGAGGAGGCGTACACGGTGACGCGCACGCGGGGTGGTCCGCGGCTCGAGTGGCAGCCGTACCGCACGATCACGGCGTTCGCGTTCTACCGCCTCGAGTACGACTCGCTCGGCAACGTGAACACGGCGATCCAGGACTCGAAGAAGCTGATCGACCTCGCGCCCAAGAACTCCCTGCTCTCCGGGCTCGGCTTCGGCTTCGACTGGAACGACACCGACGACCCGATCGACCCAAGAAAGGGCTGGCTCGCCAGCACGCTGGTCGAGCCGGTGGGCGGCGGGCTCGGCGGCGAGCTCTCGTTCGTGCGCGGCGTGAGCGAGGTCCGCCTCTACCAACCGCTGGGCTACAACTTCTTCGTCGCGAGCCGCGCCCGGATCGGCGCCGAGAGCCCGACCGACGGCACCAAGGACGTCCCGCTCTTCGAGCGCTTCTACGCCGGCGGCATCGGCTCGATTCGCGGCTACGACCGCCACGCCGTCGGTCCCCGCGTCGCGGACGTGCTGCCGCACGTGCTGGGATCCAGCGGACGCGACCCGATCGGCGGCCGCAGCCTGATCGAATTGTCGCTCGAGATCCGGCGCGCGCTCACCAAGAACCTCGATCTCGCGATCTTCGCCGACGCGGGGCAGGTCTCGCGCAACACCCTCACCTACCCGCTCGACTCGCTGAGCTACGGCTCCGGCATCGGAGTCCGCTACCGGACGCCGGTGGGGCCGATCCGCGTCGACCTCGCGTTCCCGGTCGCGCCGCGCAACGGCGACCCGCCGTTCCAGGTCCACGTGGGCGTCGGGCAGGCCTTCTGACGATGCGCCGCTGGCTCCTCCGCGTCTTGGTGGTCCTGCTCCTGCTGCCGGCGGCCGCACTTCCCTTCGCGCTGCGCGTGCGCGCGGTCGAGGATCTCGTGCGCGCCCAGATCGTGGACTTCCTCTCGGCGCGCCTCACCGGCACGATCACGGTCGGGCGCGTCCACGGCGTGCTGCCCCGCTCGCTGGTCGTGGAGGACCTGCGGCTCATGGTCGACGACCGGCCGGTGGTCGAGCTGCCCGAGCTGCGGCTGGTGGTCTCGCCGTGGACGCTGCTCATGGGACGGCTCCGGCTCGCGCGCGTCGAGCTGCAAGGGCTCCGGGTGCGCGCCGTCGAGGACGCGCGCGGCTGGCACGTGCCCGGGCCGCGTCCGCGGCCGCCGCTCACGATCGTCGTCGAGCTGGGCCGCGTGGTGGTCGAGGACGCGCGCATCGAGTTCGCGGTGCCTTCCGGCGCGGGCGTCCGACACGTCGCGCTCGACGACGTCTCGCTCGCCGCCCGCGCACGGCTGAGCCCGTGGGGACACCTCCTCACCGTCGACGAGCTGCGGGTGCGGCCGCGCGGCCTCCCGCTCGGCGCGGTGCGGCTTGCCGCCCAGGTCCACGTCGCATCCGACGGCGCCGTCGACGTGACGCAGGCCAAGCTCGCCACCGCCGCCAGCCGGGTCATGCTCGCCGGTCGCTACGCCCCCGGCCGGGACGCCGACGCGCGCCTCGACCTGGCCCCGCTCGCGCGGCGGGACGTCCGGGCGCTCGTGCCGGACCTCGGGCTCCGCGCCGACGTCGCCGGCACCGCCACCGTGCGCGGGCCGTGGCACGCGCTGGCGCTGGTCGCGACCGCGGACCTCGGCGCCGCCGGGCGCGGCGCGGCCACGGGGACCCTCGACCTCGGTCGGACCGTCCCGCGCTGGGTGGGACGCGCGACGTTCGCCGACGCCGATCCGTCGGCGCTGCTGGGCGGCCTGCCGCGCGCGCACGCGAGCGGCCGGGCGCGGGTCCACGGCCGCGGGCGCGCGCTCAGCTACGGGATCGCGGTCGCCGACGCGTCGGTCGAAGACGTCGCGGTCACGCGCGGACTGCTCACGGCGCGAAGCGTGCGCGGCGTCCACCGCGGGCACGTCGACGTGGAGGCGGCGGGCATCCAGGTCGCGGGCCGCGGTCGCCTCGTCGTCCACGGCGAGCCGGCCTACCGCGCCGCGGGGCGGATCGCGGCGCCCGATCTGGCCGCGCTGCGACCGGCGCTCACCGGGCACGCGCGCGTCGCCGTCGCCCTCCGCGGCCGCGGCCTCGACGCGGAGACCCGTCGCGCCGACGTCCGGGCCACGCTCGCCGGAGCCGACGTGGCCGGCATCGTCCTCGACTCGGGGACGCTCGCAGCGGTCGTCGACCGCGAGAGGCTCACGGTCGAGCGGCTCGCGCTGGGCGGGCCCGGCCTGCGCGCCGAGGGCCACGGCACCGCCGACGGCGCGCGCCGCACGATCGACGCCGTGCTGGACGCCACCGCCGACCTGTCGCACCTTGCGGCGCCCCCGCCCGTGACTGGCGCGCTCACGCTGCACGCGACCGCCGGCGGACGCGTGGACGCGCCCGCGATCGCGGTGCAGCTCACCGGCGTCGACCTGACCACCGCGCGCGGCGCGCTGCGCGACCTCCACGTCGACGCCGGCGGCACCGTCCACGGACCCGCAGCCGGCGGCACGCTGGCGGCCGTCGCGCGTGGGATCACCGGCCCCGGCGGGACCATCCGCGAGGCCGCCACGACGCTCGCCTGGAAGCCCGCGCCCGACGGCGTCGCCGCCACCGTGAGCGCGCTCTCCCTCACGCCGGAGGCGGCGCCGGGGTGGCAGCTCGCCCGCCCCGCGACGCTCGCGCTCGGCCCCGACGTCCGCGTCGCCGGGCTGGTCCTGCAGTCGGACGCGCAGCGCATGACGCTCGACGGGCACGCCGGCGCGCACGGCCCCGCCGACGCGACGCTCGCGCTCGCCGATGTCGACGCGGGCCCGCTGTGCGCGCTGGTCGCGGCGTCGTGCGAGGGGACGCTCTCCGGACGCGCGCGCCTCGAGGGCACCGCCGACGCCCCGCGCTGGACCCTCGACGCCCGCGCCGATCGCCTCGCGGGCGCTGGGATCGCGATCGGCAGTCTCGAGGCTCACGCCACCTACGCGACTCGCAGCGCCGCGCTGCGGGCGCTGCTCCGGACCGCGGGCGGCGGCGAGCTGCAGGCCGACGCCTCGCTGCCGATCGACCTGGCCTGGGACGGCGCGCACCCGGACCTCTCGCGCGCGCCGCTCGCGGGCGCGCTCCACGCGCACGGGCTGTCGCTGGCGTTCCTCGGCGCGCTGGCGCCGGGCGAGCTCCGCGATCCGCGCGGCGTCGTCACCGCCGACCTCCGCGTGGGCGGCTCGCGCGCGACCCCGCAGCTCGACGGCGCCGCCGTGCTGAGCGGCGGGCACGTCCTGATCTCCGCGACCGGCGTCACCTACGACGACGTCGCGGCGACGCTCCGCTTCGGCGGCGCCGGCGTCGAGCTGACCGAGGTGCGCGCCCGGACCGGCGAGGGCACGCTCTCCGCCGACGGCCGGGTCGGGCTCGACGGACTCCGGCTGGGGGCGCTCGCAGTCACGATCCGCCTGCACGAGTTCGCCGCCGTGCGGCTGCCCGTCGTCGACGCGACGGTGGCCGGGCCGCTCACGCTCGAGGGCACGGCGACCGCGCCGATGCTGCGCGGCAGCGTGCTCGTCACCCACGCGGTGGTGCGCCCGGCGATGCTGCCGTCGACGGCGGTGCGCGAGGTGCGCGATCCGACGATCGAGGTCGTCGGGATGCGGGAGCAGCCCGGCCCGCCGTCCCGTCCCTTCCCGCTCGCCGACGCGCTCGGCCTCGAGCTGCGCATCAAGGTCGGGCAGGACGCCTGGATCCGGCGCGTCGACACCGAGATCGCGCTCGGCGGCGAGGTGCGCGTGACCCGCCACCCGCCCGAGCCGATGCGCCTCGACGGCCGCATCCGGCTGCAGAAGGGCTGGTACAACTTCCAGGGCCGGCGCTTCGCGATCGACGGCGGCGGCGCGACCTTCACCCCCGAGCACGCCACCGATCCCGAGCTCGACGTGCGCGCGAGCTACCGCTCGCCGGAGTACGTCGTCACGGTCCAGGTGGGCGGGACGCTCCGCACGCCCGCGCTCACGCTGTCCTCCGATCCGCCGCTCGACCAGGCCGACGTCCTGGCGGTGATCCTGTTCGGCAAGCCCGTGAACGCGCTCGCGCGCGGTGAAGTCGCGACCCTCCAGCACCAGACCTCGTCGCTCGGCGCCGGCTTCATCATGCCGGAGCTGCGCGACTCGGTGATCAGCTCGCTCGGCATCTCGACGCTCGACGTCGAGATGCCCGCGCAGAACACGGGGGCCGCCGCCGATCCCGGCCTGGTCCGCGTCGGGCGCTACGTGTCCTCGGACCTGTTCGTGTCGTTGGCGCAGGAGTTCGGGACGCGCGCCGGCCAGGTCTTCGGGCTCGAGTACGCGCTCACCCAGAAGCTCTCGCTCAAGCTCTCGACGTCGACCCGCGGCAGCAGCGCGATCGACGCCTTCTGGCACCGGCGCTACTGAGCTGCGGGGACGGCGGCTTCGAGCAGCACGGCCGCCGCCGCGCGGTCGACGATCCACGTCACCCGCGCCGAGGGCGGCACGAGGTGCACCGGGCGCCGGCGCGGATCGGGCGGCTCGCGCAGCGCCGCGGCCACGACCCGGGCCTTGTCGTCGCCCGTGACCGTGACGATCACGTGCCGGGCCGCCGCCAGGACGGGCGGCGTGATCGAGATGCGCGGCACGGGCGGCGGGTCGACGGCCTCGGCCGGCACGGCGGTCACCCACGCGGTCGCGTCGAGCGCCGCGGCGCCCGGACCGAGCGCCGCCACCTGCCCGGCCGGCGTCACGTCGACGAGCAGCACGTCGAACGCGGGCGGTGCCCCGAGCGCGGCCGCGAGCGTCTCCGCGTAGCGCGCGGCGATCGCGGCGGGCTCGCCCAGCTCGAGCGGCGGGCGGTGGATGCGGGCCGCGGGGACGCCGTGCGGGATCAAGAGGTCCTCCTCGGCCTGGCGGACGAGGCTCCGCTTGTCCTCCGGCGTGACGCAGCGCTCGTCGCTCCAGTACCAGTCGACGCGCTCCCACGGCAGGTCGCCGCGGGCGGCCAGCGCGACGGTGACGCCGCGGCCGCCGCGCCCGCCGGCGAGCGCGATCGACGCGCCGCCACGCACGGCCGCGTCGCGCAGCCGCTCGGCGGCGAGCGCCGCCGCCGCCTCGTACGCCTCGGCGTCGGTCTGGTACACCTCGAGACGCGGGCCGTTCGGTTCGGGCATCGGGGGTGCATATCGGATCGACGGAGACCACGCGAGTCGTTGACCCGTCCACCCGTCCGGTGTAGCGCGCGGCCATGACGCCGGTCGCACTCACGATCGCGGGCTCCGACCCGAGCGGCGGCGCCGGGCTCCAGGCCGACCACAAGACGTTCGCCGCGTTCGGCGTCTACGGCGCGAGCGTGGTGAGCGCGCTCACCGTCCAGGATACGACCCGGGTGCACGCGGTGGTGCCGGTCGAGCCGTCGGTCGTCGAGGCGCAGCTCCAGGTGGTGCTGGCCGACCTGTCGGTGGCGGCGGCCAAGACCGGGATGCTGGCGACCGGCGGGATCGTCGAGGCGGTGGTCGGCGTGCTGCGCGCCCATCCCGTCCCGCATCTGGTCGTCGACCCGGTGCTGGCCGCGACCGCCGGCCAGCACCTCGCCGACGACACGCTGCTGCCGGCGCTCCGCGACCGGCTGCTCCCGCTGGCGGCGCTGGTGACGCCGAACCTGGCGGAGGCGGCGGCCCTCACGGGCCGTCCGGTGCGCGACGTCGGCGAGATGCGGAACGCCGCGCGGGCGCTCGTCGAGCGGGGGGCGGGCGCGGCGCTGGTGACGGGTGGACACCTGCCCGGCGACCCGTGCGACGTGTTGTTCGCGGCGGGCGCGCTGCACGAGTTCCGCCGGCCGCGGGTCGCCTCGGCGCGCACGCACGGCACGGGCTGCACGCTGTCGGCGGCGATCGCAGCCGCGCTGGCGCTCGGCCGTCCGCTCGCCGACGCCGCCCGTGAGGCGCAGGCGTACGTCGCACGGGCGCTGGAGACCGCGCCCGCCGTCGGACGGGGCGCGCGTCCGCTCGACCATCGCGTGCGCCCGTGGGACTCCTGACGCGCCGCGCGCCGTTCAGGCAGATTTTTCTTGCACGGAATCCCGCGACGCTGCTAAGCACCCGGTCCCATGAGCACCAAGCTATTCGTCGGTAACCTCGCCTACGCCGTCACCAGCGAAGACCTGCGTGCGCTGTTCTCGCAAATTGGCGCCTGCGAAGAGGCTTCGGTCGTGCTCGATCGTGACAGCGGACAATCCCGTGGATTCGCGTTCGTTCGGATGGCGAATCCGGACGACGCCGAGCGTGCCCAGAAGGAGCTCGACGGCACCGATCTGAAGGGCCGCAAGCTCCGCGTCGACAAGGCGAACGACCAGAGCCCGCGCCGCCCGCCGCGCTGACGCACGCCCGACGCTCCCCGGGGCGCGGACTTCACGCTTCCCGGGTTGACAAGGGCCGGTGGCGCAGGGAGCATCGCGGCATGACGGGTGACGTCCGGTTCGCGCCGACGCTGCTGCTCGCGATGCCGCAGCTGCGCGACAAGAACTTCAACCGCTCCGTGGTCCTACTCTGCGAGCACGGGCCCGACGGCGCGCTCGGCTTCGTCGTGAACCGTCCGACCGAGATGCGCGCCGCGGGCGCGGTCGCCCTCGATCCGCCCGTCAAGGGCGACAGCGGGCTCTGCCTCTGGACCGGCGGGCCCGTCGAGCCGCACCGCGGGTTCCTCCTGCTGGGGGAGGATCCCGGCGTCGAGGAGAGCGAGCGGGTGGCCGAGGGCTTCCACCTCACGGCCTCGCTCGACGTGCTGCGCGGGCTGCTCGAGGCGGACCCCGGCTCCCTCCGCACCCGTCGCTGCCGGCTGCTGCTGGGCTACGCCGGCTGGGGGCCGGGGCAGCTCGACTCGGAGCTGGCGGCGTCGGCGTGGCTGACCGCGCCCGTCGACCCGGCGTTGGTGTTCGACGCGCCGCCGGAAGAGATGTGGGAGCGGGCGATCCGCGGGCTCGGCGTCGATCCGATGGCGCTCGCGCCCGCGCCCGGCGTCCAGTAGCTCAGGCCGGCGGGTTGGTCTCCCACGTCACCGCGCGCTCGCCCCGGAGCAGCGCGCGGAACGCCAGCAGCGGCGCCACGTTCACGACGCAGAAGTAGAGCGGGATCGTGAGCCCCGGGATGCGCACGTTCCGCTCCTCGAGGAGGTAGGCGACGCCCGCCAGCACGTAGAGCCCGACCTGCGCCGCGAACAGCCAGCGGAACATCGGCCGGTCGAGCAGGAACAGGTTCGCGGCCAGCGCGATCAGCAGGAAGACCGGCACCGACCAGCGCAGCACCCGGTGCGAGAGCACCTGGAGCACGAACCACGGGTGCCGCAGCGGGTGGAAGAAGTCGCGCATCGCCCACTTGGAGCGGAGCCCGCGGTTGATGACGCGCGCGCGCCGCCGCAGCTCCGACGCGATCGTGCGGGACTCGGGCGGCTCGAAGACCACGGCGTCGTCGGAGACCACCGCGCGGTAGCCCTGCTGCACGACCTTCACCGCCTGCGCGACGTCGCTGATCATGTCGGCGGCGAGCGGCGTGTAGAGCCGCCGGCGCAGCGAGTAGCAGCAGCCGGCGTTGCCGAGCACGGAGTGGAAGCGGCTCTCCTGGCGGCGGAGGAAGCTCTCGTAGTTCCAGTACATCGCGCGCCCCTGGTCGACGGACGCCGCGTTCTCCACGCCGTAGATCACGCTCCCGGTGACCGAGCCCACGGCGGGGTCCGCGAAGTGCGCGACCAGGCGGCGGAGCGCGTCGGGGCGGTAGACCGTCGTGCTGTCCGAGAACGCCAGGATCTCCCCGGTCGCCGCCTCGACGGCGTGGTTCTGGGTGACGGTCTTGCCGACGCGGCCCGGCACGTGGAGGAGCCGCACGCGGTCGGCGAACTGGGTGCGGACGATCTCGTCGGTGCGGTCGGTCGAGCCGTCGGAGGCGACGATGACCTCCAGCTGGTCGGCCGGGTAGTCGAACGCGAGCGTGTTGCGGAGCTTGTCGGCGATCGCCGCCTCCTCGTTGTAGGCGGCGATGATGAACGACACGCGCGGCAGGTCGGGGCCCTTCCGGACCGGGCGCGGCCGGAGCGTGGCGAGCAGGAAAATCAGCAGCGGGTAGCCCACGTAGACGTAGACCACCATCCCGATCGCCGCCCAGAACACCGCCGCCGCCATGGCCCCGCGGTATTAGCGGCGGCGCGCGGCCGAAGGCAAGCCTGGCGGGCCTGCGTCGCGTAGGCTACACCCTCCCGCCGTGGCGACCTGGCGCGTGCGAGAGGCGACCCCGGCCGATGCCGACGCGGTCCGCGCCTGCATGCTGGACATCCTCGCCGAGACCGGCGGCCAGAAGGGCCCCGGCTTCGCGGCGCCGCTCTGGGAGTGGCAGTACGTCCGCGGGCCGCATCCGGCGCTGGTGGTGGTCGCCGAGGAAGGGTCGCGGCTCCTCGGCTACTACCATGTGCCGATCGTCGACCTGCGCGTCCACGGCCGTCCCGTGCTCGGCGCGATGGTCCAGGACGTCGCGACGCTGGCGGCGTATCGCGGCCAGGGCGTGTTCCGCGAGATGGGCGCGTGCGCGCTCGACGGCATGCGCCGCCGGGGTGTCGGCCTGATCTATACCTTCCCGAACCACCGGAGCCTGCCGAGCTTCGTCCGCAACCACGCGTACACGATCATCGCGCGGGTGCCGGTGCGGATCCGGCCGCTCGACGTCGGCGCGGTGCTGCGAAGCCGGCTCGGCGCCGTGGGCGCGCTGGTCGGGGCGCCGGTCTCGGCCGCATGGCGGGCGCTCGCGGTCCGGACCGGTCGGCTCGCGGGCGGCGAAGAGATCGTCCCGGTGACGGCGCCCGACGCGGAAGTCGAGACGGTCGCGCGCGACTTCGCGGGGGGCGTCGCCGCCGCGCTCGACCGGACGGCGCGCTACCTCGCCTGGCGTTTCCTCGAGAAGCCGACGCGCGAATACGAGCTCCACGCGCTCCGCCGCGGCGGCCGCCTGCGTGCCTACGTCGCGACGCGGCTCGCGCCGCTCTTCGGTGCGACCTGCGCGATGGTGATGGACCTCGGCTGCGCCCGCGGCGAGGACGCGGCCCTCCTCCGGCTGCTGTCCGTCCACCTCGAGGCGCGCCGCGCCGAGGGGGCCGCGCTCGGCGTGATGATGGGTCTGCACCCGTTCCTGCCGCAGCTCGCCTCCGCGGGCTTCGTCAAGGTGCCGGAGCGCGTGACCCCGCGGCCGTTCAACCTGCTCGGCAAGATCCTCGACGAGACCCTGCCGTCCGACGTCCTCGGGCCGACGAGCTGGATGATCACGCTCGCGGACTGGGACGTCATGTTGTCTCCCGGGGCCCCGAGCCTTCGGCTCGGGGCCCCGGGAGAGCACGAGCGTGGAACGGGCTGCGCCGCACGCTCGGGGTGCCGCGGCCGGCGGAGCCGGCGCGGCATGCCGGGACGCACGCGGCGGGAGTCAGGCGTGGGGCGAGATGCCGAGGACGTCGCGGATCGGCGCGAAGCGGAACGACGTGAGCAGCTTCCGGAGCTTCGCCTCGGTACCCGCGAGGCCGACGTAGTGCGTGCTGAAGCCGCGCTTGCCGGCGGTCTTGATGCGCGGCTGCTCCGGGTCGACCTCCCACGGGTGCATGTAGACGACGGCGGGCTTGCCTTCGCCGCGGTTCACGCGTCGCATGCCCCAGGCCATGTACGGGTACGGCAGCATGCGGAGGTAGCCGCCGCCGCCGAGCGGCAGGTTGCGGCCGAGGAGCGGCGTGGTGGTGATCGGGAACTCGACAAGCCTCCGGCCGTCGCGCTCGCGGATCACGTACGGGAAGCGCTGCGCGTCGGGGAGGCCGTAGAGCGAGTCCTTCACCGGGAAGACCGACGAGTCGTAGCGGAAGCCGAGATCGAGCAGCACGTCGAGCGCCCAGAGCGACCGGGTCGTCACCGAGAAGCTGGGCGCGCGGTAGCCCAGCACCGGGGCGCCGGTGATGTCCTCGAGGATTCTCTTCGCGCGCGCGACGTCGGCGCGGAACTCCTCCGTGGTCTGCTCGTAGATGAGCTTGTGGGCGTAGCCGTGGGACGCGACCTCGTGCCCGGCGGCGGCGATGCGGCGGACGATCTCGGGATGCCGCTCGGCGTTCCAGGTGAGGACGAAGAACGTGCCCTTCACGCCCCCCGCGTCGTCCAGCAGCCGCAGCACGCGGTCGGTGTTGGCGGCGACGCGCGACTCGTACTTGTCCCAGTCGTCGAAGCCCAACACGGCGGCGAAGTCCGCGACCTGGTACCAGTCCTCGACGTCGACGGAGAAGCCGTTCACGGGGCCGGCGGGCTGCGTCGCGGGCGTCATCGGATCGGGCGCCACGCTACCATCGGTGCCGCGCGCGCGGAAGCGTCGGCAGCCGCCTCCGCATGCTCTTCGCTATGGCGTCGGCTCGACGGACCCGGCCGCGCCCGGGAGCCACCGCCGCACGATGCCCCACAGCGCCCCGACCCGCCGCCGAAGCGCGCCGTGCCCGAGGTCGTCGAACAGCGAGTACGCCACCGGCGTGATCAGCAGCGTGATCAGCAGCGACAGCGCCTGTCCGCCGATGATCACCCGCGCCAGCGAGCCGCGCGACCCGGCGCCCGGACCGCGGCCGAGCGCGATCGGGATCATCCCCAGGATCAGCATCAGCGTGGTCATGAGGATCGGGCGCAGCCGCACCCGGTTGGCTTCGAGGATCGCCGCGTCGCGCTCCATGCCGCGGGCGCGGAGCGTGTTCGTGTAGTCGATCTGGAGGATGCCGTTCTTCTTGACGACGCCGAACAGCATGAAGAGCCCGAGCACGCTGTAGATGTTGAGCGCCTCGCGCAGCAGGACCAGCGACAGGATCGCGAACGGCAGCGTGAGCGGCAGCGCGAGCATGATCGTCACCGGGTGCAGGAAGCTCTCGAACTGCGCCGCCAGCACCATGTACATGAACAGGATGCTCAGCAGGAACGCGATCCCGAAGTTCGCGTTCGTCTCGGCGAGCGACTTGGCGCGACCCGTGAACTCGATGTTGTACAGCGCCGGCATGTCGAGCCGGGCCGCCACGCGGTTGATGTGCTCGACCGCGGTCGCGAGCGGCAGCGTCGGCAGCAGGTTGGCGACGATCCCGACCGAGCGCTGACGGTTCACGCGGTCGATCTGCGCCGGCCCGAGGTCCTCGCGGAGGCGCACCAGGTTGCCGAGCCGCACCAGCTGCCCGGTCCGCGACAGCACCGTCAGGTCGTAGACGTCCTGCGCCGTCCGGCGCTTGCCGGCCTCGGCGCGGAGCCAGATGTCGTACTGCTCGTCGGCCTCCTTGTACTTCGAGACCGGCTGCCCGCCGACGTAGGTCTGCACCGTCGCCGCGATGTCCTGCACGCTCACGCCGAGGTCGGACGCCTTCTCGCGATCGATGTTGAGGCGCAGCTCGGGCGTCCGCACCGCGAGCGTGGTGTCGACGTCGACCAGCCCGGGCAGCTCGCGCATGCCCGCGATGAGCTGGTCGGACAGCACCTGCAGGCGGTCCAGATCGGGGCCGCGGAAGTTCAGCTCGACGTCGGCAATCCGCGCGCCGCCGGTCGCGAGCGGGTTCACGCTCTGCACGCTGGTCCGCAGATCCGGGTACTGCGCCATGATCTTGCGGGCGTCGGCCATCACGTCGAACTGCGAGTACTCGCGCGTCGCGAGGTCCACCATGCGCAGGTAGATCGTGGCCGCGGTCACGTCGCCGGAGCCGGCCTTCACGCGGCCGGACTGGTCGCCGATGGTCGTGAGGATGTCCTCGATGCCGCGCAGTCCGCGGAGGCGCTCCTCGATCTCGGCGCAGACGCGCGCGCTCTCGGCGAGCGTGAAGCCGCCCGGCGTGCGGATCGAAACCTCGATCTCGCTGGTGTCGTCGAGCGGGAGGAACGTCTTCCCGACCACGTGGAAGAGCGGGAACGTGGCGAGGAACGTCACGAGCGCGGCGACCACGATCGCCCAGCGGTGCGCGAGCGACCAGGTGAGGACGCCTTCGTACCAGCGCTCGAGCACCCGGTAGAACCGCCCGCCGTGCACCGCCGTGCCGCCGCGCCGCCGCAGCACGCGCGCGCTCAGCGCCGGCGTCAGCGTGAACGACACGACCATGGACACCAGGATCGCGAACGCGACGGTGAGGCCGAAGCTGTGGAAGAAGCGCCCGACCCGCCCCGCCATGAACGCCACCGGCAGGAAGATGATGACCAGCGAGAGCGTGGTCGCGAGCACGGCGAGCGCGATCTCGGCCGTCGCCTCCGACGCCGCCTTCATCGGCGGGACGTTCTCCTCCTCGATGTGCCGGAAGATGTTCTCCAACACCACGACCGCGTCGTCGATCACGATGCCGACCGCCAGCACCAGCCCGAGCATCGTCAGGTTGTTGAGGGTGAAGCCCTCGTACCGCATGAACGCGAACGTCGAGATGATGGACGTCGGGATCGCGATCCCGGCGACCACCGTGCTCCGCCAGTCGCGCATGAAGAGCAGCACCGTGAACGCGACCAGCACCGCGCCGAGCCACATGTGCACCCGCACGGTCTCGAGCGACGCCTTGATGAAGCGCGACTGATCGCGCATCACCCGCATGTCGATGTCGGCCGGCAGGATATTCTGGAGCCGCGCCAGCTCGGCCTTCACCCGGTCGATCACCTCCACGGTGTTGGTCCCCGACTGCTTGCGGACGACGATCTGCACCGCCTGCTCGCCGTTGAGGCGTGTCAGGCTCCGCGGCTCGACGACCCCGTCCTCGGCGAACCCGATGTCGTGCAGCCGGAGCGGCCGCCCGCCGACGTGCGAGACGATGAGGTCGCCGAAGTCGGCCGCCGACTCGACACGCCCCATGGTCCGCACCACCAGCTCGCGCCGGGTCTGGTCGAGCCGGCCACCCGGCAGCTCCAGGTTCTGCGCCTGCACCGCCTGGCTGATCTGCCCGATCGACAGGCCCTGCGCCGTCAGCCGATCCGGGTCGACGTACAGGTTGATCGCGCGCTCCTGCCCGCCCAGCATGATCACCTGGCCGACTCCGGGCAGCGTCTCGATGTCCTCCTTCACCTGCTTGCGGACCAGCTCGGTGGTCTCGCGCAGGCTCCGGCGCCCCGAGATCGCGACGCTCATCACCGGCACCGCGTCGACGTCGAACTTGTCGATCACCGGCGGGTCGGTGCCGACCGGGAGCTGGACGAGGACCGTCGAGACCTTGTCGCGGACGTCCTGCGCGGCGACGTCGCGCGACTTCTCCAGCACGAACTGCACCACGATCTGCGACACGCCCTCGCGGGTCGTGCTGCGCAGCTCGTCGATGCCGTCGATGGTGTTGATGGCCTCTTCGAGGACCTTGGTGACGCCGGTCTCCATCTCCTCGACGCTGGCGCCCTTCAGCGTCGTCGTGATGGTGACGATCGGGAAGTCGATGTTGGGGAACAGGTCGAGCCCGAGGCTGCCGTACGAGAACAGGCCGAGCACGACCATCGACGCGATCACCATGGTCGCGAAGACGGGCCGGCGGATGAAGACGTCGGCGAAACGCATCTAGGCCCCGGGGGCGGTGTCGCCCCGGACGACTACCTGCGTGCCGTCGGCGAGGCGCGAGAGGCCGCTGGTCGCGACCTGCGCGCCCCGGCTGACGCCGGTCGCGATCTCGACCCAGCCGTCGCCGAGGTCGACGCCGAGCGCGACTTCCCGCTCGTGCGCCACGCCGTCCTCGATGACGAACAGCTTGGTGACGCCCGCGAACGTGCTGAGCGCGTTCCGCGGCACGGCGAGCGCGCGTTCGTCGCGCCGGATGACGATCTCGCCGTGGCCGAAGAAGCCCGGGCGGATGCGGTGCTCCGGGTTGGGCACCAGCGCCTCGAAGGTGAGCGAGCGGGCCTGCGGGTCCGACGCCGAGCCGACGCGGCTCACGCGCCCGGTGAAGGTCTCGCCCGGGAAGGCCTCGACCATCACCCGCATCGCCTGCTCGGGCTGGACCGCCGGCACGTCGCGCTCGGGGATCTCGCCGCGGAACTTGAGCGGGTCGTCCTGCACGAGCTTGAAGACCACCGTGCCCGGCCGCACGTAGTCGCCGACGTTGACGAGCCGCTGCGCCACCGAGCCGGCGAGAGGCGAGCGGATGGCCGCGTGCTCGCGCTCGATCTTCAGCTGGTCGCGACGGGCGCGCGCGGTCTCGATCGCCCACTTCACCTGGGCGTACTCCTGCTCGGAGATGATGCCCTGCTGGCGCAGCGGGCGCGCGCGGGCGTCGTCGGCCGTCGCCTTCTCGAGCGTCGCCTCGGCCTCGCGCAGCTTGGCCTCCAGCACGTCCTCGCGGACGCGGGCCAGCACCTGTTCGCGCTCGACGCGGTCGCCGAGGTCGGCGAGGATCTCGACCACCTGCCCTTCGATCTCGCTGGCGCGGTCGGCCTGCTCGCTGGCCGCCAGCGTGCCGACGACCGAGACGACGCGTTCCACCGGCCGGACGGCCACGTTGGCGACCGTGACCGTGATCGGCTCGGGCTTCGGCGCCTCGGCCGTCGCCTCCGCCACCGATTTGCGGTCGCACCCCGCCGCCGCGAGGACGGCGAGCCCGACCGCCAGGAGCGCCGCCCGCCTCATGCCGCCCCCCGCTGCCGGCCGTTCGCCCGCCCGCCGACCCCATGGAGGAAGAGCTGGACGACGCGCAGCGCGAGCGTCTCGGGCCGGACGTCGGCCGGGTGCTCGAGGATGGCCGCGCGCGCCATGCCGAGGAGGAAGCCGACCGCCTGCTCGCGCGAGGCCGGCGTCCCGCCGAGGCGATGCCGGGCGAGCAGCTCGGCGATCGCGCGGCGGCCGCGGTTCCGGCGCTCGGCCACGCGTCGGCCGCCCTTCCGCTGCTCGTAGCGCTGGACCAGCGTGAGCAGGTGCGGACGGCGCCAGAAGAAGCGCAGGATGGCGGCGACGATGTCGGCGAGCGCCTCGTCGACGGGGGCCGTCGACGCCGCGGCCTCCTCGATCTGCGCCGCGAGCCGCTCGAGGCTGCCCTCGAGCGCGGCCCGATGGAGGTCGTCCTTCGTGGGGAAGTACAGGTACACGGTCCCCTTGCCGACGCCGGCCCGGGTCGCGACCTCGCTCACCAGGACGCGGTGGAAGTCGCGGTCGGCGAACACCGCAGTGGCCGCGTCGAGGATGCGCTCGCGCTTGTGGTCGTCACTCATGGGATGGGGGGTGCTCCAGAACTGACCGGTCAGTTCTCTCCTTGGTACCAGGGGCGCCGAGGTGAGGAAAGACGCCCCGCGGGGGCCCTACGCGGCGGCCGGCTCGGGGAGCGCCGCGGCCGGCACCTGCGCCGCGAGCCAGAGGGCCGCGAGCACGGGGGTCGCACCCGCTACGGCGAGCGCCACGGGCGCGCCTAGACGCTCGGCCAGCGTCCCGATCACCAGGCTCCCGATCGGCGACGTCCCCATGAACATCACGGTGTGGAGCCCCATCACGCGGCCGCGGAAGCCCTCGTCGACGAGGAGCTGGATCAGCGTGTTGGTGGTGGCCGTGTACCGGATCATGCAGAAGCCGGCGACCGCCTGGCACACCAACGCCACCTCGAAGCGCGGGCTGAGCGCCACGCCCAGCAATCCGGAACCGAATCCGACCAACCCGAGGAGCAGGTTCCGGCGGTGCTCGAGGTGCGAGTAGCGCTGGGACGCGAGCCAGAGCGCCGAGGTGACCGCGCCGACGCCGAACGCCGTCAGCAGCATGCCGTAGCCCCGTGCGCCGGTCCCGTAGACGCGCTTTGCGACCACCGGCATCAGCACGCTGAACTGGAGCGACATCGCCGACACCACGCCGAGCCCGATCAGCAACGCCCCCAGCCGCGGGTCGCGCCGCACGTAGCGCAGCCCGGAGACGAACCCCTTCCCCGCCGGCGTCGTCATCGACGGCGGCGCGACCCGCGGGATGCGCATGCCGACCAGCGCCCACAGCACGGCCAGGTAGCTCGCCGCGTTCAGGATGAAGCACGGCGCCTCGCCGATGGTCGCAACCAGGTGCCCCGCCACCGCCGGGCCGACGACGCGCGCGGCGTTGAAGATCGACGCGTTCATCGCGACCGCGCTCGGCAGGTCGTCGATGCCGACCATCTCGACCAGGAACGCCTGCCGGAGCGGCAGGTCGACGGCCCCGACGATCCCGAGGGCCACGGCGAACACGGCGACGACCGGCACCGTCGCCGTGCCGCGCGCGACCAGCAACCCCAGCGCCAGCGCCAGCAGCATCGACGCGCCCTGCGTCGCGACGATCGCCGGCTGCCGCCGCACGCGCTCCGAGAGCACGCCGGCCAGCGGCGCCACGACCACGATCGGCGCGAACGCCGCCGCGACCACCATGCCGAGCGTCTGCGCCGAGCCCGAGAGCCGGAAGACGAGCCAGCCCTGGGCCACCGACTGCATCCAGAAGCCGATCAGCGAGACGCCCTGTCCGAAGACGTAGCGCCGGAAGTTCCGGTGCCGCAGCGCCGGAAAGCGCGCGCCGAGCGCGCCCGCCATCAGGCCGCGCGCCAGGGCGCGACGAGCGCGTCCAGGTGCGCGGTGCGGGAGCCGAAGGTGTGTTCGAGGATGCGCGCGCGCTTCAGGTACAGGTGGGCGTCGCTCTCCCAGGTGTAGCCCATGCCGCCGTGGTTCTGGACGTTGTCGGTGGCGTTCTGGAGCGCCGCGCCGGTGGCGAGCGTCTTGGCGACGTGGACCTGGAAGCCGGCGTCGGGCTCGCCGTCGCGCACGGCGATCGCCGCGTAGGTGACGGCCGAGCGCGCGACCTCGGCGCGCACCGCCATGTCCGCGCAGCGGTGCTTGATGGCCTGGAACGACCCGATCGGCTTCCCGAACTGGTGGCGGACCTTGCCGTACTCGACCGACATCTCGAGCGCCCGCTCGGCGACGCCGACCGCCTCCGCCGCCGCGAGCACGGTCGCGACCCGTCGCAGCCCCTCGGCGTCACCGGGCACCGCGCTCGCGTCGACGCCCGCGAACGTGACCGTCGCGAGCCGCCGGGTCGGGTCGATGCACGGACTCGCCGCCACCGTGACTCCCCGCACCTCGGCGACGCGGACGGCCTTCGTCCCCAGCACCAGCAGCAGACTCGCCGCCCCGACGTCCGCGATGCCGGCGACGGCGCCCGAGAGACGCGCGCCGGCGCCGAGCGCGCCCTGGGGATCGTCGATCACGGCGACGCGCGTCCTCCCGCCGAGAATCCCGGCGTGCTCCGGGCGGCCGCCCAGCGCGAGCGCCGCCAGCACGGTCCCGAGCCACGGGCCGGGCGCGACGGCTCGACCCAGCTCGGTGAAGAGCAGCATCGCCTCGGGGAGGCCGTAGCCCGCCCCGCCCTGCGCCTCCGGCACTGCGAGACCAAACCAGCCGAGCTCGCCCGCCGCGGTCCACACGGCGGCGTCGAACGGCGCCTCCTCGGTCATGATCGCGCGCACGCGGGCCGACGGCAGGCGCTCGGCCAGCACGCCGCGGATCGCGTCGCGGACGGCCACTTGCTCGGCATCGAGGTTCAGGTCCATGGGCGGCTCCTAGCGCGGGAGACCGAGGTATCGGTCCCCGATGATGTTGCGTTGGATCTCCTTCGTGCCGCCGCCGATGGTCTGCGACAGCCCGGTGAGGTAGTGCCCAGCCCAGGTGTGCGGCGGCGGCGCGCCGTCGCGGTCGAAGCCGCCGAGCGCGTCCGGTCCCTGGATGTCCAGCGCCAGCGCGTCGATGCGCTGGGTCAGCTCGGAGAAGAAGAGGCGGATGAGCGACGCCTCGGCGCCCGGCACGCCGGTACGCGCGGCGAGCGAGATGCTGCGGTAGCTCATGGCGCGCATCGCGGCGACCTCGGCGCGGGCCTGGGCCAGGCGGCGCGCGATCTCGTCGTCGTCGATCATGCGGCCCTTGGGGCCGGGGGTCTTGCGGGCCAGCTCGACCAGCTCCTCCACGCGGCGCGTGATGCGAACCTGCTCGGAGAGGAAGGCCGTGCCGCGCTCGAAGCTGAGCGTCGCCATCGCGACCCGCCAGCCGTCGTTGATCTCGCCGACGACGTTGGAGAGCGGGATGCGCACGCCGTCGTAGAAGACCTCGCAGAAGTCGCTGTTGCCGGCGAGCGTCTTGATGGGGCGGATCTCCATCCCGGGGAGGGTCATCGGACAGATGACCCACGAGATGCCCTTGTGCTTGGGCGCGTTGGGATCGGTGCGGACGAGCAGCTCCTGGACCTCGGCGATGTTGCCGAAGCTGGTCCATATCTTCTGCCCGGTGACGACCAGATGGTCGCCGTCGATGACGGCCCTGGTCTGGAGGCTCGCCAGGTCGGAGCCGGCGTTGGGCTCCGAGAAGCCCTGACACCAGACCATGTCGCCGCGGAGGATGCGCGGGAGGTAGGTAGCCTTCTGCTGCTCGCTGCCGCACGCGATCAGCGTCGGCCCGGCGTGGTTCAGGCCGACGAAGCCGGTGTTGACGTCGTGGACGTCGGCGCGCGCGTACTCCTCGAACCAGATGAGCTGCTCCATGAGCGACGCGCCGCGGCCGCCATAGGCTTTGGGCCACGAGATGCCGGCCCAGCCGCCGTCGAACATCGTGCGCTGCCAGGCCATGTCGTAGGCGCGCTGGGCCTTCAAATCGATCTCGGGCCGCGGGGTGTGCGGCTTGTTGGCCTCGAGCCAGGCGCGAGCCTCGGCACGGAACGCCTCTTCGGCGGGGGTGAACCGGATCTCCACGATGCTCTCCTCTCGAATGCCGCCCGCCGGTGCGCGCGAACCGACGCAGTGAACAACAGCTGCCGACCCGCTTCAAGAGTCACGCAATGCGTTGACCTCCGGCGGCACGCCGTCGATGATGCGGCGCATGCGCCCCCTCCGGCATCCGGAAGCTCATTTCGCCGGCACCGACGTCGTCCGCGACCTCATCCTGGGGATGTCCGACGGGCTCACGGTGCCGTTCGCGCTCGCCGCCGGGCTGGCCGCCGCCTTCAGCGACCACATGACGGTGGTGATCGGCGGCCTCGCCGAGATCGTCGCCGGCGCGATCTCGATGGCGCTCGGGGGCTTCCTGGCCGCGCAGAGCCAGGTCGAACACTACCGGAGCGAGCTGGCGCGCGAGGAGCGCGAGACCGAGGAGACCCCCGGTGAGGAGCGCGCCGAAGTCTGGCGCATCTTCCGCGGCTACGGGCTGCACGGTGAGGCCCTCGAGCAGGCGACCGACGCCGTCACCGCCGAGCGTGACGCCTGGGTGCGCTTCATGATGCGCGAGGAGCTGGGGCTTGAGGAGCCGACGCCGGGCACGGCAGTGTGGAGCGCGGTCCGGATCGGCGGGGCCTACGTCGCGGGGGGGCTGATCCCGCTGGCGCCGTACGCGTTCCCGGTGCCGGTGTCGACGGCGCTCGGGTGGTCGAGCGTCGTGACACTGATCGCGCTCGCCGGGTTCGGCGCGGTGAAGGGGCGCTACACGGGCGTGCCCGCGCTACGCGCCGCGTTCCAGACGGCGCTGGTCGGCGGCGCGGCGGCCGGGGTGGCCTTCGTGGTGGCGCGGGCGCTGTCGTCGCTGCGCGGCGCGGTTTGACTGCGTCGGAGCGGCATACTACCACCCTGCCCTTCGGCCGCCGCGGCCGCGCCGTCGCATACGTCCCCGTCGTCTAGTCTGGCCTAGGACACCGGCCTTTCACGTCGGTAACGTGGGTTCGAATCCCGCCGGGGACGCTCCTGTTTTCCGTTTGCCGGCGGGCGATTGGCGGCAGCCGCTCGGACCGGCTCGACTCCGAAGGAATCGGCGGTGCCGTTTCTGGTGCCGGTTCGCGAGATGCGCTGGACCGCGGCATGCAGGTGCCCCGGCGTGATGTGCGCGTACCGTTCCGTCATTCGCGTCCTCGTGTGCCCGAGAAGGTCTCGGATCGTCCCCAGCTCGACTCCGCTCATGCGGAGACGAGACGCGAAGGTGGGCCGCAGGTCCTTCCACCGGAGCAGCGCGCGACGTGCTCCGGCCCGGCGTCGGTAACGCGGGTCAGCACCGCGGTCCGCGCATCAGTTGGCGCGTCCGCCAGTCGCCAGGGAGAGCTGCTTCACCGTGAGCGTCCGCTTGAGCGGAGCGTGACCTCGGTTGGAGAGGAGGCCGACCGCGACGACGCGCCCCTTCGCATCCAGCATGACGTCCTCGCCGATGTCCTTGTCGGTGCCGAAGTGCAGCGGGGGCGGACCACCGCCATCGCTGTTGTCCCACTGGCACTGGCGCGCCTTCTCGGTGCCGTCGAAACTCCGCTGCCACACGACGTCGCCACTCGCGCCCGTCAGCTTACCCACGAACCAATCGAAACAAGTCTTCGCGTTCAGGATCGTCCCCGTCACCACGACGTCACCCGCGGGATCGACGAGCAATGACCTCGCGGTGGCCGGTCCCGACTCGCCGGTTCCGACGATCATTCGTCGCCAGCGTTCGTTTCCCGTATCTCCCGCGAACTTTGCAACGGTGAACGTGTTGAGATCCACGTTCCGTGGCGGCCCGGATCCCGGGTCTGCGGTGAAGCCTGCAGCAATGACGTCCCCCGTCGCGTCGACGCGGACGTCCCACGCGCTCTGCCAGTATCCCGGCGACGTGACGATCGTGGCCGCCCACAGCAGATGGCCGTCGCTGCCGGAGAGCTTGGCGGCCCCAAAGGATTGCTGCGGACCGACGGCTCCGCCCAGCACGACGTCGTCGTGGGCGTCGACACGGAGCGCGCGTACGAAGGCGGGCGTCGCGGAGTCACGCCAGAGCACGTGTCCGTCGCTCCCCGCGAGCTTTATGGCGCCGGGGTCCCCTGCTGCGACGACATCGCCATGGCCGTCGATCGCGATTCCTTCAGCTAGCGCGAAGCCGGTGTCTCGATACCGCCACTGGATCGCGCCTGTCCCGCCCCCGAGCCTGACGATAGTGCTGACCAGGTCGCCCTCGGCATCCGCCAGCACACCGTCGACGACGACGTCTCCGTTGCCATCGACCGCGAGGTGTGTCACTCCCCCGTCACTCCCGTATTTTCCGGGAGCGACGCTGGGGACGATGGTCAACCACCGCCGAGCCCCGGTTCTGCCGGAGAGCTTCGCCACGGCGAAGACGGATCTGAACTTCCGGTAGAGCGAGCCGCCGACGAACACGTCACCTGCCGCGTCGATCGCGACGGCGCCGACGTCGTCGCCCGGCTGGCGCTGCTGCCCTGTGATGTGGCGGCTCCACAGGAGCTGTCCGGTCGTCCCAGACATCTTCGCAACCCCGATGGTCGCGAAGTTCCTACCGATACGCACGGCCCCGGTCGCTACGAGGTCACCTCGCGGGTCCATGGCGACCGTCTGCTGCGCCCTGTCGATGTCGAGTCCGACGACTCCCGCCCGTGCCACGACGACGGGCGCCGCCAACGCTACCGCTGCCACGATCCCCAAACTGCGTAAGAGGGACGGCATCTTGACTGGAGTACAACACCACTCTCCGGTGACGTCTAGCCCCTATCGACAGGCTCCGGGCGCTCGTCGTGACAGGTGGCGGCAGTGAAGAAAGAGGCTACCTGGCGCGGTCCACCATGCGTCGAAGGGCCCAGACAGAATCGGCACAAATGGAGATATGGGCCAGGCCCGTGAGCAGTGGGCTGGCCTGCGGGTGATCAATTGCATTTTATTCCCGTGAGGACGGGTCGACTCGAAACTCGGGCGCATTCGCCGAGCAACTTAGAGTCGTGACAGTCGGCTATGGTGTGGGGAGCACGGCGGCGACGGCGTGTGTGACGGCGATCACGGCGAGGGAAGTGATGCAGTCGAGCCCTGGCCAGGGTCCTCCATCCTGGTGCCGGTCCTGGTGCCGGTTGGATACCAAACTCGGGGAGACGGCAGAACCCACTAGACGTCGCGATTCAGCCACGCGCCTGGAATCGCGACGACGTCACGCGCTGGCGTGGAGGAGGCGGGTGCACAGTTTCACCGCGGCTCCGCCGTTTGACCACGCCAGCTCGCTCGTGCGAGACGCCCTCTTGAACGCACGAGACACGGATTTTCGGGACGCGCTCGTCGTGGTGATCGCGTGAGGACTCCTGAAACTCGATACGCGAAGAGCTCCGAGGGATTCGTCGCCTATCAGGTCGTCGGCGACGGTCCGCTGGACCTCGTCTTCATCACCGACTGGGTCACCAACCTGGAGGTGATGTGGGAAGATCCGTCGCTGGCTCGGTTCCTCCGACGTCTGGCCTCGTTCAGCCGGCTGATCTGCTTCGACAAGCGTGGCTGTGGACTGTCGGACCCCGTGCTGTTCCACGAGGGGATGTCGACGGAGTCTTGGATCGACGACACGCGCACCGTGCTGCGAGCCGTGGGCTCGGAGCGTGCCGCCCTCTTCGGCCACGCCGAGGGCGGACGCATGGCCATGATGTATGCGGCGACGTTCCCGGAGAAGACCTCCGGTCTGATTCTCCTCGACAGCTTCGCGAGCCGCCTGCGTGACGCAGACTACCCTGGGGGAGTCCCGGAAGCGCTTCTGCCGCGATTCTTCGAGATCTTCGAGGCGGGCTGGGCCAACGCTGGGCATCTGGACACCATCGCTCCCTCGGTGGCCAGGGACCCGCGGTTCCGGCAGTGGTTCGGCCGTTATCAGCGCCTCTCGATGGGACCCACGCAGGCGGCAAACGGCTACCGCAATCAGTTCCGGTTCGATGTGCGCGCGATCTTACGGGCCATCCGCGTGCCCACGCTGGTTCTGCACCGGAAGGAGAACACGTACATCCGCCCCGACAACGGCCGCTATCTGGCCGAGCGCATCGCGGGCGCGAAGTTCGTGGAGGTGCCCGGCAGGGATCATCTGTTCCACGTGGGCGAAACCGGAGTCATCCTGGATTCGATCGAGGAATTCCTGACCGGCCGCCACGAGACGACGGAAGAGGACCGGGTGCTGGCCACCGTGCTCTTCGCCGACATCGTGGGCTCGACCGAACGCGCGGCCGAGCTGGGCGACCGGCGATGGCGGGATCTGCTCGAAGGGTACTACGGCCTGGCGCGACGCGAGGTGGCGCATTTCCGCGGCCGCGAGATCGACACCGCGGGCGACGGCTTCTTCGCCGCCTTCGACGGCCCGGCGCGGGCGATCCGCAGCGCGTGCGCGATTCGCGACGGAGCGGAGGGCATCGGGCTCGCAGTTCGGGCCGGTCTCCACACCGGCGAGTGTGAGAAGGTCGGCGAGAAGGTGGGCGGGCTGGCGGTCCACATCGGGGCGCGCGTGGCAGGTCACGCCCAGCCGGGCGAGGTGCTCGCCTCGGGGACGGTGCGGGACCTCGTCGCCGGCTCTGGCATCCGCTTCGCGGAGCGTGGACGGTACGCGCTCAAGGGTGTCCCCGGCGAATGGACCCTGTACGCCGTCGAGAAGTGAACCAACTCTAATGAAGCGAATCGCGTCGGAATCCCCGCTCCCCCGCCTCGGGCAGGAGCGAATCGATCGTTCACGCCTCCGTGGCAGGCCAATGGCTTGACGATTGTCCTACAAGTCACGCGGCCACCGCGGCACGTAGCAAGTCCAGCTCCCTCAACCACTCGACCAGGTGGTTCCTACTCGGCACTGTCGGGGACGCTGGTACTCTCGGGCGGTCTTCGCCCGGGCCGACGGGATCCACCGGCAGAGTCACGAGGTAACGCGTGAGCAGTGTCGACGCAGCCTCGTCGAGGAGATATGCGAAGGCTCACCCGTTACGGTGAAAAACCGGCTCCAAGCACGGGGGGAGGAGCGTCCATCAAACGCGACTCACGAATCCGGTTGGCTGCGCTCGTCATCTCTGTCGCAACGGCCGTGCGCGCGCCGGCCAAGCTGCCGCCTCTCTACGACTTCGCCGGGTCCTGGACGGGCGGTGG
>Ga0335069_10003066_pt1 | contig 25448 bp, 65 predicted proteins | sample Lox_Sample_11_FD_206714 | JGI IMG/M metagenome (GOLD analysis project Ga0335069, IMG submission 206714) | Soil microbial communities from Loxahatchee National Wildlife Refuge, Florida, United States - Lox_Sample_1.1 | ecosystem: Environmental > Terrestrial > Soil > Wetlands | place: USA... | reverse complement strand
TAACCAACCATTGGTGTCATTGTCCTGGGGGTGGTTGCTCGGCTGAAACAGTTTCTGTGTGGATCGACTTCTCTTCGAAGCGAATGAGAGGAGAAGAGAAGATGGCGAAGAACGAAAGACCGGCCCTGAGAATTTCCCTGAGCATTCGCGGTGAGAAGCCCTGGGCGGAACACTTCGAGCTGGCGCACTTGGAATGGGTGAAGAGACTGGCTCGGCGGTACAGGGAAGAGCGAATCGAGGCGGGCGGTTCGGTGCGACTGTCTCATGCGTACGTGCCTTCACACTGGTCTCTGCCGGAGCTGGAAGACATCATGGAGCGAGTGGCTTCATGACCTTCGCTCAAGCGGTCATAGACCACATGGCTATGCGCGGAAAAACTGAAGAAGACATACCTGTGTACGAGGATGACTACGACGATACAACTGTAGTGATCTCCGACAAACTCTTACAAGCATTGCGCAAGCAGTGCAAGAAAGGTGGTAGTGAGCCTTGGGTAAGGAAGACAGCAAACGATCCGAAAGGACATCGCTAGCCTGCCTTATGTGTGAGGCGATCAAGCACGCATGTTCTGTTTGCGGCAAAGAAACAGAGGCAGGTGTACACGTAACCAAGTTGTTCAAGCGTACTCCGGCATACGACTTGCTTTCGTACATCTGGCGTTGTAGGCAGTGCATAACCGTAGTTGTCAATGACACTACGTCTGTAGTGCATTCTGCGCCTGCCTCACAAGGTACCACAGAACCAGCTACGGTTGTGCCGGCGAATCTACCTGTGAATCCTACCGGAGAGCAACCTAGGCAAAAGCGGCTTAGGGCAAGTGCAGCTGTTGAGAACTTGGCACGCGATCCCATCACCAAAGAGCTGCTGCTAGATGATGGCAGGAGGGTACAGCCTTTACCTCCGGCACCAGCGCTTGCAGTGCCTGCAGAACAGCCTAGGCAAAGGCGGTTCAGAGCTGGTTAGAAATCTGTGTGGACCGACTTCTCTTCGTGAAAGGAGAAGAGAAAATGTCGGTGAAAATGGCAAAGCGGGCTGAGTTCTCTTGGGAGGGTATGCGGATCGTCGCCATCGAGGTGACCAGCGGGGCGGTGGAGATTTACGGGGTGGAGGAGGGTGGCTTGGAAATCTTCAAGGGCTACATCGAGTCTCCCCGGATTCCTGGTGCGCTGAGGCTGCGAGCGGCTCACGCGCTGTACTCCGAAGGGTCGATGGCGGTGACCTACTGCAACGCCTACCAACTGCCTCTGCCGGAAATGGAGGCTGCTTAAATGCGCGCTTCCAAGATGGTGGAAAACGCTCCGAGCTATAAGCCGGAGTCCAGGACAGGCAACGCTGTGAAGGTTGGAACACGACTAGGGTGTGCAACCGAGGTTTGGGCAGCGCTGGAGGACATTCGGCACGCGAACCAGGAGCACTTTGTGTGCTTCGACGTGAACACGAGACACCGCGTGATCGCCAAGCGCATCGTCTCGATCGGGTCGCTCAACGGTGTCGAAGTCCATCCGCGAGAGGTATTCCGGCAAGCCATCATCAACGGCGCAGCTGCTGTCATCATGGCACACAACCACCCGAGCGGCGACCCTAGCCCGAGCATCCAGGACAACAGTCTGACCAAGCGCCTGCGAGAAGTAGGTGAGCTGTGTGGGATTCCTGTACTTGACCATGTGGTTGTGGCTGGAGACAACTTCGTCTCTATGGCAGAGAAAGGCTGGATGTAACATGTCAATTTCGTTCTACGCCCTCGAGGCAAACAACAGCAGACCCATCAACTTCGACGAGAACAAACCAAACCTCAACGTCGGCAACGCTTTTGCAGTGTTGAAAACGATGGGACTGGTGCGTGTCGATGAAGGTCTGTGGGATTTCGTTGAAGTGCCGATCGCTGACTTTCGTCGCGCCTGCATCAAAGGCATGAATGCTACCAAGCGTGCAATGCAGAATGAGCGTGCCGCGTACGAAGATGACCGATGTTTCATTCGTGGCATCGACAGCGAAGGCATCAAGCAGCGCATTCTGTGGTTGATGGATTGGTCTGCTGACATGGCAGAGCGCGGTGCGGTTACGATCTACTGGGGATAGCGATCTGTGCGGACCGACTTCTATTCAGAGGGAACGAAGATGGAAATGAAAACTGGAATCTTGGTGAGCGTTCTCAGGTCTGCGGGTGGCTGCGACGGCACGCTTGGTGGGCAGAGCAGCAAGTATCCCGATGGTGTGCTCGTCGGACGCGGTGTGGAGGGTCCCTTCGAGCCAAAGCCGGAGAGCACTTACATCCTGGTGGAGCGCACCATCCGCGGCGAGAAGTACTACCACGCTGAGCCTGCAAGACCTTGTCCAAGCAACGCGATTCGTATGTTCGGCGGCAACTTCCTGCACAGCAGCGATGCGCGCTTCCGCAACATCTGCGGATACCCGATTCCGATTCACGACAGAGACCAGATGGCGATAGGGTAGGTGTCAAATGGACAAAGACGATGTAGACAAGCTTGGCGTGTTTGCGATGGAAATGCTCGTGCGGTGGTTCGAGTTCAACATGCCAATGGAGATGCGTCACAAGCTCATGAATGAGCTACCCGAATACTACAACCAAATGATCGGTCGCAAGGTCGTCTGTACTACCGTGCTCAAGGAGTGAAATCTGTGTGGACCGACTTACCGTCGTGAGAGAGACGGAAGGAGGAACGAAGATGGGAAAGAAAGCGGAAATCGCTCTGTACGGTTCTTCTCGGGCGGCGGCGGCCATCATCTCCTGGTGTGAGGGTGGGGCGGAGAAGACGGAAGGTGTGGGGTGGGGCGGACAGTTCGGTGAGACGCCCACGATTGGTGGGATGACGGAGGCTCTGTGGCGAGCCTGTGAAGCGCTGGCGGCCAAGGGAATCAGCGGCAAGGCTGCGGTGCACATCCAGGTTGGCGAAGAGGGGAAGATGGCGGAGTGCGAAATCGGAAACCCGCCCTACTTCGGGCAGCTGAAGTGGTCGCAGGGTCCGGTGTGGATTCTTAGCGCGGAAGCCATCGAGGCTGCTGCTGAGAAGGGAGGCAACTAGAAATCTGTGTGGTTCGACTTCTCAACGTGGAGAGAACGGGAAACTTCGGAAGGAAAGAAAGAGAGAGTTCGGACATGGCACTGAATTTCGCAGAGGTGAAGAGCGCTCTGGAGGCTGCGAACGCCGCTCCGTTTGGTTCGTCGCCAGCGTGTGGGTGTGGTCGGGCCTACGTGGTGGTGTCCGCTCCCAAGGAAGAGGTGAAGATGGTGGAAGCGGCTTGCAAGGCCATGGGTCTGATGTTTCTGAAGAGGGCTTACGGCACCAGCGGAAACGCTATCTACATCGGCTACGACAACGCAGACGGCCGCGCTCTGGCCAAGTCCCACGCATTCGCCAAGGTGCTGAACGAGCGCGGGATTCGCTGCCACTCGGATGCGGTGGAGGACTGAGCCGCCGCTCTTGAGTTCTGTGTGGATCGACTTCTCAACGTAAGAGAGAAGGAGCTGGAAAATGGAAAACGAAACCAAGGTTCACATCTTCGAAGCGGCGGGACTCGGCAAGGCGCCTTTCAAGTTTGTCGGCATGATCGAACAGGACATGGCGTACGGCCAAGCCATCTTGAACCGGGAGGAGCACCAGAAGACCGGTGTGATGATGACCACCAAGCCGGGTGGTAGCTGCGACTTCTGCGGGACCTACATCGTCAACATGTTCCGCATCAAGAGTGCGGACGGCAAGAGCTTCAAGGTGGGTTGCGAGTGTGTGCGCAAGACTGGTGACGCTGGGCTCAAGAAGGCGGTGAACAAGATCATCAACGAGCGCAACCGAGTGGCTGCCGAGAAGCGCTCCAAGGCGAAGTTGGAGGCCGCTCTTGCGGCACTGCCCAAGGTCTCCGAAAAGCTGGCTGCCAAGCCTCACCCAGACCCCTACTGGGCTACGCAGGGACAGACGCTCCTGGACAAGGTCAACTGGTTCTTGGCGCATGCAGGCATGACCGGCAAGCTCAAGGTGGCCAAGATCATCTTGGCTGAGCTGGCTGAGCTGGAAGAGAAGGAGGGTGCTTAGATGGAACTTGCACTGAGACTCGAGCTTTGGAGCGAGCCTGCTCCGTCGCGTGAGAAACTTCCCGGATGGATGCTTTTCGAGATCGGCAAGGGGGCATGGTGGCAGAAGAAGCCAGAGAAGAAGGCACCGCGTCTAGTGGAGATGTGGTGTGATGGCGTGCGCTGCTGGGTCTGGAACGAAGGGAGCGTGAACTAGGAATGCCCAAAGACAGGTGTGAGCATGTCGTCAAGCTAGAGCAGTACATGCGAGACAACGGTATCGATGTCTACTCCGAGCACGGTGAGGAACCGCGCGGATGGGTCAACGTAACCTGTGAGACGTGCAAGTCGACCTTCGAGATACGCCTAAACACCAGAGTGGACTGAAATCTGTGCGGATCGACTTCTCGTTGTGAGAAAGGAAGGTGCTTCGATGGGCCACGAGATGAGCTTCGAGAAGATGATTTCGGGGGCGTACGAGCGCCGGATTCGGGAGCTGGGCAGAGAGCTGGCGGAGCGGGTGCGGATGGGTGAGATGAGCGAGCTGGCCGCGAACGAGATGATGGTGCGGAAGCAAGAGGAGTGGTCGGAGAGCCCTTGGGGCTAAGACCCTGGAAACTGGAAAAGGAGAAAGTTAGATGCGTTGTCCCGATTGTAGCAAGATGGTGTCCATGGAGTTCGGCGATCCTTACCTCGTGCAGGAGCTGAACCTTGATGGGGCGTCTGTCACTTGTACCGTGCGCATCGTGCGTACTTGCGCCGAGTGCAGCACTGAGCTAAAAGAGGCCTACCTCGAGCTGGAAGACGAGTTGTCTCCAGACGTGCTCAAGGACCACGAGGGTGAGGGGCACGAAGTGGAGATCGAGGAGAACGGAATCGAGCCCATCGAGGAAAGCGGCACCCGCTATGCTAAGTCGTTCTTCGGTGCGGAAGTGTCTTACACCCTGACCTGCACCTGCGACAAGGATCAGAAGGAAGGACGCTGGTCTTACGAAGGGACTCTGTTCGACAAGATCGCTGCGTCGCACATGGATGAGATGGTGTGAACATGGAAACCAAACTCTGGAAGGTCTGCAACACGGTTAACTGGAAGGACGTTCCCAACGCGAATCGACGCGGCGTGGGAAAGTTCTTCTACTACTCGATTGGCGTGACCCCTGAAGAGGCTATCGAGCGTATTAAGAGTCAGCAGGATGGCGACGCTCAGATGATGGTACGTGCAAAAGCCGGGGTGTGGTCGGCGGGAGAGATGGAAGGCGGATGGTGTTACGCCAGGTGACAAATGGGTAAGGATCATCATGCTGCACATCGTGCACGTGTAGCCGCACGTCAGGAACGTTTCGAGGCGATCAAGAAGCAATGCGAGGCAGAGCTTGAGCGTGAACGCAACTTGCGTGCCGCGCTTGCCAAGCCTACGTCAACCGCAGCTGCACGTATACACAGGTTTATCGAGGTAGCAGGAGCGCTGTCTTCGAAACAAACCCTGAGTGAGCTACTTAACCATATCTTGGATGTTGCACCCAAGCTTGTCGATGACAGCTCGTACCTGGTTCGCTTGAAGCATGTTTGCGACGCGAGCTGGATTCGTCCGCTCAATGATTGGGTGCCTCGCGGTAAAGGTAGAGAAACGCTGTTCGTCTCGTTGGTGGAGCATCTCTTTGCAAAGTATCGCATGCCAACATTTCTGTGGTCGGCGTTCTCTTCTGCGCTGAATGACGACACATTCATTTGCTTCGCTGCCGACGTAGCTAGAGGAGGCAGCCCTTACAAGACAGTGCAAGAGGGCCTGATCCCAATGCCTCTCACGCGAGCCATGTGTCATGATCTGATGAGCACTACTGGCGACATGAACATTCTGCATGCCATTCGTCGCGTTCAGGTACGCGCGGCAGGTGGTGATGCAAACTTTTTCCGCACGTGGATGGCTACGTCGATGGCACGTACTGCGCACAGTAAAAGCGATGAGGCGTTTTACGCAACAGCGCTTCAGTGGTTCTGTGCTAATCCCATGCTCCCAGCAGCGTCTGTTAGTCCGATGGTGGATTACATCTTGCATCGTCGTAGAGAGGACCCTGCGTTTTCGCTCAAAGGGCGAAGCATGTTGGCGATGCAACGCGGACAACGTGAGTGGCACGGTGACTTGGCCAAGGCGCGCGGCGGTAAGACTGTGTTCAAGCCAAGTGGCTTTGAGCCTATGGACATCGATTGTTCCTACACTCAGAGCACCGGAGAGCCTCACATCGAGGTATGGCATTTCCGAGAGATTCTCACCGGCAAGGAGCTGGCAGACGAGGGACGCGTTATGAAACACTGCGTGTGGTCCTATTCAGGGCTGATCGAGCGCGGTGCTTGCTCTATCTGGACTCTCACTCTGGAGGACGCAACCGGACACTGGCGTAGGCTCACCATCGAAGTGCGCAACAGTACCAAGACTATCGTGCAAGCACGCGGCCAACTCAACAAACTGCCGCAAGCTCAGGATCTGATTCAACTCAGAACATGGGCAGCCAAGAACAATCTCACGATCACGACAGGGCGCTGGTGATGCAGAAAGATCCTGACGTCGCGTAGCATTTGTGGTATGGTGCGCCTGGGATCTCGGATCGTGAAACTTTGAACTAAGGAGTCAAACATGGTTGCTGCGGTGATGGTTCTGTCAATCATGGTTGGTGCACTCCTAGGTTACGCCATGGGATACAGAGCTGGCGTGAAGCATATGGGCCGGTTGTGGGGACCATTCGTTGTACAAAGCTACAAACAGCTCACAGGTGAAGATCTAGACCGACGCTGGTGGCCTACAGGCACGGAGGATGACGCTGACACTGCGCTGCTTTCCTTTGCAGGAAACCTTGACGACATGGTTAAGGCAAGGAAGGAACGTAATTGAAGGATCATAGGATTCCTGACTCTTTGCAGGAGCTAGCAGACGCAGCTGAGCCTGTGGATGCAGTCAAGCGTCTTTGGCACAAAGCCGCACCACTGCCTGAATCTGTAAAGCCAGCCGAGTGACATATGCCTGTTGATGTTGATTGGCGTGTTGACTGGTTTTTTGACACTGAGTATAGTTCACTTGAGCATAGGGTGGTGGATGAGTTAAGGCGTAAGTTTTACGACGAATTTCGCATGAGATTCAGCACAGACATAATTATGCCACCGCCGGAATTGAGACCACCATCACCATCGTGGGCAAACCCTGATTTAGAGTGGCTAGAACTTGGAACACGTAGTGATGAGGAGTTCAAGTTTCTGCTGCAGCGATCCCTAGAAGCGTTACGGCCTCTAGAAGTACTACGAATACATCCGGAACTGTTTGTCAACTCACATTTACCAAACAGTGATGTACCTCTCGCATCACGTTGTCCGAAATTCGCTGTGTTTGACGACGACGACGAGTGAGTACTGGAAATGAATACAGAAGACATTCCGATCTACATGCGTGAGATGCTGGCGGTGTTCAACGCGCTTCGTATACTGGGTTACAAACCTGAACACATTTTTGCCTTCATGACTGACGAGGGTCTTGTCGGAATCACACTGCGTGTCGGTGAAAAGGAGTTCAACGCATCGACAGGCACTGTTACCATACCGCGCGCTGAATTCATTGACAAATGGACACAAGTGTGTCGTGCAGTCACTAGCGGTGCCATTTCTCAGGACGCGCTAGACCAGATCTATGTGGACTCGGTAGTGCGTAACGACGCTGTGTACTTTGTGACGAGTCTAGCAGAAGCAGGTTTCGAGATGTATACCGACGACTCATACGCTGCACAGCAGGATCGGGCTACGCGAAACTGACAAAGGTGGACACATGTCAAACAAAAAAGTGCCTGAGCCCGGAGACACCGCCTCAGGGGGAACTGAGTCTCACGGTACTATTATTCCGAGCCCAGGCGACGTGCAGGATACCACACGTGCACGCGACGATGGAATGATTGCTGAGCGCATCGCAATCATCATGTGGCTTCAAACAACGGACGGCAGACGCGCATGGTCTGGCGGTATTGATGCCATCATACAAGCTATTGCAAACGGTGTGACACAGTCTGTAGAACTAGGTACTCCTCACGATGACACCGTGTTTACACTCCGTTGGAACGTGGATCTAGAGTTCCACGGCACGTTGAAGCAGCATCACAAGCTCGCGATTGAACGTTTGCAGCTCATTGCCAAACACTTATCGTCCATTCCACCGGACGCAATGGAAGCTCTCCTAGAACGTGCGATCGTGCGTGATGAGCCTATTGGCGGCATTACCGGAGCTTCCTATGCCGGTAACGGTGACATTTCAAGCGGCTGGAGAGCACTCTGGAGTGTACGCGAGGTGAAGGAGTAGCCTTAGCGCCACATGCGCGAATCTACGTTCTTTCTGAACCAGTCAACAATCGATTCAGCTGTGAGCATTGTCTTACTGGTGATCAACACGTGTGCGTAACATGTATCACATGAAAATGTCTGTAGCTTTTCATGCGTAAGAACTAAGGTCGCTTCTCCTTTGCAGTCTGGTGGAGAGAAGCCTATCCAGGCATCGGCTCTACAGGCACGATCTGGTATTCTGTAGAGTTCTGCGTCGTCGATGTCAAAGACATCGAACTTCGGTTCTCTATTCATCGTTGTTACTTCTTGGGAATGGATTCTCCTCTAAGCCAGTGCAGCCGTCGTCAGCAGCATCTCTTGCCGCCTGATCCAACAACTTACTAAGAGGAGAACTACCGTCTTCTTCCTCTCTAGTGATGGCGCAAGCGCAATCCTTTGCGAATTCATTTTTGTCGACCACTCGATAGCGCGGCCAAAACGTTTCAGTTATGTCGTCATATTCAACAAAGGTTCCCACTTCAGGATCAGCAGCAGCGAACGCCAGTACATTGATACCAACGCTGATCACTAACCGCCCGCCTGTCACCTCGCAGCGCAGAGGTTGTTCTTCTGGTGCGTGTGCATAATCCATGGTATTCTCAAGAATCATTGTAATCTTGTCATCACGTGTCCACTCATGCTCGCCATCATGATCTTTCTTGCGTACGCATGTAGTTGACATACCGTCGTCTGTTGCTGGGCCATTAGACCAGCAGTATAACCACGGTTCCTTGTTGTGCTTGCTCATTTCTGCACCTCTAGTACGCGTGTGCGCACGCGTACCGTCCTTTTGAGTGCGCTGAATGTACGCACAATGTTGTCCATGGCTTTCGCGGCCCCATTGGCTGTGGCGAATATGCCAGACAACTCCCAAATCCCGGGCACAGGCTTACCATCGACGGTGAGCTGTGTTTCGATCACATAGACAGTCATGGCGCTTATTTTAAGGCGAATTCGATCTCAATGATATTTGCAGCATACTCCAGAGCGCTGGCTAAAAAGCCATTTGTTTGGCTATTTGCCTATTTGTCGTAATCTTTCCATGATTTCAGCGGTCCGCAAAGCTGCGCTGTTGTATGCTACGCTAGCCAGGAGAATGTCTATGTCCTCATTATCCACGGCTCGCCTCCTTCCTGGCGTCGATGCGCGCGAGGAGGTCGCGGGCATCATTGTCGTCGCACACGTCAGTATGAATGATCGCCAATGGCATCCACTCCCGAGCGCCACAGCGTGTGCAGCAGCAGCCCGTTTCGTCATCAGTCACGTGGGCCTTAAGCGCCGCGCGCAGCGCCTTCACCAGCTCCGCGTGCTCGGCGGCGAGGGTCGGGGCGGAGGCGATGAGGCGGGCGTCGGCCTGGGTGGTTGGATTCGACGCCGAACCCATGACCAGGGCAACATGTCTGTAGTCGCTTGATAAGATCTCTTTCCCGTCGATGAGCCATGGTCCCGGGCTGTGCTCGCTCATGGCGTTCCCTCCGGCGGGGCGGGCAGTGGGGCTGGATATTCCATCGGCCGCGGGCGAGCGGGCGGCGGCTGCCCACCATACGGGACACGTCGAGGAGTGCGCGTTGTCGCCGGTTCCGCACAATACACACGTCGCCGAACCATCTCGATAGCGCCCGTCCCGTATCCATTCCAGCGCCTCCCGCAGCCTCGCCGTCTCCGCGCGCTCTTTACCCAGAGCCTCTAAATGCGCAGTAGCCAGAGCATCGAACGATTTAGCGCGCGCGCGCTCTTGTTCTAGGTTGGTGCGTAATGCGTCTCGCTGGGCAATTAGGCACCACATGCAGTCAGGCGGATGTTTCTCGACAAACTCCGATAGACCCATTCTCGACACCATCAGAGAATGCTCTGCGCAGGCCTTGCCGATAAGATTCGCGCCCAGAATGGCTATCGCCTCATTCCTCGCCAGTGCCTGGGCGCGCTCCCGTTCGAGTGACTCTATCCGCGATCGTAGCTTTCCAGCAGTTTCGCATCCGCGGCAGTGGTCGCCATCACGACAGCCGCCCACCATACAGCAACTGTCATCGCTTCGTCCGGTAATTTGTATCTCACTTCTGACGTCTCCTTCGCAGACAGGACACGGCAGTCGATGGAGTCGATGGATCTCGCAATATGCGTTGTTTGTAGAATTCATGGCATTTCTCAGTGCATTGACATGTTTTATGTCACTCCCACAACACCGAGTTCCTTCGCCTTGTCGAACGTAACCTCAGCGGCCTTTAACACTACTGTGTGAAATTCGCAATCGTTTCCTTTGCCGCACATGCAGTGCGCAACGATAAAACACACCGGACACACAATAGCTACTCCATCCAAAAACCCTGTGTGCTTAGGATTTGGTTTAGCCGAAGTCAGCTCTTCCAGCGTGGCTACCTCATTCAGAATGAGTGAAGTGACTGCTTTTTGTCCTTCGATCAACGGATCGAAGTTGCTCTTTTTGAGACCAACCTTCTCTTGTGCATCCAGGAGTTTTTGTGTCCTGTTTGACGCTCTATCTTTTTCGATGAGTCCACCGAGTCCGATAGCTTCCATGGCGCGTTCTAGCATCACCAAATGGTTGTCACACAAGCCAACATTGGTTTTGCTCGAGTCTGGAATCGTAGACATAGTCATAGTTACAAGTCCTCACATTTAGTTGTTGTCACGACCTAGGCGATCGGCTTCTTTCTCAGCTGCTGCGCGTACTCTCAAGATACGCTCAACAGACATAGTACGTGCCTGCAGGTCTTTCCATCGCCTAGATTTCTTCTGTGATGAGACCCAAATCGGCTTGCCTGTCATCTTTGACACGAAACAAAGCAGTCGGATGTACAGTGCCCAAAACCATGTTCGCATGTCAGTCTCCCGGCGGGTGTCTGCCTGTGCGCATATGCTGTGCCGTGTTATGGAACACGATCTCCCAAGCACCGCGGAAGTCAGCGTCAGGTGACATCTGGCCTTCTACGATAAGACGTACAGCCCACTTGCACATTTGCACAATCTGTGCGTCTGTCGAACCGACAAACTGCTCAGCAAAGTCTGGCGGAGTCAAGAAGTGAAATGACTGACCTTCTCGTTCATACCGATCCACGTCCGGATCTCCGTGCTCCGGGTTCAAGGACATGATGAGAATCTCGTGCTCGGCTCCCGGGAAGCGTTTGACAGCTGGTCTGGCTTGCCCTGGCACGTCCCTGAGATGCTGGGCGGAGATGAGCCAATAGGTCCAAAGTGGGTGCGCTTTGGGGGCATGGATGAGCGCTCCGTACAAGCACGCAGCTTGGTCGGGTGTCTTTCCAGGTACCTCCAGCGCTAAGTGCCAAGCCTTCCCGTATGGTCCTACGACGTCAGGCGGACGTGTGATCGGCATGTGCGTGCCTCAAGGAGCTGCAACACGCACAATCTCGTGCGTGGAAAAAGTATTGACAATCTCGTGGTTCAAGATCTGCACCCACTGCTCTCCTTGAGAGAGCTTCATCACGTCTCCTGGGATGATGTGGAGTCCGACGATACGTCCTTCAGCATTACGTACAACCTCTGCATAGCCTGAACCTAAATCAGTTTGAGTTGCCACTTTTCATCCTTCCTGATACTTGAGTTTACGTTCTGCCCGCAAAGCAGCCAACAATCGTCTTCGCTGGAACGCGTTACTAATAAAGTACCAATCACGCGCAGCTTGGCGCAGTTCCATCTCAGCTGCACGCAATGGGCAAGGTAGTGTTGTGTGCATACACAGATCGTCTTTGAGGTGTCGTCGTTCGATAGACGTGAACCTGTGGGCAGCTGCGCTGAGATGCTTGAGCGCTCGTGTCTTGCTCATAGTGCTCATAGTGCTCATGGTGGTACTTTGAAAACGTAGTATTTGCCTTCTGGATACGATTCAAAATGAACCTGCTGTCCTCGTGCAATCGTGAACGTGAATACAGAACCGTCGTCTAACGTGAGCTGTACTAGATGAGCAGACGGCACTGTCAGCTCTAGTGGCATGCACGAAGCCTGAACAATCGTCATTCCAGGTAAGTGGTCGAACAAGTCTGGATTGTTCGCATTCACGTGTTTGGTCCAGGTCCGACGTAGGAAAATCGCGTTGTTGTCGAACCGTCTGGCAAGCGTATTGTCTCGTTGAACATGGACAGTGGACGGGTCCACATTTGGAAGTCCTTTTGCCCGTAGTACACAGCCATCCATTCACCGGTTTCGCTGTGTATTGCTGTACCGAACAACAAATACAGCGCACCTTTGTAGTGACGGTACAATCCTGGCACAGGTAACACAGGTGGCATGCTTCACCGCCTCTTGTACGTACATTCCCAAACACAAGCATCATGTGTCGGCATGGCATGTGTATCGTCACACGACGACACACATTCGTTGAGGAATTTCTCTTGATTCCATCGAACGACAACACAGAAAGTAGTAATGACTGAGATGATTACACAACCAATCACGATCCCAAGCTTGATGTCATTGGCATTGGTAGTCATGAAATCATCCTAGCTCTAGAATGAGCGCCTTGAGCTTGTCCATTGTGTACGTATCGGTACCTCCATCCACCAACTCCATCAGGCGCGTCTGAACGTGCACACGAATGAGGTCGATAGAGGAGCTTACGCCTAGTTTTCGGTTTATGTGTGTGCGATGTGTTTCGATTGTCTTGGGTGAGATGCCAAGGTCTTTGGCAATCTCGTCGCTGGTCAGGCCGCGTAGGATGCGCTCATGGATCTGTGTCTCGCGCATGGACAGTTCTCGTTTCGGTGGGCGTGTAGTCCGCATCTCGTCTTCCTTCAACGCACAATAGGATCGTGTAGCTTGTCCCACGGATGACGGATGACAGGCAGGCGTTCCTTGAGCCTACGGCGTGCCTCTTCGGCAAGAACAGCGCGGTGGTTGTCTTCCTGCATACTCGCTGATTGATAACTAACCATATTGCGTGTATCCGCTGTCACTTTATTACGGCAGCCAATCCACTTCCGGCATGAAATGAACAAGGAACCAGCCAACACTGTCCCGCTAGCGTAAGCAGTGAGGCATCCGTACAGCTTGATCTTTGTCATCGAAAACCTGCTCTCACTTGAGGACGTTGGAGAGGATGACAGTAAGGCAGAGTGCGATGAATGCAGCTGCCACAATTTGTACGGTTCTGAGTGATTGTTTCTTTGTCATGGTTCTAGTGCTTTCTCGTCTTCTAAAGCAGCAATGCGTTCGGCAATATGCTGTAAGTCTTTGAGAGCTTGCTTGATACGGCGATCTACAGCCTCGCGCCGTGCGGACGGCAGTAGAGGACTAAGCAGGGCCTGCAGTGTCATACACTCGTCAATCATATTGGATACTTCACGCTGCAGTTTACTTTTTTCGTCGCTCACGGTGTAGATACCTTCTTGTCTTCTAAAGCAGCAAGACGTTCGGCAACACGCTGCAAGTCTTTGATGGCTTGTTTGAGACTGTGGTCCGCAGGCTTGAGTAAAGCAGGTTGTTGCAGCTGTTCGATACGCTTGCGCATGGCTGCAATCCAGTTGATGAGAGAGAACACTTCACGCTGCAGCTCTTCGTGCTCGCTGTTCACTGTGTCGTCTTCCTACGCTTGAAGATCCCGTACAGAACTCCTTGCCCAAGTCCCGTACCGTAGAATGAAGCGACTAGTTCAAACCCGACAGAACCGAGGAAGTCCAGGCGAGTCTGAATGTCGTTCTCTTGCCAAACCTTGATCGCAACGGGTCCGATGCGCCTAGACAATTCCTGCAGGTGTGCAGCCTCGGCATTCTGCAGGAGAGGACAAAACGCCTCGCAAGCAGTCCTCCACGCACGGTGAGTGACGGTACTCGGAGGACAAGCTGAGGAAGAGGACCAGCCCAGCCCAGAGGATGGCCACCAAAGCGTTCCAGCATTTTCCAGTTTGAAGTGACATCGTACGTGTGTGAACGTAGCACCGATCCCGTATACAACGCAAATCTCAACAACACAAGCGATTCCAAGCACTTAGCCTATACGTTCTACGCATGATTCTACATTCGTAGAATCACTATTCCCGAGTAATCTCAAACACATGCACACAAGATTGACGCAAACACAAACACCCACCCAGATCCCCGTACACACAATCCCTCGATCGTACTGCCAGGAGAGGGTAAACCGAACTCGCTATCCCAACCTCGCCGAAACACTCGGCTATTTCGAGACTGTAAAGAGTCTTTACACCCCGTAAATCCCTTTTACACCACGGAAAGACACAGCATGTCGTACGAAGCAAAGTCCGTATGTCGTAAGGGCCACACCCTATCCAAACCCGTTTTACGCAAACAACACAAGTTCCTCAAGCGTATACAAAGACTCAAGCAGTATACGTATATACTGTGCAGAACCTGTCTCAACGAAAAGAAGAGACTGCAAGCACAGCGCAGGAGGAAGAGAAGGAAGGCTGTACAGCACCAGCAACAGGTCCAAGACACCAACACCAACACCAGTACCAACACAGCAGTATTCTCTACCTCTACTTCCACTTGTTCCTGCATCCCAGAGTTCTCCCACTGTCCCTATCACTTCACCTAGTAGAGGAGAGAGCCCAGAGGAAGAGAGGAAGAGAGAGAAAGCCCTCCTCCCCCGTACTTCCATTCCACCCTTCCTCTTGTTCCCTCCATTCCGAAGCCTGTTCCTAGAATCACCCATCCCTCTGGAACCTCTGTTCCTAGAATCACAGTGATAGGTGGAACCGACTTCTGGCCGGTCTCCTCTTGATGGTCCATAAAAAACCAACGCGCTCGGCTACTCTTTCAGGTTGAGAGGCCTTGAAGCGGCTCATACCCTAGGAAAAATGCAAGCTTACGTGCAGTCTCTCAGGACGGTAGGATCGCACGAAGAGCTTGACGAAATCTCGGAGGGATGGTAAGCTGCGGCTTATTCGCCAGAGGCGAATAAGTAGATTCTGGATTAAGTCAAGCTTTTTGTTGTGCTTTCAATCTGAGAGTTCTGTGTGGTTCGACTTAACAGCATGAGAAACCAACAGAACCCTTGGGAGTGCGAGGCTTGTGGCTGTTCTTTCGAACCTGCCAGATCGAGAGCACTGGGGGCGCCGGAAGGCTGCTGCTCTCCTGCCTGTGGGCGGAAGAAGGTGGAGGCTGCAGCAGCCGCTTTCTCAGCTTGGTGGGAACGAAAGCTGCTCCCTAAGAAGCCGTAATCATTCGGCTTTTCAGCCTGAGAGGCGAGGTTTGGGGCTGACGCACTGCCCTCTCATTATATAAGGCGTTTGCCGGGCTGAGAGGCTGCCTCTCAGCTCGAGAGTGGAGGGAGCCTACACCTCCCCGTGCTCCCACCCCGCTTCAGGCATCTTCCTACCTTGAGGGTCGAATCGCTGTTTCTCTCTTACGAAGAGAAGTCGATCCGCACAGAACTCTCGGAACAAGAGGTCAGGTGTCTTGTGGACGAGACAGAAAAGGCTCCTAGGCCCCGGGTACAAGCCTAGTGTGCGTCAGCAAGCTTTAACGCGTTACGGAGTGTTGGGCCGATCTCGCGTCATTGCCACACTGCTCTGTCTGCTAAAACAGAGGCCTGAGCCTGCTGGACTGAGGGAACGGGCTCTATGGGCTCTGAATGGCAGTTAACGCGTTGTCACTCGTTGTGGAGGGGGCTGAAACCGCACCTCCAGCCGAGTGATTCTAGGAATTCGGTCGCGTAAGTAGCTGATTTCGTTACGACGCGTTGTCACTCGAAGGGTTTTCCCCGGGGGCTAAGGCCTGGAACTTCGTTATACGCTGCATGTTGTGCTCTTAGACAACAAAAAGCCCGCGGTGTGGTAGGTGACCTGCAGCCTGAAATCTGTGCGGATCGACTTCTTGTTGTGAGAGAGACAAGAACGAAAGAAAGGACGGGTACGGGAATGAACTTCATCGCTGCTTGCTCAGAGATCTGGAACGAGTCAATCAACGCCATCATGGGCTGGATCTGGACCTGACCTATGCGTGAACTCAAGCCAAGAGAAGAGTTGATCTTGCTCTTCGCTCTCAGCGTAGGAGCAGGGCTAGGCTTGGCAGGACTCGTTCACCTTGTGCTCCTGTTGGGTTGAGAGGACAGACGAAAGCTTGACTCCAGACACGTCTCGTGAGTCGCAATGCGTCCTGCCGAGCTGAGAGACGCGTGCTGTGTCCTCTCATGCTGGCGTATTCGCGTAAGTGCTTGAAAACACTGCGATTTACAGTCATTGCGCGGGGGACCCTGCTCCATCTGTAAGACCGGAGGTTACTCCTGGCTTGTGAAATGAAAATTTTGAACGAGTACGGAGCTAGTTAACGCACAACATCCACATCGAGAATCAAAAATAAAAATGTAGGATGAGAACTAGGTTGACGCACACCACCATCGCTATAATCTGTGCGGACCGACTTCTCTTCGGAGGGAACGGAAGACGGAAAATGGAAATGACGACGCGAGAAAGACAGATTGCCTATCTGGCGACGGCGAGCGCGCGAGAGCAGATGATCGCGGGAGAGATTGCGGCGCGGTACCAGAAAGCAATGAACAAGGTGATACAGCAACTCATCGAGACACCGGAGGAGAGGGAGCGGTGGGGGAAGTTGCTGGGGAAGCTGGGAATGCGGATGGCGCGGGAGCTGGAACGTGTCGGATGGGAGGAGTAGGGTGCCGATGGACATAAGACAGCTGCTCCACATCGAGGACTTGTCGGAAGCGCCTCGCTTTCGGACTGCATGCAGGATGCCTGTAGAAGGACTCTTCGTAGCGGCTGACGTGGGGCTGTGGAGAGCAGGGAAGACTGTCCGCGAGCCTTGTCCTGTATGCACAGTCTACGCAGAGCGCGGAGAGCCTCTACGAAAGGAGAAGACAACGTGAGCAGGAACATTCGTCCGGAGCGGTCGTTCGAAAGTTACAGTCGTGGGGCGGAGTTGTTGAAGGCAATCAAGGCGATGTGGGAAGACGTTAAGAAGATTCCGTACACCAATCCGGAGCGCTCGGATCTCATCAATCGGAACATACGTAAACTGATGGAGGAGTTCGACCTTACGTTTCACGAGTGGTACCACTGGTCGGAGATAGCGTATGGACGTGTTGCGAAGTATACCAGTAGTGACAGTCGCGACGCAGTTGTGAAGACTGTGTTTGTGTTGTGGCAGAAGGACGGGTACGGACACGCGCTTCTGTGTGGTGTGTTCGACTCGGAGGAGTCGCTTCGAGCTGCAGCGGAGAAGATGGAGCTTGCGCCTCACATGTTGTTGGAGTACTCGACGCACAAGGTAGGGGAGACGATTGCGCCGAACGACTACACGACTACGATGCTCACACTCAGGCTCGGATCGTAGCATGGCAAAAGATCTCATCGGTGACGAGATGCCTGAAGGTTACGAAGCGTGGTCTTGCGACGTCTGCACCGCGGTCTGTAACTTCGAAGCGATGCAGATGTGCATCAAGAGAATAGACTTGAGCGCAGAGTGTGGGTTTGAGAAAGACCTACCGGAGTCGAATCACGGCATGTTCGGATTCATCCGAAAGAAAGACAGCAATGCCAACAGGTAAGCCGATCGTCATCACCAAGATGCTCACAAATGGTGGGCCGTGTGGGGATGGCTGCGAAGTAGCTGTGGAAGCGGTATCGCGGCACAAGACAAAGGTGCGATGTACGCGGTGTGGGAAGGAGCGGGTGGTGAAGATACCGCACGGGAAGATTGACTTGGTAGGGTTCGCCAAGCTGGAGAACGCGGTATTGCACCTACACGACGCAGACGCTTAGGAACTGTATAGGAGCTGAAAATGAAACGCACATACACACCCGCACAGATACGCGAAATGGATCTTAACGAAGTGGATCGCGGGGATTGGCGATGGGGTAGCAACGTTCGCTATGTCTTTGAGGATGACGGGCGCCATTGGATGACGCCGTGGATACAAGTACATGTTGAGGATGGTATGCAGCTGTTCTCAGACGTGGAGTGTGTTGAAGTGCATCAAGTCGAAAAGGTTGTGAAGGTGCGGGAGTGGGAGCCTGTGCCGTAGCACTTAAATCTGTGTGGACCGACTTCTCTTTGTCGGAAAGAGAGGGTTCGGAGATGGAACGAAACGCTGCTTCGGAGATGGCTTTCTCGGCTGCTTGCATGAACCTGGAGCGCGCTATCGCAGCGCGCCTGAGCTTCTCGGTGCGGTGGGGGGCTCCCGGGCAACCTGCTCACGAACAGACGGTGCGGTTGGAGTCCCACGCTCGGAGGATCGCTGCGAAGCTGCGCGCTTCCGGGGAGTCGGTGCGGGTGTACATGCAGTACGCCGGCAAGGTGTCCATCACCAATATCTGAAGGGAGAACTGGAACATGGCAACTTACACGCTACGTGGTGAAGGTTCGGAGATCGAAATTCAAGCTGCGACGTTGGCGGACGCCCGCGCGCAGGCAACGGCTTGGGCCGAGGAAGGTGACTGGGATACGAGCGACGGCACGGTCTACGAGGATGTGCGCATCCTTGCTCCCGACGGGAACGGAGAGCTGGAGATCATCGAAACGGTGACCGTAGCGATTCACCAGCCAGAACCACGCTGCTCTAGCAACGAGGGGCACGACTGGCAGAGTCCGGTCGAAATCGTGGGTGGTGATGCACGTAATCCTGGTGTGTGGGGTAATGATGGCGGGGTGACGATCTCCGAGTGCTGCATGCGCTGCGGGTGCAGGCGCCACACAAACACCTGGGCTTATCGACGAGACACCGGTGAACAAGGGCTGCGTGAGGTGACGTACACGCCTGACTACTACAGCGACGTGCTACGCAAGTACGAAGAAGCTGTGTAGTTAAAAACTGTGCGGATCGACTTCTCAGTGCAAAGGATAACTGGAACATGGCAACGATGCAGGAACAAGAAGAGCTGAGCTACGAACAGTCTAGCTCGATGCAGGAGCTGGTGCGCGAGCAGATGTACTGGGATGGGCAGTTTTGCCCAGATCAGGCTTGGATTCTCTCGGACTTCGATACCTGGGAGCCAAACCCGCACTACAACGGTCCGCCCAATCCGCGTCATCCAGACGACTACGAGGAGGAGGTTTGAACATGTTCGAGATTCGTGTGAAGCATGCAGCGTACGACGGTGACGTTCCGTTTCCGGAGGCGAAGCATTACAGCCTCTACGTCAAGAAGTACCTCGAGAAAGAGTATCCCGATGCACAGGTGGATGTGGAGGAAACCGGGTTCCGCACTGCTGTGTCGGTGTACGACAAAACGAGGACGGCAGTGGAAGTTGATACGCTGGAGGAGTGGATCCGGCTGGCGGTGGCAAACGAGTGGTGGGAGGAGTTCTGCTCCAACGGTTACAAGGAGTACAGCGAGGAGTAGGGACACATGGACAACAAACTGTATCTCGTTCTGTGGAAAGACCTGGACGACGACAAGTTCGAAGCCATTTTCTCGGAACGCCACTTTGCTGTGCATCTAATGCACCAATTGCTGGATGCAGGGTACGCAGCTGGGATGGAAGAAGTGGATCGTGACGAGTGGTTCGCCAACAACAAAGAGGACTAGGAAAACATGTCAATTGGAAATCTTCCGCCGCTGGAAGAGATCGTCGGATACGTGGCTCCATGGGAAGGCAATGTACGAGAACGCGTACGTGAGTACGCTCAGTACTTGGAGAAGTGTGGGATTGCCCCCAGACCAGACATTCTCCGTGGTTTCGAGCCTACGGCATACCATCTCGAGAAGGTGCTGCATATGATGGACCAGGTGTACGCCGAGCTGGGAATCAACTCCGAAAGTACGATCGATCAAGCGCTCGCGCACATCCGTCAAATGAAGCTAGACGCCGAGGGGAAGACGGTATAAGATACGCTTCGTGACGCATGACAGAAAAGGAACCGCGTATAGGTGAGCTGGTTTACGGTTGTTACCACCTCACCCACTGCGGTCGTGTCCTCAAAGTTCTAGAGCACATCACGAAAGACGGCCTAGATCACTACATCATACAGGAAGATTGGGAAGACAGGCAAGTCCGTGTACGCAGAGAGCCCAACGGACTGCTGTACGAAGTGGACTTGTGTTTGCGAAATAGGGACTTGTAACACACATGGCAAAACCGCGGATACCGAAGACCAACCCGTACGCTGCGTTCGAAGATCGCGTGAACGAGCAGGCCGGAGCGCTGGTAAGCGATGCGCTAGAGGCTGCGGGACTCACGCAAGCTGCACTGGCGCGTAAGCTCAAGTGGGCACCGTCGTATCTCTCACGCATGTTGAACGGTGAAGAGTCCATCAAGCTGCCGGTGCTTGTGCACTTGCTTGCCGCGTGTGGCTTCGAGCTGAAACTCTCACGTACTGCTATCAAGCACGATGAGCCCTGCTGCTTGGAGATCTGGTAACTATGAAGCCATACACACCTGACTTAGGCGCTGCGCTGAAAGCAGCGAACGCCACGATTCAACGTCTGTCGCTGGAGAACCAGCAACTGCGTGAACACAGCGAGGAGCTGGCCAAAGCGCTGGCGATCATGGGCATCACGGCATAGATCCAAGACTTGGAGACAGGTATGGAAACTGTGTCCGCGCTATGACTGGGCGCAGTGGGTTCTTTTCCAATGTTGCAGAGCTGAACACAAGAGAGTGCATAGGCTTGTGGCTCCGGATAATGCCATTATCCCACGTAGAGTAGAAATTAGACGTTTCCGTAGTCTTAAGATTCCAGCGCCGTCACTGGATACTATTCTCAGAGCTGATCTAAACGATAAAAGTAGGCACTATTTGTACGCAGATGTTCCAAACGTCGCGGCAGCCATGACGACTGTACGTGTGCGTGCTACTGAACGATTGGACTATATCAATGGCAAAAAGTGATCCGCTACATGTGATCAGTACGCGCAAGGAGTTGGATGGCAAAGAGTACCGGATGGCGGTACTCGAGAAGTCAGACGGTCGCGCGTATCTGTGGCGTCATCAATGGACGTCGCTTGGCTGGAAGCTAGTCAGCTGGATTGTACTGTCTCGTGATGAGGTGTTTACACTCCGAGGCATCCTTGCAAGTTGGCCCAAAGTCGATCCTCTTCATCCGACGGGACGGTGTACTTGTTACGGCGAAGGCACTTGTGAGTGGTGCGTAAGCCGAGGAAGTGTGTGACATGTATTGGGTAATTCAGGCGAATATGTACAACGAAGAAGGCTTTGCTTCTTTGATCTCTGCGCTTGAGCGTATGGAGATCAAGCATAGCGTACACAAGGTCGTACCGTTTGTTGGTCAACTGGATCCGCCTGTTGACCCACCAACAAACAACGTGATTGTGATGGGGACATACACATTGTCTCGCATAGCACATGAGCGTGGCTGGTCACCGGGATCGTTTCTCAACGAGAATTTCCACATCCTCCCTCAGCTAGAGCACTGGGGATCCAACATGCTCAATGACGATGCACGGATTTGTCGGTTTGCTGATGTGGATACGAAGCGCCTTCCGCTCGATCTGTTCTTCATCAAACCAACTACAGACTCAAAGGAGTTCGCCGGAGCGGTGATGGATGCTGTACGCTTCGAGGAGTGGCGAAAGCGTGTGCTTGATATTCGGCCAGAAGCCGGTGCCACTTTAACGGCAGACACTGAAATACTGATCGCTTCCCTCAAAGACATAGATGCGGAGTATCGTTTGTGGATTGTTGATGGTCGTGTTGTGACTGCTTCGCGATACAAGCTTGGTTCTATGCGGGCCTACAACGCCATGGTTGACGCTCGCATCATGGTGTTCGGACAGAGGCTCGCACAGACGTGGTCACCTGCTCGGGCATACTGTATGGATGTGTTCGACACACCTAAGGGTCTGTTTGTCGGGGAGATCAACAATCTCAACTCAGCTGGCTTTTACAAGGCCAACATGAATCGTCTGGTCGGTGTCTTAGAAAACACCTTTACGTCAGAGTCTTGACAGTAGTGTCAATAGGCGTAGAGTGCATACTGTGGCAAAAAAGCACAGCAAAGTGAAGGTCGAGCGTAAGGGTAAGAATTTTTCTGGCTTCGATGATTCTCAGCATCCTGATTCCCGATGCAGATGGAAACGGTGGGGCGATCGTATGGCTATGCTTTCCGATCTTGATTCAGTTGCTTTCAGGGCGGTCGGTGAGCATATGACAGTCAAGGCTTTTCAAGAGGCATGCATGCACGCCTGGAATAAAGCGCTGACTGTAATCGATCGTGCGGATCAGGATGAAGCTGGCGACCCACCAGAGAACGTAGCGGCGGAGAAGCTGTCATGACGATGCGTCTGTGCTTCGATCTTGAGCCGTCAGATGATCCTGAATTGACCTGCTACATTTGTGGTGGAAAGAACGTAACACATGAGTTCACGTTCCAAGGTGGACTTGGGTTAGGCGAGACGCGTACTGTTGGCATACACCGTGCGTGTGCTACTAAGTACATCCTTCATTTCGAAAAGTCAGTTCTAGAAGGAGCGTACTGGACGTTTGCTTAGTGACGCGAGACAACCAATCAAGGTGGATGTGATCTTACCTCCACCGTCTGCTAAGGATCCTTGGGGTGGCTCAGACAAATAGAACTATCGTCATAGGCGACATTCACGGTTGCTTGGTAGAGCTGCTGCGCCTGCTGCTCGAAGTGAACTACGTGCAAGGAGTAGACCGACTGATTTCAGTCGGTGACTTGATGGACCGTGGTCCTTATCCTAACGCAGTAGTAGACTTTCTACAGCGTTTGCAGGTAGAGGTGTTGCTCGGCAACCACGAAGAGAAACATCTTCGTTGGCTTATGTACGAGATGAGGAAGGACAGAGATCCTTCCTTTGTGAACCCATGCAAGTTGCACCCGGAGTACCAAGACAGTAGTCGTAAGCTGAGTGTGGAAAACAAAGTATGGTTGGTCTGTCTACCTTCCTTCGTTCGATTTGAGCACGCAGGCAAGCAATGGTTGGTGACACATGGAGGTGTACCGACTGATAAGCCTGTTGAGCAACAAGACAGGCGCAAGCTGTGCCGCTGTCGTTTCGTCAACCAAGACACAGGTGCGTACTCGTCTACACACGATCCAAAACAGGTACCGAAAAATGCTGTGCGTTGGACAGAGCGTTGGAAGGGGCCTGAGTCAGTAGTGTATGGGCACATCGTCCACCCGAGCATGCAGATCCAAGACGAGACTGTGGCTGACGGCGTGCGTTGTATAGGCATCGACACAGGGTGTTGTTTCGGCGGGCATCTCACCGCAGCTGTGTTTGACCCTGCCGAGACCCAACCTTACTTCGTGCAGGTGCAGGCGGAACGAGCCTACAAGCAACTACGTTTAGGCCAAGACATCTCAGATTAAGAAATCTGTGTGGATCGACTTCTCAGCGAAAGGAAGGACTGAGATGGCGATTCGGATGATGACTTCGAAGGAGCGGTTTGAGGCCGGTGAGCCCAACATCGTGAAGGTGAGTGACTATCCCGGTCATGCTGAAGGGGTGATTTCTCACTCTGCCAACTGCCCCCACTACGCGGAAGCGAAGGGTGGCTACTATAAGGGCGAAGAGATGCGGCCCGAGGGGCTCTACGAGGACTGCGTGAAGGAGCACAGCGACCCACGCTCCTACGAAGCGCTCCCGAAGGCTTGCGCGGGTACTTGCCGCGGTCCGTGTGGCGCGCTCTACATGGAGACCACCCACATCGGTTTGGTGCTGGACGCGAACGGTGAGCGCAACTACCACGACGACTCGGACTTCTACGCCACTGTGTGGAACCCTGAGAAGGGCTGTCCGGAGCAGATTGAGTTTGCCACCACGAGAGGTTGGACCTACCCCAACAGTGCTTGGGTGGACGCCACTCCGGAAGTGCTGGCGGCCTACAGCGCTTGGGGTGAGAGAGTGCGGAAGGCGGCGGAGGAGCGACGGAAGGCAGAAGCGCTGGCCAAGGAAGTGGCAGCCGCGAAGGAGCCGCGCAAGGGTCGGCGAGTGAAGGTGGTGAAGGGACGCAAGGTGCCTCTGGGTTTCGAGGGGATCGTCATCTGGGAAGGGGTGGACAACTGGGGTAAGGCTCGCATCGGAATCAAGAACGAGATGAGCGGCAAGGTGGAGTTCACCGCTGCCAGCAACGCTGAGGTGGTGGAGTGGCAGCACTGGCTGCGCTCCGACCACCCGGAGGCTGGTCGGTGAAGACTCGGGGTGTGCTCGGCAAGCGGATCGTCGCGGTGGAGCAGAGGCGCGAGTCCCGAGGTCAAGGCTACTCCCCTGAAAACGTAGTGCGGGCGCTGGTGCTCGAGGACGGGACACGATTGGTCCCGGTCACGATCGAGACGGACACTGGTGAGTATGTACATGATTTCTGGGTAGAGAAACCCAAGAAGACTTGATCTGTGCGGATCGACTTGTCGGTGAGGAAAGGAACTTTGAACATGGCAATCATGAATAAGCTCTCTCTCGTGCAGCAGGACTCGCATCTCCTGGTGCAGGAAACGGACTCCGCCGGCAAGTTTTTGCGCCTCTACTACCTCAGCGGCGAAACGGCTGGAATCGGCAACGGTGAATGGGTGCATGTAGCTGACTTGGGGGAAATTGTTCCTGGCTACGCTGAGCAGTTCTGGGAGGCGCTCGATCGTTCTCCACTCTTGCGCTGGGATCCGAGCATTGATGAGTATGTTGCGAGCACGTCAGTCCAGCTTGGAGAGCGTCGATGAGTGTGGAGCTGTTCTCTGTGTGTCAATTCTTTCCAGACCAAAGCTATGAATACGTGGCACGTTTTGTGCCCGTTGAGCAGGCTATCGAAAAGTTCAAGCATTACACAAGCAGTGTTGGCGCGCGCATAGGAATGACCGTCAGAGTCATCATCACAGACACAGGTGACTGCATCTGCGCGGAGTGGGAGTTTGGTAAGGGCGTTACGTTTCCAAAACCGGAGGATCATGGCAAATGACAAAGGATGAAGCTGCGAACGTGCGGACTCAGCACATCAACAAGATCAACGAAGAGGAGCGGCGTGCGATCGAGGAAATTCAGACTCGCGCAAAGACTGCTCGTACCCAAGTCTGGAAGTGGTTCGATGAAGGGCACTACCGTAAAAAGGACCACCCGGCACCTTTTTGGACGAGCGTCAAACCATCCATTTAACAGGTGCATCAATGGATGAGAAAGAGATGTTTGATACCTACTTCAAGCT
>Ga0335069_10003065_pt1 | contig 25452 bp, 19 predicted proteins | sample Lox_Sample_11_FD_206714 | JGI IMG/M metagenome (GOLD analysis project Ga0335069, IMG submission 206714) | Soil microbial communities from Loxahatchee National Wildlife Refuge, Florida, United States - Lox_Sample_1.1 | ecosystem: Environmental > Terrestrial > Soil > Wetlands | place: USA... | reverse complement strand
GCTGACTCGACTCAACTTGCCTCTCCTTGCGGCTGGGCAATGCACAGGCCGTCTTTGATCCGGCCCTACTCGTACCGCAATGCCTCGATAGGATCGAGGCGTGACGCTCGTATCGCCGGGATCATGCCGCTGATCAGTCCGACCAGCGTCAGAATCGCGGTGGAAACAATCACGCTCGAGGGCGAGATGATCAATCGAATATCGCCCATCTCTCCGTGCTGCGCCAACGAACTGTAAAAGGTGAGGTTGCCCGCGCAAACCGAAACGAGGTAGGCGAGGACAATGCCCAACAGGCCTCCCAGGAATGTAATGGCCAGCGCTTCGGAGAGAAACTGCATGAGAACGTCAAAGCGCCGTGCCCCCAGCGCTTTCTCGACGCCGATCTCGCGCGTTCGCTGCGTCACACTTACCAGCATGATGTTCATCAGGCCGACTCCGCCGATGCCCAGGGTCAACGCGCCGATGAAGGCGAGCAAGACCTGCAGGGCCATGCTGATGATGCGGAATCGCGACAATTGTTCCATGAGAGCGAACACTCGCAGAGCGCGCTCATCGTCGGGACGGAAATTGTGCGCCGTCGCCAGCGTGTTCCGAATGGACCTCGTCACCCCCTGATAGTCGGAACCCTGAAAATCCATCCAGATCATGTCGGGATAGCGAGTGTCGCGGAAATCGCTCAAGGTGGGAAAGGGAGTGTAGACGACGCGATTGATGCTGTTCTGGCTGCCCCCTTCTTGCGGCCTCGGCTTCAATACCCCCACAACCTCGTAGGGAATGCCATTGATGCGAACCCTCTCTCCCAGGGCATAGCGGCCGGAGAACAGTTTCTCTTTGGCTTCAGAGCCCAACACGCAGACGCGGGCGCGCAGCTGCAAATCTTCGGCATTGTAGAAACGGCCGACGTCCACCTGCAGGTTCTGAATGTCGGGCAGCACGGGCGTGCTGCCATCGACCTGCCAGGTATACGAGCGCCCTTCGTAGCTGATGAGAGCTTCGAGAAACGATTCCTGGGTGATGCGGGTCACTTGCGGCACATTGGCCACGAGACGATCCACGTCGTCGTTGGTCAAACGGATGTTGGTACCGGCTTTGTTTCCTCCAGCCTGCATCGACGTTCGGCCGCCGACAACGCCCACCGATTGCATGCTGGCGTATGCCTGGAATATGTTGACGATCGCCGTCGAAAATCCCGTGCCGTACGCCAGCAGTAGCACCACGGTTGCGATGCCCCATGCCATGCCCAGCATCGTAATCGCCGTACGCTGACGGTTTTGCCGGAGCGCACCGTAGGCCTGCGAGAATACGTCCTTCGGGCGGATCATGCATTACTCCTGACGAAGCGCTTCGACCGGCGTCAACAAGGCCGCCCGCCGTGCGGGATACAGTCCGGCGATAATGCCCGCCGCGGCCAGGCTTCCGGCAGCCAGTATTGCGCTTGCCGGGTAGATGTGGGGCAATTCGAATCCATCGATCGGCGGCGCGAGTCCGAAAAGCCTGGTGATCCCATATGCCGCCGCCACGCCAATACCGCCGCTGATTGCCGTGAGCATTAGCCCTTCCAGGAAGAACTGGAACAGGATGCTCTTCCGCGTAGCGCCCAGAGCTTTCCGAAGGCCGATTTCGCGCGTGCGCTCCGCGACTGACACCAGCATGATGTTCACGACGCCCATGGCTCCCAGAGCCAGCGTCACCAGGCCGACAGCTCCCAGGAATGCATCCATCGCATCAGAAATCTTGCCGACCATTTCGGTGATGGCGATCGTGTCCATGTCGTCAAACGCATCGGGCGTATCCGGATCGAAATTGTGATTTCTTGCCACAATACGGTGAACGGCGTCTTTGGCTTGATCGTGTTGATCCCTGGCAATGGGCTGGTAGGCAACATACTTGATCGCCTTTGCGTTGCCTTCGCCTTTCAGCGGGAAATACGTTGCCATCGTGCTGTATGGCATGACCAGACGCATGTTCTGGTCATTGGTGTTGCCATGACCAATGCTCTTGATGGTCCCAATCACCTGGAAGGGCACGCCGTTGATCAGGATTCGGCTGCCAACGGCGGGGTGCCCCGGAAACAGGATGCGCACGAATTCCTTGCCGATGACGCAGACGTTGTTGCGATCGCGTTCGTCGGTCCAACTCAGCCAGCGCCCCTGGTCGACCGGCTGGTTGCGGATGTCATAGAACTGCGGTTCCGAACCATCCACGTAACCATTGCTACTCCCGTACTCGCTGACCAGGCGCAGGTCGCCTCGGTAGATGACCGGCGCGGCATTGCGGATGTAAGGGGAGTTGCGGATGTCGAGATAGTCCTGATAGTCCAGGTAGTACTGGCGCGACGAAAGCTGGCTGCCGCCCACGGCCGGAACGCGGCCGTTCAGGATCTGCATGTAGTCTTCGCCGAAGGTAGCCAGGCTCTTTTCAGTTCCCGCGCGAAAACCTTCGCCCAGGCCAATCAGAAGCAGCAGCGACCCGACGCCCCATGCGATTCCGAACATGGTCAGGAAGGAGCGCAGCTTGTGCGCCCACATGGCGCCCAAGACCTGGCCGAAGCTGTCGCCAAGCCGCCGCATAATAAGATCTACGCGCATTCCCTGCAGAAAGTTCCTCCTGACTGCCGACTCCTGGCAAATGTATTAGACGCCTATCGACTGGTGGAGGTCTGTGATGGAAGGGGTGTATTTCCCAAAATAGGCATAACATCGGCTTACATGGAGTGTGCAGTCTATTCGCGACAGTACTTCTCATACTGCTGATAAATGAAGGGATCCGTCATCCCCGCGATGTAGTCGCAGATCACCCGCGGCAGGGGCTCATGCTCCGATTTCTCGCGGTAACTCCTCGGCAGGTCCTCGGGCTCTTCCATCCAGTGCGCGAATAACTCCCCGACAATACGCTCGGCATCCTCCTTCTCGCCTTCGAGCGCCGGACTGAAGTAGAGGTTCTCGTAGAGAAACTGCTTGAGCAGCTTCCGTTCGCGATCGATCGGCGGGCTGAACGCTGCCAGCCGCTCCGGATTCCGGCGTACCGCCTCCAGGGAGTCCGCGCCGGCCTGCTGCACGCGCAACTGTGTGTTCGTAATCAGATCGCTTACGAGGCTGTCGAAGACTCGTTTCAGAGCTTCATTGAAGAGCAGCTTCTCGGGCACGTTCGGATACAAATCCCGCGCTTCACGTAAGCTGCGGTCGAAGATGTTGACGCTGTCGGCGATCTCCTCGACCGTCAACAGCCGGGCTTCGTAACCGTCATCAAGATCAGCCGTGTCATACCCGATCTCGTCCGTCAGATCGATCAGCTGCGCTTCCAGCGGAGGACGCTGCTCCAGCAGATATTCCCCAAGCTCCGGATGTTCATCGGCCCTGTAGTGGTGCGAGTGCTTGATGATCCCCTCGCGGACTTCGAAAGTCAGATTCAGTCCGCGAAAGGCCGCGTAGCGCACTTCAAAGTCTTCGACGATCCGCAGCGCATGCAGGTTGTGGTCGAACGAGAAACCATGCTCTCGCATGGCCGCGTCCAGAGCTTTTTCTCCCGCATGCCCGAAGGGAGGATGGCCGATGTCATGCACCAGCGCCAAAGCCTCCACCAGATCGCTGTTGAGCCCGAGCTGTGCCGCAATCGTGCGCGAGATCTGTGACACTTCGATCGTGTGTGTCAGCCGGTTGCGGAAATGATCGGAGTATCGCCGCGTGAACACCTGAGTCTTGGCTTCCAGGCGCCGGAACGCGCGCGAGTGGATCACCCGGTCCCGGTCGCGCTGGAAGTCGTTCCGGTAAGGATGCGCGGGCTCAGGATGGCGCCGTCCGCGGGAATCTTCCACGTGGACGGCATATTTCCCGAGCTTGGATTCAGCAGTCAGTTGCCGGCACCCAGATGCCAGTTTACCGCCTGTCATTGCCCGGCATCGCCTCCGGTTGACGCCGCCAGCAAATACCATGACGCATGCGGCAGCCACTGTTCGCCCCAGCGCCAGTCGTTGTCCGCGCCGGTCTGCCGATACGGCAGCAGAAAATCGATGTCACTCTCGTCTTTGAACCCGCTCGTGATGCCGTTCGAAATTCCTCCCGGAGCATTCGTGAATTCCCACGAATCGAAATACATGTACGGTGGATTATTCCGGCCCGCGCCGTTCAACATGCACGAATCGAACGGGTTTAAGCCCAGAATCCAGTTCAGCTGGCTGGTGGCGAATATCTCCAGTTGTTGACGAAATGCGGCGTCGTTCGGGAGCGCCAGTGCCGCCAGCCGCGCTGCCGCCGCAACCGATGCCAGCCGTGCATTCTCGCCTTGCCACCACGGAGCTGCGTCACTGTTGTGTGGGAAAAAGAAGCTGGTGCGGCGCGAGCCGGTCTTGTCCTGCACGTATTCCCGGCTATACCCGAACGGGTTATTCACTTCCGCCGTGATCGCCAGCTCATACGCCAGCGATTTCTTGACTGTTTCCAGCACCTGCCCGCGCACCGCCGGATCAGCAATCTCGGCATAGTAGAGCAGGCTCACAACCGGCAATCCTCCATCCGCAGCATGAAAGAACGGGCGCGTGCCGTCGTCCGCCCTCCAGTAGTTCTGATACCCGCCCGCGGTGATCTGCCGTGCCACCAGATGCTGCGCCCGGCGATCGGCGACCTGTTTGTACTTCGCGCTGTGCGTTGCTCGATAAAGTTCGGTTGCTGCCGCCAAGGCACAGTAATCGTCGACGATGTTCTCTTTCCCGTCGTTAATCAGCTTCAGATTGTTCGCTTCCAGAAAATCGAATGCGTCTTCGGCGGCCTTGAGGTAATCCGAACTGCGATACTCGCCGGAAACAGGATATGTACTCGCCATGGCAAGCGCCGCAATCGCCATTCCCCCGCCGGAGCGATAACTGACTTCATACTCAAGATCGCTGTTGGCCGATTCCACCATCTCCGGGGCGCCCTTGCCCGGCTCGCCCTCGATTCCGAATTTCTTCATCTCTCCGGCGACCTTTCGCCCGGCCGGAGTCTGGTCCACGTTGCCGGTTGTCACCGACCGATAGAAAGATCCCGCTGGGACTTTCATCCGTATCAGATAGTCCGCTCCGAACATGGCTTCGTCGAGCAGGTGATCCTTGTACCGGGTGAATCCTTGCAGGTTGCGCCGCTTCATCTGTTCGTAGCTCTTCAACATGCTGTACACGGTGAACGGAATCTGCTGCGGATTGAAATAAGTCGAAAACGACAAGTGGGAAAAATGCTTGCCGTAGTCCCCAGTCGCATCCCACCAGCCGCCGTGCGCGTCGACCGTGCCCGGCTTCTTTCCGTCAAACTTCAGGTGGCTGTCGGCCTTGTCCATCTCCCCCGAGCTGCGCTGCGATTTGAAGTAGTAGATGACGTCAGAAACGGTGTCCCTCTCCAGTAGATGATCCTGCACCAGGAAGGGAAACGAACGAACACTCGCACCCGCCGTCTTGCATTCGAAGAAGTACTTGCCCTCAGTCGCGAAAGAATCGAAGTCGAGCGTCCAGAAATTCCAGTGGCGCCATTTTTGAACGGGGCCCGCATTCTTAGGCTCGACCGTCGGAACGTCGCGGTCACCCGCTTCACTCCTCAGCGCGCACGACGCAATCCGGTCACTCGCCGCCCCGAGGATCACTGCGTGCTTCGGCCCATGGGTTTCGTATCCGAGATGATTGGTCAGAATTTTTAGTTCACTCGCAAAACTCCGCCCGGAGAAGACAGAAAAAACGCAGCAGAAGATAGCCAGAAACGTGCCGATATTCTTGTTCATGGAGAGTGCCTGGGACAAGCCTGACTCGGAGGAGGGAGTCGCCCCTCGTGACATGACGGCATCGCCGGTCAAGACTCGTCCCGGCGATTATAGGACGAGGGTGTTCCTGGATTCAGTGTGCTGACGGGATCGACACGAAATAAGAAGGCACCGAAGATTACCGGCTACCGACTACTGTTTCTCTTCCTTCGCCAGCTTCACCTTGGCCGAGTCGAGCTTCTTCTGCACCCGCGCCACATCGGTCTGATCCACTTCCGCGGCGATGGTCCGGTTCCACTCAACGAGTGCGCGTTCCCAGTGCGTGGCGGCCAGCTTGAGCTTGCCCAGCTTCTGATAGAGGTCACCGAGGTGGTCGTGCACCGTTGGATCGGTGTTAATTTTCTGCGCGGCTTTGGTGAGATTCTCTTCCGCCAGTTCGTACTTCCCGAGGCGGAAGTAGGCCCAACCCAGCGAATCAAGGTACGCCCCATTCGTGGGGTCGATGTCCACCGCGCGCTTGATATACGCCAGCGCCTCGTCGAGCTTCATGTTCTGGTCGGCCAGCATATATCCGAGATAATTCAGCGCCATCGCGTGCTGCGGATCGCTGGTGATGACCTTCTTGAATTCCGTCTCCGCGTCGGCGTAACGCTTCTGCCGTTCGAACGTGGAACCGCGCAGGAACCACACATATTCCTTGTCGTCATCCTTGGTCGAGAGCTGTTCTGCTTTGTCGAGCGCTTGCTCCGCGTCGGGATAGCGCTTCAGCCGTGTATTCATCTGCGCCAGCGTAATGTAGACGGTGCGATCGTCCGGCGTGCCCTTCAACAGGCCGCGCACTTCCTTGAGCGCCGGGTCGGGATTGCCCATATCCGCTTCCTGGGCTGCCAGCACCATCTTCAAGTCGCGGCTGTTGGGCAGCTTCTGCGCCGCTTCTTTCGCGGCGTCGGTGGCCTTCTGCCACTCTTTGGCTTCGCGCCAGGTGTCGATGATCTGCTGGTAGCCCCGCTCGACATTGTCGTCGCCACCCAGCGCGGCCATTTCGCGGAACGTTTCAATCGCCTGCTGGTTGCTTCCCTGATCGCGATACACGGTCCCCAGACGTTCCAGGAACACCGCGCGATTGCTCTTCTCCCCCTGCGTGTAATTGTTGTCGGCCTTCTCGGATTTCTTCAGCAGGTCCTTCAGAATCTGCGCCGCATCGTCAAAGCGCCCCTGGGCCTGATAGATGGCCGCGATGTTGTAGGGGACCTCGATCGAGTCCTGCACCATCGACTCGGCTTTCTTCAGGTTGTCGAGCGCCGCATCGTACTTGCCCTGCTTGCGATAGATCTCGGCGATGCGCACGTAGGTCTGCGCATCTTCCGGATTCGCATCCGCGATGACCTTGTACTGCTCGAGCGCGGCGTCGGCCTGCCCGTCGTTGAGCAGGTTTTGCGCCAGCCCGCGGATCGCATCCAGATTGTCGCGGTCGAGTTCGATCGCATGCCGGTAGGCTTCAATCGCATTCTTGTACTGCTTCTGTTGTTCGTAGGTGTAGCCCAACGCCGAGTACAGCTTTGCCGACCGGGAGCTGTCCGGAACCGAGCTCAGCACCTGCGTAGCCTTCGACGTATCTCCCAGCTCGTTGTAGAGGTAGGCCAGTGTCGTAACCGCTTCTTCGGAGCCCGGCTCCAGTCTCACCGCAGTCTTGAATTCGTTCTCCGCCTTCTGCAGGTCGTTGTTGAGCCGGTACAGCCGTCCCAGCAGCAAGTGATCGTCCATGCTGTTGGGTTGCAGGCGGATGATCTGCTCGTATTGCTCGATCGCCAGCTTTAGGACACTCGATGAGCCGCTCCCCGATTGCACATCCCCCAGCGACCGAAGGTAGATTCGCCCCAGCAAGCGCCGTGCTTCCAGGTTGTTCGGATCGCGCTTCAGGATGTCTTGAGCCTCGACAACGGCGTCACGAATCCGCCCGGTGCGCGCATAGAGTTCCGCCAGCCCCGAGGTCAGGTATTCCGAAGTCGGATCTGCGTCAATCGCCGCTCGGTATTCTTCAATGGCCTTGTTGGCCAGTTCGCTGCGGCCGTAGGTTGCGACCTGCTCCTCGTACATGTGCGCGAGCGCGAAGTGATAATAGGCGGCCGCGCGGTCCACTTTCGGAGCCCCTGGAGCAGTCCCTGAACTCCCGGCTTCCGCGGGTTGGACGGGCTTATTCTGCGCCTGCAACAGGGCCCCGCAAAGAGCCAGTAAACAAAAGTGGCACAACAGTTTTCTCATCAGAAGTCCTAGATATCCAGCCACACACCCATTGGATGCCGAATCGACGCGATGGGTCTTGCAGAACATTGTAAACGCGATGCCAGAAACTGCGGGAAAAACTCCGCCGCCCGCCCCAATACTCTGGTACAGGGCCGGACGGCATTTGCAGATGTAACGAGAGTCACGAGCATCCCGCTAAGATGCTCGTGCGTGAGGAGATAGTGCCTGCCGTTCTGGCTTGTCCGGCGGCCGAAGTCTTAGATCGTGTCGCCCTTTTCCGAACGCGTCCGCACATAGACCAGCGCGAAATGTGTGCCTTTGCCATCCGGCTTGACCGCCACGATATGTTGGTTGTCTTCCGTACCCACCTTGAGCTCGACCGTGTCTCCGCTTTCACCGGATCTGCAGGTCACTGGCTTGTGATCGTCTCTGCCGCCTTTTTCGACGTTCACGTCGCCACCGTTCCACTTTCCGTGGCATTCGATCGGTTTGCCGAATTTCTGCAGTTCCTTGTCGTAGTACGCGATGATCTTCTCCGGCGCGTCATCGGACTCGAACTCCGCCGCCACCACCTTCAACATGAAGCCCGGACCGTTGATGTTGACGTTCGCGCTCTTTTTGTCTTCGCCGCTATCCTGCTTCGCGGGACGCGCCCCCGCGTAAAGCGATAGACCGGTTTCGCGAACGTCGGGCTGCGCGTCGACATGAATGCCGCCCATCGGTGTCTCGATGTCGACGCGCTTCTCGCCTTCTTTGCCCTTGTCTTTCACGTTGATGCTGCAGCCGGGCAGAACCAGCAGCGCGGCCAGCAGAGCGGCAGGAGCGAACTTGATGACCAGATTACGGCTGAGCATGACTGCCTCCTGAACTTGGAACGGGGCGTGCCAGGCCGTCGCCGCGAGCGGCGACTCCCGGGATGGTAACCGGCAAGTGTCCCTGCGTTGGAATCTCGCCGAACAACGCCTTCACAGCTGCCACCTCCGACACCGTGGCATTCGAGAACGTGCACAGGTAATTCTGAACCTTCGGAAAATCCTGCGCCAGATACGGGTTTCCCATCGCGACCACCGCTGTGCGCGCCGCGGCGTGTTCCAGGATCGCGTTCAGCAGCGTGCCACTCGCGTCCGCCATTCCGACACTGCCGCCCGCACCGGTCGTCTTCCGTCCCGCGCTGGGAATTACATACACCGCCGCCACAACGCGTTCGGCCTGATCGACCGCAGCCAGCGCATCCGGAGTCATCCCCGCGGCGGAACGTGGATCGACATAAATTATGTGCGCGTCCGGCGCCCGCGACAGAATTTGTCGTTCCAGCATGCGTCCTGAATCGGTGCGCAGGTCGTCGCTGAAGATCACCGCGACCAGCCGGTTGCGCACCTCCACACCCTGTTGATACGGAAGCCCCGGCGTGGCGGTTCCCGTGACGGTCGCGTGCAGGGGCAAGATCTGACCGTTGTCCCGCACTAGGGTTACGGCTTCGTCGGCTACCTGTTGCCCGAAGGCCTGATTCTCCGGCCGGCCGATGATCCTCGGAAGGCTGCTCAGGTTCACCGAGCGTGACTTCTGCAAGCCAACAGAAGCCTTTAGTCCCAATATCTTACGGACAGATTCGTCCAGCCTGCTCCGCCGAATCTCGCCGCTCTTTACCGCCTTCATCATCGCTCGGTAGCTTGCGTCCAGATCGGCCGGGATCAATAGCAGGTCGTTGCCCGCCTTGAATGCCTCCACCGCGGCCCGTCCGATATCGTTGGCGTACAGCCGCGTTAACCCGGCCATATCGAGTGCGTCCGTCACTACGACACCCTTGAATCCCATCTGTTTCCTGAGCAGGCCGCTGACGATAGCGGACGAAGTCGTCGCCACACGGTTCGGATCGGGCTCAAGCGCTGGTATGCTCACGTGCGCCACCATGACCGCGTCCACCCCGGCCTCCATCCCGCGACGGAAAGGCGGTAATTCCACCGATTCCAGCCTTTCCCGATCACCCGTGACCTGTGCCACCCCGAGATGGGAGTCCGTCGCTGTGTCGCCGTGCCCCGGAAAATGTTTCACCGTCGTCAGCAGCCCGCCTTTATGTGCGCCCTTGATGTAGGCCGCCACCAGTTCTCCCACCTGGGTCGGATCCTCCCCAAATGACCGCGTGTTGATGATGGGATTCGCCGGGTTCGAATTCACATCGGCGTCGGGAAAGAAGTTCCAGTGCACCCCGATGGCGCGGGCTTCAATCGCAGTGATGTATCCGAACTGTTCCGCCTCTTCCGGCTTTCCGACGGCGCCGAATGCCATCGCGTGCGGGAACACGGTCGCGCCATACAGCCGCATGGAGACGCCGCGCTCAAAATCGGCGGCAAAAATCAGCGGCAACTTGGACGACCTCTGCAGCCGGTTCAGCAATTCCGCCGCTTCAAAAGGCTGGTTGCGCAGCAGGACCGCGCCGTCCATGGGCACGCTCATCGCCAGCGATCCGATGTGATACTTGCGTACGTTGTCGCGCAGTTCGGTCCAGGTGGGATCGGCGTCGTTCATGAATACGACACGCGTCCAGATCATGAAGACCTGACCGACTTTTTCTTCGGTCGACATCTTCTTCAATGTCGTTTCGACCCATCTCTTGCCCTCTTTGTCGAGGTAGATCGGCCCTGGCTTCCCAAGAGGCGCGCTGGCTTTTGAGAAAGCTTGAACGGCGTAGAGCAGAAGGGCAGTGAGAACGAGGAATGTCCTTGCGAGGACGAAATGATATCGGGACATGCCAACGACGATAGCAAATTGCTGCTCAAAGCGAATAGACTGCATGTGCCGAAAGGGATTCCTATGCCCCTGGATTATTCCTATTCCGATATCGCGAAGATGATCGACCACTCCCTGCTGAACCCGTCACTCAAGTGGGATGACCTGGAACAAGGGATCGAGCTGGCCCTTGCCTACGACGTGGCCAGCGTCTGCATCGTGCCGTACGCGCTGAAGCACTGTGCCACTCGCCTGAAGGGCAGCAATGTCCGCGCTAGTACCACCATCGGCTTCCCCCACGGCGTGCACACGACCGCCATCAAAGCCGCTGAAACTCGCCAGGCTCTCGCCGACGGCGGCGAAGAGTTGGACATGGTCGTCAATATCAGCAAGGTGCTGAGCGGCGACTGGCCCTACGTGAAGAATGACATCGGTGCTGTGGTCGAAGTCACGCACGCTGCGGGACAGAAGGTAAAGGTCATCTTTGAAAACGCCTACCTCAACGATGATCAGAAGATCCGCCTGTGCGAAATCTGTGCCGAAGTTCGCGCTGATTGGGTCAAGACATCGACCGGTTATGCCTCTTCAGGCGCAACCGACGCCGATCTGATCCTCATGCGGAAGCATTCCCCGCCTTATGTTCAGGTCAAGGCCGCGGGAGGAGTTCGTGACCTCGATGCCTTGCTGCGCGTGCGTACTCTCGGCGTCACGCGCTGCGGTGCGACGCGCACGGCAGCGATGCTCGACGAAGCCCGTCGCCGCCTCGACCTGGAGCCGATTGCTGTCCAGGTGGCGGCAACGCCGGCCGCATACTGACTCGATCTGAACCGGTTCGCTTCTACTGCCGCGCCACCGCCGTCTCTTTGGCTTTCTTCAGCTCCGGACGATCGGAGCTTCCCCCGGCGCACGTCTGCACCAGCATTGCGTAGTATTCCGCGGCCTGTCCGGACTGTCCGGCCATCTCCGCCGCTTGCGCCGCGCCGTAGAGTCCGTTAAAGCGCTTCGGATTGAACTTCAAGTCGCCGCGGTATTGCTCCAACGCCTCTGCTGGCCGCTTCAAATCCAGCAGCAGGTCACCCAGAATCTCGCGTGCCGGCAAGGAAGTCTGCTCTTCACCCACACTGTCTTCGTAATCGGCGATCTTCTTCAGCGAAGCGATGGCCTCATCATCCTTGCCCTCGCTATGCAGCACCCAGGCCGAGGCCTCCTGCTGCATCATCTCCACCCATTCCGCCGGATACTTCTTCTTCTGTGCGATGTATGACTTGCGGATCGTATCGATCTCGGCGAGATCTTTCTTCGCCTCGGCGAATTTCCCGCTCCGCGCATTGCCCATGGCCCGTGCCCAATAGGTGTATGCCCGGTCGGCGGGATCCGCCTTGGCGATCACCGGCAGCGCGCCCGCTTCCGGCCAGTGGTGCAGCTCGAGGGCATACATCGCCGGAAATTTCGACATCCCGAACGCCTGCATATCCATGTCGTCTCCCATATGCATCTCGGGCATGTTGCGGACTTCTTCAATCACTTTCTGGGCGTCGGCTTCGCGTCCGCTCTGGAGATAGGCGTAGATCAGGAAGTCCATGGCGTGAAACTGATGTCCCGCGCCGCCCATGTGCATCGCGGCGCTTTTGCGTGTCGCCTCGATCGACGCCTTGTTCGACTCGATCGACGCTTGCCAGTCGCCGACACGCGCGAAAATGTGCGACGGCATATGCACCGCGTGCGGCGCAAATGGCGCGATCTGCGCGTAACGCCGCGCCGCCGGCAATCCCAGCTCCGCCAGTTGCGGCTTGTCGTAGGCGTGGATCAGGTAGTGCGCCACTCCGGGATGGTTCGGCTCCTCGTCAAACAGCTTGCCCAGCACCGCGCCCGCCTTCTTCCGGTTCGCGAACGTGGTATCCCCATCCGCTTCCGACGCCAGCAGCGACAAAGCGTAGAACGCCGCGGCTTCATGGTCGTCCGGATACTTCCGGTAGACCTTCTCCATCGCGCTTGAATATGCCGCCGCGCGCTGCTCGTGGTCCATTTTGCCGTCATTGGAATAGAAGGTCTTCAACGCGGCGATGTAATCCCGTTCGCGTTCGGTCGGCGCGTGCAATTTCTCAGCCTTCTTCAACGCGCCGCGTTCTTTCTTGATCGTCTTCTTGTCGGGACGATTCCAGAGCTGGTGCCACTCGCTCATCCCCTCGCCCCAGTATGCCATCGCGCATTTCGGATCGCGCTTCTGAATCTCCTGGAATGTCTTCTCCGACTCCTCGTACCAGAAGGAATGCAGCAGCGCCACGCCTTTCTCGAAATCTTTTCGCACTTCGGGCGAGCACGAAACCGAAAAGTGCACCGTGCCCAGTTGCTGCTCCGTGAGCTCTTCGTGGTGATGGCCTTCGTCGGCCGCAACAAACCCGCACAGACCCAGCACGACACACGACATCCAGATCAGTTTCCGCATGAAATCCCCCACTCGGGGGAGTCTAGGTTACCAGCACGGAAGGGTCAAGAAAGTTGGGGGGTGAGAACATGAGGGGAGGGAATATGCACCCCAGGGCCCACGGCTTCCCAAGTGTTTCAGAGTGCCATACGGATGGGACATGTACTTCACCGGTGAAGCCAAGGGAAGGCTAAATCACGCCAACATTGAAAAGGTTATTACGCACAGTGAACATTTGATTCACTGGACGGCTTTTGACTGAGTCTGCTCGCTTTCCATTAGAAGCTGGTCAGCAACCCCATTGAGCCAAGCCTTAGCTGACAGTCCGTCGCCACTTGGGCGATAGTAGCAGCCCAAACTAGCGAACAAGTCTTTTTCCAATTCTTCATCGTTATCAAAGTGAGTGGAGTAAGCGCGAATTGCTTCTCCCAATTCGCGTTTTTGGCTAGGAGTGACGGTTCGAGAAAACTCCCTAACGACAGATTCGGTGCTATCGTCGTCGCAAAACCAGTCCTGGTGAAAATACGAACTAAAAAAATTGCTGAGCATCTCTCGTTGTATGCTGTCGCTCATATGGTCGGAAACTCGGTCAGAATATGGTAGGCGCCAAGGCCGTTACCCTGCAATACAACCCTCACGCTTGTACCTCTCACGGCTGACAATGCTCCGCGCTGCAGAACTGATCCGCCGGAAAACGGAGCATTTACAGTTAAGCGCCCCGTGGCACCCGAGTCATGTTCTCACCCCGTCAAGAAAGTTGGAGTACTTCAGATGGGCACCAATCACTGGCCACCAACCACGAATCACTGTCCTACTGCAGCCGGAACCTCTCGTTCATCACGCGCTGCAGCCGGGGCTTGTAGAGGATGTCAAACGCGAGTTCTTTCCCGGGAAACATGGCCAGAGCGGCGCGCCGCGCACCCGCAGCCATTTCGGCAGCTTCTTCCACCGTCAGGTCCGGATCCTGGCTGATCACCGACATCACCATGCTGATCATCACCTGCAACCGGCGAATCCTGCGCGATTCATCCACCTGCTCACTCGGAAGTATCCCCGATGGTTCGGCTCCTTGCGGTACTGCCATGCTGCCCCCCTGAACCGCCCTCGCCGCACTCCATTTCTTGGATGATGGCCACCCGTGCCGCGCTGCCATCCCCTTTTTGCCATTGTGACAGTTTCCTGCCCCGATGCAAGGTTCGTTCAGGCATTGCACGTTCGGTCCCACAAGACAGCCGGCCCGTGACTGCCGTAATCTGGTTATAGCCGGTTGCACGGAGGACGTATGCCAGACAGCGCCATTCCCCGCGAAAAGCCCGATCCCAACGAGAAACTCGTCAAAGTGTTCGACACCGAACAAGAGGCCGAAGCGATGGTCGTTCAGGGCCTGCTCGACGCTGCCAGTATTACGTCGAACTTGCGGGCGGGATTGAACCAGGACGCTTTCCCGGGCCTTGGCGGAGTGCAATTGTTCGTGAATGAGGAAGATGCTGTCGACGCGGCAAAGGTCATCGAGTCCTACCGGCAGTCGCCTGCTCTCGATGACGACGAAACCTCTGAAATCACTGGATGAGTCCGACCTCCGGCGTTACTGACTTGCCGTCCAGATAGAAACTCACCGCGCCCATCCAGTCCGTGCGGTAGGTCCTCACCCCGGCTTGCTGCAAGCGTTCCAGAACTTCGTGTCGTGGATGTCCATACACGTTGCGGAAGCCCGCCGAAATCACTGCGTATCGCGGATGCGCCGTGGCCAGCAGCGCCGTGGACGTGGCGCTCGCACTCCCGTGGTGGGCAACTTTCAGCAGCGCCGCTTCCGGATGCTGTTCGACAATACGCTGCTCTGTCGCGCGCTCGGCATCGCCCTCCATGAGCACCGCCGTCTGCCCGTAGGTCGCGGTGAATGCGAGCGTATCTTCGTTCGGCTTGAGCGTGCCCGTCCGTTCGTCGCGCCCCGGCGCCAGCACGTGAAAATGAACGCCGCCATAGTCGAAGTCCTCTCCTTCTTTCCGCACCGTGACTTTCATTCCCGCCGCCTTCGCCTGCGCAAGGATCGGCGCTAGTTCTCCGTTCGTCTCCTCCGTGCTCAGCCAGACTTCCCGCGGATGAAAATTCGCGATCACGCTCGGCATCCCGCCAAGATGATCCGCGTGCGGGTGCGTGATCACGACCGCATCAATCTGTTCAACCCCGCGGCTCCACAAATACGGCGATACCACTTGTTCCCCAACGTCGAAATTCGAGTGCATCCACCGCGGCATGCCGCCGGCATCGACAAGAATCGTGCGGCCCGCGGGTGTGATCAGCAGGATGAAGTCGCCCTGCCCCACGTCGATGGAAGTCACTTCGAGAACTCCGGGCCGAACGAGCGGTCGCGATGGCGCGAAGGCAATCCAGCCGGCGACGATGGCCAGCACGGCCAGCGCCCCGAGCGCGAAAACGCGCTTGCTCTGCACTGCGATCATGGCCAGCCCCAAGGCCCCCATCGCGATCAGGATCACCGCGGCCGACGGCGTTGCAACGCGCAGGTCCGCTGCCCGCGCACCACCCAGCCAGTGCACCGTCCCTGTAATGAAGTTGAGCGCCAGGCCCGCGATCCACGCCGCGGGCCGCGCGGCCACTGTCGACACATATCCCAGGCCCACCGCCGCCACCGCCGCCGGCATCAGAACTTCCGTGAGCGGCACGACCAATAGATTCGCCGGCATCCCCATCGTCGTTGCCCGATGAAAGTAGTACGCCATCGGCAGGGTCAAACCCGCCTGCATCAGCGCGGAGATGAACAGTAGTTCGCCCCCGGCCAGCGTCACTTTCGCCAGCGTGCGCGGCAGTGCCAGACCCAGCCGCTCCCCAACAAAGCGTTCCAGCCTTCCGCCAACTAACCGCAGGTCGAGCCGGAACTGCGCCACGCGCGGCTCAACGTGCAGGTCGTAACTTGTCAACGGCAAAAGCCGAAGCCCGCGTGCGTATGGCTGCGTCGTGCCTTCGAGCACAGGCACTCCGATGGCCGCAATGATCAGCACCGACAGAAACGTCAGCTGAAAACTCGCTCCCAGCAGCGCCCTTGGATCGAAAATCAGCACACCCAGCGCCGCCGCTCCCAGCGCATTGAGCATGTTTCGCTCGCGATACAGAAATCGTGCACCAAGATAGATCGCCAGCATCAATGCCGCGCGCCACACCGGCGCTCCCACACCCGTGACAAACGCGTACGCGAACGACACCACGACGGTCACTACGCTCGCCAGCGCGGCGTCGAGATGAAACTGCCGCAGCGCCCAGAAGATCACGAACGCCAGAATGCTCAGGTTCATGCCCGACACAACCAGAATGTGATATGTCCCCGACCGCTGAAACTCGGTGCGCGTTCCTCCCTCCAGAAACGCGTCTTCCCCGAGAACCATGGCATCGAGCAGTGCCGCCTCGCGCGCCGGCCACAACTCGTGAATTTTCGCGACCAGACTCGCGTGGATCTGTGAACGCCACCGCGCAATCCGGTTCCCCGCGAAACCGGGAAGGACTTCGACATCTTCTGCTTGGGCCGATCCGAGCACAGCAATTCCTTGATCGTGCAGATAGCTCTCGTAGTCGAAGGCGCCCGGATTGCGGTAGTTTCGCGGGGAATGCAGCTTGGCCCGCGAGCGAAGCCTCGACCCGTAGGTCGCGTCCGGCACCCCGCCCGACCTGGCATCATATTCAGAGATACGAATGGAACGCGGACTTTGGGTGGCGCAGCGCTTCAGCGCTGCGACGAGTTCCTCATTCTGCGAGCCGGCTTTAGCCGCTGCGGCCTCACAATCAGCCGGAACCGCGTGTTCTTCCCGTTCATAAATCGTCAGTCTTATCTCAACACGAATTGGCAGTCTTTCCTCACCCCGTTCAATGCTCTCGGTCTCGACATCAATCTGCTGACGAATCGATCGCGGCTCGGACTGTCGTGCGTACCCCTCGCGCAGGACGTGCCCGATGATCGTGACTTCACGCCCGTCCGCCAGCTCAAGAATTCGGGGATCGCCCCCAACCGTCGGCCTGTGAATCTGAATCAGCAAGGCGCCCAGCAGAAACCACATCCCCAGCGCGAGTCCTTTTGCCATCCATGGCCGATGCGACACATACCACAACACCGCCAGCGCGAAAGCGGCCGTAGCCCCAATCCACCACGTCGCCGGACGCCACTCGCGCGCGCCAATCCACACCCCGGCCGAGAACAGTAGCGCCGCCCAAAGCAGAGGTTGTCGCGAGGTTTGGATCGTGCCGAGCATCAGTCGTGGTCAAAACCCGCAACAGCGGCACCAAGGAAAGTCGGAAGCTGGATCGCAGAAGCACTCAAACCGTTCAGGGTTCACCTCTGCAATCTGCAATCCTCTTCTGCGCCTAGATATCCGGGTCTGTGGGCAAATGTGAGGCGGTCAGCGCGTCAGCAGCATCACTGTTTCGATGTGAAACGTCTGGGGGAAGAGATCGAACAAGTGTGCCTCCTCGATGCGGTAGCCTGACGCCAGCAGGGGGGCGAGGTCCCTGGCCAGCGTTGCAGGGTCGCATGACACGTAGCGGACGCGAGGTGCACCGAGTTCCACCAGCGAGCGAGTCACCGCCTTGCCCAGTCCGGCGCGGGGAGGGTCCAGGACGACCAGGTCAGGACGTTTGCGCGTCGGCCGGTTCCGCAGGTAGTCCTCGGTTCGCGCGCGGACCGCCTTCACATTCGCCGGGACATTCTGCACGAGGTCGGCATGCGACGTATGTGACGCCTCTACAGCAAAAATGTGATGAAAAATCCGCGCCAGCGGAACCGAGAAAAGTCCCACGCCCGCATAAAGATCCAGCGCAAGCTCGCCGCCCGGGCCTCCCGTAACGGTCGCAACCAGATCATCGACCAGGTGCCGGTTGACCTGAAAGAACGACCCTGCGCTCACGCGATCGTTTGTGCCGGCGATATGGTAGTGAACCGTCGTAGCGCCAGATTCAGCGAGCGGTTTGATGTCCGCCGGCTCTTCCTCCTCCGTTCGTCGCCGGGACGGGAAGAATGTCACGCCTGCAATGGACGGGATATCGCGGCACAGCGTTTCTGCCCACTGCGAGAGCGTATGTGAGTCGGCATCGCGTCCGCAAAACGCCCACGCCAGCAATCGCTCGTCTGCCGCGTCGGCAAACAGTTCAATCTCTTCGACCCCGCCCGGACACGCACCAATTTCCATCAGCCGCGCAATAACGGAATTAATCAGCGGCGAGCTGATCGGGCACTTCTCGACCGCCAGGAACTCGTGCGATCCAAACCGGTAATATCCCAGCGCGAATTCCGGCGCCGTCTGCACGCGCAGCCGCGTGCGATTGCGATAACCGAAAGGCGGCGCCGCATGCTGTTTGATCTCACCCTTCAGTTCGATCTTGGCGATCCGCCGCAGCGTCTCGCGCAGGATGCCCGCTTTGTATTCCAGTTGTCGCTCGTACGGAATGTGCTGGTAGTGGCATCCGCCGCAGCGCTCGAAGTACGAACACGCTGCCTCCACTCGTTCACTCGAAGGCTCGATGATCCGCTGCACCGATCCGCGCGCGAAACCCGGCTTCCCCTGCGCGATGTCAACTTCGACGCGCTCTCCGGGCGCCACGAATGGAACGAATACAGCCATACTGCGCCCATCGGCGTCAGGCGGCGTCCGCGCCAGCCCGTCCCCGCCGTAGATCAGTTTGTCGATCGTCAGAAGCACTTGCTCTCTCGATTCCTCCAATCTTTCCGATCAGCAAACCTTGATTCGATTGTCATCCCGAGCAGCGCGAGGGATCTGCAGTCCTGTCTTGCTCGCAGCTCAAAGCCCGTAGCTCGAAGCTCGGTGCATGTAAAACAAACTCAACCTCGGCACACCATATCTTTCGAGTAGCTTCTTGTGCACATACTGCTTGTGCAACTGCTCGATCTGCGCGGCCGTCATGTTGCGGCGATAGGGAGCGAGATCACGATCTGCTTCGGCTCGTACCGCAACCAGGTCCGCATCCGGCGTGACGGCCAGCAACGCCGCGACCAGTTTCTCCTCCATCACGGTCAGACGGCGTTCCAGGTCTTCGAGACGCGTCGCCTTCGCCACTCCTGCTACGTTCTCTGCCAACTCGAGCAACCCGCCGGCGATCTCTTTCGCCAGCGCGCCGGTTGCGAATCCTTCACGCTCGGGCAATTTCGCTTTTTGCAGCCGCGCCGCATTCGCACGTAGAAACGCCGCAATGTCGGCAGACGCAAACCCCGATTCCCTGGGACCACCCGCGCCTTCCGCTCCGACCGCCGCTTCTTTCATGTCCTCCGCCGCAGCCAGCACAGCCTGCGCGCAGTAGGCCAGGCTATTCACCTTTTGCGACTTCGACGGACGCTGATCGTACTTGTCAAACGCCGCATCGATCCCGCGCAGCACGGCTGCGAGCGGCACTCCCGCATCTTTCCAGGTCTCGATCAGCGCCCAGTCAAGCGTGGACAGAAGCAGCGTCGTTCCTCGCCGCCGCTGGAAGTGCTCTTCGATCTCGGTGAAATAGTTGAAGTAGTTTTCCACGACAACCCGAAATTGCTTTGGGAAGGCACAGCTTTAGCCGTACCGTGAGAATTCCTCAAAAGTGGGCTTAAGCCCCGGGGAAAAACCGGTCTCACCGGCCCTTTCCCTTCGGCGATGGCCACGGCTTGGCTCCTTCCACCGCCGGTTTTCCTGTCGTCTTTGCGGTTTTTGTACCGCCGTGCTGCTGGTTCCGCTCCCAGATGATTCGCAATCCTTCGAGCGTGAGGAACTCATCCACCTGCTTGATGAAATGCGATGCCGTGCCGATCAGCGCTCCCAACCCGCCGGTGGCGACGAACTTCGTCTCCTCGCCCAGTTCCTCACGCAGGCGTTCGAGGATTCCGTCCACCAGTCCGAGATACCCGTAATACAGTCCGGATTGCAGACTCCCCACGGTGTTCGATCCAATCACGCGCGGCGGTTTGCGAATCTCCACGCGCGGCAACCGCGCCGTGCGCTGAAACAGCGCGTCCGCCGAGATTCCGATCCCCGGACAGATCACCCCGCCCATATACTCCCCTTTCTTGGAGACGCAATCGAACGTGGTTGCCGTGCCGAAGTCCACGATGACACACGGCCCGCCATACTTCTCGAATGCCGCGACCGCGTTCACGATGCGATCCGCGCCCACTTCCGCCGGATTGTCATACAGCACCGGCACGCCCGTCTTCACCCCCGGTTCGATGAACAACGGCTTGAGTTCGAAATAGCGCTCGCACACTTGGCGCAGCACAGCATCGAGCGGTGGCACGACCGACGAAATGACAATGCCATGCACTCCTGCCGGATCCAGGCTGTCCATGGCGAAAAGATTACGGAAGATCACGCCGTACTCGTCGACCGTGCGCGTCAGGTGTGAACCCACTCGCCAGTGCGCGACCAGGCGCGAGTATCGCGTATCGCCCTCGGGCTCGCCGTCGCCTTCGTGAACGTGTGCCACCCGTGCGAATACGCCGAGCACCGTGTTCGTGTTGCCGACATCGATCACTAAGAGCATTTGAAATTGGTAATTTGTAATTGAAAAGCGCGTCTGGCAACTGGCGAACACACATGCAGCAGTTCTGCGGATGCGCTCTTCAATTACCAATTACAAATTGCCAATTTCAAATTGTGCGAACTGTTCCGCTCAATACTGTTCGCAATCCTCCCGCCGTCCGTACTTGCAGGAAGCCCCGTGTATCCAGCCCTTCCGTCACGCCTTCCATTTCGCCGTTCTCCTCTACGCGGACTTTTCGTCCCCGTACCGACGATGAGTTCTCCTCAAACCGGCGCACGATCGATTCTCTTGCGCCCGCGCCGTCCACAAGCGCGCGATACTCGCGGTCGAGCGATTTTAGCAAAGCGGCGCACAGCTCCACGCGGGACCATTCCGTCCCGGTTTCATTTTTCAGCGATGTCGCAATCTCGTGCAGCTCGGCCGGAAATTTCGTCTGATTGACGTTGATCCCGATGCCGACCACCAGGTGCCGGACCCTCGTCGCCTCGGAATTCATCTCCGTCAGAATGCCGCAAAATTTCCTCCCGTTCAGCAGCAGGTCGTTTGGCCACTTCAAATCCGGATGCGACACCGGTGCAACTACCTCGACCGCCGACTGCACCGCCAACCCCGCTGCCAGCGAGAGAATCAACGCATCCGACGGCGGCATCGCCGGACGCAGCACCACCGAACAGTAAATCCCCGTCGATCGCTCCGAATGCCATGAGTGTGCGCCGCGCCCGCGACCGGATAGTTGCTCTTCCGCCAGGAACACGCTGCCTTCCGGCGCGCCTTCAGCCGCCGCTTGCATGGCCTCGGCATTGGTCGATCCGATTTTGTAGTAATGACAAAGATGTTTCGCGAAGATCGTTCCCTTGACGAGCGGCGCGACGATTTCAGGCAACAACAGGTCCGGCATTGCGCGCAATTGATACCCGGTCGCCGGATGTCCGGCAACATCCACGCCCAGTCCACGCAATTGTTGAATGAGCCGCCATACCTCCGACCGGCTGGTGCCGATCTCGTCTGCGATCTTCGTGCCGCTGACGACCACCATGGCGTGGTCCATCATCAGCCGCACGATACGCCCCAGGCGTTCGTCCGTACGCAGAGGCTTGTGAGACGAAACCGCCTCAGCGGCTTTGCCCCGAGCCGTCGCGCGTGCGCCCCTGGTTGTGCCTGTTCTCTGGATGCAGGAATTATGCGCGTTGTACGGGAGAAATAGTAGTCAGGAGTCCAGGACGGGAGTCAGCAAAACATCCGGGTTCCAGCACTGCCCGGGGGTTTGCCGACTCCTGACTCCTGACTACCGACTCCTGACTACTGTGACTGTTCCGTAAACGTCACCACCGGATGCCCCAGTTCATACGGCCCTTCCGCCGTGACATGAACCGTTCCCGTGCTGTTCGGCAGGGTCAGGACCACGCTCGCCTGTCCCGAGCCATTCGTCTTCACAATCCGGTTGTTGAGCGTCCCCGCATCGGTGGTGAAGAAGATACTCGCTCCCGAGTTTGATCCGCCCGACGAACCGGCATTCATCGTGACCTGCAGGGTGATGTTCGAGCCGTGCGGACCGCTGCCCGGGTCGCCCGTCTTACTCAGCGTTGCCGGAGAATTCCCCACCAGAATCCATCCACTCTGGTCCTGGCTGACGCCGCTTCCATCCATGCCCGTCACGGTGAAGTGATAAAAACCGGGCGTATTACCGGCGTTCACCGTGATCGTGCCATTCTGGCTGGTGGTGAGGTTGGGTTGCGTGAGCGTCAATGTGATGCCCACATCCGACTGTGGCGAACTCAGCGTCACCGTTCCGGCCCCGCTCACAATCTTCGGCGAAAGTGCCACCGTCCCGTTCGCTGGAACCGTGATCACGTCCGGATTCAAATCCCACTCCGCCGCCGGCGTGTGCGCCATCGTACCCGTGACGACCAGCAACGTCATCGAGTACGGCGCCAACGCAAAGTTCGACGTCCATGCGCGCGGCCCGAACGCGACGATGGTCGACGGCGACGCCGAAGACAGCGTATATGTGGTCACCTGATTCGGCGTAAAGCCGTTCAGCGTGACCTGCGCCGTCTGGCTGTTCGACGGATCCTTGTTGATCAGCAGCACGGTCGCGGTCGTGCCGTTCGCATGTAACGCCGCGAACGAGCTAAACAGGTTGACGTCGGCATCGTGCGTGGCAGCCACCGACATCGTTCCGAAGCCGTGATGCGCCCCGTCATAATTCGTGTAGAGCTTCAGAGCAAGATAATTCGGCTGCGAGGGCGCAGGCGCCACCCACCTCGAGGCCAGGTACACCCGCTCTCGGCCCAGGATGCCATACGCGTCCGCGTCGCCTAACGCCGTCGAGAAATCGGCTGCTCCCGCGAATTCGGCGCTCCACTCCGTGAACGCCAGCGGCGTTCCGGGATAGGTGGCATTGGCAATTGCTCGCATTCGCGGAATGCGGAATGCGATCGTCTTGTTGGGCTGGATCTGCGTCGTCCACGGCTGGTTGATAGTTGAGGACTCGCTGACGTACGTCGGGTCCCACCAATCGCGATAGATCCGTGCCGCCAGCGCCTTCTTCTGCGTAGTGTTCAACGATCCGGTATCGGCGTCGGGGTAGGCATGGATGTCAAAGATATCCAGCGACCGCGAGCCCGCAATCTTGTCCTGCCAATAAACTTCGTTGAGCCACCACGGCACAAAGTCCACGCCGCCGTGGGCGGCCTTGTCATTACTGTCAGCCCCGTTCCAGTAGAACCACCAGCAGCAGCTCACTGGGCCGAGTCGAATTGCCGCCGGATCCCACGTCTTCAGTTTGCGGGCCTGCGCTAGGTACACGTCGCGTAGTTCTTCATAGGCCGCCGCGGTCGGATGGATGTCGCGGTGCGTTCCTCCCCAGATGTCCGTCTCGTTGTCCATGTCGTAGAAGTGGGGTGCGCTTCCAAACGCCGTAGCCAGTGCCGCCGCCCAGTCGTTGCGGTAGTAACACGTCGTGCCCCCCGGACAGCTTGCGCTGTGATCGTCGAGCAGGGGGAAGTAGGCGTCATTCGGGTCGGCTATCAACGGAGTGCTGCAGTCGGCCTTCACTCCGTTCCCGGCATCATTGTTGTACGGATCGACGCTGCACTGCGCACCGTACTTCGAAACGGAAAAACTCCAGTGAAAGTTGTTGGAGGGATCGCCTTGCTGGGTTGACGTTTCCCGGCTCTTTGCCACCCAGTTCAGCATCACCATCGTCATCAGCGGATTACTGCCCGCTGTCTTTACATTGTTGATCCACGTAACCGAGTCCCCCGCCGATCCGTCGTTGAATCCACCGGCGTCGAAGTCCTCGAAGTACCAGTCGTTGTCAGCGTTGTAGGTGTGCAATTGCCAGTTGTACGTCGAAGTCGCATTGCCGCCCCAGCGCACGACCGTCAGCCCGCTGTCAGTTACTGCCGTCGTGTTCTGTGGATACGAACCGCCGTAAATATACGGGCTGATCGTGTGCCGGTTGGCCAGCACGTCCACATTCACGTGCACCGACGCAGTGCCCGATGGCGTCGCCGCCTTCTCGCTCGAATTCGCGCTTTCTCCGTTCGCATTCAGCGCCGAGACCACGTAGTAGTACGTCGTGCCGTTCGTCAGCCCCGTGTCGGTATAGTTCGTTACAGTCGGCGCTGCGACCTGCGAGTACGGACCGCCCGACGCCGTCGATCGCTTCACATGATAGGAAGTCGCGCCCGCACTGGCGTTCCACGTCAGGCTCACCTGCTGGTCGCCTGCGGTCGCTGCGAGCCCTGTTGGAGTGGCCGGCGGGCTTCCGGCAGGCTTCGCGCTGACTTCCGAAGAGTTCCCGCTCTCCCCGCCCGCATTCAGCGCCGTAATCACGTAGTAGTACGTCGTGCCATTCGTAAGGCCGGTGTCGGTGTAGCTCGTAGTTGTGGGCGCAGCAATCTGCGAGTACGGCCCACCCGAAGTTGTGGCGCGCTCCACATGGTAGGAAGTCGCGCCACTGCTCGCGTTCCATGACAGGCTGACCTGTTTGTCACCCGGGGTGGCCGTCACGCCGGTCGGAGCACTCGGCGGTGGCCCCGCCGTCGGCTGCCCGATCACTTCCTTAGAATTGGCGCTTTCGCCATGACTGTTCACCGCCGAAACCACGTAGTAGTACGTTGTTCCGTTGGTCAAGCCGGTGTCGGTATACGCCAGCGTGGTGGGACTGCCGATCGTGCTGTACGGTCCGCCGGAGGTTCCTGAGCGCTTCACATGGTAGGAAGTCGCGCCCGAGCTGGCCGTCCATTGCAGCATGATCTGCTGATCGCCGGCGAACCCTGCGACGCCGGTCGGCACCGCCGGTGGGTTGCCGCCTCCGCCTCCGCCGCCATCGGAGTTTCCTCCTCCACCACATCCGAACATCAGCAGGGCGAGCAAAAGCGCAGCCAGCTTGTTGATCCGCAGCATACCGACAAGCCTCCCAATCCGGAGACAAAAAACGATTTTCTATATGGAACTAACCTATGGTAGCCCTTGCCGGACCTGCTGAAAAGGTTCGGGAAAGACACAGAAGGGAACTATCGCGGCTGCCACCGGACACGCTCCGTGCGCCCGGAAGGACAGGGAGATGCGAATTGGAAGCCAGAGAAGAACTACTGCAGAGGAGACATGACCTCAGTCCTCGCCGTCTAACTAGCGGCTAGCGACCAGCTACGCGTGACTCCTACGCCGGCGCCATCCGCATGCTCATGTCGACCGTCACCGACGAGTGCGTCAGCGCACCCACGGAAATGAAGTCCACGCCCGTTTCCGCATAGGCCCGAACGTTTTCCAGCGTGATGCCGCCCGCACACTCCATCGGGATC
>Ga0335069_10003064_pt1 | contig 25455 bp, 20 predicted proteins | sample Lox_Sample_11_FD_206714 | JGI IMG/M metagenome (GOLD analysis project Ga0335069, IMG submission 206714) | Soil microbial communities from Loxahatchee National Wildlife Refuge, Florida, United States - Lox_Sample_1.1 | ecosystem: Environmental > Terrestrial > Soil > Wetlands | place: USA... | reverse complement strand
AATCGCTCCTCAACCGATATCGCAACATCACCGTGCTGCTGCTGGTGATCATGGCGCAGCTTGTGCTGCTGGCGATCTCGGCCAAGAACGACCAGGATGTGCGCATGATTCGCGTGTGGACCGTGACGGCGGTCACGCCGCTGGCGCGTATTATCGAGGGTGTGCGGGGCGGCGGAAGCGGGTTTCTGCACAATTATGTGCTGCTGCACGACACCAGCGAAGACAACAAGCGGCTGCAATCGGAAGTGGACAAGCTGCGCCTGGAGAACACGTTTCTCAAGAACGAGCTGAACACCGCGGAGCGCGCCAAGGCGCTGCAGGTGTTCCAGGCACATTCGCCGTCGAAGATGCTGGCCGCGACGATTTTCGGTATCGGCGCGGGTTCGAATGCCAAGGTGGTGCTTGCCGATCGGGGCACGGTCAACGGGGTGCAGCGCGGCATGGCTGTGGTCACCCCGGACGGAATCGTCGGCAAAGTGGTGGCTGCTTACCCGATGGCAAGCCAGGTGCAGCTCATCACCGATCCGGAATTCGCGGCGGGTGTGATGACCAAAGGCGGCGCGCGCGGCACGCTGAAGGGGCAGGGAACGCCGCTCTGCCGCATCGACTACGTTCCGTTCGAGGACAAGGTGGACGCCGGCGAATGGATCTATACGTCGGGTGACGACCGCATTTTTCCGCGGGGATTCGCGGTGGGGCAGGTGAAGTCGGTGCGCCCGGGGCAGCCGTTCAAAGAGATTCTGGTGGAGCCTTCGGGCATGCAGCGGGGCCTCGAGGACGTGCTGATTATCGTGGAAGGCGTGCACCAGGATATTCCGGAAACGCCGCCGGGAATACAGCCGGTGTATATCGCGCCTGCACCGCCGGCCGCGCCGAATCCGACCCAGCCGGTGCAACCCGGAAATCCCGCGGGCACCGAGGCCGATCGCCTCGAATCGGCGTACAAGGCGCTCGGCCAGGCGCAGGGCCACGATTTCGGCGATAACCGGCCAGGCGAGAAGGCGCCCGATTACACCAAGCTCGGCCAGCCGTCGGCCGCGCCGGTACAGGCTCCTAAGAAGGAACCCGATGCCGCCAATCCGGCGCCGCCTGCTCCTGGCGCGCTCCCCAAAAACCCACCGCCCGATACGGTACGCCGCTCCAATCAGGCCGGCGGCGGCGGTCCGGGAGGCCAGGACCGCTGATGACCTATTCCGGCGACCGCCTCCTGCTGAGCAGCCAGCGCGAGGGGCAGGAATCGCGTTTTCGAGGCTGGGTGCTGGTCGTCGTGCCTCTGGCAGCTCTGCTGTTTCAGGTGTATGTTCCGCTGTTTTTCCAGTTTCTGAGCTTTTTGGAAATGCCGCTGCTGGTCGTGCTGTACTTCGCCATTATGCGGCGGACGCAGATCAGCGGGCTGATGATCGGCGCGCTCGTCGGGCTCGCACAGGATTCGCTCTCCAAGAATCCGCTTGGCATGTTCGGAATCGATAAGACGCTGGTCGGTTACTTCGCCGCCAGCGTCGGGATGAAGATCGACGTCGAAAACGGACTGGTCCGGCTGCTGCTCTGCTTCCTGTTCTACGGGTTCCACCAGTTCTTCTACTGGGTGATGACGCGCGCGCTGCTCAGCCAACAACTCGCTTTGGATCTGCCGCGTACCGCGATTCTCGGACTACTTAACGCGATCGTCGGTGTCGCCCTGTTTGCCTTTCTCGACAAACTCAGGGAGCGCGCCTAGCCGCCGGCTCTTGGCTCCGGCGCCGTTTTCGGTTCGGCTTCCCCTCGATGGCACGTATAGCAGGTGACGTGCATTTTCTGGTCGGAGAACTGCGCATTTACGAGTTTCGTCATCTCGATCATGTGCCGCGCCTTTTCCTTCTTGGGATTCTCGTCGCTCGCGAAATTGCCCTGAATGTGGCAGTAGAAGCACTGCACGCCGAGCCCCGCCGTGAAGGTGCGCATGATCTGCGAGACCTCCGCGCCCGAGCTGCCCTTGAGCACCTTGAGGTTGGTGGGCGGGGGCGGCTCCTTCTTCGCTGCCTTTTCTTGCGCGAACAGCGCGACCAGCGCTACCAGCGGCATGAGGACCTTGCGCATTGGCCTATGATACCCCCGCTTTCGTCTCTCGCAGAATCTGAAGCGCGTCCGCGGGCACTTTCTCCCGGAGCGCGCGATAGATTTGCCGGCGGATCGCTTCCGGCAGCGCGTCGAATGCTTCGCTGTAGATCATGTAGCTCAAGGCGTATCGGAACAGCCGGGTCTTGAGATCGAAGTCCCGCAGCGAGCGGCCGTGCCGGTCGCGAGGACCTCGTTGAGCGAAGGTCCTCGCAAACGGGGAAGCGCCCTCCAAAGGCTCGGCGAGTGCAGCTTCGCCTTCGAACGTCATGTAAGCGACGGTATCGTGGATCGCCGCGTCGATCGCCGAAGCCTCGCCGATCCTCGCCAGCCAGTTCAGCCGGGTGAGCAGGTTCGTCATGTGCGTCTGGTGCTCGAAGGTCATCAGCGCCACGATGTCGCTGTGCGGCGCGAGATAGCGGGTCGCGCGGAATGCGGGCAGCGGCTCGAGCGTCTCCGGCTCGGCGGGATCGGAGGCAACGGCGTTGGAGCGGTCCTTGGGGTGGCCGCGTGCGGCATCGACGTACCAGCCGCCCCAGCGCTCCTGGAAGGGGGTGCGGTGATCGGTGATAATGGCCGCGCGCTGCTGCGGCATTCCCGCGGAATCGGGATACACCGAGCCAACGAAAATCCCGGGGACACCCAGCGTGGCCGGCCCGTGATGGCAGGAGAGACAAACCTCGCGGCGGGCGAATCGCGGCTGCTCCGAGGCGCGGTTTTCGAGCGTGTAGAAAGCCACGCCTTCTCTGGGATCGAGCGCGGCGACTTCCATGACCGTTCCGCCCGGCACGAATCCCACGGCCACGGAATCGTTGAAGTAGATGGCTCGCGGATTGCGCGGCCCGATGAGCGTCGCCTGGAAACTGGTCTTCGAGAAGACCAGCGCCTGCGAATCCGGGTTGATCTGCAGGTGTTCGAGGAGGCTGGGCAGGTAGCCCGGGCCGCCGGCGCGAAACTGCAGCGTCGCGGCACCGGCCGCAAGCCGGCGATCCAGGCGCGCTACGGGATCGTCGAGGGTGGCATCGAGATAGTGGCCCAGGGGCAGATTGCCCGGATAGATCTGCGCCAGGATGAGGAGAGCGCGGATCACCGGCTGCCGCGGGGAGCGGGTCCCGGCAGGTCCACCAGGTACACCGCCGATTCGAAGCCGAGCCTCGCGGCGAACCTGTCCAGGACGTCTTTGTCGGCCTGCTCCGCCGCGGTCAGCGGGCGTTGATAGATGTTGGCGCCGCTCTGCACCACGCACTGGTCGGACCGGCAGTTGTGGGAGTTCGGCGACCCCAGGCTCTCCAGCAGCGCCAGGGTCTCGGGGTGCGGCTGGCCGAACCGCGTCGGACCGTTGGCCATGTCGGCGGGAGAATCGCCGGCGCGGCTCTTGGCTTCCACATCGGCGCCCTTGGAGACCAGGTACTTGACCATCTCGTTGTCGCCGAGATACGCGGCGCCGTGCAGCGCCGTGTAGCCGCGATTATCCGCGGCCTTCACGTCGTTGCCCAATTCAACGCAGAGCTTGACCGCGTCGATGAGCGGCACCGGAGCGTTGACGCTCCAGTTGGCCGCCCAGCCGATGCCCGCGGCGGCCATGAGCGGCGTCTCGCCGGCCTTGTTGGCCATCTTCGGATCGGCGCCGTGCTCCACCAGCAGCTTCATGGCGGCGGTGTCGCTGGATTGCGCTGCGCGCCAGAATGACGTGGCGCCCGCGGGATCGACCCACGTGTAATCGTTGGTGAAGGACCGGAACCACAGCTTCTCGCCCACGGCGGCATTCGGGTTGGCGCCGTGCTCGAGGAGCGCCCGCATCAGCTCCAGGTAGCTGACCTTCTCCTGGGTGATGTTGGGCTGCGGGAACCACGCCTTGGGGGCCCACTGCACGTCGATCGCGGCGTACAACGGGGTCAGGCCGGAATCGGCCGCGCGGTTGGGATCGGCGCCGTGATCGAGCAGAAACTTTGCGAGATCGTAGTGCCCGTTGGCGATGGACATCACGAGCGGCGTCATCTTGTCGCCGCTGGCAAGATTGACATCCGTGCCCCCGGCGACCAGCGCCTGCACCGTCTCCAGGTGCCCTTCGCGCGCTGCGTAGAGCAAGGCGGTCATACCGCCGGAGACGTCGGGCCCGACCTTACGCGGTGCCCGCGCCGCTACGTCGTCCGCACGCGCCTTGGGTTTGGCGAGCTTCACGTCCGCCGCCGACAGGCCCAGAGCATGAGCCAGCGAGTCCAGCTCGCGTCGGATGGCGTCGGGATCGGGAGGCGGGGCTGCTGCGGCGGCTGTTCCGCGCCCGCCCGCCGGCGTGTCCACCACATTGCCATCTTGATCGAAGCGCACACGCTCCAGCTTCTTCACGGCAGTGGTGATGTTTGCGTCGGCTCCACGAGCGAGCAGCAGCTTCACCGCCTCCGTACGATTGAGGGCCGCCGCGAACATGAGCGCGGTCTGCGCGTGCGCGGATTCCTTCGCGTTGATCTCCGCCCCGCGATCCAGCAGCACCTTGATTGCCTCCGCGCTTCCCGAAGCGGCAGCGGTCATCAGCGCGGTGGTTCCGTTAGACTTCACCGAGTTGGCATCCGCGCCGGCGTTCAGGAGCGCCGCGACGATGGCGGCGTCGCCGTTGGTGCAGGCCATGAACAGCGGGGTGATGGCGCCCTCGCGAGTCGCGGCCTTCACGTCCGCGCCGGCGGCGAGCAGCAGCTTCACCATCTCCAGATCGTCGTGGAACGCGGCCCAGTGGAGCGCGGTCGAGCCGTCGCCCTGCGCTCCGTTGACGTCGGCCTTCTGCTTAAGGAGCGCGCGAACGGTGTTCGAGTCGCCCTGCATGGCGGCTTCGGAGAGACGCGAGTCCGCCGCTGAAAGAGCCAACGCGAAGAGGAAAAGAAGCACCACTTTCATATCGCGATCTCGCCGGTGCTGTCGCCGAAACTCGGCGCGTCGACCCCCAGCTTGTGCAGCATGGTCAGCAGCACGTTGGCCATCGGGGTGCCGTCTTTCGTGCGCACGTGGAGGTTGCCCTTGAGCTGCCCGTTGGCGTGACCGGCCAGGAACAGCGGCACGCGCTTGTGGTTGTGCACGTTGCCATCGCCCATGGGACTGCCGTAAAGAACCATGGAGTGGTCCAGCAGGTTGCCGTCACCGTCTGGCGTGTTTTTGAGCTTTTCAAGGAAGTACGGGACCAGGCTCACGTGATAGCGGTTCAGCTTGGCGAACTCCGCCACCTTCGCCGGATTCTCGCCGTGGTGCGAGCAGGGATGGAAGGGCGTCTTCACTCCGCTTTCCGGCCAGACGCGCCCGCTCACGTCGCGGCTCATCTTGAGCGCGGAAATACGCGTGGTATCGGTCATGAAGGCCAGCACCTGAAGGTCGAACATCAGTTTCAGGTGCTCTTCGTACGAATCCGGAACTCCCAGCGGGGCAGCCGGCAACGCGCGCGCCTCGCCGCTCGAATTGTATTTCTCGATGCGTTGGATGCGGCGCTCCACTTCGCGCACGTCTTCCAGGTACGCGTCCAGACGGCTGCGGTCGCTCGGCCCCAGCCCGCGCTTGAGCCGGCTCACGTCGCGCGATACCCAGTCCAGGATGCTGCGGTTGGTTTTCAGCCGCGCCGCGCGTTCCTCGGGAGTGCCGCCTTCGCCGAAGAGGTTCTCGAAAGCCATGCGCGGGTCGAGCGTCATCGGCAGGGGCTCGGTCGGCGACGCCCAACTGATGGTGTCGGCATAGACGCATGCGTAGCCGTAATCGCAGGCGCCCGACGCGTCCACCATCTCGATGCAGAGCTGGATGGAAGGCAGGGGCGTGTCCTGGCCGAACTTCTGCGCGTAGATCTGGTCGATCGAAGTGCCGACGTAGTAATCCGAACCCTCGGTCATCTTGGGATGCGCCGCGGTCAGGTAGACCGCGCTGGAGCGGAAATGGTCGGCGCCCTCCTCGGCGGCGGACCACGCGGTTGCCGGATTCAAATCCGTGTCGCTGACTACCGTGATGTATTCGCGGAACGGTGCAAGCGGCTCCAGCGACTGGCTCCATTCGAAGTCGCGGCCTTCTTGTGCGGGCGCCCAGTAGTGTTTGGCCGAGCCTTCGCCGGTGCTGCCCGCCGCGCCGTGTACCATTTCGATGCAGGCCAGCCGCGTGCGCCCGGCCGCCGCGGTCCGGCTGACGGGCGTCTGCGCGGGCACCATCGAATCGAGCAGCGGCAGCGCCAGCGACGCTCCCATACCGCGCAGCACTGCGCGCCGCGAAAGATGCTTTCTGGTGAGGAACATCAGCGATTGCCCTCCATGGCAGTGGCTGGGGAGTCGGCCTCTTCGGCCCGGCGCATCTGGAACGGTGCGCTCTTGACGATGCCCAGAATGTACGACGAGAACCTGTTGCCGTTGCGTGCCGCGTCGCGCCCGATCGCCCGGACAACGGGCATGTCGAACGACTCCGGCACGCGGCCGAGCCCGTAGGCCAGCAGGTTCTCGGTGAGCGTGCCCAGGAACGCATCGGAATGGTTCAGCACGGCCTGGCGCAGGCTCACCGGACCGCTCAGCTTCGCGCCGTCGAACATCTTGCCCGAAGCATCGATCTGGAAGCCGCTATCGTTCGTGCGCCAGACCCCGACGGCGTCGAAATTCTCCAGCGCGAAGCCGATCGGGTCCATCAACTGGTGGCACGCCGCGCACGCGGGATTCTTGCGGTGCTCTTCCAACCGCTCGCGGACCGAGAGAGGCTTGGCAACGTGCCCGGTGCGCAGGACCGCGTTTTCAGGCAGCGCGGGCACGTTCGGGGGCGGCGGCGGAGGCGGAACGCCGAGCAGCACTTCCATCACATATTTCCCGCGCTGGACCGGCGATGTGCGCAGCGCCGTCGAGGTCAGCGTCAGAATCCCGCCATGTCCGAGCACGCCGTAACGGTTCGGATCGGTCACCGGCACGCGCCGGAAGCGGCTGCCCATCACGTTCGGGATGCCGTAGTGCTTGGCCAGCCGCTCGTCCACGAAGGTGTAGTCCGCGGTCAACAGCTCCAGCACGCTGCGGTCCTCGCGCATGATGTTTTCGAACAGCAGCTCGGTTTCGCGGCGCATCGAGTTGGCCAGCGTGCGGTCGAAATCGGGAAATTCGAAAAGGTCCGGGTTGGCGATCTTGAGGTTCTGCAGATGCAGCCACTGGCCGGCGAAGGTTGTCGCCAGCGAAGCAGACCGCGGGTCCGCCAGCATGCGCCGCACCTGCTTTTCCAGCACCGCCGGATCGCGCAGCCTGCCCTGCGCTGCGGAGGCGATCAGCGCCTCATCCGGCGGTCCGCTCCAGAGAAAGAAAGAGAGTCGCGAAGCCAGTTCCAGGTCGCCGATGCGGTAGTTCGCTCCGGGCGCCACACCGGCCGGCGTGCGCTCGAAACGGAAGACGAATTCCGGGTTCGCCAGGATCGCCTGCAAGGCGGTGCGGATGCCCGCATCGAAATCTGCGCCGTTCCGTCCCGATTGGTAGAAGCTCAGCAGCGGCTCCAGGTCGTTGTCGGTCACCGGGCGGCGGTACGCCCGGCGCGCCAGGGGAGCCAGAATCTGTTTGGCGCAGGGAATCTCGTCGCGCGCCGCGGCGGGTTTGCAGGTGAGGATCCGGCGGCGCGCTGCCGTTTCCGAAATCCCTTCCACTTTCGCAGGTCCCGTAATGCTGAGCTCGTGCAGATGCGGCAGGGTGGTCATGCCTGGCACAGTGCCTACGCTGACATCTACCAGGCTCTGCTCCACCATCCGGTATTCGTCTTCGATCGGCCCATCGGCTTTTTGCGGGAACGACGCCGAGACGCGCTGCGGCCCCGCCCTGACTGCGATCGGCTCGGTCTTGATGCCGTCCTTGGCCAGGGTCATTGCCGGGTTGATATCGAGCAGGGCGACGCGCTCGCCGTTGATGGCGATCTCGATCTGCTGGCCCTTGCCCTGATTCATGCCGTACAGCGGACCGGTGGGCGAATAGTAGAAGCCGATCTTGAAGACATACTTGCCGTCCGCCGGAAAATTGTGGACCACGGCTATGCCGCCCCGCGTCCCGAGCGGCGTACCCTCCACGTGCCGCACCTGCGAAAGCACGCGCGGAATGGAATAGGTGGACGTGATCGCGCGCGCCGACGGATCGCCCATGGCCTCGCGGCTGATCCGCCCGGCCGCCCGGATGTAACCCTCCATCAGAGCGGGCGACATAGTGAGCACGTCGGCCATGTTGTCGAAGCCGTGACTCATGTCGTCGGCGGGCAGCAGGGCAGTCACGTCGATCTGGAGGCCAAGGAGGTCGCGGACCGAATTGGCATATTCGGTGCGATTGAGCCGATGCAGGGCAGGACGCCCCGGATTGGGATGTGCTCCCGCCGCCTCGTCGATAGCGGTTTCCAGGGACGCGACGAAGGTCTTGGCTGCTTCTGTGGTTGGCCGCGGCATGCCGGGCGGCGGCATCATGCCCACGCGTACTTTTCGGATGATCTTCTCGCCCAGTTCCGGGGACACGTGCGCGAGCGACATGCCGCCGGATTTGGTCTGTTCGTTGTGGCAGTACGCGCAGTATTGATTCAGGAACGCGCGCTGTGTGGAGGAAACCGCGAAGGCGGCAGGCTGGCCGTGGGCAGCAGCGGCCGCGCACAGGGCGATCCCACTGAAAAGGCACACACTTCGCATCCCGGTTCCCCCTCGGAACAGGCTTGGTTCACTATATATGGAATGCCGGGCTTAAGCAAGCCGGATCAGGCGCTATAGTAGTTCTCAGTAGAACCATGGAAACCGGCGCGCTCGTGAGTGTCAACGAATATCTTTCCTCAAGCTACGATCCTGACTGCGAGTACGTGGACGGGGTGATCGAGGAGCGGAATTTGGGAGAAAACGACCACGCTGATCTGCAGTCGGCCATTTTGGTCTTTCTGCGTACGCGCCAAAAGGAACTTGGCATATACGCTGTCGTCGAACAGCGCGTTCAGGTTTCAGCGACACGGTTTCGTGTTCCCGACGTCTGCGTGCTTCTTGGAGGCAGGCCCAAGGAGAAGATCTTTCGCACACCGCCCTTCATCTGCATCGAAATTCTGTCACCGGAAGACCGGCTTTCGCGAGTGCAGGAGCGGATGAAGGATTTTCTCTACTTCGGCGTGCCCTACGTGTGGATGCTCGATCCCGAAACCCGCAAAGCGTTTCGCTGGACCCTGGAGGGCATGCACGAGATCCAGGAGCTGCGCACAGAAAATCCGGAGATCGTGGTTCCCCTGGCCGAGCTGTTCGAGTAGGCCTATCGAATATCCTCGAATCTTACGTTCTGGATCCCGTACCGCCGCCAGTCGCGGTAATCGAAGTGCCACCACTCGGATTGGAATACCGTGAAGCCCTGCTTTTCCATCTGCGCCCGCAGCAGGTCGCGGCGCGCACGCTGTTCCACGGTCCCGCCCGTGTAGGTCGGATACGACCGCGGCGACATCTCGTCGTAACCGCCGGTCATCTCCACCTCGCGCCCCGTAGCAAGATCGTACAGCGTAAGATCCACTGCGCACCCCCGATTGTGGCGAGACCCCTCTGCCGGGTTCGCCACGAATTCGTGCTTGTCCGGCGGTGTCGCCTCCCAGAAGATTTTGGTCACATACCACGGCCGGTAGCCGTCGAAGATCAGGAGCCCGTAACCTTGTTTCATCAGCTCGCGGTGCGCGCGCAGCAGCGCCTCCGCCGCCGGGCGCTGCAGGAAGGCCCGCGCCGACGTGTACACCGGAGTGCTGAGGAAATTGTCCGAAGTCGCGTAGCGGATGTCGAGCTTGATGCGCGAATCAAGCTTCGCCAGTTCCACCAGGTCCGGCTTCAGAAACTCGCCCGATTCCCGCGGCGGCCGGGCGGCCAGCGCTTCCTTCCGCAGCTCGGCCACTGGCCGGACAGGCGCGATCCGAAAGATCCCCGGCCGCTCCTGCGCCAGCAGGAGCAGCGCGGCGAAGCCCCACGCCAGCCGCATCATTGGACGGCAGGCTTGGCGGTTGCAGCCAGGAATCCTTGAATCTGGCGAACTGCGGCATCGACTTTCATATCGAACAGCTTCTTTCCCAGCTCGGCCGTGGAACGCCGCGCATCGCCGGTGATCCCGTTGTTGATGCGTCTTGTATTCGGGTCCGGCGGCGTGCCGCGCTGCCGCACCGGGTCGCCCAGCGCATTCGGAATTTCTTCCTTGCGCACCCATCCCTTGTCGCCGCCCAGGTAGAGCATCTCGGACGTGTCCGGGATGCCGGCGTGCGAGCTGGACGGATATCCATTCGCCGCGAGCCACTTATCGAAGTCGTCGTTGGCCTTCTGGTAGACCTCGTCGCAGAAGAACACGTGGATGCCCTGCGGCGCGTACTTTTCGTCGAGCTTCCTTGCGACCTCGCCCAGTTCGCGCTGCCCGCCGCCGTGATCGCCCATCAGGACCACGTTCTTGAATCCGGTCTTGATCAACTGTTCCGTGACCTGCTCGTTCAGCGCCGCGAACAGCGGTCCGGTCAGCCCGATCGTGCCCGGCAACTGGGCACTCGCGTTGTTGACCGAGAACGGCATCACGGGCGCCGCGATCGCATTGCCGAGCTTCTCGGCTATCGCAACTACGGTCGCGTGACCCATCAGGCTGTGGCCGCCGTTCACGTTCTGGGGTCCCCGCTGCTCGGTGCCGCCGTTGTAGACCAGCGCCGTGGTCTTGCCTTGTTCGAGCGCCTGCTTGACCTCGCGCCAGGTCATCATTTCGAAATCCACCAGCGGACGGTTCTGTCCCGAGAGCAAACCCGCTGCAGCAGTGGCTACACACAACAAGCGCATACCCCTCCTCAATTCCTCGGGGAAGAATACCACATGCTACGATGAAAATTCCCCGACATCCATGGCGCTACGCTTTTACAACACGCTGTCTCAGCAGGTCGAGGACTTCAGCCCTGCCCGCGACAACACCGTTCGCATGTACACCTGCGGGCCGACCGTTTACGACTTTGCCCACATCGGCAATTTCCGCTCCTTCACCTTCATCGACCTGCTGCGCAAGTCTCTTCGCCTGAATGGATTTCAGCTCCGCCACGTGATGAACATCACCGACGTGGACGACAAGATCATCCGCAACGCTGTGGCGCAGCACAAGCCGCTGGCCGACTATACCAACATCTACACCGAGGCCTTTCTCGAAGACTGCCGCACGCTGCGCCTGGAGCGGCCGGAAGTGCTCGCCCGCGCGACCGATCACATCCAGGAGATGGCGTCGGCGATCGGCAAGCTTTCCGACACGGGCCACACGTATGCCAGCGACGGCTCGGTCTACTTCAAGATCGCTACGTTCCCCAATTACGGCAAGCTCTCGCACAACGATTTCAGCGGCAACATCGCCGGAGCGCGCGTCGATGTGGACAGCTACGAGAAGGCTGACGCGCGCGACTTCGCCCTCTGGAAAGCTCCCAAGGATGACGAGCCGTTCTGGGAGACGCCGCTCGGACCAGGCCGGCCCGGATGGCACATCGAGTGCTCCGTCATGGCGATCCAGTATCTCGGTGAAACCCTGGACATTCACGCCGGCGGCATCGATCTCGTCTTCCCGCATCACGAGAACGAGATCGCGCAATCGGAGTCGCTCACTGGAAAACCGTTCGCGCGTTTCTGGCTGCACGCCGAGTTTCTCATGGTGGAAAGCCAGAAAATGTCGAAGTCGCTGGGCAACTACTACACGCTCCGCGACGTGATCGCCAAAGGCTACGCTCCGGAAGCCATTCGCTATCTGCTGGCTTCGGTGCCCTACCGCAAGCAGCTCAATTTCACGTTCGACGGCCTGAAAGCGGCCGCCATCGCCATCGACCGCCTGCGCAATTTCAAACTGCGCCTGGAGACCGACAAGTTCCCCGAAGGTACCAACGACGGAGGGTCCGCGCGTCTTGCCGAAGCCCAGCAGGCGTTTCGCGACAGCCTGAACGACGATCTAAACACGGCCGAAGCGCTGGCCGCGGTTTTTGAGTACATCCGCGACGCCAACAGCGCCATGGACGCCGGCCAGTTTCTGGCAGGCAACGCGGCCGGAGCGCTCGAATTCCTCAGCCTGTTCGATTGCGTCTTCGATGTGCTCAAGCCCAGTGCAAAAGCAGGCGAACTCAGCGATGCAGAGATCGATGCCCGCATCGCCGACCGTACCGCGGCGAAAAAGGCCAGGAACTTCGCGCTGGCGGACCAGATTCGCGACGAGCTGCTCGCCCGGGGAATCATCCTGGAAGACACCAAGAGCGGAGTCCGCTGGAAGAGGAAGTAAGAGGTTTGCAGATCCACACCAAGGCGGTCCACGCCGGCGACCGCAAGAAGGCCGGCCCTCACGTGCCGGTGACCACCCCGATTCACACGGCCACCAGCTACTTCTACGATTCCATGCAGCAGCTCGACCGAATCTTCGGCGGCGAAGAGCAGGGCTACTGCTACTCGCGGTACGACAACCCGTCGGCCGGCGCGCTAGAGGAGCTGCTCTGCACGCTGGAGGGCGGCTCGGCCGCACTGGCCTGCGCCAGCGGGATGGCCGCGATTCACACCGCGATCGTCTGCGCGCTCACCGACCGCCGCCGCAGCGTGCTCGCCGCCAACGCCATGTACGGCGCCACCACCGGCCTGCTGATGAACGTGTTCGAGCCCGCGGGTGTGAGCGTCCATTTTGTCGATATCTGCGATCCTGACGCGGTCCGCGCCGCCGTCGCCGGGGAAAAGCCGGGCTGCATCCTGATGGAAGTTATCTCCAATCCTCTGCTGCGCGTGGGGCCGATCGACCGCATCGCGGAAATCGCGCGCGATGCCGGCGCCGCGCTGGTGGTCGACAGCACCTTTGGCACACCGCTCCTCGCGCGGCCCATCGAGCTGGGCGCGCACTTCAGCGTGCACAGCCTGACCAAGTATTTGTCGGGCCACGGCGACGTGCTGGGCGGCGCTGTGATCACCGACAAGGCGCATGCGGAGACGCTGCGCACGTTGGGCCGCACGCTCGGTCCCGTACTCGGGCCCTTCGAGAGCTACCTGACCATGCGGGGCATCAAGACTTTTCCTCTGCGCATGGAGCGCCAGTGCGCCAACGCCTGCAAAGTCGCGCAGCGGCTGGCCGCGCATCCTCGCGTTGACCGGGTATACTTCACCGGCGATCCGCGCCATCCCGATGCCGAAACCATCCGGCGCCTGTTTCCCGCCAGCCTTTACGGCGCCATGGTGAGCTTCGAAATCAAAGGCGGGGGCAGAGAAGAGGTCTTCCGCTTCATGGACGGCCTGAAGATGATCGTGCGCGCCACTTCGCTGGGCGATGTGCACAGCATGGCCCTCTACCCGGTGATGAGCTCGCACCGGGAGCTGTCGCCGAAACACCGCGAGCGCATGGGCATCCGCGAAAACCTGGTACGGCTGAGCATCGGCATTGAGGCCGCGGAAGATATCATCGCCGACCTGGAACAGGCGCTCTGAATAGAGCATGTTAATGTGTGGATATGACCGTCAAAGAACGGCTGGACCAGCACGACAGGCAGATCGCAGCTATCCGGGGCCTCATTCACGAAGGAATGCGGCTCGTCGTCCAGACTCGCAGAGACCTCAGAAAGCTTGCCGAAATGCAGCTAGCCACCGGAGCCGCCCAACAGAAAACTGAGGCGAAGCTTCAGGCGCTCATCGACAGCATGCGCCGCGGCGGAAACGGTCACAAGGGCTCACGCAACTAGATCATCGTTCTCTAAATACCGATACATTTAACTCGATTTATGTTTTAATGGGACATGCCCTTCCCAAGGAAGCGCAGTCCCCTCCAGTTCAGCGAGCAGGATCTGCTCAAGTTGGAGTCCATCCGTAAGTCTCGCACACAGGAGAAGCGGCGCACCCTGCGGGCCGCGTTTCTGTTGGATTCGCGGGCCGGCCAGAGTGATGGGGCCATTGCCCGGCAGCATCATGTCAGTCGCAGCACGGTAGTCGCGTGTATTCAGAAGTTTCTGCAATTCGGCCTGGAAGCAGCGCTGGGGGACCTGCCCCGATCCGGCAAGCCGCGGCAACTGCCGGACGACGCGATTATTTGGGTGCAGCACTGTGCCTGCCAGAAGCCGAAGGAACTGGGCTACTCCTGTGAATTGTGGACGTATCGGCTATTGCTCGCCCACATACACCGGCGCTGCGTTGCCGCCGGCCATCCGGCGTTGCTCAAATTAAGCCGATCCAAACTGCACAAGATCCTGCGCCAGGGCGAACTGCGGCCGCACCAGATCCGGTATTACGTGGAGAAACGGGATCCGGATTTCGAACTCAAGATGGCCAACGTGCTGCATGTCTACAAGGAGGTGGAAATCGTCAATGAATATCACCGCGGTGATGCCAGCCGGCAGCCGAGGATGGTGACGATTTCGTATGACGAGAAGCCGGGCATTCAGGCTTTGGCGACGACGACGCCTGATCGGCCTCCGGTCGTGGGCACGCATCCCAGTCACCTTCGAGATTACGAGTACGTGCGACTGGGCACGGTGTCGCTATTGGCCGGACTGGATCTGCACAGCGGGAGAGTGATCGAAACTGTCAGCGACACCCACAAGAGCGCCGACTTCATCGCCTTCCTCAAGCGGCTGGACAGCGCTTACCCGGGGCACTACCAAATACGCTTGATTTTGGACAACCACTCCGCGCACATCTCCAAAGAAACGCGAGGCTACTTACAGACGATGCCGCAACGCTTCGTTTTTGTTTTCACCCCGACCCACGGCTCGTGGCTGAATTTGATCGAGAACCAATTCAGCAAGATGACGCGGACGATGCTGCGCGGAATCCGGGTGGCCAGCAAGCAGGAGTTGATCGATCGAATTCACCAATATTTCGAGGAGATCAACGCTGCGCCAGTGGTGCTTCGCTGGAAGTGCACGATGGACGAGACCATCATTGGTATAGTTATTTAGAGAACGATGATCTAGGCCTGATCTAGGCCGGCTCCAGGAGGCGGCGGGCTCCGCCAAAAAAGCAGCGCCAGAACGATCGGATGCATGCTGGCGCCGGCATACGTCCCTCCCTGCTGCGTGTTACCCTCAGATTTCAATAATTATCTGAGGTCTTTATGTCTTTTCTCACCGTTCGCGATCTGGATCTGAAAAACAAAGTCGTCTTCATCCGCGTGGATTTCAATGTGCCGCTGCAGAAGAACGATCAGGGCGTTATGGAAATCACCAGCGACAAGCGCATCAAGGCGTCGCTGCCCACGATTCAATATGCTCTGGAACACGGTGCCGGACTGGTCCTGGCGTCGCACCTGGGACGTCCCAAAGGCAAGCCGAATCCCGAGATGAGCCTCAAGCCGGCGGCTGCGCGGCTCGAGCAGTTGCTGAAGCGGCCGGTCAAAATGGCGCCCGATTGCGTCGGACCCGAGGTGGAAGCCATGAAGCCCGCCCCGGGCGAGGTGCTGCTGCTCGAGAATCTCCGCTACCATCCCGAAGAAGAGAAAAACGAACCCGGGTTCGCAAAGAAACTTGCGGCCCTCTGCGATGTCTACATCAATGACGCGTTCGGCTCCGCCCATCGTGCGCATGCCTCCACCGAAGGCATGATCAAGTTCGTCCCCAAGGCCGCCGCCGGGCTGCTGATGGAGCAGGAGTTGAAATACCTCGGTATGGCGACCAGCAATCCGCCGCGGCCCTGTGTCGCGGTGCTGGGCGGAGCGAAAGTGTCCGACAAGATCGAGGTCATCGAGAACCTCGGCAAAATAGTCGACAAGCTGTTGATCGGCGGCGCCATGGCGTACACGTTTCTGCGCGCGCAGGGCCTCCCGACCGGCAAGTCGCTCGTGGAGGAGGACAAAGTCGATCTCGCCAAAAGACTGCTGGCCGATCTCGGCGCCAGGCTGATGCTGCCCGCCGACCACGTAGTGGTCAGCGAGATTGCAGCCGGGGCTCCCCACGAGGTCGTGACCGCCATTCCGGACGACAAGATCGCGGTCGATATCGGGCCGAAGACAATCGAGGCCTACAGCCAGGTGATCGCAGGTGCGAAGACCGTGGTTTGGAATGGTCCGATGGGCATCTTTGAAAAGCCGCCGTTCGACAAGGGAACGGTCGCACTCGCCAAAGCCGTAGCCGGGTCCGGTGCGACCAGCGTGGTGGGCGGCGGAGATTCCGAAAAAGCGATCAAGGCAGCCGGCGTCACGGACAAGATCACCCACGTGTCCACGGGCGGAGGCGCGTCGCTCGAGTTTCTGGCGGGCATTACGCTTCCGGGAGTGGCCGCGCTCAACGTGGAGTAGTCGGCGCGCTACAAAGCGTGGTGAAACACGTAGGAGCTCTGCACGGGAATTCCCTGCTTGAACGCTACCTTGATGACCACCTGAAAGTGGCGGGGCACCTGACCGGTGCCGGCGCGCAAGCGGCTGACCAGTTCGCGCGCGCGGCGCGGCTGGGTTAGCCACTCGGCGGCGGCAAACGTGTCCGGAGACGCGTTCCCCGCAATCATGAGGAACTCGCCGGATCCGCTCGGTCCAGCGGTGCGCGTGATCAGTGCGTGAGTCTCGCCCTCGCTGGTCTTTCCGGGCACCAGGCGATCCTCCAGGTATTCCGGTTCGCCGCCGCGCGGCTTGCGGTTGCGAATTCCGCCGGCTTCGATGACGATGTCCTGGATCATCGCCGCTTCCTGCAATTGCAGGTTGAATTTGGGCGGCCCCAGGAAGATCACGTCCTGGTCCGCGATCTGCTGCCAGGAGAGGATACTGCTGCGCGTCAACTGCAAGTCGTGCTTGCGCGTGGCGAGCAGGCGGGCGAGCAGAAACGCCGCGCTGGCTTCCCCCGCGCCCGTAAAGTTGTAGGAAGGCAGAATCTCCTTGTCTCCCAACGCCTTGTGGACACCCTGAAACCTCTCGGATCTTTCCAGCTCGCTCCATTCGTTGACCTTGGGATCGCGAAAAAACCCGAAGTCCGGAAAGCGCACGAACAGCGGTGTCCCCAGGCTGACCAGCAGCGGACGCTTGCTTTCCAGGTATGGGCGCCACAGCGTTTCCAATTCGGGCGACCAGCTCTCTGCCACCGGCTGTGCCTCACGGTAAGCGCGAACGAGCATGAAGCTGGCCGCCAGGGCCCAGAGCGCGGCGAGTGCCAGTGCGACGCTCAGAATATGGGTGCGCCGGCGCGATCTCCCGGCCGAGTCTTCTTCGCCCGACGGGTGATGGAGCTCGAAGACCAGCTTGAAAGCGCCTTTGGGAAGGCTTACCCGGACCGGGTCGCCATTGGCCTCGCTCTGATAATAGACGGCCAGTTTCTGGCGGAGACGGCCCATCTGGAGTCGCACGATAGAGTCGTGCTTCGGGTCGTAGCTCGGGGGCTTGCCGAATGCTTCAAGCCCTACGGTGTATTCCTTAAGCCGGTCGGCATCGCCCGCCAGCGTCCTTTCTGCCAAATATTGGAGCAGCCGCCGGTGGGCTTCCGAAGTTTGGAAGGTTTTACTCTGAATCAGCCGGTCGATCTCTTCCCGGATCGCATCAGCCCCAATCTCACCCATTGCTAATACTGATGCTAACACCGTTACCAGCCGGGTTAATCACCATGCTTCCGCTAGAAGTTATCCCTTGGGGAGTCACGATGTTTCAGACCGCGGTGTATCATTTGGTAGCGCGGGTTTCGGCTGTGTAATCGAACGCCCGCTTTTTCCGCCGGAAATCGGCGACACAAATCTACGGGAGATTGAGCATCACGCCACGTGATGCAGGGGTGAGAAAAATAATGAGAAGTCGATTCTTTCTGTATACTCTCGCGCTGATGCTGTTGGCCAGCTTCGTATGCTGGTCTCAGGATACGCGCGGATCGATTGTCGGCCGGGTCATGGACCCGTCCGGCGCAGTTGTACCAGATGCCACAGTTGTCGTGAGCAATCCAGCCACTGGAGCCCGCTCCACGGCAACCACCAACGCCGACGGCATCTATCGGGTGCCGTTGCTGCCGCCGGGCCTGTACCAGATCGAGGTCACGTCCCGCGGCTTCAAGAAAGCCGTCCGCAATGATGTGGAGGTTCGGGTTGCGGATCGCCTGGATATCAACATCGCGCTGGAAATCGGCGCATCCGAGCAGCAGGTGACGGTCGTCTCCGAAGTGCCGGTGCTGAATGCGGAAAGCGCGTCGATGGGAACCGTGATCGATTCCAAGCGTGTCTCCGACCTGCCCTTGTCCTACGGCAACCCGTTCCTGCTCATCGGGTTGACGGCCGGTGTGACCTACAACGGCAGCGTCCGCCTGGACCGCCCGTTCGAGCCTACCCACATCGTCAACTTTTCCATGGGCGGGACCAGCGGCCTGCTCAACGACATCACCATTGACGGCGCGCCTACCACTTCGCGTGCCAACCCGATGCAGGTGACTGCCTCCTACGTGCCGCCCACCGACATCGTCCAGGAGTTCAAAGTGCAGACTGCCACGTTCGATGCCCAGTTCGGGCAGACGCAGGGCGGTGTCACCAACATCAGCATCAAATCCGGAACGAACAACCTGCACGGCAGTGCCGGTTACTCCTTCCAGCGTCCCAGTTTCTGGGCCAACGACTTTTTCCTGAACAAGGCGGGTACGCCGCGCCCCGACTTTCTTTTCAACCGCTGGACCGGCTCCATCGGTGGACCGGTTTACATCCCAAAGGTCTACAACGGCAAGAACAAGACCTTCTTCCTGTTCGGGTACGAAGGCATTCACGACTCGCGCCCGCGCCATGACGACACCACTAATACGGTGCCGACTCCGGCCGAGCACACCGGCGATTTCTCGGCCCTTCTGGCCGCCGGATCGAGCTATACGATCTACGATCCCGCTACCCGCGTAGCCGCCGCCGGTGGACGTTTCCAGCAGACGCCTTTCCCGAACAACAAGATCCCGTCGAACCGTTTCGATCCGGTGGGTGTGAAAATCCTCTCCTATTACCCGACCACCGAGAAGACCCCTGGCGATGTCACCGGCCTGAACAACTACCTGGACGCCTCGGTTGCGGAGAAGGCCAAGTACTACAACTGGACCGGACGCGTAGACCAGAACATCGGCGACCGGCAGCGCTTTTATGTGCGGTACAGCACCTACACCCGCAACAGCACGTACAACAACTATTTCGACAACGCGTTTGTGGGAACCCAGTTCTGGTTCTACTCGAAGACCGCTGTCGCGGACCACGTGATCACCCTTTCGCCAACCATGGTGCTGAACACGCGCTACAGCTATAACCGGTTCATCCGAGGCTCCGACGCGCCAGCCTCGGCGGTGGGCTTCGATGTGACCACGCTCGGATTCTCCACGCAGTTTGCCAATCAAATCCCTGTAGACATTCGGCGCTTCCCGCGCGTGAATCTGACCGGCTACATCAGCAACGGTTCGACCGGCGAGAACCGGCCGACCAACAACCATACGATTTCGTCCACGCTCACCAAGTCCGCCGGAAAGCAATCGATCCGGACCGGATTCGAATTCCGCGTGTACCAGCAGGCGGACCGCTTCTTCAGCAACTCGCAGTCCGGCCAGTTCACGTTCGGCTCCACCTGGACCCGCGGGCCGCTGGACAATTCGGCGACCTCGCCCGGCAGCATCGGCCAATCGGTCGCGGAACTTCTCCTCGGCCTGCCCGACTCCGCCAACATCAATCGCGCCGCAGACTACTTCGAATCCTCCAGCTCGTGGGGATTCTTCGTGCAGGATGATTGGAAGCTCACTCCCAAGCTGACTCTCAATCTCGGCGTGCGCTACGAGTTCGAGACCCCGATGTTCGAGCGGTTCAACAAGAGTACGCTGGGCTTCGATACCAGTTATGTGCAGCCCATCTCCGCTGCCGCACAGGCCGCCTACGCCAGTATCTATCCGACCATCCCGGGTGGCTTTCCGCAGCTTCCGCCGAGCGCTTTCTCGCTCAAGGGCGGCATGACTTTCGCCGGACTGAACGGCAACGACGGCAGCCTGTACCACACTCCGAAGAACGTGTTCATGCCGCGCGTGGGGCTGGCCTACCAGCTTGACAACCAGACCGTGGTTCGCACCGGCTTCGGCATGTTCGGGGGCTTCCTCGGGCAACGCCGCGGCGATGTCCAGCAGAACGGCTTCAGCCAGACCACCAACATGGTACTGACCACCGACAACGGGCTGCACTTCCTGACCAACATGGCCAGCCCCTTCCCCTCCGGCGTCGCCGAACCGCGGGGCGCGGCCGATGGTCCGCAGACCTATCTGGGCCAAGGCTTCACGTTTTTCAATCAGAACCCGAAGGTCCCGGTTACCATGCGATGGGAGTTGAGCCTCCAGCGGCAGCTCAAGAACTTCGTGCTGGAAGCCGCCTACGTGGGCAGCAAGACCAACCACATCGAAATTACGCGCAACATCAACACACTCCCGTACCAGTATCTGAGCACGCTGCCAACCCGCGACGACACCTATAACAACCTGCTCACCGCCAGCATTCCGAACCCCATGTACAACCTGCTGCCGGGCAATACCCAAAGCATCTACACGGGAACCACGACTTCGCGTCAGACGTTGCTCTCGCCCTACCCGGCGTTCGGTTCCAGCGCCATCAACAGCACTGAGAATACCGGTTACTCGTGGTATCACGGCCTGCAGTTCACCGCCACCAAGCGGTTCAACAAGGGCTACACCGTGATCGGGAGTTATACCTATTCGAAGTGGATGCAGGCCGTCAATCTGTTGAACGCTGCCGACCCGCTGCCCATCCGGGAGATTTCCGATTCGGACGCGCCGCATCGCATCAACATCAGCAGTGTGTGGTCTCTGCCATTCGGAAAGGGCCGCGCGCTGTTGAGCGGCGCCAACAGATTCGTCAACAGCCTGGTCGGCGGATGGGAACTCTCCGGCATCTGGAGCCTGCAGAGCGGGTTCGCGCTGCCCTGGGGCAACGTGATCTACTATGGCAACCCGAAGGACATCGTGCTGCCGCTCGATCAACGCACGCCCGAGCACTGGTTCAATGTCGCCAACTTCGAGACCAACTCAGCCCGGCAGTTGCTCAGCAACCAGGTCCGCACGTGGCCGTTCCGCTTCTCCACCATCCGCGGACCGCGTCAGAACAACATCGACGTGGCCTTGATCAAACAGACCCGGATCACGGAAGGCAAGAACATCGAGTTCCGCGCCGAGGCCCTCAATTTCGCTAACCACCCCTACTTCCCGAACCCGAGCATGTCCCAGACGACGGCTCAAACCGTCAAGGACACCGGCTTCGGGCAGATCAGCGCCTCGACCCAGAGCAACTACGCGCGCCGGCTGCAGCTCAGCATCCGCTTCTTGTTCTAAACCTCAACGTCGGGCGGGCGATCGTCTTTTGTCGCCCGCCCTTTTTCTTTCAGTCGATCCTCGACCGAGCACGATTGGCTCATTCAGGTCGGCACACCGAGCCGGGGCAGCACCCATCGCATCAGGACCAGGTAGCCCACGGGAATAAGGATCACTGTCAGCCAGTCTGGCATTCCACTACTCTAGACGCAGGATCGTGGGTGGAGGTGACGGGGAGAAAGAATTCAGAAGACAGAATTCAGAATTCAGAACGAAAAAGGTGCGGCCCGGCATTCTGAATTCTGACTCCTGGCTTCTGACTCCTGAATTCTAGAACTCCACATCCACAATACAATCCTCCCCCGCCTTTACCGTCGCTCGAACCTGCAAAGTCTTCGTCCGCTGGTCGTACGACCACGTGCGGTCTCCCATTTCGCCGCCCTGTACCTGCCGGTACGGCTTCCCTTCGAACCCGACGCCCGACGGCTTTTCCGCGTGGTGAACCACCCACTGGTAGTCGCGGTCTTTCTTCGATTCGATTTCCAACCGCAGGAAATCCAGCGCCGGGGCGGCGTGGACCTGGGTATAGTCGGGGATGTCGCTTTCCAGCAGGAAAAACTCGCCGCCCGCGCTCGGGAAATAGTGCAGCGCCATCGCGGGTCCCGAGTTCAACGGCACGATGGAGCCGTTCTTGGCGAATACCGGCAGCGACTTGGTTTTCACCGTGATCGTTTTCGGGCCCTGCGTGACCTCGTTGGTTTCGAGGTTGGTCCAGTTGCCCCGCGGCAGGTATACGCTGCGCTGCTCGCCCGGCTCGCAGATGGGAGCGATCAGCATCTCATCGCCCAGCATGAACTCGTCGGTGTGGCGCGCGCCTTCCGGGTCGTCCGTGAACTGGAATGGCAGGGGATGCCACACCGGAAACCCGCGGTCCTGCAGTTCCGCGGTATACGTGCCAAAGAAAGTATCGAGCTGCTTGCGCAAGCCGCTCAAGCCCACCGGGCCCGGACTGACCCGTGCCACGATTGACCCCAGTTGCCGCGCCCGGGTCTTCAACTCCTCCGGTGCGCCCGCGTAGGGCGTGAGGTCGAGAAGGGGAGCGTTCGCCGCGGACATGGCGCCCTGCACGATGCGTACCATCGCGCTGCGCAGCGTGGCCCAACTTCCGAAGCGGTCTGTCGCCACCGTCCAGGGTGGAGCATGGTACACCGCGTTATGCTCCTCGAAGATCTCCTTCGGCGTCGGTCCGTAGTAGAAGAAGTAGTCAATCTCGGTCCCTGCCACGTTGTACCGCGCTCCCGCGGCGGCAAAATCGAAGTGGTAGGAACCGGCTCCTGCATGGTATTCGCCAAACCCGGCCGTGCTCACGAAGAACGGGATTTCGGCGCGAAGCGATTTTCCGATCAGGCTGAAGCTCGTGTCGGTCCGCGGGCCCAGACCGTAGAAGTCGCTGCCCGCCGGGGCCTCGCGTTCCTGGGTCACGCCTGCCGCCTCGGACCGCGCCTCCCGCACATCACGGGCCAGCAGTCCGCCTGTAGTGCGCCGGATCTCCAGAAGGGCACCTTTCTTGCCAATCAAGACGTCCAGCACTCTCGACCTCAGGCGCACCGCATCGGGCCGGTCCTCGACTTCCACCGCGACCGGGTCCCGCTGCGCCATTTCGAGCTTCGGGAGAGGCCCGTCCAATACCCGCCGGAAGCGGAAGGTGCCGGGCGAGACCCACAGGATCTCGGCGCTGCCTCGATCCAACTGAAGGTCGATCCGGTTGCCGTGCGGGGCAACCGTGAGCAGGGTCGCCGCCGCAGCCAGCGCCTGAAAGGGCATCAGAGCAGGACCATTCCGCGCTGGATCTGTCCCGTGACGCGCGCCTCGTCGTCGCCCACAAACATGTTGATCTCGCTGCGCACACCAAAATGCGGCAGATAGATTCCGGGTTCGACTGAGAAGCAGGTCCAGGGCATCACACGGCGTTCGTCGTGGGTCTCGAAGTTGTCCATATTCGCGCTGTTGCCGTGCACCTCCACTCCAATCGAGTGCCCGGTCCGGTGTGTGAAGTACTCGCCGTAGCCGCTCTCGTCGATCACCGAGCGGCAGGCATCATCCACCTCGAAACCGCGGAGATCCCGCTTCGCCGCTATGGTGCTCTGCACCTTGGTGATGGCCGCGTCGCGCCCGCACTTCACGATCTCGAACACCTTGCGCATTTCGTCGGTGGGGTTGTCGCCGCAGAAGGCGGTCCAGGTGATGTCGTAGTAGACGGCGCCGGGTTGCTCCAGTTTGGCCCACATGTCCAGCAGAACCCAATCTCCGGACTGGATTGGCGAGGTTACCTCGGCGCTCGGCTCGTAGTGCGGATTGCTGGCGTTCGCGTTGCACCCCACGATGGGTCCGCTGTCGGTGATCAGCCCCGCGTGGGCGAATTCGCTGCGCACGAAATCCTTGATCTCCACTTCCTGCACCGCCAGGCCGTTGCGCGTGCGCTCCCGGATCACCTCAAATGCGGCCGCTCTGACCTTGTCCACGCGCCGGCCCGCCTCCAGGTGCGTTGCAAGCTGCTCCGCGGTCCAGCGGGCCTCGAATATCTGAATCAGCTCGGCCGAGCTGACCACTTCCACGCCTGTGCTGCGCACCAGCTCGATCGTGCCGGCATCCACGTTGGCAACATACGGGATGGCACACAGCGGCGAGTACTGCATGGCCACGCGCTTCATGCCGGCAGTCAGGCTTCGAAGAGCCGCGGCCTGCTCGGGCCAGCTCGAATACAGGATCTTCTCCCCGGGTACTCCGGCGAGTTGATCGCGCTCGATGCGGTGCACCATCCCCTTCGGCTCGCCCTGGGCTGGAATCATGTAGTACCAGCGGCGGGTCGGTCCTTTGCTCACGGCGATCCCCAGCACCCGGTACGCCAGGGGATCTCGCAGGTGATGATCGAAGAACAGCCAGCCGTCCAGGCTCTGCTTGCGGATCTCTTCTTGTATCTTCTCGAGGTTCATGGTTGACACCCCCAATCTCCTCAACCTGGACACAGATTGTCAAGCCCCGGACCGGGCCAGGCGCCCTTCCAGTTCGTCTTGCGTCACTCCGATGATCTCGATTGCCTTCAAGCGGCTGCCCGCGCCCGCCAGGATTCGCACGTTTCCGCGCGGCACGCGAAGCCAATCGGCAAAGAAGCGGACGCACTCCTCGTTCGCCTTGCCGTCCGCCGGGGGCGCTCTAAGATCCAGCTTCCAGGCCTCGCCGAACCGTCCGTTCAGGGCCGACCGTTTTGCTCGCGGGTGCACCTTTACCGTAATACGCGCCACTCGACCTTGGCCCTCAGGTTGGCCACACCCGCCGCGACGCGCGTGTCCACGACGTCGAATGCGATCGCATCGTCCAGCCAGTCGTGGCTGCTGCCATCGGCGTTTTGGGTGGCTACGGTCAGCGTATAGGCCTGCGGGGTGAGCCAGCACTCGAGGCGGAAATCGACTTCCAGCTCGTCGCCCGGCTGAAACCTGCCGAGGTCCATCTGCTCGATCCGTGTGTTGGTGCCGTAAACCTCCATTCCGATGCGTGTCCGCACCAGGATTCCGACCATGGGATCGCTGACCGCCGCGTGGAACCGCGACCGCACCCGCACGGTGATCGGCTCGCCGGAGGCGACCGTCTGCACCGGCTCGCTGCCCGCGTTCAGGATCTCCACCCCCATCACCTCGCTGGTGCCGTCGCCATGGCGGAAGCTGTGGCTCACTCCGGCGGTCCGCTCCCGGGCCAGGGCCGTCCGGTCCAGCACCAACCCGATGTAGCGGTTAACCACGTCGCTGGGCCGGCCCTGAGCCTCGATGCGGCCATTGAGCAGGAGGATTGCACGGTCGGAGAGTTGCTTCACCAGGCCTAGGTCGTGGGAGACAAACAACACGGTGATCTTGCGCTCGCGCAGCTCCTCGAACTTGCGCACGCAGCGGTTGGCGAAGACGGCGTCTCCCACGGCCAGCGCCTCATCCACGATGAGGATCTCGGGGTCGACGTGGATCGCCGTCGAGAACGCCAGCCTTACGTACATTCCGCTGGAGTATTCCTTTACCGGCCGCTCGATGAACTCGCCGATCTCGGCGAATGCCTCGATGGACGGCATGGCGCGATCGATCTCCGCCCGGCTCAGTCCCATGATCTCGCCGTTCA
>Ga0335069_10003063_pt1 | contig 25459 bp, 21 predicted proteins | sample Lox_Sample_11_FD_206714 | JGI IMG/M metagenome (GOLD analysis project Ga0335069, IMG submission 206714) | Soil microbial communities from Loxahatchee National Wildlife Refuge, Florida, United States - Lox_Sample_1.1 | ecosystem: Environmental > Terrestrial > Soil > Wetlands | place: USA... | reverse complement strand
CGAGCGGCTCATCGTCGACTCCGACTTCGACTGGGGACAAGACACCGGAAAGCTCGCGGAGTACTGCAGAGAACATGGCGTAAAGAGAATCTCAGTCGCCCTGCTCGGGCACCCCGACTACGCGACTCTGGGAATGCCCGAGACGCAGGAATTGCCTCCCTTTCAACGGATATCGGGAACGATCGCTATTGGCGAGTCGCGCTTCCGAGAAGGAACTGCCTCGCTGTCCGATATGCCGGACCGGGGCGCGTACAGTTGGCTGATGTCTTACCAGCCGGTCGCTGTCATCAATCGAACCATTCGCGTCTACGAAATTCCGTGAAGAAAGCGTTGGGTGCCCAGGGTTTGCCCTTCCTTGGGGCTAACCCGGGCATCACAGACCTCCGAACCTGACAGGGGCTAGGCTTTGTCCGTGCCTTTTCGCAACGTCTATGCCGACGCCACACGCGCCCGCTCCTACGCGACGCTTGAGTTTGCCAATACCTACCATCTGGCTTTTCGCGATCTTCCGGCCATCATCCGCGAGAACGTTTCCGGCACCCGCGCCCTCGATTTCGGCTGCGGTGCCGGGCGCTCTACGCGCTTCGTCCGCCAGCTTGGGTTTGAAACCATCGGGGTTGATACCGCGGCGGAGATGATTGCCAAGGCCCATGAACTGGACCCTGACGGAGACTACCGCCTCGTCCCAAACGACGATTTCAGCGGACTTGAATCTGCGGCCTACGATCTCATCACCTCGCTGTTCACCTTCGACAATATCCCCGGCTTCGACACCAAGCTCCGCATCTTCCGCGATCTCGCCACGCTGCTCCGGCCGTCCGGCAAGTTGATCAACGTCGTCTCCGCCCCGGAAATCTACCTGCACGAGTGGGCGTCATTCTCCACCCGCGACTTCGCCGCGCGGAACCGCCTCGCCAGGTCCGGCGACGAAGTCCGCATTGTAACGACAGAGTTTCCCGACAGCCGCCCGTGCGTGGACATCCTCTGCACAGATGAGACTTACCACGACCTCTACGCCAGCGCCGGACTTGAAGTCGCCGCCGTGCTTAAGCCGCTCGCCACCGGCGACGAACCCTACCAGTGGGTGAGCGAAACCCGCATCGCGCCATGGGTGATCTACGTCCTCAGCAAATGAGAGGCGTTTTTTGTCATCACGACGGAGGACGAGTGTCCGGAGGAGGGATCTGCAGTGGGCCGGCAGCGCGCGCGCAGCAGATCCCTTGCTCCACTTCGTTCCGCTCGTGATGACAAAAGCGCTGGAATCGCCCGGCGATGACAAACACATAAGCACGGTCGGCACCATTTCGCTGCGAACTTCATCCAATCCATTTAGCATAGAAACGTTCGATGGCGGTCGCGACTCCAACTCGTCCGGCGAAGCGCAATGGCAAGCCGACCCTGGTCTTCGAAGAGATCATGCACTTCGCCTATGAGACCTTCTGCACCAACAAGGTGCGGTTCGCGCTCACGGCGTTCGGCATGGTCGTCGGGACAGCGTCGCTCATCCTCGTCGTCACCATTGGGCTGACGGGCAAGCAGTACATCCTCGGGCAAATCCAGGCCATCGGCGCCAACATGATCTACGCCTACTACGAAGGCGGCGGCAACGCCTCCACCAGTACCGTCGCGCAGGATCTGCTGACCATTGACGATCTGCGGGCGGCAGAGCAGGAGGTCACCGGCATTCGCGCCGCCTCGCCGATGGTTGAATTGCACGATCGCATCGCCGTCGGCGGCGGCAAGGAGCGCGACATCCTGGTCCTCGGCGTCTCGCCGCAATACTCCGACGTGCGCAACCTGCTGGTGCTCGCGGGGCGATTCTTCGACGATGACGACACCGCCGCGCGCAACAAAGTCGCGCTGGTCACAGAAAAATTCGCGGTCAAGCAATTCGGCACGCCCGAAGCCGCCGTCGGCAGAGTAGTGAAGTTCAGCGGCCTGCCGTTCACTATCATCGGCACCTTCCGTGAGCGCGTGGAAACCTTCGGCCAGTCGGAGATTTCCGACGACACGCTCCTGATCCCATACACCGTCGCGCGCTTCTTCACCGGCAACGACTACGTGAAGCAGATTTTTTTCTCGATGGCCGACTCCGGCGACGTGGACCGTGCCACCGAGCAGATTCACCACGTTCTGCAGTCGCGGCACCGGCCCGAGTCGGTCTATAAAGTTGAGAACCTGAGCCAGTTGCTTGACGTGGCGGCAAAGACCGCGAACGCCCTGACGGCGGTACTGCTGCTGATTTCCGCGGTGACCCTGATCGTCAGCGGCGTCGGCATCATGAACATCATGTTGGCGACAGTAAGTTCGCGCATCCGCGAGATTGGTGTGCGCAAGGCGATCGGCGCCACCAACAGCGAGATTCGCATGCAGTTCATGGCGGAGGCGATTTTCATTTCGTTTGCCGGCGGAATTATCGGGATTCTGATCGGGCTGGCGCTGCCGTTTTCGTTGCGCTTTCTGACGAACTTCCGCGTGCCGATCTCGGGACTGTCCGCAATTATCGCGATCGTGGTTTCAACGCTGGTCGGCGTGTTGTTCGGAACGGTCCCCGCAACGCGCGCCGCACAACTCGATCCTGTCGAGAGCCTGCGCTACGAGTGATTACTCGTTTTCTCCCGCCTTCACCTGCCCATAGTTGAGCAGGCTCACAATCGTGACTCCACCCACGATGTTGCCAAGCGTGGCGAACACGATCCAATGCGCGTAAGCGCCTGGCGAAGTTTGCCCTCCGACAACTGCGGCGAGGATCTCTCCGCTGGTCGCGATGCAGTGGGCGAAGTGGCCAAGTCCGACGATGAAGGTCACCATCCACACGATTGTGATCTGCCCGATCGTCCAGTGACTCGCGCTCACCATCCACGCGACGAGCGCGATCAGCCATCCGCCGATCACGCCGCTCCAGAAGATGTGGCTGGTTGTGGAGTCGAGCGCGGTCGTGCCGAGGTTCATGAGTTGCTGCGCGTACTCGGGTCGAAGCGCGGTGGTCCGAACGGCCAATCCTGCGAATAGGAGCGCGCCAAACACGTTGGAGACAAACACCACGGCCCACAAGCGCAACATGTTCAGCAGGTGCCGGTGTTCGTCCAGGACGAGAATCACCGGATAAAGCGTATTTTCGGTGAACAGTTGCGCGCGCCCGATGATCACCGCGATGAATCCCAGCGGATACACCAAGTGAGAGATGAACGCCTGCAGCTGTCCGGGGCCGAGCGTCGCGTGCACGATGGAGACGGAAAGTCCGGTCAGACCCATGGTCAGGCCGCCCGCCACTCCGGAGAATGCCAGCGCGTGCGTGGAGCGCGCGAGCTCTTCGCGGCCATTGTTGGCGACTTGTTCGAGGATCTGCGGAGCGCTGCGGCGGGTGGAATCGATTGCGACTTTCTGTTCAGCCATGCAGCTACTTAGATGCAAGGCGCGACCAGGCACAAAAAAACCGCTGGAGATCCAGCGGCTTTGTGGTGGTCAACCGGTCGAAGTTACTTAGGCTGCTGTTCGCCCATCGCGCTCGACACTTTGATCTTGTTCTTCACGGTGTAGCTGCTTCCGGCGGCCTGCAACGCGACCTGCTCGGCGTGGTCTTTCTGCGCCTGGCTCGAAACGTTACCGGTGAGCACGATCTGGCTCTTGCTGACCTGCGCCTTCACTGTCTGCCCGGCGAGCTGGTCGTCTTTCTGGAGAGCCGAATCGACGCTCGACTGTACCGAGCTGGAATCGCTGCTTGCCGCGCCCGACTGGCTGCTGGTCGCGCTCTGGCCCGACGAGGTGCTGCTCTGCGCTGAGCTCGAAGCTCCAGGCGTCTGCTGGTCGGTTGCAGCCGACCCGGTCGTGGGCGAGCTGCCGGTCTGCGCGGAAGAGGCGGAAGAGTTAGGTGACGACGGCGAGGTTGCCGGTGTCGAAGTATCCTGTGCCAGGACCGGAATAGCCATGAGGCCGCATGCGATTGCCAACGTCAAAACGGAATTCTTTACCTGCATTTTGATCTCCTGTGGGGTAATTTCAAACGGAGTGGCTCGCGGCTGCGCTGATGTTGATTAACAGCTTCGATGTGCGGCCACGCGGGCGCGTTGTCAGGAGACTTGCCGCGAATTGAAGTGCACCGTGTTCAGAGATTCACCCTAATCCCTGCTCGATGTTCACCTTCTCCCACACGATAAGCCGGTGCGCCGCCATTTCCTTCAGCGTCGGCATCACGCGCTGGATATGCTCCTCGTAATCAATGAAGGTAAGCAGGATCGGCAACTTGCCGCCGGCGTCAACCAGGTGGGTAGTCTCAACTTTCTGGCGCCCGGTGAAGCCGGCGACCGCGTGCAGCACGGTCGCACCGGCAACATTCTCGCGGCGGAGATAGTTCAGGATTTCCAGGTAGAGTGGCTTGTGCTGCCACCGGTCGGCTTCGTTCAGGTAGATGGTGACCTGTACGCCTTGCACGGTCATACGTTCCGCCATTTTACAGCGCCCTCGCCAGCGCCATGCCACCGAGGCAAGCGGCGAGACAGAGCACATTATTCGCCAGAATGTTGGCCGCGAACAGCATCCATTGTCCCTGCTCGAAGAAATACATGGTTTCGAAGGCGTAGCTGGAGAAGGTGGTGTAGGCGCCGCAGAATCCGATGGCGATCAGGAAGCGCCAGCGTGGATCGGCCAGCACGCGTTCCGAGGTCCAGATGAGAAAGAAGCCGAGCAGCAGGCTGCCGGTGATGTTGATGACCAGCGTGCCGTAGGGAAAGACCGGCGAGAGTACCCGCGCCGCCCAGCGACTGATGAGGTAGCGGGCGTTAGCTCCGGCTACGGCGCCAATGGAAATCCAGAGGACAGGTCGCACGATGGAGTTCTCCCAGGTGTCGTTCGGTAGGAGTCATCAGCTTCTCGCAGGGAGAGCGGTTAAAGGCGAACTCCATCGCCATCGCTCAGTTTAACAAATTGGGCAGCCGGTTTGGCTGCCCAGAGCTACAAAGCATAATGTGCGAGGTATATATCGTACTTCGATATTTATGGTCTCACGAGGACGACTGCTTGGGCTGTGACTGCAGGCACAGGAGGAAGTGAGAAGGCTCACCGCTCCGCCCTGGCCGGGCGGGGGCGCGGTCCCACAAGAGCCGGCCTCCTCCCCATTTGAGATTCATCTGCGCCTCTGGCAAGATGAGTTCTTGCCCTTCACCTTGGCTCATCCCGCGGCGGTGCTGCCCTTGCGGCGCTCGCGCCTGCTTTTTTCCGCGCTCCTTGTCGGCAGCCTGGCGCCAGACTTCCCTTACTTCTTTCTCATGACCGCGCGCCCAGCCATTGGTCACTCGGTGGAAGGACTCTTTCGGTTCTGCCTGCCTACCGGCCTGGCTGTCTTGTGGTTGTTCCACGCGATTGTGAAGCGCCCGCTGGCGGATCTGGCTCCGGCATTCATTCGCTCGCGGATTTCAGAAGCGGACCTTGAGTTTCACTTTTGGCCGTTGTCCCGCTTGCTTCGCATTCTGGGGTCGCTGCTGGTCGGCTCCATCACGCACATTCTGTGGGACGGTTTCACTCACGATCACGGTTATTTCGTGAAGGCATGGCCGCTGCTGCGCGAACGCGTGCTTGCCGTGCCGCGCCAACCGCCGATTTTCAAGCTCCTGCAATTCGGATGCAGCGGGCTCGGAGTCGCCATTGTCATCTGGGTCGCGTGGCGAGTGTGGCGCAACAAATCGCTGTCACCGAATCCGGTCGGGGCAAAGTTAGGTCCCGTGTGGCGCGGAGTGGCCGCCGCGATGATCGTGTTCGCCGGAGCCGCGGTCGGAGTCGCCGAGGGAATCGAGCGCTCTTACCATCATCTTGGCTGGAGGGCGTGCGTAATCGATGGCGTAATCTTCTCCATCACCGCATTTTGCGCGGCCGTGGTGGCGTATTCGTTGGTCTGGCATGCATTCGGAGTAAGCGGCAAACAGAAACCCCTGGACCATGAAGCCCAGGGGCTGGAAGTTCCCGCTCAGCGCTAGCCGAGCAGCCGCGACGCTTCTTTCGCGAAATAAGTGAGGATGATGCTCGCGCCGGCGCGACGGATCGAGAGCAGCGACTCCATCATGACGCGGTCATGATCGATCCAGTTGTTGCGGGCCGCGGCCTCGATCATGGCGTACTCGCCGGAAACCTGGTAAGCCGCGATCGGCACATCGAAGCGGTCGCGCGCCGCGGCAATCACATCGAGATACGGCATGGCGGGCTTCACCATGATCATGTCGGCGCCTTCCGCCAGGTCGGTTTCGATCTCGCGCATGGCTTCGCGGAAGTTGGCAGGGTCCATCTGGTAAGAGCGGCGATCGCCGAACTGGGGCGCTGAATCGGCGGCCTCGCGGAAGGGCCCATAGAAGCCAGACGCGTATTTCGCCGCGTAGGAGAGAATCGGAATATTCGAGAAGCCTTCGGCATCGAGCGCATCGCGAATGGCTTCAATGCGGCCGTCCATCATGTCGGAGGGCGCGATGATGTCCATTCCAGCCTTGGCTTGCGAAACGGCGGTCTTCGCCAGGATGGCCAGCGAGGCGTCGTTCACGATCTCGTATTCATCAACCGCAACATCGGCGGCTGCCGCGGCGCCGACTGAGCGATGGCCGTTGCTGCCGGTCTTCTCGACGATTCCGCAATGGCCGTGCGACATGTACTCGCAGAGACAAACATCGCCCATGAGCAGCAGACCCGGAACTTCGCTCTTAATGGCTCTGGCGGCGCGCTGCACGATGCCGTCGTCGGCCCAGGCGCCGGTCGCCTGCTCGTCTTTCGCTTCCGGCAATCCAAACAGGATTACAGACGGGATGCCGAGCGACTTCACCTGCTGCGCTTCCTTCACCGCCTGGTCGACCGAGAGGTTGTACACGCCCGGCATGGAGCGAACTTCCTTGCGCACACCCTCGCCGGGGCAGACAAACAGGGGATAGACGAAAGCGTCGGGTGTGAGCCGGGTTTCGCGCACCAGGTTACGCATGGCTTCACTGCGACGCAGACGGCGAAGGCGGGTGACCGGGAAGTTCATGATGCTTAAATCTTACACCCGCAACGGACCCGACCCGCTGAATTCGCGGTCACAGAGGGAGTGTGACGCAGGTCACGGTGGAATCGGTAAGCGCTGGCGCTTCATTCAATGGCGGCACAGATTACCAGTACGAGCGGGCAGCACTTTGCAGCTCCAGAAAATAGATGGCGGGAAATCTTAGTTTTTACTTCGAAAATCAAAACGAGAATCGGTTGACACTTTTCGTTCCGGTCGCTCCCGACTTGAGATAGTTTATGGAAACGCTGTTACGAACATCTATCTGGAAAGACCATGAATAAGCTGCGTGCGGTATTTCTCGGACTGGCATTCCTTTGCGTCTTGTCCCCGATCAAGGCGATTTCACAAACAGAGTCTCAGCTAGACGAGAGCTTTCCACACGTAAAAGCATATGCGGTGCGTCCAAACATCTTTCTCACAGCAAAGTTCGGCAACGATGGACGCGTTTGCCAGATGGTTCTAGAACCGAGGCGTTACACAGACGAGGAAATCGTTCTTGTATCTAACCTATCCAAGAAGGAGACGGTTGAAGTTATTGAGGAAATCGTGCCGGAAAGTGACCGCGGGAGAAAGGTCGAACACCCCAAATGGCTCGACTCAGACATAGCTGGTGGAGTTATCACCACAACCTATCAGTACGAAAACATGACCATCCAATTCCACGGTTCGGTTCGCCAGCAGGACTCTGACAGCATGGTAGCTACTGTTAAGTGGCCGCAACGCTCCTGCGCCAAGTAGGTAACGTGAATACGGATACCACTCCGTATCTCCGGATGACGTGACGACGGCACTTTTCGAGCCGTACCGTCTCGTGCTCAGATACTGAGCGGGATTGGGCTGTGCTCGCCACATCTTCGATGGATTGACCGCATAGAGGATCAGAATGATCTGGGTCAAAGTCTTCTTTGGCGCTGTTGGCATCATCATTGTTGGATGGCTTGCACTTGCGATCGTGCTATTCAATGTCAAGCGCATACGTATCATTCGCGCTGCCGCTGCGGCGACGAACGACCAACTAGAAGAGATTTATCAACTGATCGAGGCGGGTAGTTCGGAGAAGGTAAATGGCTTTGTCTTGGGCCGCCTAAATAAAGCTGCCGACGATGTTTCATGGGTTGTAGCTATTCCCAGCGAACTGGAAAAGTTTCCGTGGGCAGGTAAGTGTATTGCTGTCGACGTTGATACCGATGTCAGGTTCCGGTTTCTCGATAGCTCCCATCAAACGACCCAGTTACTCGGCCGACAATATCGGCCCATAGCTGTTCCAAGAGTACGGCTCAAATCAGGAAAGTTGAGAAACCAATTCTCCCCTTCGCAATACGTCAAAAGGAATGAGCATCTCAGAGAGAAGTTAAGGAGAATTTGCCCAAAGTATCCGACCGACCTTTTGTCATACTTACTCTGTACCGGCCAGGAAACTTTCGGGTTTGAGCCGATGAATCAGGGTCGAATTGGAACGACTGCCGAATGGGTTCAGGGGCAGGAGAATCAGTACTGCGATCATTGTAAGCAGAGAATGACACTCATTCTTCAAGTGCCGGGATCGTTACTGCCTAAGAAATCATTTGAAGACGGAACTGTCTATCTTTTCGGTTGCAGAAAACACACAGACCAGACTCGCACGGTCGTGCAATTCACTTAGATGGTGGAAAATCGCGATATCACTCCGTATTGTGAACGAACGGTGCCCCTCCCCTCTGATTGAATAGTTGGGTTCCACGCTGATGCTGTGGCCTACCCTCCGGCGCGCGGACTGCGCCAACCTCCAATTCCTAATTCCTCCCTGCGATAATAATTCCGTGCCCCATCCGCTCGCCCATTCTTCCGCTCGCGTTCTCGAGTTCGACCAGCTCCGCGAACTGGTGCGAGGCTATGCTTCGTCACCGTTGGGGCAGGCCCGCATCGCGGCGCTGCAACCCACCGCCGACCGAGAGTGGATTGAGCGCCAGCATCGCCTGACCGCCGAGATTCGCCAGTTTCTGAAGATTGGCGGGCGCTTCGAATTCACCGGCCTGACGGACGTTTCGAAGCTGCTCGACAAGGCGCGGATCCAGGGCGCGGCGCTCGAAACCGAAGAACTGCGCAACATTCTGGTGATCGCCAGCCGCGCGGACGAGTGGACCGCCATCGCCAAGAATCCACCCAACAACATGCGGGCTCCGGAACACGCGGAGGGCTCCGGATCTTTGTGGCCGGCGGTGAGTGAGCTTTCCGGCGCGATGGCGAACTTCAGCGATTTGCTGCGCTCGCTGCGCAACAAGATCCTGCCCGACGGCACACTCGACGATCACGCGTCGCCCGAACTCGCCCGCATCCGCCGCGAGATGGAGAAGCAGCGCCGTCATATCCATCAATCGTTGCAGAGTTACCTGCGGCGGCTCTCTGACGACACCCTGCAGGACGAGCTGGTCACGATACGCGGCGAGCGGTTCGTGATCCCGGTAAAGATCGAGCAGAAGCGCCGCGTGCAGGGCGTGGTGCACGGAACCAGTTCCAGCGGGCAGACGGTTTTCGTCGAGCCGCTGGAAACCATCGAGCAGAACAACGAACTGGTGCGCCTAGCGGAAGAGGAGCAGGCGGAGATTCATCGCATCCTGCTGGAAATGACACGCCGCATCGGCGAACACGCGGGCGATCTCGCGCAGGCGGCGGACATTCTTGCGGAGCTGGAACTGCAGTTCGCGAAGGCGCGGTTTGCCAGCGAATACGACGGCTGCATGCCGCGGCTGCTGGATGTTGTAGCGCGGACGCCCTCGTCCGCCGCTGCATCGCTGCTGCTCCACAACGCGCGCCATCCATTGCTTATTCGTACGCTGCGTCCGAAGAACGTCGACGTGGTGCCGATTGCGATCGAGATGGCGGGCGACAACCGGCAACTCATCATCAGCGGGCCGAACACCGGCGGCAAAACCGTGACGCTCAAGACCGCCGGCCTGCTTGCGCTGATGGTGCAGGCAGGTATCCCTCCGACGGCGGATCGTTGCGAACTGCCCGCTTTCGACGCCGTTCTGGCCGATATCGGCGATTACCAATCGATCGAGCAGAACCTGTCGACCTTTTCCGCGCACGTCACCAACATTGATTTCATCTCGCGCACGGCAACGCACGATTCGCTGGTGCTGCTCGACGAACTCGGATCGGCCACCGATCCCGAAGAAGGTGCGGCGCTGGCGGTCTCGATTGCGGATCACTTCCGGCAGGTTGGCGCGATCACCATCATCTCGACCCACCACACGTCGCTGAAGGTGTACGCGGCGAACAATCCGGGGGTGCTTAACGCGGCTGTGGGATTCGATGAGAGCACCCTGCGGCCGACGTATGAGCTGCGCGTCGGCGTGCCAGGTCCGTCGGCGGGCATCAATATCGCGCAGCGGCTCGGGCTGAACCAGCGCATCATTGCCGCGGCGCGCGACCTGCTGAGCACGCGGACGCAGGACATCGCGCGGTTCCTCGATCGCCTGCACCAAGACCTTCGCGCCGCCGAAAACGAGCGCGCCCATCTGCGAACACGGGAAGCGGAGATCGAGCGGGAGCGTAAACGACTTGATGCCGAAGGCATGAAAGAGCAGCGCGCCAAAATTCGCGAGATGGAGCAGAAGATCGACGGCCTGATGCGTGATTTCGAGTACCGCGTTCGCGAGGTCATCAACGCGGTGCAGGATCGCGCCGAATCCACGAAGCTGTCGAAAGACGCCGAACGGCGGATTGCCAAGCTGCGGCGCGAGTTTCGCGAGCAGTTCGATTCGACGGTGGTGGCGCATGTTACCGGCGCGGACAAAGGCGATCCCCACGCGCGGCCGGAACTGGTACAGCATATATCGGAAGGCGATACGGTGAAGCTGCGGTCGCTGGGGCGTAACGCCGTAGTTCGCCGTAAGCTCGAAAGTGACCTGTTCGAGGTCGAGGCCGGAATCATCAAGATGAAGGTGCCGCGCTCCGACATTGCCGAAGTCGTGGTGCGGGCATCGAACAGCCCGGTGCAGGCCGCGCGCGCGAAAGGAATCAACGTTAGGCTCGGATCGGACGATCTCTCGGCGCCAAGCGAGATTAACGTCATCGGCCAGACGGTGGACGACGCTACGCGCGAAGTAGAGAAATTCGTGGACCGGGCGTTCCTTGCGGGACTGCCACGGGTTCGGATTGTGCACGGGAGCGGCATGGGCATCCTGCGGAAAGCGATCCGGCAGTACCTGCAGAAGCATCCGCACGTCGCGAATGTCAGCGAGCCGCCGCAGAATGAAGGCGGCGGCGGCGCCACGGTGGCCGAGTTGCGCGTGTAGGCTGCCCTACTGCCCTGGTCGTAAGAAAGCTTCGCTTCGTCACCCCAAAACCGTCATTTGCCACTCTCAATCCGGCAACTCGTCGCACAGCAACTTGTCACCATTGGTTCCAGCCCATACAATTCTTTTTAACACTGCAAGCGGACTACTGGGGCGGGTTCGCACGGGGCTCATGACCACAGACGAAATTCAAATGGAAATCGCGCGGTTGTCGGAGCGTGTCTCAGAGTTGCGGATGCTGCAGCATGGGCAACGGCACCTGCCATTTGTCACCAGCCACCTCGAGGAGCACATCAAGAAGCTCCAGCAGCGTATCTCCGAGTTGCGCCAACGGTCGCAGCCGTGATCGAGAGTGGATTCCCGCATCGGGACTGCACTGCTTTTTGCGCGTATTTTTCGCTTCCGAGGAAGCGCGCGAGCCTAGAATAAGTCCGTGAGCCTTCGATTGACCCAGGAGGCACGTATGCAACTGCTATTCACTCGCGAAGAGCTGAAGCTCCTCACCGAAATCCTCGAAGAACAGGCTTCTGCCGGGGAAAATTCCGCCAAGCCGCTCGCGTATGACCTGCTCGACCACGTCATTGGCCACGACCTGCGATTTGCGTTCGATGAACTGGAAGACCTGCAGGACCTCCTCAACGCCTACGAGCACGCCTTCCGCCAGAAGCTGTCCGCGGCCGCGCCAGAGGCAAGACTCGCGCTCATGGCCAAAGAAAAGCTTCTCGAGAAAATCATGGATAAGGTGACGGAAGCCTGCGCCATGGTGTGAGGCAGCTTTTGGGCTGCCTTACGGCGTCTTTTCGTTTTTTCATCAAACGTTTAAATTGAGAGTCGTAAAGTCGTGTAGTCCTGTCAAGATGGGCCGAAGCTCGTCCGCGACTGCGAACGGATAACCCGACATGCTGGCCCCAATCATCGCCACGAACAAAGTCGAAAAGTATTTTGAGCAGCCGGATGGCGCTCGCATCCAGGTGATCGCACCCACAGACCTTGAGGTCGAGCCCGGCTCCATTGTCGCCCTGCTCGGACCCTCGGGATCGGGCAAATCGACGCTCCTCCGCATGCTCACCGGCTTGGCTAAGCCTTCAGCCGGCGAAGTGCAATGGCATGGCAAGTCTCTCGATGGACAGATTCCCAATGTCGCCATCGTCTTCCAGAGTTTTGCGCTTTTCCCGTGGCTGACAGTGCTCGAAAACGTGGAAGCTCCCCTGGTCGCACGCGGTGTCAATGCCGTGGAGCGTCACAAGCGCGCGTTGCGCATGCTGGACACCGTGGGCCTCGACGGGTTTGAGTCCGCTTACCCCAAGGAACTTTCCGGCGGCATGAAACAGCGCGTCGGCTTTGCCCGCGCCATGGTGGTGCAGCCCGAAGTGCTGTTCATGGATGAGCCCTTTTCCGCGCTCGACGTGCTCACGGCCGAGAACCTGCGCAGCGAACTCATCGAGCTGTGGATCAGCAAGAAGCTGCCCATCAGCACCATCTTCATCGTCACGCACAACATCGAGGAAGCAGTGACGCTCGCCGACCGCGTCATCGTGCTCGGACGCAACCCCGGCAGGATCAGGGCCGATTTCCATATCGGCATCCCGCATTACCGCGACAAGAAGTCGCGCCAGTTCATCGCTTACGTGGATTACATCTACACGGTCATGACGCAGCCGGAGGCCGAGGTTGCGCCGCCGCCCGGCACGCCCGAACGGCGCAAGGAACAGCGCGAGCACAAGTACCGCATGCTGCCGCACGCCCGTCCCGGTGGCATCACCGGGCTGCTCGAATTGCTCGCCGACCACAACGGCATCGACGATGTTTATCACCTCGCCGAGGAGCTTCATCTCCAGGTAGATGACCTGCTGCCGATCACTGAGGCTGCCGGGCTGCTGGGCTTCGCCGAACTGCGTTCGGGCGATGCCGCCATCACCGAGGAAGGGCGCGTCTTCGCCGAGGCCGACATCCTCCAGCGTAAGACGCTCTTCCGCCAGGCGATGCTGAAGCACATCGACATCTTCCAGCAGATCGACAGCACGCTGCGCGCGAAGTCGGATCACGCCATCCCGCTCGAGTTCTTTCGCGACATCCTCGAAGAGCACTTCTCAGAGAAAGAGGTAAAGCGGCAGATCGAGACCATCCTCAACTGGGGACGCTACGCCGAGATCTTCGACTACGACCGCGATTCGGAACGGCTCATCCTCGCCGACCACGATCATGAGCACGAGGGAGCGCCCTCCGAATGAGCGTTGCCGAGTCCAACACGCGGCACTCCGGCGGACCCTGGGGGCTGGTGCCTGCCGGCACTTGGTCGATCATCAACGACCTGCCGATCTTCGCTGCCGGGATCGCGCTCTTCTATGGCATCCTGATGCTGGCGCGGTATTGGTCGAGCCCGTTCCAGCCGGCAGCGGTCATCTCGCACAGCCCTGCGGCGTTGCCGGTTTACGCTGCCTACTCGCTGCTGCGCATCGCCATTGCGTACCTTCTCAGCCTGGCGTTCACGCTCGTCTACGGGCACGTGGCCGCCTACTATCCGAAGGCCGAGCGGGTGATGATCCCCCTGCTCGACATCCTGCAATCCATTCCCGTCTTGAGCTTCCTGCCCGGCGTAATGCTGGCCATGGTAGCTCTTTTTCCGCGACACCAGCTAGGGGTCGAGCTCGGCGCCATCCTGCTGATCTTCACGGGGCAGGTGTGGAATATGGCCTTTAGCTTCTACTCTTCGCTGAAGAGCATTCCCAAGGAGATGCGCGAAGCGGCGCGCCTGTACGGCTTCACCAGTTGGCAGCGCTTCACGCAGATGGAGTTGCCCTACTCCGCTATCGGGCTGATCTGGAACTCCATGATGTCGGTCGCGGGCGGATGGTTTTTCCTGATGGCGTGCGAGATGTTCGTGCTTGGTGACCGCGACTTCCGGCTGCCCGGGCTCGGCTCATATCTGCAGACCGTCTCCAGCGAAGGCGACATGCGCGGCATTCTCTGGGGCCTGTTCGCGATGATCAGCGTCATCGTTCTGCTCGACCAACTGGTGTGGCGCCCGGTGATTGCATGGGCACAGAAGTTCAAGATGGAGCAGGTAGAATCGGCCGACGCGCCGACCTCGCCGATACTCGACCTGATCCGGCGCTCGCGATCGCTGAAGGCTCTTCGCAAGCGCGTAAGCAGTCCGTTACAGGAGCGCCTGGCGATGTTCTACGCCGCGCGGCAAAAGGAGAAGGCAACTGGCGTGCCCGAGTCTCCGCGCCGTCGCTGGCTGTTGAGGATAGTAGCCGTCGTAGCTGCACTGGCGATCGCTTACGCGATCTTCGACGCGATCCGCATGATTTCTGGACTCACCTCCGCCGATGCTCGCGCCATGGGTATCGGCGCCGGCGCCACCTTCCTGCGGGTTGTCGCGGCCCTCATTATTGGAGCTGCATGGACCGTTCCCTTCGGCGTCTGGGTCGGCATGAACCCTCGCTTGGCCCGCATAGCACAGCCGCTGGCACAGATCGCGGCTTCCGTTCCTGCAACCGCGCTCTTTCCCGTCGTGTTGTTGCTTCTCATCCGAGTAGGCGGTGGACTCGGCATCGGCTCCATCGCGCTGCTGCTGCTCGGAACCCAGTGGTACATCCTCTTTAACGTGATCGCCGGCGCTTCCGCGATCCCGTCCGAACTTCGCGAGGCCGCGGAGATTTTCCGGTTCGGTCGCGCAGAACGCTGGCGAACGCTGATTCTGCCCGCGATTTTTCCTTACCTGGTCACTGGCATGGTGACGGCCGGCGGCGGCGCATGGAACGCAAGCATCGTCGCCGAATACTTTCATCTCAAGGGCCAGACCATCTCCACCATCGGGCTTGGCGCCACCATCACCCAGGCCACCGACTCCGGCAACTTTCGCCTGCTGCTCGCGGCCACCATCGTGATGGCAACGATCGTGGTCACCGTCAACCGCACGCTCTGGCGACCGCTTTACCGGTTGGCCGAAACCCGTTTCAAGCTGGAATCGTAGGAAGGCTTGATTTCTGCTGCTAAACTAGTGTCAACCGCCGCGGAGGGATGTGTGAGCGGTTGAAACAGGCGGTCTTGAAAACCGCTGTAGGGGAAACTCTACCGGGGGTTCGAATCCCTCTCCCTCCGCCATCAACTCTCTTCCCCACTTTCCTACTCTCGCAGCCTCATACATGACGCGAGACGCGATGCGTCTTGACAGTCTTGATTCTGCCGCACACTGAGGTAATGTGAACGTAACCTGTACCTTCGAAACCTTCCGATTGTCCAGTCCGGCGCCCTATCCTGTAGACCTCTGAGGTAGTTAAGAAATGCGCCGCGTCCTGATCTTCGCCTTGCTGGTCTTCTTACTGGCTCCCGTTCGTTTACTCACTGCCCAGGAATCCTCGACGAGCGGCTCGCGCAAGTTGCTCGATAAGACCGAGCCACTCTATCCCACGCTAGCCCGCAAGAACGGGCTTACGGGTACCGTGAAGCTGCGCGTGGTGGTTGCCCCTGACGGCAAGCCGAAGGATGTTGCGGTGGTCGGCGGCAACCCGGTGTTCGTCGAATCAGCAACGGATTCGGTCAAGAAGTGGAAATGGTCTGTCGCGCAAAGCGAATCCACTGAAATGGTGGAAGTGAAGTTCAGCAGCGGCGGAAGCTCGGGCTTCTGATTCACGGCCCCCCGGCCCACCATCTCCATGTCCTCGTCGTCCAGCCTGCTGCTTGTATATACTCCGTGCGCATAACTTTGCGGTTCACATCGCCGCGGGAGCGCATTCATGTCCTTGCTTCGAAGTCGCATTCTCCTAGCGTTCGTCTTCCTGACACTCTCACTTTCCGCCATCGCACAGCGCCAGAGCATCTCGCTGAACACTGGCTGGGAATTTCACCAGCGCGCGGAAGAGCCCAACCCACAACCAGCTCCGTGGCATCCCGCCCAGGTCCCCGGCGTGGTCCACACCGACCTGTTGCAGAACAAGCTCATCCCCGATCCGTTCTTCCGCTCCAACGAAGGCACGCTGCAATGGATCGAAAACTCCAGCTGGGAATATCGCAGTACGATTCAAGCCACACCTGACATCCTGAAGCGCAATCACGTTGAACTCGTCTTCGAAGGCATCGACGGACCCGCCCAGATTTATCTCAACGACAAGCTGGTGCTGACTGCGACCAACATGTTCCGCGAATGGCGCGCCGACGTAAAGTCTCTGCTCAAACCCGGAGCCAACCAGTTGCTCGTCGTTTTTCCGTCGCCGATCAACGAGGGCCAGAAGGTAGCGGCCAAGGACGCATGGCATTCGCAGATTCATGCCGAGCCCGAGTCATACCTGCGTAAGGCTGCTTATGAATATGGATGGGATTGGGGACCGCGTTTCGTGACCAGCGGGCTGTGGCGTCCGGTAAAGCTCGACCTGTGGGACGACGCCAAGTTCGCCAACGTTCATGTTCGCCAGCGCGACATCAGCGCCGAAGTTGCCCACGTGGTTGTCGAGACCGAAATTCAATCGGCTGCCAAGGGTAACGCAACCGTTACGGTGGAATACGGTGTCCCCGGCAAGACGTTAAAAGTTTCCCGCGATGCCGAACTCATCCCCGGAGTCAATCACATTGAGCTGCCGATTGATATCGCTCATCCCGACCTCTGGTTTCCCAACGGCTACGGCAAACAGGCGATGTATACCTTCCACGCCTCACTGAAGGCCAACGGCCATGCGCAGGATGACCAGACCATCCGCACCGGCCTGCGGTCGATCGTGCTGCGGCGCGAACCCGACCAGTGGGGACGCTCCTTCGAGTTCGTCGTCAACGGTATTCCCGTGTTCGGCAAAGGCGCCGACGTTATCCCGTTCGACAGCTTCCCTTCGCGCGTGACCATTGACCAGTACCGCCGCGTGCTCGAATCGGCGAAGGCTGCCAACATGAACATGATCCGCCACTGGGGCGGGGGCTACTACGAGTCCGATGAGTTCTACACGCTCTGCGATGAACTCGGCATCATGATCTGGCAGGACTTCATGTTCGGCAACAAGTGGATGCCCGGCACCTACGACTTCAAGCAGAACGTCGCCGCCGAAGCTGAATACCAGGTCAAGCGCCTGCGCGATCATCCCAGCATCGTGATCTGGTGCGGCAACAACGAGACCGAGGTATCGTGGTACTGGCATCCGCAGGTGGTCATGAAGCTGGGACCCGACGCCATCCGCCGCATGTGGCAGGACTACATCGTTCTGTTCAGCGACACGCTGAAGAGCGCCGTCATGCAATTCGAGCCGGAGATCCCTTACTGGCCGAGTTCGCCGAGTTCCGACTATGAGGACACCACCGACACCTACCAGTCTGGCGACGCGCACAACTGGGAGGTCTGGCACGGCCGCGTGCCCTTCACGCAGTACGAGACGTCGAAGGCGCGCTTCGTGACCGAGTATGGCTTCCAGTCGTTCCCCGAGATGCGCACCATCGAAGCTTTCACCGCACCCGAAGACCGCACCGGCATCTTCACCCCGGTGATGCTGGCCCACCAGAAGAACAACGAGGGCAACAGCATCATTCACGACTACCTGCTCAAGGACTACACCGAGCCGAAGGACTTTCCTTCGTTCCTCTATGTCAGCCAGGTGCTGCAGGCCGAAGGCATCAAGATCGGCGCCGAGCACTTGCGCCGCAGCGAGCCGCGCAGTATGGGTTCGATTTACTGGCAGCTGAACGACTGCTGGCCGGTGGCTTCGTGGTCGAGCCTTGACTACTACGGCCGTTGGAAGGCTCTGCAGTACTACGCGCGCCGCTTCTACGCTCCGGTGCTGGTTTCGCCTCACCAGGAGAATGGCGGTGTGAGTGTATACATCGTTTCCGATCGCACGACGGAGCTAAAGGGAGATATTCGCCTCCGGGTGATGACTTTCGACGGCAAGGTGCTGGTCGAGGCGAAGCAAGGCATCGCGGTTGCCCCGCTCTCGAGCATTGTCTACTTGCGGCTTCCCATCCAGGACGCGCTCACCGCTAAGGAAATCGATCCGTCCAAGGTCTTCCTGGTTGCCGATCTGACGTCCGACGGGAACGTGGTTTCATCGAACCTCATCTATCTCGCCCCGACTGTCGAGATTCACCTTCCGCCCGCGCCGCTAAAGACGGAACTGACCAGGGATGGCGACGCGTACAAGCTGCGTGTAACGTCTCCGGTACTGGCCCGCAGCGTGTACGTCAGCATCGATGGCTTCGACGCGGACTACTCCGACAATTACTTCAACCTGCTGCCCGGACAGACGACGGAGATCACCATTAAGACCAGCGCTCCGGAAGACAAGGTACGCGCCGGGCTGAAGGTGATTTCGCTGGTGGACGCTTTCAAGTAAGAAAATGTGGTAGTTGTGGAACCGGGCGCCCTCGCCCGGTTAAGCGGAGCGCAGCTCCGCATACCCTTCGGAGTGGCGCCATCACAGTGCCACTCCGATCTCTTTCTGCAGACCCTGGCTCCATTCCCGTTCTGGTCCAATCGGCATCATTAACTAGCCCCCGCCTCCTGAACTTCGTGCATACTTGTGCCGTGCGCGACAGCTTCGATCCTTATCTCCAGCCCTGGTTGGTTGCCCGGGAGCCGCGTCTCTCCTCGTATCTCACACGCCTCCGCGATTTTCGCGACTGGGTTGTCAGCGAGGTGGACGCGCAGGCTAACTACACCGACCGCTACTGTCCGCCCGCCCTGCAGACTTACGATCGCGATGGCGAAATCGTGAACCGCATCGTCGCCAACCCGCAATACGACGAGCAGCACCAGGAATGCTATCGCCGCGGCATCATTGGCCTGCCCTACAAAGAGTCCGCGCCGCACCTGCTCAGCTTCGCCATGGGATTCCTGCTTTCGCAGGTAGACATCAGCCTGCATTGTCCGGTCACGCTGACCGGCGCAGTGGCCTATGTTCTCGGTTATCACGCGAGCGCCGAGCTGCGATCGAAGTACTTGCACGATGTCGTGCGCATGGATGGCAAAACCAAGACCGGCGGCACCTGGGCAACCGAAAAACACGGCGGCAGCGATGTGGGCGCCACTACAACCGAAGCTGTCCGCAATGGTGACATGTTCGCGCTGCACGGGCTGAAGTGGTTCACCTCAAACGCCAACAGTGGTCTCGCCGTTGCAACCGCTCGTCCGAAAGGCGCTCCCGCAGGATCGGCAGGCCTTGGCCTTTATCTCGTACCAAGTCATTTGTCTGATGGAAGGCCGAATCACTACCGCATTCGCCGCTTGAAAGACAAACTCGGCACCAAGGGACTCCCCACCGGCGAGATCGAGCTGCTCGGGACGGAGGCCATCGAGATTGCTCCTCCCCCAGATGGTTTCAAGTTGATGATGGCTGCGCTTGAATACAGCCGCGTGCACAACGCCGTCGGAGCCGTTGGCGTGCAACGTCGCGCCCTTCGCGAGGCACTCGCCTGGGCCAAATCGCGCGATGCGTTTGGCCACAGGCTGATCGAGTATCCGATGGTGCAGGACGAACTGCTGCGCATGCGCGTCCAGTTCGAGGCTGGAGCGCTGTTGGCGTTTGAGGCCGCGCTCGTGTTCGATAAAGCGCTAGCTACTTCGAACGATGGGTCCAAATCACCAGATCATCAGATCACCGGAGCGCCAGATTCCATTTGGCTTCGCCTCGTCACCGCTCTCGCCAAGTACCTGACTGCCGAGGATGCCATCAGCAGCTCGCGCGCCGCGCTCGAACTCATCGGCGGCAATGGCTACACCAGCGATTACCCGATCGCCCGCATCTACCGTGATGCTCAAGTGCTCACCGTCTGGGAAGGGCCGGCCAACATCCAGGCGCTTGAGTTATTGCGGCTGTTCTCACCCAAGTATTGTGGAGCTGACCTCTACCAGGCGCGGCTGCATCGCATCGCCAATTCGCTTCCCGCTTCCTTCGCATCGCTGCAGCGAGCACTGAACCAGCGCATTGAAGACGACCGCGAGGCTATCGCAGTCGTTACCGCCGACCCCCAAAGCGCGCAACGCTACGCCCGCAAACTGCTCCATCGCCTGAGCCAGAGTCTCGGATTCGCTCTCATGTGCGAGCGCGCTCACGAAGACGAACGCTTTGCCCTAACGGCGACTCGCTACCAGGAGGAGATCGAGCGCCCCGCGATTGGCGGTGAAGATCCCAAGGTGCAACACGCTGCGTTGGAATTGATCGACGACGAGAGCTGAACGAGAAAGAAGCCCGATTGACCACTGACCCTTAGCTGACGGCTGAAAGCTGTTAGCTGTCAGCTTATGCTTGCTTTTCTCGCCATTTCCGGGTATCAAAGAACATCGCCAGATGATGAGCCTTGGCCAATTCGGCTTCCACGCGACAGCAGGAGCCACGCGTGCGCTCATTATTCCCGCCATTAGCATTCGAATTATTACCATCAGCGGCTAGCGGCGGGCGACAGGCGAAACGGTTCACCAAGCCATCACCCGAAGCAAGCGGGTGGTGGCTTTTTACTTTTTGTGAAGACCCCACTCAACCAAAGGAAGGTTGAATGGGGCACCCGAAACGAGGAACTCATGGTCACATTGCGGGACATCTGGGCAGCGCGCGAGCGCATGGGCGATGCGGTCGTCCGCTCGCGTTGCGCGCCGTCATATTCCATCACCCAACTCACGGGCTCGAAGGTCTGGCTCAAGTTCGAGAACATGCAGATGACCGGCTCCTACAAGGAGCGCGGCGCGCTGAACAAAATTCTCACGCTCTCCGACGAGGAGCGCCAACGCGGGCTCGTTGCTGCCTCCGCGGGAAATCATGCGCAGGCGGTCTCGCACCACGCCACCGAGCGCGGACTGTCGGCGCAGATCGTCATGCCGCTCGCCACGCCGCTCAACAAGGTCATGTCCACACGCCGTTTCGGCGGCGAAGTCATCCTTCACGGCGCCAACTATGACGAGGCCTGCGTGGAGGCGCAGCGTCTCTGCGCGGAGCAGGGGCGCACCTTCGTCCATCCGTTCGATGACGACGCGGTCATGGCCGGACAAGGCACGCTCGGCCTCGAACTGCTCGAGCAGTTTCCCGACATGGAAGTCGTTGTCGCCTCTGTCGGTGGCGGCGGCCTGATCTCGGGCCTCGCGTGCGCGATCAAGGAGCTCAACCCGAAAGTCCGCGTCATTGGCGTCCAGACCTCGCGCCTCCCCTCGATGAAAGCCGCTGTGGATGCCGGCAAGCCTGTAACGCTGCCGGTATCAGCAACGCTTGCCGACGGCATCGCCGTGCGCCGCGCCGGAGAGCTCACCTTTCCGATGGTGCAGCGCTACGTAGACGAGATCGTTACCGTTGAAGAAGACGAAATCGCCAGCGCGATTTTGCTGCTGCTGGAGCGGGAAAAGACGCTGGTCGAGGGCGCCGGCGCCGCGGGCGTCGCGGCTCTCGTGCACGGCAAGGTTCACGACATAGCTGACAAGAAGGTCGCGTCCGTCGTCGGCGGCGGCAATCTCGATGTCTCGATCCTCTCGCGCATCATCGAGCGCGGGCTCGCCGAAGATGGCCGCATGGTCCGCCTGCGCATACACCTCCCCGATTACCCCGGCGCCCTGCACAAGCTCACCGGCGTGCTGGCGCAGAATCGGGCGAACATCGTTCAGACCGCGTACGACCGCACCTATTTCGGCGTGGACTTGGGCAACACCGCGATTGACCTGACGATGGAGACGCGCGGATCGGAGCACGTAAAGGAGCTGATCGCGGCGCTGACCGCGGAGAAGTATCAGTTCGAACGAATCGAGTAAGCGACCTTGTTTGGTTCCATCAAGGAGCCGGCCGGTCGATTATTCTTTTGTCGTGACCGAAACCAAGATATTCGATCCAGCGGACGGCTTCGCGCCGTTCACCAATGTTGTTGAGTTAACCGACGCTTCCGTCGTGAAGCGTAACAACCGCTGGTGGATGTATCTCGCAGGCGGAATCGCGGGTCTGCCGGCGATTCAACTCTCGAGCGCGTCGCTGCCCGAAGGCGCGCCGCTGTCGGCCACGGGGTGGCAGTTAACCCCCGACCCGAACGATCCCAGGAAAATCGCGCCGCTCGCCGGACAAGCAAACAGCCAGGCATGGGACTTGCAAGGTGGACGGCATTGTCCGTCGTATGTCAGGGGTTGGGATCCACGCCGGCGCGAGTGGGTGGAGCGAATCTACTACGCCGGGGCCGCGGAGTTCCTTTGGGGGCCGTACACGATCGGCTACTTAGAGTGGAATGGCGAATGCTGGATGGATCAGCCACAACCCGTGTTCGTCGCCGATGAAACGTGGGAACACGGAAGCGTCTACGAACCAAACCTGATCTACCACGATGGCCGGTGGAAGCTGTGGTATGCGGCAGGGTCGAACCAGGAAGACTACATCGTGCAGGGGTATGCCGAAAGCGAAGACGGCCGCAGCAACTGGACCCAGCACCGCATCTTCATGCCGCCGGACGACAAGGTCTTTGACTTCCGCGTGTTTCCAGGCAAGTCGGGATACGAAGCGGTGTTCTCGCGTGTCTGGCTCGGAGAAGGGGAGCCTCCCAGCAGAACAGGACTATGGCGGTGTCACGCTGAAGTGCCCTCGTCGAATTTCGCCGATTGGAGCGAGCCCGTACAAATCATGACCGCGGAAGATCGCGGCTGGCACAAGGGTCCGTGGAAACCGTCACCCCAATACGCAGAAGACGGCAGGCTGCTGGTTTTCTTCGATGGAATCTACCGGCGGGAAGGCGACCCGAATCCGTTTCCCTTCGAATTTACGCTCGGCTGCGCGGAAATAGAAGCAACGCGCTGAGCGGATTGTATGCAACCCGTTTGCATCCCTGCGCAACGGATTGAGCCCTGCTTGAAAGTCCTTATCTGTTGCGGAATTTTGTTGGCCACGTTCCATCAAACAGTGTAGATTTCCATCCCCGAATTTTCTCGTGTGGTGAGGAGACGCCAAAACAATGATCAATTCCAGAAAATTAGTGGCAGGAGTGTGTTTCTTGTGGGCAATCGGTTCTCTAGCTCTCTATGCGCAGGAGTCCGATCAGGTATCCCTCGACTTTCTCGCGAATGCGCGACCTACAACGACCTCAGTTGCGGCAACTGCAAAGGGCATCCGGCCGACAGGCCTGGCGGCAACAGCCTCTACGCCTGGCGTAGATACAATCGTGACCTTTAACGGAACCTACAACACTCCCGGGTACGACAACGCGGGCAACCCCAATCGCAAGTGGTACTACAACATGGCGGGTCGTTCGCCGGAATATCCCGGAACAACGACTTTCAACGCTCCCATCATCCCGGTCTCCATCGACCTGCGTAACTACGATGGTTCGCCGCGATATCTGAACGGAGTGCGTCTGTATCTCGATGCGACTCAGTATGTCGACAAAGTGGTGGGTTCGCCTGTTTTCTCGAAGGCAAAGTTCTCAACCAGCGAGCGCCCAACGCAGATCACGGACGCCGTCCAGCGTGCGGAGTTCTGGGACAATTTCGAGGATGGTTGGCACACCATGCTGGCGCCCGCGGTAAAGACACCGCGAGTCATGGTGCTCATCCGCGGCACATACAGGTTTGCGACCTATTCCGATGGAACGCTGGCCTATGTGCTGGTGGATGGAGCCACCTTCGGCAGCCTGTTGTTTCCTGCGAACTTCCCTTTTACCGCGACCGATTTAGCCACTCCCATTGGTGCGGCTGAGGCGGCGGGCGATATTACGACCCAGGACATCAGCACATTCTTGTTCCCCGACACCTACCTCTACAGTGGCGATCCCTCTAACTGTTGCGTTCTTGGATACCACACCTATGATTTCGAGCCGGGAGTGCCGGAGAACGGCAATCGCGTGCGCAAGTACGTGCTGAATTACTCGAGCTGGATCAGCCCGGGTATCTTCGGATCCTTCCAGGACGTGACCGCGACCAGTCACGAGATCGCGGAATCCTTCAATGATCCTTTCGTCGTAGACGACGGGGTACACAACCTGACTCCGTGGTGGCTGGCTCCCAATGGCAATTGCCAGAACGACCTTGAAGTGGGTGACGTGATCGAAGGTTTGCCGCGAGCCGTTTATCCGATCACGATGCCGAACGGGTTCACCTACCATCCACAGAACGAAGCCCTGTTGCAGTGGTTCGAATTCAAGTCGCCTTCGAATGCCATCGGGCACGCTTACAGCTATCCCGACGTAACAACCCTGACTGCGCTTTCGCCCGTGGAAAAGGTGAACTGCGCTCCATAGATTAAGGCAGGGCCTGAATGACAAGGGCGCCTTCGGGTGCCCTTCTTTTTGCTTTTCGCCTCTCTCCTAATCGAGCTTCGCCCTGACCTCGTTCACCCCATGCGGAAACGGGCGGTTTAACAGCAACGTCAAACCGTCTCTCTGGCCGGAGCCCTTCAGGTAACGATCGAAGAAGGCAATGCTGTAGGCGTTGATGGCATCGGCGTAGGAGTGGTTGAAATCCGTCCAGGCGAAGTGACCGGCGCCGTCGAGTTCGACATAGTACTTCGGCGCGGAGGAGCGGTCGTATGCGCCATTCGCTTTTCTGACGACGGGCGTTTCACCCAGGTCGCGCGTGCCCCCCTGGTACATCACCGGAATGTCGAGCTTCAAGCTTCCGTGATCGACAAACGGGCTGCAATGCGGCGACAGCGCAAGCACCGCCTTGATGCGCGAATCTTTCCATGACGGCCAGCCTCCGGCGACGCCGAGAGCTGTGTATCCGCCGAGCGAGTGGCCGGCAATCCCAATGCGGGCGCGATCGACCGGCACTCCCTGGAAAGTTTCCTCGCGCAGCACTTCGTTCAGAACAGCCTCGATATCGTTGTATCGGTCGCGGTACGTCTGGTCGGACCACTGCTTGGGATCGCGGAAGGGCTCCTCGGGATGTAATGTGAGCAGGCTTCCCAGTCCGCCGCGAGCGGTGCCGCAGCGGGCGTCTTTGTGATTCGGCGCAACCACGAGGTAGCCGGCGCGGGCAAGTGCTTCCATGAGGAAGAGCGTCTGCGTGTTGCATCCGGTGAAGCCGTGCGAGAAAACGATCAGAGGATAACCGGAAACTGGGGCGGGCCCCGACGGCTTCCAGACAGCAACGTCGCGGCTGGCGATCGAGATATGGGTGGCGGAGTCAGCGGCGCAGACCGACACGGCAAAAAGGCAGAGAATCAGGGCGGCTTTGACTCTGGCGATCATAGTGCAGTTAACACGAATTCGGCCGCGCGGTCTCGTTGCCCGC